>Ga0209061_1003134_pt1 | contig 18627 bp, 11 predicted proteins | sample Coa_R1_10_FD_187157 | JGI IMG/M metagenome (GOLD analysis project Ga0209061, IMG submission 187157) | Surface soil microbial communities from Centralia Pennsylvania, which are recovering from an underground coalmine fire - Coalmine... | ecosystem: Environmental > Terrestrial > Soil >...
CGACACCTGTTGCGACGCCTGGAACTGGCTGCTCGCCGAGACCGGCCGCATCCGGTCCCTGTGCTCGTATCCCTGGCTCGAACAGGTCAATGTCTAATCAGGTTGGTATTAAAGAGCGCATCGGGGATATCATAACAGGGGAGTTTTTGGAACAGGCAGAAGCGGCTATCGCCAATAATCTCGCCGACCGGATCGCCGATGCAGAGAAAACCCTGTTTCGCGCCGAGATATCCAATAAACCTCTCCTCGGATTCTCGCTTTACCTGCCCACCCCTGTCCTTATAGGATCACGATCGGGAGAATATATGTCGGCGTCAATCCCACTGACCCGCGACTTTTTACATCCGAAATTCCTGGAATTTATCCAACTTTATGATCATTCTTTGCCGGACTATTTGGTCGATGTGCCGCCTTACCGTCATAACCCGCATCTGAAGCTGATGTTTGGGAATTTTGTCGTCACATCCATCGGTCTGGTAATCCGTCGCGGCATTTGAGGGGATCAGGGGGCGATGATCAGGCACGGCCGTCAAGGCTATTGCCCTCACAAGGGTCGCCGACCCGCAATAACTCTACTCCGTAAAATTTGATGATCCCCCCGCGACACGATTGAGACCCCATGCGAAACTCAATCTCATCATCGGCCTGTTTGTGACAGAACTCTAGACATGCCGTCGACTTATTATGTAAGTTTTTTAATGATATCAAAAGTTCGCATATAGGAGCCCCTCTATATGCAACATCAAATCTTATTGATCCAGATCGGTACAGCGACCTGACTATCTCAAATCTAAAGAAAGCTTTGTAGTTTCCTTGTGGAAGCTTTATATAAGGACCAAATATAAAATGTTCCTTATTGGCGGTGAGCGAACACAAATAGCCGGAACCGGAAAGCTCCGAGCACATGCTTGAAAACCGATGCGCCGGGATGAAAACACTCTGCCATGGCCCAAGAAATTTTACCTCGGTTGGCAGCAGGGATTCAAAAGATTCAATATCATACAAGGTTACAAAGTTCTCTGGTATTTCTTTAGAAATGTGCAAATTTTTTTCTATCTCTATATCTTTAATATAACCATAATATTCAGATATTTTTTTCTGCAGATCATGCATGATTTCATCATCATGGTCATAGTTTGGCTCATTATACAAAGAATAACCATAGCATCGCGATGTCGACATTACATTTCCTATGAGCTGCTGCAATATTACTTCTTTCGTATATTTTGGAAGGATATTTTCGCGCTGCCAGCGCACCACGTAAGAATGCACCTTGGAATCCCTAGAAGCTGCGATCGCAGCGGCAAACCACTTCGGATCCAACTCGTCAGAGGACAGCGGATGTCCGCGAAGCAATTCGGCCGTTGCCGTATTGGTCCATGCCACCACCGGTATATCCATTCGCATGGCCTCAAAAACAGGCAAACCAAATCCTTCATGTTCCGAAAAACATGTAAATATATCTGCTTGCTCATATAAAATTTGCAATTCGGTATTATCGACTTCTCCCGGAATGATCAAGTTAACACCAAGAGTATTTGCTAATGTAATTAGTTCATCACATATTTTCGGCACATACTCCCGACCTGGACAGATAACTTCTGATATTATGCCAAGCTCTTGAAGATAGTAAGAGACTAATATTATATATTTATGGCCCTTATGTGAAGTAATACGGCTTACAAACAATATCTTAATATTATTCTCATTTTTCATGATAATTTTTCTACTTGGGTAGTTTTTTTCAAGATATCTTGAAGCCGGATATACAACTCCTATCCGATGCGCGTCAACACCCAGGAGCTCCAATTGACGAGCGGTAAAATTGCTGTTACACCAAAAGCGGCAATCGGTTTGACGTGCCAATCGAATAATAGAGCGGAATCCTCTTATTGTGGCTTCTACAGGGTGTAGCGCGTATTTAGCAAAGAACCATGGCGGGGTATTGTTATGCCATCTGACAACCAAATTTTTATAAGATCTTATTGCCTTTTCAAAACTGAGCCAACCATCACAGAAATGATAGATTACCAATGCATTTGGGGAATCTCGAAGCGCTTCAAAAAATTTTGAAATATTTTCTATAGGTATATCAGGATAAAGATCATTATCGAATCTTTCAGAAAATATTCTTACTGAAATTTTATTTTTATAGTATTGTGATAGGAGAACGTACTCATAAACAGCATCAAATCCTATACTATCAGAATAATCATGAAGGCCACAAACACATATAAAAATGCAAGATGGGGTGTGTTTTTTGTGATAGACATGATCATTTAATTTAGGGTTTATTTCATAAACCATCCTTTCATTGATTGAAATCGATTGCGAGACGGCGATCAAATCCCGCCGGGTTGGAGCAACGCCGGGTTTGAGGGCCGCGATCTTGTCCAGAAGAACGGAAACGTCGATATTGCCGGGGCGCGGGGGGCGAGAGCCCCCCATTTTCTCGATGGCCCGAAGGGCGCGCTTTGCCGATTCGTCCCAGCTAAAGCGCTTCGCCTGCGCGGGGGCGTACGCCTTCAGGGAGTTGTAAAATTCCCCGTCGGTCAGCACACGTCGCATCAGCCCCGCGATGCTCTGCACCGAATAGGGATCGAACAGCGCGTCCTCTCTGCCGATGACCTCCGGAATGCTGGTTACGTTCGACCCGATCACCGCGGCGCCGCAGCCCATCGCCTCGAGGGCCGGAAGGCCGAACCCTTCATGAAAGGACGGAAAGACAAACAGCGTGCACAGTGAATACAGGGCAATCAGGTCGCTGTCGGGGATATAGCCCAACAGCACCAGCTCGTCCGGCCGCAGACCGCTCTCCTCGGCGATGCGGCGAAGGAGGTTTTGGCCGTCGGGACTGGACCCCGTCACCAGCACGAGCTGATGGCTTTGCCGTATCGGCGCCGGCAGCAGAGCGTAGGCCCGTATCAGCCCCTCGAAATTTTTCCGCGGCTCGAACGCGCTGACATGCAAGACGAATTTGTGTCGAATCCCCAGCCGTGCCAACAACGCCTCGCCTTCTTCGGAAAGTATCGCCGCTGACTTGAAGCGTTCGTCTACTGCCGAAGAAATAGTTATGACCCGATCGGCGTCAAAACAGAGTATATCTACCGCCTCTATTCTTGCATAATTGGAAACAGTCAGCAGAAGGTTTGCTTTTAGAAGAGAATCTATTTTTGAGTAATACCATTGTTTTTCTTCCGGGGTGGTAAGATATTCTTCATGATAAAGATATGGGATCAAATCGTGAAGGATCACGGCGGTTTTTATCAAAGGTTCAAAGCGGCCGATCGATGTTATGGAATTGTCTGTCACGCCTTCAAAAAGGCTCGTGATCAGAAGCGCATCCGGCGCCAGCGCATTGATTGTCCATTCCCTGATCAACTCCGCCGCCTCCCGGCGCCAGGCACTTTCCGAGTTGATTCCCTCGACCGGCGACGGGGCAAAAAACACCAGTATGCGGTCCGCCGGCAGGAATGCGGAAAACTCCTCAATGATCTGAGCGGCGGTGTCGTCAAGCAGCCCGTTCAGCAGCAGGAAGATGTCGTGATCGCCGCGATTGCGGATGATCGCCTTGGCCAGCGCGCTTGCGTAGCGCCCGATGCCGCGCCAGCGGCTGCCGCTCTGGGCGCCCTGCAGATCGATCAGAATTCGCATCACCGCTCCCCGACCGGATCGGTGCGCATCCGCGCCGCCAATTTCCGGTAAATCTCTGCGGCACGCGGGTCCGCGGCGGGAAGCGCATCCGGTTTATCGGCCCGCAGCGGGTCTTGCGGCGGCTCTTCGCCCTCCGCCTCCGGAGGGGTATCTTCGTCCGCGGCGGCACGGCCCTCCTCCTCTTCCGCATCCGCCGATGACTCCTCGGCCGGCTCGGAGGAGGGCTTGGCCGCGTGATCGGCTGCCGGCATTTCCGCGACGGCGGCGTTCAACGCGAGCAGCTCATGCATGGCGTGAGGCGACTGCGGGGCGAGCGTCAGCGCGCGCCGATAGGCGTCAGCCGCCTCGGCGGTCCTGCCCTGCAGCTTCAGCACATGGCCGAGCTGCAGATGCGTGTCGGCGATCCCGGCATCCAGAGCGAGCGCGGTTCGATAGGCGCCTTCGGCCGCGGCGAGGTTGCCGGCCTCCTTGAGGGCATGGCCGTATTGCACCCATAAGGCCGGCCGCTCCGGCGCCAGATCGAGCGCCTCCCGGTAATAGCGCGCGGCCAATTCCCAGTATTGCCGGTCGCGCGCCCCTCTTGCCGCCGCGACCAGGATCCGCCTGCGGCGTTGCAGCCCGACGGCCAGCCAGCGCCCCCACCGGCGGCGATAGAGCCTCGCCTGCACCGGATATTGCCGCCGGCCTCCCAGCCTGTCCCGATCCTGCGGGATCGCCGCGCCGGACCAGCGCAGGCTTTGCGCAGCGGCCTTGTCCCGCTCGGCGATAAGGCGGGCGATCTCGCCGTCCCGCCGCGCCAGGCTCTCTTCGAGCTCCCGGCAGACCTCGTCCCGTTGCGCCAGGCTGTCCTCGAGCTCCCGGCACGCGCTCTCCCGCTGCGCCAAATTTTCGAGCAACTGACGGCGGCCGCCATCCAGCTCTCTCACCCTGCCCTGCAATCGCCGGCAATCATCGTTTCGCTGCGCCAGCCTGTCTTCGAGTTCCCGGCAGACCTCGTCCCGTTGCGCCAGATCTTGTTGCAGCCGCCGGAGATCGTCCTCCCGCCGGGCCAGATCGTCCCGAAGCCGCTGACAGTCGCTTTCCCGCTGCGCCAGGGCCGCTCGCAGGGCGTCCGCGCGTTTGTGCGCTGCCGCCATCTGGTCGTACACGTAGCGAAATTCGCTGTCTCGCTCGGTCAGTTTCTCGATACGGGTTTCGAGCTCCGTTTTTTGTCGCTCGAATTCGGTCGTCCTCTGCTGCAGCTCGCTCGCGATGCTCTCGGCACGGGCGCGGGCCGCATTCGCATCGGCGTTCGCTCTGGACAAAGCGGCCTCGTACCGTTCGGCGGCTTCGGCCGCCTGCTTTTGTATGTCATCGACCCTTGCCCGTATCGTCGTCGCGAAAAAATTATCGAAAACGCAGGGCGGAACCTTGAACAATTCCAGGCGCCACTCGTCTTCGTGGCGCACGTAGAAGCGATTCAACCCGTCAAACCAGGCAAACCTGTATCCCTTGCCCAGTAATTCCGCTTCCCATGCCTGATGTGACGGGATCTGATTGTTGAACCGGGTCGCTTCGGCAACGATGATCCTCGGCCGCTGCGAGACAAAGGACGCGCCGCCGAGAATGTCGTCCTCCATGTCCTCGGCGTCGATCTTCAGGAAATCGATCACCCGGCCGCAGCTCAGGGCCAATAGCTGATCGAGGGTGACGGCGGGGGCCACTATCGGTTTCGTCGCCGCGCGATGCCGGTGCGTAAGCTCGGCCAGCCGCCTGGCGCTGCCGGTCGAGGCTCCGCCGGGGGTTGCGACATTGAAGACGACATTGCCGTTAACCGCGCCGACCACGCAGCGGAGGTTGCGGTCTTCCGGGCGCCGCTCCTCCAGCCTTCGAAAATATCGCGGGTCCGGCTCGACGTTGATGCCGCGCCAGCCCTGCTCGTAGAACCAGCGGGTGACCGAATCGGCATCGGGGTCGGCGGCGCCGATATCGACATAAAACCCGCATGCGATGTCCTGCAGGGCGCGCCGCAGCATGACATCCTCGAAGTTCTGGGCATAGCTGACCATCGGCGGCAGATAGCCGCCGTCCGGCTTCACCCGCGGAGAGGTCGCCAGCGCGGCGGTATCGAGCGCAGCGCCGGTCCGGCTCGGCGGCGCGCCCTCCTCGTGCGGCAGATCCATGATGCTCGGCAGTCCCAGATTGCCCCGCGATCCGTTGTGCCATCCGCGGCGATGCAAATCAAGCCGCGGCCCCGGCCGGAACCGGCCGAGCCGCCGGAACCGGGCCGGCGAGCCGGCAGAAGCCGCGCACCTCGCCAGAGTCGGCCGCCATCCCCGTCATTGGTGCCGTCGCGGTCGAGAAAGGCGACGGCGGAACGGAGACCCGCACCCTTGCGCCCACGCCGCTTCACGTCAAATCAATGATATAAACAGGGAGCCAGTGAGGTCAGTGAGGGTGGGAAGGGAGGGAAAGCATATTGCGCGCTATCGGCGCGCTATAGTGTTCTCTCATTGTTTTCTTCCTCACTGATCTCACTGTCTCACTGTGAAACAATACCGGTGGGGACAGGCGAGAAGGGGCGGTTTTTGAAGACGACGACGGCCGGCGCAAGGCCGGCCACGGAAAAGGCGCCGGCGGCTAGCCCGGCCCCTCGCCCGCCGCGGGCGGCGCGCCCTGGGCGGAGGGGTCAGCCGAAGGGCGGCGAAACGGGAAGGTCATGCGCCGCAGATCGATGCTCGAGGCGGATAGCGGGGTCTTGCCCTGCGAATAAACCCGGATCTCCAGCCTTGGCCCCTCGGTCGGGCCGGCCGCCGGCACCTCGAACGGGAGAGCGACAACCCCCGCTTCCAGGCTTACCTCATCGAGCGGAAAGGAGGCGATGATCCGCTCGCCCCATACCGCCTCGAGGACAATGCCCGGATCATCGGTTTCGCTTTCCGGCGGCAGCTCCGCGGCAAAAATCATTCTGACGCTGTACGGCCCCGGCGGCAGCTCCAAATAGGGACCGAAAAAAACATGGCCTTCTTTTCCGAGAACGGCGGCAATACTGCCGTCATCATTGCGACGCCCGGCGCCCCCGATCATGAGCTTCTCGATCTGCTCGCCCAGAAGATGGGCATAGCCAGTGACCTGAATATCCGACATTAAAGACCTCCGGATCTTTTTCGGGTCATTGCAGCTATCGGATCGGCCGCGACGCGCTACGCGCACCTCGGTCCTTGTATAGACTCGGCATTCTCTCAGCAACCCCTTCCCTGCAAGGACGAGCGACCTCAGGCGGATCGGCCGGGACGGTGTACAGCGTGCCGGCACGCTCCGGCCTTGCTCCCCCGCCGCCGGGCGAGCTCCTCTTGACCGCTCCGTGCTGTCCAGGGTAGAGCCTTTGCGTGAGGATCGCCGGCATCGGGGCGCGGGCAATCGGGCTTCTTCCAAAACCAACGCCCCGATTACGGACGCAGCATGTTACAGGGGGACGGCAACAAAAGGCCGCTGGAAGACCGATTTGCGGGCCGCTCCGCCGCCCCGCTGAACTGCCTCGTTGCGACCGGTTTGCACCAGAGGGGGTATCTGGAATGAGCACGACCGCCTTGCCTGTGGGGCGGCCCGGGGCTGCCGAATCGGGTCGATTTCTGGGACCGGTGACGCGGGTACGGAACTGGTTGCGAGGTCGATCGAGATATGAGGCAATACGGGCGCGGCTGGCCCGGCTCGAAGCGGCCGGCCGGCAGCAGGCCTTGGCCCAGGCGCATGCGATCGAGATCGCCCGCGCGCTCGAAGAGAAAATCGCCCGCATCGAAGAGAACGCGCTCGCGCTGGCCCCGGTTCAGGCGCGGCTGGCCCGGCTCGAATCGGCTTGGCGTCAGCAGGTCTACCTGCATCTGCATGCAGCCGCAGGTGAAGATCGCCTCGCAGCCTTCGAGGCGAGCTGGCGGCAGCATGTCCCGGCCTTTGTCAATGCAGTGGGGACCGTAAGCGCGTTCGGCCATCAACTGGCACGACTAGGCAAGGAGGTGCAGGCGCTGCACAATGAATCTATGGCTACAATTCGTAGTATTCAAGACAGAACAGAAATCACAGACAAAGAGATCAAGAAATTATCGGATACTTCTGGTAAATACGGCCAGGAATTTTCAGATCTTTGGCACCGACTTGAATTTATCCGTTCTGAGATCCTATATGAAATTCGCTATGGGCGTGATGCAAATAATTTAAATAAAAATAAAATTGTTCCTAGGATTTTGAGCCTGGAAAAAGTAGAGGCTGCTCGCAATGCAGGTTTACTACGGCTCAATCTCGGGTGTGGCCATATTGCGCTTGATGATTTCATCAATATTGATCGACGCGAGCTTCCAGGGGTTGACATTGTCGCCGAGGTCGGCAACCTTCCATTCGAGGAGAGCAGTATTCAGGAAATATATTCTGCTCATCTGTTAGAGCATTTTCCGCAAGAGGAGTTACGACGGCGGCTGTTGCCCTACTGGGTGTCGCTGCTGCGCCCGGGTGGACGGTTCCGAGCGGTAGTGCCGGACGGTGAGGCCATGGTGGCAAATCTGGCTGCGCGCACCTATCCTTTCGAGGACTTTCGTGCAGTTTTATTTGGTGGGCAGGATTACGAAGGTGACTTTCACTACAATCTTTTGACTCCTGACAGCTTGGCTGGGTTGCTGCGCGAGGCCGGCCTCGTCAATCTGGAGATCCCGGCGAGGGGGCGGCTCAACGGTCAGTGCTTCGAATTCGAGATTGTCGCGCAGCGGCCCGCAACGCCTGTGACCAATTCTGTTTCGCGATGACCGACCACCCCACGGTTTCCATCATCATCAATACGGATGGGCGCCTAGTCAGCTTACGCAAAACGCTAGAAAGCCTGCGCTATCTCCGGTACCCGAATTTCGAGGTCGTGGTAGTACCTGGCCCGACCCGTGACGGCACGCACGAAATGCTGGAAGCGTGGGCAGGACAAATCAAGATCAGGAATTGCCAGCAGCGCAACCTGTCCCAATCGCGGAATATCGGGATCGAGATATCCTCGGGCGAATTTGTTGCCTTTATCGATGATGACGCGGTCCCCGAACCGGAGTGGCTCGACGACCTTATCCCCGCTTTTTCCGATCCTGAGGTCGGAGCGGTCGGTGGATTTCTGCACGATCATACAGGAAAGGCCTATCAGTGGCGCTTCGGAACGGTGAACCGGTTTGCCACGGCCGACCAATCCTGGGATCGTGCAACGCCTGAATACAATTTTCCATTCAGCCTAAACATCCCGCACGTCATGGCCAACAGCATCTTTCGCCGCACGGCTTTGATCGATGTGGGAGGTTTCGACGAGGAATTCGAATATTATCTTGATGAAACAGACATAATCTGTCGGATCGTCGACAATGGTTGGCGCGTCGCCCAACTCGATCGCGGTTTTGTCCATCATAAATTCTTGCCAAGCCATCTACGAAATCAGCATCGCGTGGTCACAAATTGGTATCAGATTATCAAGAACAAAATTTATTTTGCATTGATGAATGGGCGCGGATATGCAACGGTGGAACGCATCATCGATGAAGTGAAAAGCTTCATCGCACAGGCTCGGCGCAATATTCGCTGGGCAATCGAAAACGGTCTTCTTACGCCCGAGTTCGAAGAAAGTTTCGAGCGCGACGCCGATCAGGCCATGCGGGACGGCCTGATGCGCGGGCTCCGGGGAAGCCGCCGCCTCGCCGATGCTGCCGCGCTTGCCGGAGATCCGGAGCGATTTCTACCGTTTCCATGCCTGCTCCCGGCAACGCGGCAGCGATGCTTCGTATTTCTCAGCCAGAACTACCCGCCGGATCCTCTTGGCGGCATCGGCCGCTATGTTCATCTGCTGGCGCGCCTGATCGCCGCCCGCGGCCATCAGGTGCATGTACTGACACGGGGGGAGGGCCATGACCGGGTCGATTTCGAGGACGGGGTCTGGGTGCATCGCTGCGTCGTGCGCGATTTCGCGGCGCCCGAGCCGGGAAACGGTGCAGACGCGCCGCTTCCCGCGCATATCTGGAACTATTCGATGACGATGCTGGCGGAGGCGCGGGAAATCGCAACACGCCGGCGCGTCGATTGCGTCCATGCCCCGATCTGGGATGTCGAGGGAATCGCGTTTCTGCGTGACGGCAGGTTTCCGCTGATTACCGGACTGCACACGACGCTCGATGGTTTTCTCGATAGCAATCCCGAGCGGCGTCTAGACGATAAGTTCATGCGGACGTTTGCAGCGCCAGTGCTGGCAGCCGAACGGGAGTTGTTGCTGGCGAGCGACGGCATCCTGGCGAACAGCAGAGCGATCATCGACGAGATCGAAAGCGCCTATGGGCTGTGTCTCGATCGGGCTCGCCTGAGAGTCGTTCCCCGCGGTCTCGAAGACTGGTACGCGCTCCCCTCTGATCCGCCGACCCCGCTGCCGGAGGGCATGGTGCGCGTGGTGTATGCCGGCCGGCTCGAACCGCGCAAGGGCATCGATGTGTTGATGAATATTGCTCCCGACTTGCTTGATCGGCACGCGAAGCTGCAGCTCGATATCGTCGGTGACGATCGCATCGTCGGCCCGGACGGGCGTACCTGGCGCGAGAGGTTCGAAAGACGTCTCGCCGGGCATCCCGGCCGCGATCGGGTCGTTTTTCATGGTGCTGTTTCCGACGAGCGGCTGCGCGGCTTTTACCGTGCCGCCGACATCGTGCTTGCCCCCTCCCGCTTCGAATCGTTCGGACTCGTCCATCTCGAGGCGATGATGATGGGCAAGGCCGTGATCGGCTGCCGCATCGGCGGCATGAGCGAGGTCATCGACGACGGCCGCACGGGGCTTTTGGCGAAACCGGGCGACGAAGCGTCGCTGCGCGATTGCCTCGAACGCCTGCTGGCGGACCCGGAGCTGCGCCGGCGCCTGGGGAAAGCCGCGCGCGCCGACTATCTGGCCCGCTTCGGCGCAGAACGAATGGCGGAAGAGGAGGAAGACTTCCTGCTCACGATCGCATCGCGGGCCGGCCGCCGGGAGGAACGGCGGAGAGCGGCCCCTCCCCGGATCGCGCGCGGCCCGGTGTTCTCGTCAAAGCGGGCGGACGGCCCGCCGCGCATTGCGATCATCGGCGGCGTCGTCGCGCGCTATGACGGCATCTCCGATGCCATCGTCAACACGTGGCGCTATCTCAGGGAGGGAACCGATTGGAACGTATCCATCCTGACCGCCGGAAGTGATCGCGAAGACGTCCCGATGCGGATCGTCGGGGGGGTGGCGGAGCTGCTGATGGCGCCCGAATTCCTGTCGGCCGACGTGCTGCTGTACCATTTCGGTATCTGGAATCCGCTGTTCGATGCGCTTCCGGTCGGCAATGGTCGGGCCCGCCAGGCCGTCTTTTTTCACAATATCACGCCGCCCGAATTCGTGCCGCCAAAGGCCCGAGGCATAATCGAGCGCTCGTTCAAGCAATTGCACAATCTGCGGCATGCGGATCGCCTGTGGCCGGTCAGCCGGATCAATTATGAATTGCTGCGAGAGCTCGATTTCAAACCGGATCGAATGGATATCCTGCCCGTCGCGGTACCCGGCCCGGCCCTGGCCCGACTGGGGGACAAGTCGCTTACCCCGATCGAAATTCTCTGTCTCGGCCGTATCGTACCCTCCAAGGGGGTGCGCGACCTGGTGGCTGCGATCGCCCTGATCTGCAAGCGGCCGTTGCCCCCGTTTCGCGTCAAGATTGCCGGCAATCTGGGATTTTCGGACAAGGATTATTGCGATTCGGTCCGACAGGATATAGCCGCCCACAGGCTTGCCGATATTGTCGAGATCATCGGTACGGTAACCCCTTCAAAGCGGGATCGTCTCTTGCACGCCGCTCATGTCATCGCCATTCCCTCCTATCATGAAGGGTTTTGCATACCGGCGATCGAGGGGCTGCGCGCCGGTTGCGTACCGGTCGGCTACGCCGCATACAACCTGAAATACATTGCCGAGGGGCTGTGCCGGATGGTCGCTCCGGGCGATACATCCGGCCTTGCCGACGCCCTCGCCGATATGATCTGCGAGATCACTGTGGCTCTCATCGACCCCGGTGCGCGGCTTCGGCTCGATCGCGGTGCGTTTACGATGGCCGAATTTGCCGCAGCCGCCCGCGAGCATGTCGATCGGTTCAGCCCCGAACACATCGCCGCGCTGACGCGCGCGCATGTCGAGCGATTGCTCGCGCCTGAGTTCTCCGCAGCGGTCACGGCCGCCGCACGCGCGGTTGGTTAGTGGTGTTTTACTGGCTCGCTCGAGCCACCCACCGCCCGGTTTCGCCGTTATCAGGAGTGAGGGATAGGATATGGAATCGCATTCTTCGACTGGACAGCCGCCGGACATAGCGAAGCTGACTTATCGCTTCGCCGTGAATGACGCGCGCATCCATACAGTGGTCGGTATTCGTGAGAATAATGCGATACGGACGACCGGAGAGGCAAACGGGGTCGTGCTTTATGGGCCATATATCTCCTTGCCGCCGGGCACTTATGAAGCGCTCATCCGTTTCGATGCCGATGCGCCTTGCCGCGGAGCCGCGAAAATGGACGTCTGTTCCAATTCGGGGAGAGATGTTCTGGCAGAGCAGACCGTTACCGCCGAAGAGATCCTGGCCCGGGACATGACGGCTGCGATACGGTTTTCAAGCTCCCAGCGATTGCTGAACGTGGAGGTGCGCCTATCCTGTGACAACGGCTTTGCTGCGACCCTTCGATCCGTGGAGATCTCCGGTGAATTGCCTCATCCTCCGCCCCGATTGGAAATCTCGGATCTCCCGCCGGTCCCAGTTGCAAACAGGATCAGGGGCGGCCGTAATCCCTATGACGGCTATCAGCGTGGGGTCGGCCTCGCAGGTAATCTTGAGGAAAAGATCACTACAGACCCCGATTTCCACCATGCGCGCGAGCTGGCCGGGGATCGAACCATTGTGGGCAACGCCAATTTATGCAACATTTTTTTGCTTTTTAAATTCTACCTACCGCGCCTGCCATCCGCACACATTGTCGAGTTCGGATCCTACAGGGGCGGCTCCGCGATTTTCATGAGCGCTCTAGCACGGCAGTTCTTACCGGGCACCAGGGTTCTTGCGTTTGATACATTCTGCGGCATGCCGATAACGGATGACGCCATCGATCTTCACCGCACGGGCGATTTCGACGATGTCGATTTGCCGGAGCTGCGCCGATATGTCGAAAACATCGGATTGAAAAATCTCGAGTTCGTTCAGGGGAGGTTCGAAGACACGGCACCAGAAAAGCTGCGGAAGATTGGGAGAGTTTCATTTTGCCACATCGATTGCGACATCCGCACCGCCGTCGAATGCGCTTATGCGGTGACGAAACCATATATGATCCCCGGCGGCTACTGGGTATTTGACGATCCTCTTCAGGCGACCTGCCTCGGTGCGATGGAGGCAGTCGAAGACCTTCTGATCAGACGGGATGGTCTGAACGCCGAACAGGTATCGCCTCATCTTGTTTTTCGTGAGCCCTTCGAGAAGATCTTTCCGGATTGAATAATGAAGGGCCTGCCCGGATTTCCTGATGGGTTCTGGTTCCGTATTGCGATCGCCGCGCTCCCGCTTATCAGCCTGCCGGCCGCAGCCAGACAGGCGCTCCCATCCGAGCCCGCGGCGATCCCCATCATCAACGTCAAAGAGTTTGGCGCCAAGGGCGACGGCCGGACCGACGACACGGCGATTCTCCAGGGTCTTCTCGACACCGGAACGTGGCCTCTTGTCTTGTACCTGCCGGGAACAAAAGCTTGTTACAGGATTTCGCGCGCGCTTGTCGTCCCGGATCAAACCGTCAACGGCTACACGGCCAAGCGCTCGGTCTATTTCATCGGCGACGGCCCCGAGCACACGGAGCTGCTGCAGACCAACAGCTCTGCGGATGGTATCGACCTTTCGTTCGGATCAACGCCGCCGGTCAATAGCGGGCTATGGTCGGGCGGCGGCGTGATCGGCATGACGATCGCCGCGGGATCGTCCTGCATCGGTCCCGGCCTCACCACTGCGACCCTCGACTCCTCGGGCGATGCGATCAATCTTCAGAACGGCAACAATGCCGTCGTCGTCGATAATGTGTACTGGAAAGGGTTTCGCGTCGGACTGAACCTGGATCGGACATGGCAGGGTTATTTCACGCGGCTGTGGGGGGTCGGCCAATCGATTGGCATTCAAGTCGGCTGCAATACCAATTTCGTGCAAGGAGCCGGCAACAGCTTCGCGCATATCCTGTTGTCCGATTACGCGTTCGATCCGGCTGTCTCCGCTTCTTCTATCGGATTTAAGGTATGCAGCGGAGCTCAGTACCTCGACCACGTCGAGCTCGACAACTTTCTACACGGCCTGCTCGTACAGCCGGCCGCCGGACAGCAGGTCGAAGGGATGAGCCTTGCCGATGTCATCGCCGACACCTCCCTCGGCGACGGTGCTGTTTTCGACGGCGGCGCGGGCAGTATCGCCGCTCTCCGGATTTCCAATAGCTGGTTTTCGTTCAACAACGGCGCCGGACTCGTCATCAAGGGCGCGGCCGGACATGTGCAGGGCATAACGGTCGCCGGGTCGCATTTCCGCGAGAACGGGCTGGCGGGCATCGAGGATCAGATCGATGCCGAACTCTCGGTGACCGGATCGGACATTACCGGCAACGACCGCGGCATGTTCATGCTGGCTACGGCAGGGGCCGGTTGCCAAAGCGGTCACGTGCTGACCGTCCAGGGCGGCGGACAGCCGAGCGGCAGTCATGCCACGACCATTGATATAAACCGCGTCAGCAAATCCGGCGAGGTCCTTGCCAACGGTTTCACCGTAGATTCCGCCGGATTCTATTCGCATTATCCGCTCAATCCCGTAAGAGTCTCCGGCGGTCATTGCACGATTGAACCGACGTTCAACCTGACAAGACCGGCACGATACAACCCCGGAATCCATGTTGCGGCCAATGTCGGCGCCTGGAGCGTCGTCGGTAATTTTTTCGGAAACTTTGCGACAAACAGCAGATCGCAGGCCGCCGATATCGTCATCGACCGCGGGACCAGCAGCGATGCCACCTATCGCGCGAATACGACCAAAGCGCCGGCACCGGGCAGCGGTATTCCCCATGTCGTCAACGGCTCGACCGCTCATATCGACTGGGATGAAGAACTCTACGCCGTGGGCCGCTCTCACACAGCAGGCGGCAGGACGGTTTATCTCGGCCCGGGCGGCGGCGCCGCAAGCGGCGATGTGGGGTTCCTGGCGGGCGGCGGCGTCCTGACCGAAATGGAATGCCGCTCCTCCCGGGCTCCGGGCAGCGGCCAGAGTTATACGTTCCAGCCCTATAACCCGGAAACCGGCGCCGTCGGCACGGCGGTCCGGATTATCGATCAGCGCCATAGGACCGGCATTACGCCAGAGAGTGTTGCCCTCTCCGAAGGCGGCAGCCTGTTGATCCGGGTCGTGACGAGCCGCACCGCCATTCCCGCGACCTTCGGCTGCCGGCTGGGAATCGCGCATTGATCTATCCGGACTGCCTGCGGCTGTCAGGTGTCCTGACGCTTCTCACCACCGAAAACGCTCCGCATCCGCCGGGCCCGAACCGGCGGCAGCTTCATGACAAAGCGCGCGAGATCGCCGCCGCCGAACAGAAAGCCCTCGATTCCCGCCGCCGCAGCGGCGGCATAGTCCGTCTCCTGGTCGCCAACCAGAAAACTCCTCTCCCGATCGACGGGCCAGCATCGCAGCAGGTCGAGAAGCATTCCCGGCGCCGGTTTGCGCCAGGCGCTGGCACGGCGGTATTCGGGACGGACGGCCTCCGGATGGAACGGGCAGTAGCGGATATCGTCGAGATGGGCGCCCTGTGCCGCGAGCTCCGCTGCGATTTGATCGTGCAGAATGCGCACGTCCTCTTCCGAATAGAAGCCCCGGGCAACGCCCGACTGGTTGGTGACGAGAAAAACATAGAATCCCGCGTCATTGAGCGCCTTGACCGCCCGCTGGGCGCCGTCGATCCAGCGGAAACGGGCGCGCGTGCCGACATGACCGTCATCGTGATTGAGCACGCCGTCGCGGTCGAGAAAGGCGGCCGGCCGGTATCGCTGCTCCGGAATCTCGCGCTGTGCCCGCGCATACGCGTCCGGCACCCCGATATCGATGAAATACCCTGTAAACGGTACGCCCATGAGCTTGCCGTCGCGGGCGAGGGCCGGAAATACGTCTTGTTCGAGCGAACAGCGCGGCGCGAGATGGTCGAGCAGGGCGCGCCGACAGGCATAAATACCGCCGCTGACAAGGCCGGGTCCCAGCCCCGGTGGGCGCTCGGCAAAGCGTGCAATCCGATCGCCCTCAATTGCGACGACGCCAAACCGGGCGGCCTCGGCCACCTCTCTGACCGCGATCGCCGCGCTCGCCCAAAGCTTGGGTTCGGCGCGGCGGGCCAATTCAAGAAGGTTGATGTCGAACCACGAATCGCCGTTCAGCAGGTAGAACCGATCCGCCAACCGGTCGCGTGCGTGCCACAGAGCGCCGCCGGTTCCGGCGGGCTCCGCTTCCTGCGATACCGCGATGTCGAGGCCGAACCTTTCGCGAAGCGGGGTCGAGACCGCGTAGTCGACAATCTGCTGCCCGGCAAAGCCGGCGAGCAATAACACCGAGGTCACGCCGTGACGGGCGAGTTCGAACAGCAGCACGTCGAGAAACGGACTGCCCGCCACCGGCAGAAGCGGTTTTGGCGTTTTGGCCGTCAGGGCACCGAGCCTAGTTCCGCGCCCGCCGCACAGGATGACCGCCTGCCGGATCATCTTCGCCATCGACGGCCAGGTTTCGACGCGGCGTTTCGGGGAGAGCGGGCAGCGTTCCCGAATGCGGCTTTCAGCAATGAGTTCACCGCCTCACCCGCCAAGTCTCGCATCCGCGATCGGTGAACTTGACCGGTGCGGCGCTCACGCCCGCGGCGCCAAGGGCATCGAGCAATCCGAGGCGATCCTCGGGTGGGACGATGAACATCAAGAACCCGCCGCCGCCCGCTCCGGAGACCTTGCCCGCGAGAGCGCCGTTGGCCATTGCGATTTTGTAGAGCTCCTCGATGCGCGCCGTGGAGATCCCGCCGGCGGTCATTTTCTTCGCGCTCCACGAATCGTTCAGGATCTGCGCCATCCGGCAAATATCGCCGGCAAGCAGCGCGGTCTTCATCTCGACGGCGTCGGCTTTCAGGCGGTCCATCGCGGCGATCGCGCGGGTGCTGTGATCGGCCACCGCCGCGGCCTGTTGCGCGATGATTGCCGTCGTGTCGCGCGAGCGGCCGGAAAAGCAGATGAGCAGCGAAGATTCAAACTCGTTTCTGGCGCTGTCGGAGACCCGCAGAGGATTTACGACGACCCGGTCGCGGGCGAGGAATTCGATAAAATTGATGCCGCCAAACGCCGCGGCGTATTGGTCCTGCCTGCCCCCGGCCAGACCGAGATCGAGCCGCTCGATCTCGAATGCCAAACGGGCGACGTCATAGGGGCCGAGCGGCGCGCCGAGGAGCTCGCGGAATGCCTCGACGAGCGCCACGACGAGCGCCGAGGAAGCGCCGAGGCCCGAGCCGAGCGGCGCATCGACCGTCGTCGTGACCGTCGCCGCAATCGCCTTTCCGCCGTTATGGTCGCGCACCATGCGCTCATAGACGCCGCGGTGCAGCAGCAGTGCCGCTCCCGGCAGTCGCGGCGCGGCTTCCAGCACCTCCTCCCGGCCCAGATCCCTGGCCTGGAACACCACCTTGCCGTCGTCGCGCAGGCTGATAAAGGCATAGGCGAAGCGGTCGATCGTCGTATTCAAGACCGCGCCGCCGAATTCGTCGCAATAGGGCGACAAATCCGTCCCGCCGCCCGCGAGCCCAAGGCGCAGCGGCGCTCGCGCCCGAATGACCGTCCGTAAATCCAATGTCGACCCCCTCTCCCCGCGGCAGAATTTTGAACGCGACCGGCGAAACCTTCAAGATATGCTTGCCCACGCAAGTCGGGTTTGGCACAGCACTGCCATCGCCCCGCGTTAGTGAAGTCTTCCCTCGGGGCCTCGCGCATCGCATAGGCGCAGTGATCCGGCAAAAGCCGGCGCGCTTCGCCGGCGTCGGCCGCCATCCCCGTCATGGGTGCCGTCGCGATCGAAAAAGGCGACGGCAGGACGGAGACCCGCACCCCTGCGGCCCCGCCGCTTCACGTCAAATCAATGATATAAACAGGGAGACAGTGAGATCAGGGAGGGTGGGAAGGGAGGGAAAGCATATTGCGCGCTATCGGCGCGCCATGGTGTTCTCTCATTGTTTTCTTCCTCCCTGATCTCACTGCCTCACTGTAAAATTTATAAACAGGGAGCCAGTGAGGACGGTGAGAAAACAAGATGAGGAAAAGGATATTGCGCGCCACAGGCGCGCTATAGTTCTCCCTCATTGTTTTCTTCCTCCCTGATCTCACTGTCTCACTGTGAAACAATACCGATGGGGACAGGCGAGAAGGGGCGGTTTTTGAAGACGCCGGCGGCCGGCGCAAGGCCGGCCACGGGAAAGGCGCCCGCTCACTCCCAGCCCGGCCCGCCCTCCGCAAAGGGCAGCGCGCGCTGCGCCGGCGGGTCGGCCGGCGGGCGCCGCGGCGCCCGCCGCCGCGGCGGGCGGGCGGGCGCGCCGGCGGCCGTGGCCGCGACCCGGCCGTCATGGAATTCGAGCTCGAGCGCCGCCCCCGGCGCCACCGCCGCCGCCGCCGTGACGATGCGCGCGGCGGCGTCGCGGACCACGACATAGCCGCGCGCCAGCAGCGAATCGTGCCGCTCCGAATGGCTTTGCAGCCGCCCGGCGAAATTGTCGAGCAGATCGCGGCGGCCGGCCAACGCCCGCGCCATCGCCTGGCCGAGCCGCCGCCCGGCCTCGGCCGTCGCCGCGCGCAGGCGGCCGATCTCGCGCGCCGCCGCCTGCGGGCGCAGCCGCGCCGCAAGATGGGCCAGCCGCTCGCGCTCG
>Ga0209061_1003136_pt1 | contig 18620 bp, 19 predicted proteins | sample Coa_R1_10_FD_187157 | JGI IMG/M metagenome (GOLD analysis project Ga0209061, IMG submission 187157) | Surface soil microbial communities from Centralia Pennsylvania, which are recovering from an underground coalmine fire - Coalmine... | ecosystem: Environmental > Terrestrial > Soil >...
GGACGAGCACGCCGAGGGTCGGCGGCAGGGCCGCGTCGCTGCGATGCAGGTAGAACTGCACGTAGCCGCCCTCCAGCCGGGCGAACCTGCCCAGCTCCAGCTTCTCCTTCAGGCTCGCGCTGGCCTCGGCGATGAGCTGCTCCACGGTGACGCCCGGCCGGACCTCGGTGTTGAGCAGGGTGGGACGGTCGGCGGCACCCGCCCTGGCCGCCGCCTCGGCTACCTGCCGGGCAGCCTGCTGGAACAGGTCCGTCTTCGCGACGAAGTCGGTCTCGCAGTTCAGCTCGACGAGCACGCCGGCCCGGGTGCCGTCAAGCTCGGCCGTCACCAGGCCGTTGGCCGCGGTCCTGGCAGCCCGCTTGGTCACGTCCTTGGCGCCCTTGAGGCGGAGCAGTTCGACCGCGGCCTCCATGTCCCCGTCGGCCTGCTGCAGCGCGTTCTTGCAGTCCATCATGCCGGCGCCGGTCTGGTCGCGAAGCCGCTTCACGTCAGCGGCAGTGAAATTCGCCATGTCCTCGTCTCTCAGTCGGTTTCTTCGGCTATGCCCGCCCGGTCATCGGCCTCGTCGGCGGCGGCGGCCGTCTGGCTGGTGATCGCGGACGCGGCGTTGATCTGCGCGTCGGCGGCGCCCTCTGCCGCCGCGGCCGCCGTCGTCTGCGCGTCAGGCGGCACCACGGCCGGCGCCCCGGCCTGCGCCTCAGCCTGCGATTCAGCCGGCGCCCCGGCCTGCGCCTCAGCCGGCGCCCCGGCCTGCGCCCCGGCCTGCGTGCCGTCCTGGGAGCCCACCAGCAGGTCGCGCTCCCACTCGGCCAGCGGCTCCTCGCTGGCGATCGCGTCGCCGGCGGGCTTCTCGTCGCCGCGGGCCGCCCCGGCCCGCGCGATCAGGCCCTCCGCGACCGCGTCCGCGACCACCCTGGTCAGCAGCGCGACGCTGCGGATCGCGTCGTCGTTTCCCGGTATCGGGTAGTCGACCTCGTCCGGGTCGCAGTTGGTGTCCAGGATCGCCACGACGGGGATGCCGAGCTTGCGCGCCTCGCTGACCGCGATGTGCTCCTTCTTGGTGTCCACCACCCAGATCGCGCTGGGCACCCGGGCCATGTCCCTGATCCCGCCGAGGGTCCGCTCCAGCTTGTCGTGCTCACGCCGCAGGTGCAGCAGTTCCTTCTTGGTCATGCCGGAGCCCGCGACGTCGTCGAAGTTGATCTCCTCGAGCTCCTTGAGCCGCTGCAGCCGCTTGTACACCGTGGCGAAGTTGGTCAGCATGCCGCCAAGCCAGCGCTGGTTCACGAATGGCATCCCCACCCGGCGCGCCTGCTCCGCGATCGCCTCCTGCGCCTGCTTCTTGGTGCCGACGTACAGCACGGTCCCGCCGTGCGCGACGGTCTCCTTGACGAACTCGTAGGCGCGGTCGATGTAGTCCAGCGACTGCTGCAGGTCGATGATGTAGATGCCATTGCGCTCGGTGAAGATGTACCGCTTCATCTTCGGGTTCCAGCGCCTGGTCTGGTGGCCGAAATGGACACCGCTCTCCAGGAGCTGCTTCATGGTGACGACCTGGGCCATCGGCACGGTCTCCTTCATTTGTGCGCCGCCTGCGTGTGCCGAGGCGGCGCTGCTCGGTTGGTTCCTGGTGCCCGTGGCCTGACGCGCCTGCGGCCGGCCTTGCGGCCGGCGGACCGAGCGACGCGTCCTCGCCGGGAGCACGCCCCGGGGCCTTCCGGCCCAGGGGCGCACCCTGGCCCCGGAGAGGCAAGCGGGCACGCGTTTTTGCCGCCGGGCGCGGTGGCGCCGGCGACCGCCATCAGGATACGTGACATCTTCCCGCTGCGGACCGCCACCGCCGGCATGCACCGAGATACAACCAGGATCCCGTCACCCGGATTCCCAGCGGAATGTTAGTAATCCCGCGCACTATCACACCGCTAATTACTAACTTTATTCGGCCGGGCCGGCGCTTCAGGCGCGCGGGTGGGCCTGGCGGTAGCCGGACTTGAGGCGCTCGATCGAGATGTGCGTGTAGATCTGGGTCGTCGCGGGCGAGGCGTGGCCGAGGATCTCCTGCACGCTGCGCAGGTCGGCGCCGCCCTCCAGCAGGTGGGTGGCCGCGGTGTGCCGGATGCCGTGCGGGCCTGTGTCCCGGGTCGCTCCCGCCTCCCGCAGCCGCTCGTGCACGATGCGGCGGGCGGTGCGCGGGTCCAGGCGCCGGCCGCGGACGCCGAGGAACAGGGCCGGCCCGCTGGCCGCGGTGGCGAGCACCGGGCGGCCCGTGTCCAGCCAGCGGGTCACCGCACGCAGCGCGGGCCCGCCGACCGGGACGGTCCGTTCCTTGCCGCCCTTACCCCGGACCCGGACGGTCCGGCGGTCGTGATCGAGGTGGCCCGCCTCCAGGCCGCACAGCTCGCTGACCCTGATGCCGGTCGCGTACAGCAGCTCGAGGACCGCGGCGTCGCGCAGGGCGACCGCCGCCTCGGTCCGCCGGCCCGCTTCCGCCGGGCGCCGTCGCAGCGCCGGCTGCGCCCGGGCGCCGGCGCCGAGGCCGTCCAGCACCGCCCGCATCTCGTCCTGGCGCAGCACGTGCGGGAGGCCGCGGCGGACCTTCGGCGTCCCGAGCCCGGGTCCCGGGTCTGCCTCCAGCCAGCCGCGGCGGTGCGCGAAGGCGGTGAACGCCCGGGCCGCCGCGGCCCGCCTGGCCAGCGTGGCGCGCGCCGCCCCGGATTCGTGCAGGGCCGCCAGCCAGGACCGCAGCCGCGTCACGTCGAGACCGTCCGGCGCGCCCGCTCCGTGTCGCGCGGCGTGCTCCAGCAGCGAGCAGACATCGCCGACGTAGCCGCGGACCGTGTGCGGCGACAGCGAGCGCTCGGCCCGCAGGTGGCGCTCGAAGGCGGCCAGCGCCTGCGCCATCGGCTGCGGCAGCGGCACCGGCTGATCGGCGGGCTTGCCAGCGTCGGTCATGCGCCCAGTCTGCACCGGCCGGCTACCGGGCCGCACGTCGCACCGCCGCCGGCCTGCGGCGCGGCAGCGGCCGGTCCAGGCGCCGTCAAGCGCATCCGCCAGGCGCGCGGGCACGCCAGGCCGGCGACGGGCCCGCGGCCGGCGACGGGCCCGCGGCCGGCGTTCGGGCGGGATCAGGCGGAACGGCGCAGGCGCCAGCCGCGGTCGCAGCGCTCGATGAAGCCGTACCCGGCGAGCGTGCCGAGGCAGCGCAGCACCGTGTCCAGGTCCACCCCGGCCTCGACCGCGAGCGTGGCTGCCCCCGTCCCGCCGCGTGCGGGAAACGCGTCGAGCACCCGGGCGCTGTCGGTGTCCAGGTCGTCCCGCGAGGGTCCGGCGGCGGCGCGGCCGGGCGCAGGCCGCGCGCCGGGACCCGGAGCCTGCGCGCCGGGACCCGGAGCCTGCGCGCCGGGACCCGGAGCCTGCGCGCCGGGACCCGGAGCCTGCGCGCCGGGACCCGGAGCCTGCGCGCCGGGACCGCCGAGCGGCGAGACCATCTCGACGACCTCGGCGGCGCAGGTGACGCAGGTGGCCCCCCAGTCCCTGATGATCCGGTGGCAGCCGGCCGACTGCGCCGACGTCACCGGCCCGGGCACCGCCATCAGCGGCCTGCCCAGCTCGGCAGCGTGCCGCGCGGTGTTCAGCGCGCCGCTGCGCGCGCCGGCCTCCACCACCACCGTGCCGCAGGTCAGCGCCGCGATCACCCTGTTGCGGACCAGGAATCGCAGCCGGGCGGGGCGGCGTCCGGGCGGCCACTCGCTGACCACGACGCCGTGCGCGGCGACGTCCGCGAACAGCTGCTGGTGGCCCGCCGGGTACGGGTAGTCCACCCCGCAGGCCAGCACGGCGACCGTGGCGGCGCCGACGGCAAGGGCACCGCGGTGCGCGGCGGCGTCGATGCCGTAGGCGCCGCCGGAGACGACGGTCCAGCCCCGCTCGCCGAGGCCGGCCGCGACCTCGCCCGCGACGTGCGCGCCGTATCCGGTCGCGGCCCGCGAGCCCACCACCGACACCGAGCACGTGCTGGCCGAGCGCAGGTCCGCGCTGCCCCGCAGCCACAGCGCGTACGGGCGGCTCGCGCCGAGGTCGTCCAGGCGGCCGGGCCACTCGGCGTCCCCGGGGCACACCAGCCTGATGCCGGCCGAGCACGCGGCGGCGATGTCCGCGTCGGCGGGCAGCGCGGGCAGCCGGGCCCGCCAGCGGCCCAGCGCACGGCGCAGCGCGGCCCGGCTCGCCGGGGTGTCGCCGCACCCCGGGCCGATGCCCGGCAGCAGGTCCGCTCTGATCGCTGCGAGCACGTCGGCCGGATCGCAGAACCCCAGCAGCGCGCCGAGCGCCGGGTCGCCCGGCTCGGCCAGGTAGCTGAGCGCGGCGCGGGCCAGCCGCTGCCCGCCGGGCCCGCCCGGCGGCGGCGCAGCGGTCACCGCCGCGCTCCCAGCCACAGTCCCAGCGCGGTGTCGCACTCCTCCCCGGCCGGACGCGGCCGGCCGGCGAGGTCAGCGAGGGTCCAGGCCACCCGGATGACCTTGACCACGCCACGCGCGCTGATCAGGCCGCGCTCCAGCGAGCGCTCCACGGCGGCCAGCGCGCCCGGCGCCGGCGGCCAGTTCCGGCGCAGCTGAGATCCGGGGATCTCCGCGTTCAGCCGCCACGGCGTGCCGCGCAGCCGGTGCGCCGCGCGCTGCCTGGCCTGCAGCACCCGCAGCGCCACGGCCTGGCTCGGCTCGGCCAGCCCCCTGTCGTTCAGCAGTTCGGCGCGGCCGACCGGTTCCAGCTCGACCTTCACGTCGATGCGGTCCAGCAGCGGGCCGGAGATCCTGCCCAGGTACCGGCGCCGGACGGCCGGGCTGCAGCTGCAGCCGTCGGCGGGCCCGGCCGTCTTGGCGCACGGGCACGGGTTCGCGGCCAGCACCAGCGTGAACCTGGCGGGGAACCGGGTGGTCACGCCGGACCTGGCCACCACCACCTCTCCCGATTCCAGCGGCTGGCGCAGCGCGTCGAGGACATCCCTGGCGAACTCCGGCGCCTCTTCAAGGAACAGAAGGTTCCAGAGGTCGCCGGACACGACTCCCCGAGCCTGACAGCCCAGCCTGCTGCACCGCGGGCGGGTTTCCCACGACAGCCACCCCGGCCCAGGTTCCTCATGGCCCATCGCCACCGTCCGGTTTCCGAAGGCCCCGGACTCCAGGACTGCTGGCATAGAGGCCCGCGCTCTACTGGCCGCTAGGCCGTGTCAGCGATGAGGTCTGCGCGCTCAACCGCGACGTGCTTACCGCCTCCGGCGACATCTGCCCGGCGACGGCAAGGCGCAGCATCACCTCACCCAGCGAGACAATGTCATAGCGGCATTCCGACCATCCCGCACGTCCAGAACGCTCCCGCCGGCTACGAGGACCGCGCGGTGAGCGAGATAACCTGGCGCGCTGTCCTCGCTGATGCCGTCAGTTGGCACGAAGCGGGTATCACAACGGCGCGGCCAGCGCGGCAACCGTGGCAAGCCCGCCCATAGCCTCAGCCGGGAAGAAGAACTTCACCAAATCGATACCGTGCTCACGTGCCCTCTGCATCTCGGAGGCCGTCGCGGTCCCGGGAATCAACGGGACCCCGTGCCGCTGACAGGCATCGAACACCGTCTCGCTCCATCCCGGCGAGACGATGAACCGCGCTCCCGCCGCTACAGCGGCGGCGACCTGCCCGGCGTTCAGCACCGTGCCCGCGCCGGCCAGCATGCCCGCCGACTGTGCCATCACTTGCAGCACATCGGCCGCGTCGGGGTCCGGAAGGTGACTTCGGCTACCTGCAGCCCACCCGCTGCCAGCGGCGCGGCATCGGCTACCCGGTCAACGGTGAGCACAGGGATCACGCCATGCAGCCGGAGTGATTCATATATCGAAGTTGCGGGCGCAGCGGTCATTGGCCGGGACCATTCATACTCAAGGCGATCACGCTGTCACTCCTCGAATATCCCTTGAAATGATCATCCACGAGGAACTGGCATGGCATCTCTGCAGGGCCGCCGCTCGGCAGCGGTGACCCGTAAGTCCATCTGACCCGGGCGGATGCGTCGGTCGTTGCGTGGGCTGTCTCTCCCGGTGCCCAGGGGCGAGAGTCTTGATATGGCAGAGCCAAGGGCTCGATGTTGAGCGGGGCATGTCCGCGTCGCCCGAGCAGCACGGGTGCGCATCGGGCTTGAGCACCGTGTCCCTGGCTCGGTTGCCGTCACGGGAGCGATGTGGAGAGCAATGTACGGCTCGACTTTGGCCCGCTGAAGGCATCCACGTCGCTCCGGTCATCACCCAGGTCTATCCTGCGCACTGGGCCGCTGACGCGTTCGACATGGCCAGTGACCGGCATCTGGCCTGCAAGGTGCTGCTGGACTTCACCGAGTGATGACCACTGGAGCGCCGAAGCGACCGCGAGCAATTGTCAAGGCCTGTGGATTGAAATGTTGTTACGGGCTTCCGGGACGTGGGCACCCCCACGACGATGCTCGTGCCGGAACCCTACTCAACCTTTCAAACCATATCTGACGGGCTTCAGGTGAGGGTAATTCCCCCATCGACGACGAGGGTTTGGCCGGTGATGTAGCTGGCAGCGTCGCTGGCGAGAAAGACCAGGGCGGCGGCTAGTTCCGCTGGTTCGCCCCACCGCCCGGTGATGATCCGTTTCGTTTGTTCCGCGATGTAGTCCTCTGCGTACTGGTCGGTCATTTCCGATCGGAAGAACCCTGGCGCGAGAGCGTTGACCCGGATTCCCTTGCGTCCTGTCCATTGCTGCGCGAGGTCTCGGGTCAGCCCGATGAGGCCGGCCTTGCTGGCGCTGTAGGCTGCCTGGGGAAGCCCAGCGGTTGTGATGCCGAGGATGCTGCTGATGTTGACGATCGCCGAGCCTGGCTGCATCCTCCGCCCGCATTCCTGTGCCATCCAGTAGCAGCCGTTGAGGTTGGTCTCGATAACACGACGGAACTCGGCGGGCTTTTCACGAGTGGCTGGCACCGCTGTTCCGACGCCAGCGTTGTTGACGAGGATGTCGACCTTTCCGAAGGCGCCGATCGTAGCCTCGACCAGCCGACGGCAGTCCTCGGGCACCGATACATCGGTAGTGACGGCCAAGGACCGTCGCCCTGTAGCCTCTACAGCGGTCTTGGTGATCTCTAGGCGGTCCGCCCGGCGGGCGGCTACGACGACGTCGGCGCCCGCCTTGGCGAGCGTGCTGGCGAAGGCGGCACCCAGCCCGGAGGAGGCTCCGGTGACGATGGCCGTCCGGCCATCCAGGCGGAAAAGATCGAGAATCGGCATGGGATTAATAAGACTTAGGGAGGCCGAGAACATGCTGGCTGATTTGGTTTAGCACCATCTCGTTGTTGATAGGGGCGAACCGTAGTAGACGAGTCGTCCGCCAGAGCGGAATGAGGTCGTACTCGTCTGTGATTCCGTTGCCGCCGTGGACACCGATCGCGTGATCTGCCACGCAGTTGGCTGCTTCACTGGCCAGCCACTTGGCCGCGTTGGCCAGACCGGCCGCCTGTCGGTCCCCGCGTTCGACGGCGCGGGCCGCGTCACGGTTAAGCGCACGGGCCGCCGTCAGTTCGGCCCAGCATCTGGCCAGGGGGTGCTGTACGGCCTGGTAGCCGCCGAGCGGGGCACCGAACGGGGCGCGGCCGCGCGCATAGTCCACCGTCCGGGAGATGCAGTAGAACCCGAGGCCGTACGCGAAGGCAGCGATGAGCACCCGCTCGGTGTTAAGCGACTCGAACAACGCTGCCGCGCCGTCCGCTTCAGCGCCAATGAGGTTCTCGACCGGTACCCGGACGTTGTCAAAGACCACGTCGTATTGCCGTTCTGGTGTGCCGGCGTCGGCGGTGAGTAGTTCTGTGGTGATCCCGGGTGCGTGCATATCGACCATCAGGATGATGATCGACCGCCTGCCGTCTCGGCGTGACGGCTTATCGCCTGCGCACACGAGGAAGAGGTCGTCGGCCTCACCGGCTGACGAGATCCAGCGCTTGCGCCCCGATACGAGGTACTCCGTCCCCGAGCGGACCGCGGTGGTGCGCATGGCGAAGGAGTTTGTGCCGGCTTCGGGCTCGGTGACCGCGAAGGCAAGTCGGCGGTCGCCGGCGATGATCGGCGGCAGGAGCTGGGCGGCGGTCTCCGGAAGCGCATGGCGGGCGAGAACCGGCAAGCATAGCTCGGTCATGATGAAGGACAGCAGGGGCAGCCCGGCCGCAGCCAGTTCCTCCCCAACGGCGATCACGGCGCCGAGCGGGCTTCCGCTGCCGCCTAGGCGCTGGGGCACCGTGGCTCCCGTGTAGCCGGCCTTGCACAGGTCACGCCAGAGTTCGGTGGGCTCCCGGCCGGCCCGGTAGCAGTCCAGAAAGTAGCCGCGGCCGTACCTGCTGAGCAGGGCGCGGACCGCCTCGCGGAGCAGCCGGTCCTCGTCTCCCCAGGCGGGGAGTTCGGTCGCCGGGGCCAACGGGCTTACCCTACCCGGCGCGGCTGCGCCGCCCAGTACTTCTCCCGCAGCGCGCGGCGGAACAGCTTGCCCACGGCGGTCTTGGGGATCTCCTCGACCAGTTCCAGGTGGATGGGCTTCTTGTAGCCGGCCAGGCCGACGTCGCGGCAGTGCTGCTGAATGTCCTCGAGCGAGGGCTGCGCGCCGGAAACGGGCGTGATGCAGGCCATCACCGCCTCGCCCCACTTCTCGTCCGGCACGCCGATCACTGCTACCTCGCGAACCCCAGGATGCGAGGCGATGGCGTCTTCCACCTCGCGCGGGTAGACGTTCAGCCCGCCGCTGACGATCATGTCGTGTTTGCGATCCACGATCGTGATGTAGCCCTCGGTGTCACGGACAGCCAAATCACCCATTTTGAACCAGCCGTCCTCGTAGGCCTGCGCGGTGGCCTCGGGCTGGTTCCAGTAGCGGACCGAGACAGCGTCGCCGCGTACCCACACCTCGCCCATCTCGCCGGGCGGCACCTCCTGACCGTCCTCATCACAGAGCCGGACGTCGAAGAACGGCACTGGCCGGCCGCAGGAGGCGAGCCGTTCCGGGTTGTGCCCAAGGGCATGGACGTGCTCGTCGGGGTAGAGGATCGTGTTGTAGATCGTGCCGCCCTCTGTGGATCCGTAGCCCTGCAGGAAGATAGGGCCAAACACCTGCATTGCCTTGCGCAGCACCGTCGGCGATATAGGCGCGCCGGAGTAGTAGATCATCTTCAGGCTAGACAGGTCTGCCTTCTCCGCGGCCGGGTGGTTGGCCAGCATGTTGATGATCGCCGGGGCCAAGATCGTACGGCTGATACGTTCCCGCTCTACGATCTCGAAGAAAGACTCCGGGTCAAAGTGCTCCATCATCACCGACCGGGCGCCCTGGTAAAGTGCGGGGCCGGTGAGGATGCCGGACTGGTGGGACAACGGGCCGACGTGCAGCAGCGCGTCGTTATGGTCCAGTCCGCCCATGAACAGCGCGAGGATGTTCCGGTAGGTGTTGAACCAGGCTCGATGCGGGTAGACGGCGCCCTTGTACCGGCCAGTGGTCCCCGAGGTGTGGAACACCAGGTAGACGTCCTCCTCGGCCACATGGACCGGCTCAGCCGGTCTGGACCGCCCGATTAGGTCCTCGTAGGACTCGCCGCTGCCTAGCGTCAGCAGCTCGAATCCGGGCACCGTGCCCGCTGCCTTGATGCGTTCTAGCATCGGGATGAACTCGGGCCCGCTCACCACCACCGTGGGCGTAAGGTCCTCGAGGGTGACAGTCCACTCGCGTTCGCCGTCGCGGGAGTTGAGGCGACCCCGCACCGCTCCGATCATAGAGACCGCGATATCGGTCTCCACCCACTCGTTGCGGTTGGCCATCACCGCGACGACGCGGTCACCCTTGCCCACGCCGCGGGCCTGCAGGCCGCCGGCCAGCCGGGCCGAGCGCTGCCACAACTCGTTGTAGCTGAGCGTGCCGCGGGCATCGACGAGCGCGGGACGGTCGCCGTGACGCAGCACGGCCTGGCGCATGAAATCGTGCACAAGCATCGGCATGGGTCACTCCCTCTGCCCATTTACACGGCTGTGGCCTGAGCGGCGGACGCGAGCTTGCGCAGTACGGCGACGGCCTCGGCCGCCATCGCGGGCACGAACTCGGCGACTGACACAACCTCGCGGATGCCGCTTGCGACCTGGCCGGCCGGCAAGATACCAGTCTCCAGATCACCTTCCTCCTCGGCCCTGATAAGGGCAGCGTCCTTGTAGGCGAGCAACTCCTCCGGAGTGGCGCCCGAGTGCAGCAGTTCGTTGAGACGGTCGATGCCGGCGCTCTTCAGGCCCCGTGCGGGGCTGTAGACCCCGGGGAAAATAGTGTCATCTCCCTCGCCAGCCGCGACTATCCTGCGGGCGGCCGCCGGATGCCAGTCCGTGTTGTCCTCGGTGGCGATGAACCTCGTACCCATGGCCACCCCGGTGGCGCCAAGGCACAGCGCGGCGGCCAGGGTCCGGCCGTCTCTGGCGCCGCCGGACAGCAACACGGGTACGGAGACGGCCTCGGTGACGTTCGGTAGCAGCACGAAGGTGTGCACCGGCACCGCGTGGGTGTGGCCGCCCATCTCATAGCCCGACGCGATCACGACGTCCACGCCGGCCTGCTCCGCCTTGATCGCCTGCCGGGCCGAGCCGACTTTGTGCATATGGATCAGCCCGGCGGCAGCGATCTGGGGGCGGAACTCACCGGGGAAGCCGGCCGACGTGGTCAGCACGGTGAGCTGGCGCTCCAAGGCGGCGTCCGCCCTTCTCGCCTCGATGACCGCGTTGATGTAGGCGGCGGAGATCGGCAGCACCTCGCCGCCATCGGCCCGGCCCACCGGGACGTTGACGGCGAACGGCTTGCTCGTGAGGGAGGCGGTCTCTTCGATGTGCTCACGCAGCCGCCGCGCCCCCTCGGCGGGATCGGCTTTCATGCCGGGCATGCTGACCGTGCCAAGACCACCCGCTTCGCTCACCGCTGCGGCCAACTTGGCTGTCTTGAAGGGTCCCATGCCCTCCTGGACGATGGGGTGCTCGATCCCGACAAGGTCGGTGAACCGAGTACGCAGAGAACTCATGCCGCCACCAAGACCATCGCCGAGCCGTCGACGAGCGCGCCTGAGGTGACGACGGCCACCTCGTTGCGCGGCACCTGGCGGTCGCCGCCGCGCCTTTGGATCTGCAACACCGCCTCGGCAACTGTGTTCATGCCGTGCAGGTAACCTTCGGCGAGCAGGCCACCGTTCGTGTTGACCGGGAGCGTCCCATCGATGGCAGTCGCCCCCGATCGGACGAACTCGATGCCCTCGCCGCGGCCGGCGAAGCCGAGCCCCTCCAGCCCGAAGACGACCGTGCTGGAAAAGCAGTCATAGATCTCGGCGAACTGGACATCCGCCGGACCGATCCCGGCCTTCTCGTAGAGCTCGTCCCGCAGCAGCGAGGTGAAGTTACGAGTGTAGTCCTCATACAGCACGTGGTCGCCGATATCCAGGCCAGGCCTGGCACCTGCTCGGTAGGCGGCCGAGGCGATGACCGCGGGTCGGTGTCGCAGGTCGCGGGCCCGGTCCAGGCTCGTGACCACGAGGGCGCACGCGCCGTCCACTTCACTGGTGCAGTCCGCGACCCGGAACGGGTCCACGACAAGCGGCGAGGCCAAGTAGGACTCACGATCCAGGGGCTTGCGCTGGATGGCCCGCTCGTTACGCTCGGCGTACCAGCGCTGCGCGATCGGAATGGCGCCGAGGTCGTCTGGCTCCTGGCCGGTCTCGATCAGGTAACGGCGCGCCCACATCGCGATGTACTGCATGTAGGTGTCATAACCGATCGGGTACCGGAACTGGCCTGCGCCGCCGGCGAACGCTGAGCTGCCCACCCGGATGCCGCTACGGCCATTGAGCGCGCGAAACACCACGACATTCTCGGCATAGCCCTGGCTGACCGCCATGGCCGCGTTGGCGACCACCCACGCGGGCGACTGACCACCCTGCTGGAAATCCATGACGTACCGGATGCCTGGCAGCGCCAGCGCGGTCGCCACCGCCTCGCTGGGCACCGAATCCCCCAGCACCATGAAGCTGCCGACGCCGTCGATATCGGCCAACTCGAGCCCGGCGTCATCCACAGCCGCGCGGCACGCCTCGGCAGCAAGACCGAGCACGCTGCGCCCGGACTTCTTGCTGAGCGCAGTGAAGCCGGTCCCGGCTATCGCTGCTGCACGCTGCACCATGACCACGACACTACGCACGCGCCAGGCAAACTGTCAACCATTGAGTTGAGATCCGTCGATTGCGTTTATAACTGACTCATAGGTAGGGTGACGCCATGCTGATTGAGCGCGGCTGGCGGGTGACCATGGCCGACGTGGACGCGGCCCGGGTGATCTACTACGGCAGCCCGTTGCGCTGGGCGGAGATACTCCTCGGCGACTGGCTCGCGCAACTCGGGCATTCGATCAGCGCGATGCTCGGTGAGAACCAGGCGATCCCAGCCGTAGGGGTCAAGGTCCGCTACCGGTCACCGCTCAGCCTGGATGACCACTGCCGGCTGGGCCTGTCGGCGCTGCGGGTGGGCCGGACGTCGTTCACGATCCGCTGCGCCGTCCGCGGCCCGCGCGGCGATGGCGCAGCGGTCGAGGTTGACACCACACACGCCTACGTCCGACACGACGGACACGTGCCCGGCCGCGGTGTCATATTCGAGCGGCAGCCCCTGCCGACCTGGCTGCGTAAGCCGCTGGAAGACGATCGCGGGCAGTCCGATGAAACGCTGGAGCATGGCGGTAAGGGAGGTGACAGGTGAGCGCAGGACCGGGCATGGTGACTACCGACCGGATCGACGTCGACGGCCATCCGGCGCTAGCCCTGGTGACACTGAACCGGCCGGAGGAGATGAATCCGCTGGACTGGGACACCGTGCGCGAACTCGGTCGGGTCCTGGACACGCTGGCCGCCGACCCGGCCGTCCGGGTGATCGCGGTCACCGGGGCGGGCCGCGCGTTCAGCGCCGGCGGGGACATGAAGAAGTACCGGACGCTGCAACGCGACACCACGCAGTTCCCGCAGTTCCTGGCGGACATCCACGAGGTCTTCGCCCGCATCGCGCAGTACCCGAAGCCAGTGGTGGCGCTGGTGAACGGCATCGCGGTGGCCGGGGGTATAGAGCTCATCTTGTTCTGCGACTTCACGTTCATGGCCGAGTCGGCCAAGATCGGCGACGCCCACCAGCCGTTCGGTCAGATGGGTGGGGGCGGGGTGCTCACTATGCTGCCCCGGCTGATCGGGGCGGCCCGGGCCAGGGAGCTGATCGTGACCGGCCGCCTGCTGCGTGCCGACGAGGCGCTGGCCTGGGGGCTGGTGTCGCGTGTGGTGCCCGATGGCGAACTGCTCGCCGCTGCCACCGAACTCACGAGGGACGTGCTGAAGAAGTCACCGCTCGCTCTGGGCCAGGCGAAGCAGACGCTCAACGCGTTGTTCTTCGCCTGGGCCGACGTGCCGACGGCACTTCGGTTGGAACGCGAGGTGACCGCCCGGTACTGCCTGACCAGTGAGGATGCACCTGAGGGACTGGACGCGTTCGCGGCCAAGCGCGCACCGCAGTGGACCGGGCGATGAGCACGGCGCCCGAGCCGGACCCCCCGGTCGCCGACACCGATACCCGGTTCTACTGGGAAGGCCTGGCCAAAGGACAACTGACCGTGCAGGAGTGCACGGCGTGCGGCCGACGGCGGTTCCCGCCCATGCCCTCCTGTCCGTACTGCGCCGCTACCGGTACCGTGATCATGGAGGCCACGGCCGGGACCGTGTATTCCTGGATCACTGTGCGGCGGGCGTTCCAGCCCGCATTCGCGGCCCAGGTACCCTATACAATCGCCACCGTCGATCTGGACGGTGGCGGGCGCATCGCCGGGCGGCTAGAGCCGGGGGAAGTGGCCAGGCCGGGGCTGCGGGTGCGCCCGCGCTTCGTCCATCACCCCACCTGGACTGAAGTCCGCTTCCACCCGGAGTGAACTTGTGACCTCTCCGCTGCCAGCCACCGACGGCGCTCCCAGCCGGGCGAACCGGCGCCGGGCCAAGAGGATCGACGACATCCTGCGCATCGCCACCAGCCTGCTCGCGGAGCGCGGTTACGCGGCCACCAACCTAGATGAGATCGCCGAGGCGCTCGATCTGTCCAAGGCCTCGCTCTACCACTACTTTCCTAGCAAGGAAGACTTGATCCTGGCCTGCCTGGACCGGATTGGCGACGAGACCAACCGGCAACTGCGCACTGTCGTGGCCAGTCCGCTTTCGCCGCGGAACCGGCTACGTGCCGCGGTGCGCGCCCAAGTGCTGGTACTCACCCGAGACCAGCCCGCTGGTGCGGCGCTGTACCTACGGGACGTCGGACTGCCGGAGACGGCCAGGGAACGCCTGCGGACCTTCGTTGAGCAGCATGACCAGCTGTTCCGCTCCATTATCGAGGAGGGGATCCAGGCCGGGGATCTGCACGTGGTCGACCTTACGGTAGCCCGGCTGCTGATGCACGGCGCCATCAACTTCATCCCGTCCTGGTACAAGCAGAACCGCCGGATGTCGCCGGAACGGCTGGCCGACGTGGTGGCCGACACGTTGCTGCAGATCTTCGGCGGGGGCGCCTCATGAAGCTCGGTCTCTACCTGCTCGGCGATGGCATGCGGCTGGCGGAGATCGGCCAGCTCCCGGCCGAGGTGGAGGCGGCCGGGTTCAAATCGGTGTGGACCAGCGAGTGCTGGCACAGCGGTTTTCAGGCGGTCGCGGCCGCCACCCGCGCCACCACAAGCGCCCGGCCGTCTACTAGAACAAGCCGGAAGCTACCGTGAGCGTGTGGCGCAACCAGTGGCTGCACACCGGCGACGAGTTCACCCGCGACGCTGACGGCAACTTCTACTTCGTCGACCGGATCGACACCGCGATCCGCGGGCGCGGCGAGAACATCTCCAGCTTCGAGGTGGAATCCGAGGTCAACAACCACTCCGACGTCCTGGAGAGCGCCGCGGTTGCGGTGCCGTCGGAGTTCGGCGAGGACGAGGTGAAGATCGTCGTTGTCCCGCAGGCCGCCCGTTCCATGGACCCCACGGAGTTGATTGACTTCCTGTCCGGCCGCATGACGCGATTCATGGTGCCTCGCTACGTGGAAATCGTCGGCGAGCTGCCCAAGACCCCTGACGCAGAAGGTCCGCAAGATCGAGTTGCACGCCGCGAGCGTGGGGCCGGAAACCTCGGACCGCGAGACCGCTGGAGCACGCGCATGAGTGCGCAGCGCGCTCGGCCAATGAGGAGTCGCGCGTGCGCGTCGTGCTGACGCTAGGCAACGACCAGCGCGTGGCTGCAGCGGAGGCGCGGTCGGCGGAGACCCAGGGTTACGACGGCGTTGCCACCGGCGAGCATCTGTTCTTCCACGGCCCCGTGACCAACGCTTTCGTGTCGCTGGCGGCCGCAGCCGGGGCGACGTCGCGGATCCGACTGCTGAGCTCTGTAACCGTCCTGCCGCTGTACCCGGCTGCGCTGGCGGCGAAGCTGGCCACGACCGTGGACCAGGTGTCGAACGGCCGCTTCGACCTCGGCGTCGGGATTGGTGGTGAGTACCCAGCCGAGTTCGTCGCGGTCGGCGCGCAGGTCGCCGACCGTGGCGCACGGGCCGACGAGAGCCTGCAGTTGCTGAAAGCGCTATGGACTGGACGGGCCGTCGACTTCGACGGCCGGTTCACCCGCGTGCCCGAGCTGGCGCTCGACCCCGGCCCGGCGCAACCGGGCGGACCGCCTATTTGGCTCGGCGGACGCCGGGCCACGGCCATCCGCCGCGCCGGCCGCTACGCCGACGTATGGATGCCGTACATGTACACACCGGAGCAGCTTGCCTCGAGCCTGGCGAAGGTGCGCGAGGCCGCAGCCGAGGCTGGCCGGGATCCGAGCGCCATCCGTGGCGCAGTGTTCTGCTGGGGCGGTATCAGGGAGAGCGCCAGCGAGTCTCGTCGGGAGGTCGTCCAAGCCGTCAGCGCAGTGTACCAGCAGGACTTCTCTCTACTGGCCGACCGCTACTTGCTGCACGGCGATCCCGACCGGGTGCTTGCCCGGATACGAGAGTACGCCGACGCCGGCGCCGAGACACTCGTGTTCGCCCCCGTCGGCCACGGCGCCCGAAGGCACGAGATCGTGGACCTCTTTACCAGCTCCGTACTCCCAGGACTGCGGCCGTGATCTTAAGGTCGACAGGCACGCCATGCTCACCGACACGCCAGGTCTTACGGCCCCAGGCGCGGACCGGTCGGCGTGCCGCAATACGCCGGCCGGTCGACGGTCGCGAGGACCGAAAGATCAGACCATGTGTGAGGACGGGGCGTCGGCCTGGCCGCCATCCTCACACATGGTCTGTAACCCGTTGCGGATGCCGTTGTCGCGTATGTAGTGCACCCGTGTGGTCATCAGCCCGGCACCTGAGCCGCCGAGGGGGGCCGAGGACGATCGCGCCGCCCTCGGGCCTGAACATTGTTTTCAGCGTGCGGAGCTTCTCCATCATCGACTCGCGAATGCCCTCGGTGTAATGCACGCCGACCACAGCCCAGCACGACGGCAGCTGAGCGCATTACCACACCGCATCCACTGGCTCATGCGCTCGCAGGACAAGAGAGGCACCTTGGCAGTTGCCGGGCAGGGACTTGTTCGCTGCCAGCCACGCCCCGAATGGACGATCTATACTCGCCGGCAGCGGACAGAAGCCGTGAACGGTACCGCGACCTATTCGGCGTTATGCCCGGTGGGTCTGGCTGCCGGCCCTTGCCGGGCGCTCACCTTCCGTAACAGCCACTGTCCCGGTCGCCTGTCCGGGCGGGTCCTGACAGGCGCTCACGAAGCTGTTGCCAGCGAACCAGCAGACAGCATCTGCGCTGCGCACACGCCCCTCCGGGCGCCCCTCCCTGTAAACTAATCTTGATCATGAATACGTAGCACGCCGTGTGCCTCCCCACAGAGCAGAAAGTCCCCGGGATCGCCGGGCACCTATCCCCGGGCCGGAAAGCCCAGCCCAGCCGCTGCGCCGCGGGGAGGCCTCCCACGGCAGCCAGCCCGGCCCGGGATCCCGCTCGGCGGCCTGGCCCGGACATGGTGCGCCAGAAGGCCGGGACCAGGCAGGTCACCACTCCATCCGGATGGCCGCCTGCAACGCCGGGACCCCCCTGGCCCGCGCCCTGGAGCCGCCACGGCGTGGCGCAAACGCCGGCACCGGCCGCTCAGCCATCGTGCGGAGCCGGTACCCGCGGCGGGTTCGCCAGTACCGATGCGGGCGCCAGCCCGGGGAGGGCGACCAGGTGCGAAGCGCCCGCTGCGCGCCCGCGGACCTGGAATGGCAACCGCGGGTTCCGCGCCTTGATCCTCCGGGCTGAGGCTGGCGCGATACCGGCCCCGGCAGGGGCGCCAGGTGAGCAGCTGGCGGCATCCGGCCACCAGCACCAAGCATCATTCAACAGCGCTCCAGGAAGCGCAAACGCGCTTCAGTGCCTCCCGTGCCTGGTAGAATGACTTGCCTGGGGATGCATAGCGCATCTCGCGCCTCGTCCAGGAACAGCACGCCGTGATGCGCCAGCGACGCGGCCCCGGGCCGGATGACTCCGCTGCCGCCGCCGACGATCGCCGCCTTGCTCGCGGTGTGATGCGGGGCGAGGAACGGCGGATCGGTCAGCAGGCAGGTCCGTGGCGGCAGCGTCCCGGCGACCGAGTGGATGGCGGTGACCTCCAGCGCTGCCGTGCCGTCCAGGCTGGGCAGGATGGTGGGCAGCCGCTCGGCCAGCATCGTCTTCCCTGCCCCCGGCGGGCCGAGCAGCGACAGGTGGTGCCCGCCAGCCGCGCACACCTCGGCCGCCCGCCGCGCCATCGGCTGGCCGAGCATCTCGGCCATGTCGGGCATCCCGGCCGCGCCGGGCATCCCGGCAAGGACGGGCATCCCGGCCGCGCCGGGCGTCCCCGGCCCGTCAGCCTGCCCGCCGGGACAGCCGTCGCGGGCGCGCGGCCCGCCGCGCGCGCCGCGCCGCGCCTGGGCCCGGGCGCCCTGATCGTGACCGCCGGCGTACTCGGCGGCCGGCGGTCCGCCGCGCAGGCCCGGCGTGCCGCGCAGCCAGTCGGCGGCGGCCGTCAGGCTGGCGGCCGCGATCACGCGCACGCCCGGCACCAGGGCGGCCTCGGCCGCGTTCTGCTCGGCCACCATGACCGTGCCGAACCCGGCGCCGGCCGCGGCGGCCACCGCGGGCAGCACGCCGCGCACCGGGCGCAGCCGCCCGTCGAGGCCGAGCTCGCCGAAGAACATCACCCGCTGCGACGCCGCCCGGGGCAGGCCGCCCGCAGCGGTGAGCACGCCGACGGCGATGGCCAGGTCGAACCAGCTGCCGCGCTTGGGCAGGCTGGCCGGGGACAGCCCGACGGTGATCCTGCGCTGCGGCCACTGCTCGCCGCTGTTGACGATCGCGGCGCGGATCCGGTCCCGCGCCTCGCGCAGCGCGGTGTCGGGCAGGCCGACCAGGATCATGCCGACCAGGCCGTTGGCGATGTCCGCCTCGACCTCGACCACCTGGCCGGTCACCCCGATCAGGGCGACCGAGTAGGTGCGGGC
>Ga0209061_1003137_pt1 | contig 18619 bp, 16 predicted proteins | sample Coa_R1_10_FD_187157 | JGI IMG/M metagenome (GOLD analysis project Ga0209061, IMG submission 187157) | Surface soil microbial communities from Centralia Pennsylvania, which are recovering from an underground coalmine fire - Coalmine... | ecosystem: Environmental > Terrestrial > Soil >...
GCCGCACCGTCCTCGGGCTGGCCCCGTCGCCGTTGGAGGGCCGTTCCCTGGAGGAGGCGCTCGACCTGGAGCTTCGCTGGGCCAACCGGACCGGCCAGCTCGATGTGCGTCTCGTCGTCGCCGGCGAGCCGGTCGAGTTGGGCGATCACCTCGCCCATCAGCTCTTCCGCATCGCCCAGGAGGCATTGACCAACGCCGTCCAGCATGCCGGTGCCAACTCGGTACGTATCGGGCTCGTCTACGACAACAACACCGTCACCCTGCTGGTGCAAGACGACGGGTGCGGCTTCGAGCGGCCTCGACCCGCGGAAGCTGCGGTCGGGCAGATCGGCATGCGCGGCATGGCCGAGCGAGCCCGGCTCATCGGCGGCACCCTTGACGTGGACTCGGTCCCGGGATGGGGGACCCGGGTGCGGGTCTCCGCCCCCGTCAGCTTCTCCCCGGCCGAGGGCGCCAGCCCAGGGCAGGTGCGGGTCCTGGTCGTGGCCCGTCACCCGATCGCCCGCGCCGGCATCGTGCGGGTCCTCGCTTCCCAGGAGCCGGCGCTCCAGGTCGTGGGTGACGTCGACGACTTCGATGCCGGCGTCGACGCGTATCAGCTCCTCGAGCCTGACGTTGTCCTGGTCCACCTCGATCCAAATGACCCCCACGAGGTGAGTGGCATCCATGCGCTGCGCGCCGTCGCGGCCGACGCGGTGGTGCTCGCCCTGTGCTCCTCGTCAGGCGATCGCAGCGCAGGTGCCCTCTTCAGAGTCGGGGCGAGCGGCTGGCTGGCGGACTCGGCGGACGGCGCCGAGCTGACGAACGCGCTGCTCGCCGCCGCGCAAGGGCGGGTGGTGGTCCCCCGCGCCGTGCTGGACGGTCTGGCTGATGACAAGGATCCCGCCGGCCGAGCGGCCACCCTCACCAGGCGCGAGAGCGAGGTCTGCCGGCTCGTCCAGCGCGGCCTGCGGGACAAGCAGATCGCCGAGAGCTTGGTGATCTCCGTCAAGACGGTGGAGAAACATGTGGGAGCGATCCTGCGCAAGACCGGCGCCGCGAACCGCACCGAGCTGGCCGCCCTCGCCAACGACGTCGAGTACGGGTTCAGATAGGTAGGGAAACCCTCCATCGGAAAAACGGGGAATTGCCCTGACGACTCGGGAAGCAGCGACAAATAAGTTAACGACCAGCTGACGGAGGTAACCAGATGCCGGTCGTACCCACGGCGGACATACTCACCAGAGCATTCCACGAACGCTACGGCGTCGCCGCCATCAACGTCGTCAACGATCTCACCCTCGAGGCGGTCCTGGCCGCGGCCGTCGAGCTCGAGGCGCCGCTGATCGTCCAGACGTCGGTAAAGACCGTCCGGTCAATTGGGCTCAACGTCTTGTACGGGATGTGGCGGGAGATGACCGCCGGTATCCCGGTCCCGGTCAGCCTTCACCTCGACCACTGCCCGGACCGCAAGCTCCTGAGCGACTGCCTGGCCGCCGGTTGGAACTCCGTGCTCTTCGATGCCTCCCGGCTGCCAGTGGCCGAAAATCAGCGCCAGACGATCCAGGTCGTCGCCGAGGCACGCCGCTTCGGCGCCCACGTCGAAGGAGAGATCGAGTCCATCAACGGGGTAGAGGACGGGATCGGGTCGGACACCGAGGGCCAGCGCCAGGACCTCGAGGTGATCCTCGGATTCCTGCGGGCCACCGACGTCGACGTCTTCGCCCCTGCTATCGGCAACGCCCACGGGCTGTACGCCCGCGCGCCCGAGCTGGACGACCAGCGGGTGACCGACATCGTCGACGCGACGGGCGTGCCCATCGCCCTCCACGGTGGCACCGGCATGACCGACGAGCAGTTTCGCGGCCTGATCGCGCGGGGCTGCGCCAAGATAAACATCTCCACGGCCCTGAAGCTCACGTACATGAAAAGCAACCTCGACTTTTTGCGCGAGGCCGAGCAGGCCGACACATGGGACCCCCCGTCACTCTTCAAGGGCGTGCGCAGCGCCGTCAAGGACCTGGTCGCTGGGTACATCAGCCTCTTCGGCGGGGCCGGGAAGGCCTGGTGAGCCTGGTGCCGACGGTGATCTTCGACTGCGACGGGGTCCTTGCCGACACCGAGCGCTTCGGACATCTCCCGGCCTTCAACCAGACGTTCGCCCACTACGGCCTGCCGGTCCGCTGGGAGCAGGAAGAGTACGGCCGCCTGTTGGGTATCAGCGGTGGCAAAGAGCGGCTCCGCAGCCTGCTGTCCCCGCAGTTCGTGACGGCGGCCGGCCTGCCCGAGGACCCTGCCGGCCAGGACGAGGCCGTCGCCGCCTGGCACCAGTACAAGACGGGGATCTATACCGGCATGGTCGCAGCCGGGCGGCTCCCGGGGCGGCCAGGGGTGCACCGCATCGCCGCCGACGCCCACCGAGCGGGTTGGACGCTGGCCGTGGCCTCCACCTCGGCCGAGGCCTCCGTGCGGGCCGTGCTGACTGACGTCGTCGGCGCCCCGCTCGCCGCCAACTTCACCGTCTTCGCCGGCGACATCGTCGCCCACAAGAAGCCCGCTCCCGACGTCTACGAGCTGGCGATCCGTGAGCTCGGGGCCGACCCCGCTCGGACCCTGGTCATCGAGGACTCCCACAACGGGCTCGCCGCCGCGTCGGGCGCCGGGCTGCCCGCCCTGATCACGATGAGCAGCTACACGGTCAACGACGACTTCAACGCCGCCGCCATGGTCGTGACCAGCCTTGGTGACCCCGGCGGCGAGGAGGCGGTCGTGGTGGCCAATCGCAGCCCAGCCAGGCCGGGACGGGTGATCGAGCTTTCCGACCTGTTGGACTGCATGAAGGCGGCGTCCCCCGCCCACCCGATCACGCCAAAAGAGGTTCAGGGATGAGGATCGCGCTTTCCGACTTCGAGCTGGCCGTGCGGACGATCGCCACCACGGTGGTCGACAACGAGACGTACTTCGGAGACCTCGACGCCGTCGTAGGTGACGGCGACTTCGGGTACTCGATGGCTCGAGGCTTCGAGGTGCTCCTGGCCGGCTGGGAGGGCCTGGACCGAAACGACATCGGGACGCTCCTCAAGCAGGTCGCCTTGGTCATCTCGAGCAAGATGGGCGGCACTTCCGGGCCCTTGTGGGGCACGGGTTTTCTCCGCGCCAGTGCGGTCGCCGGTTGCCGCGTCGAGATCGACGGCCCCACGGTGATCGCCATGCTGCGGGCGGCCGGCGACGGGATCCAGGCCCGCGGGCGGGCCGCGCTCGGGGACAAGACGCTTTTGGACGCGCTGCTTCCGGCCACCGACGCCGCCGACGAAAAGCTCGGCGCGGGGGCGATAGGTAGCTCGGTGCTGGAGGAGTTCGCAGCCGTCGCCCGGCAACGAGCGGAGTCGACCAGGGACCTCCAGGCCAGACGGGGAAGGGCGAGCTACACCGGTGACCGCAGTAAAGGCACCCTCGACCCTGGCGCGGTGGCGGTGGCCGTACTGGCCGAGGCGTTGGCGACGACCTGGCGCCACCCCTGACACAAGGCAACGGTGGCACGGTCCGCCGGTGGATGTGAAGCGGCAGGATCTTCCAGCAAGGAGCGCTCATGAAGAAGTTTGTCAACGACCCGAAGCAGTTCGTCCCCGAGATGCTCACCGGGCTCGCTCTGGCCAACCCCGAGACGCTCCGCTACGTCCCGGATTACAACCTGATCATGCGGGCCGATGCTCCGAGCGACGACAAGGTGTCGATTGTGCAGGGATCGGGTTCGGGGCATGAGCCCGCCCATGTGATGATGGTCGGACCGGGCATGCTCGATGCCGCCTGCCCGGGAAACGTCTTCGCCGCTCCGCCGATGGACTACGTGCTGGAGACCAGCAAGCTGCTCAATTCTCGCAAAGGCGTCCTGCATCTGATCAACAACTACACGGGGGACCGCATGGCCTTCGAGATGGGGCGCGAGATGGCGGAGGCCGAAGGGATCACCGTTGGCACGGTCGTCGTCGATGACGACGTGGCGGTGGAGGACTCCACCTACACCGTGGGCCGCCGAGGAGTGGCGGGAAACTTCTTCGTGATCAAGGCCGTCGGCGCTGCGGCCGAGCAGGGAGCCGGCCTCGACGAGCTGGTGGCGCTCGGTGAGCGGGTCAACTCGGTGACCCGGACCATGGGTATGGCGCTCACCTCCTGCACGCCGCCGGCCAAGGGCAGCCCGCTCTTCGACCTCGGCGACGACGAGATGGAGATGGGCGTGGGGATCCATGGGGAGCCCGGCCGTTCCCGGGTCAAGATGGCCAGCGCCAACGACATCGTCGACCAGCTGCTCGAGGCGGTCGTCTCCCCAACGGTTTATCACCGTGGCGATGAGGCGGCTCTCATGATAAACGGTCTTGGTGCCACCCCCATAAGCGAGCTGTACCTCCTCTACGGGCGGGCCCACACCCAGCTCGAGGCGCGGGGGATTCACGTCCGTAAGAATTACGTCGGCGAGTACTGCACGTCCCTCGACATGGCCGGCGTGTCCGTCACCCTCGTCCGTCTGGACGACAAGCTCGTGTCCCTGCTTGACGCACCGGCCCAGGTCCCCATCCGCACCTTTTGAAGCGGAGGATCGCGCGCCGGCGCCCAATCCATGGTAGGGGAATCCACCACACCCGCCGTAGGGAAATCCCCGATTGAAGCCACGGCGGCGTCCGGCATACCATTTCGACAAAACGAAGCGAGAGGTCAGGAATGAAAATCACCGATGTCCGCTTGACGTCCTACAACTTGGGAAAACTCGAGCGCCCCTACCACAACTCGATCATCGGTTGGACGGCAAAGGAGCTGACCATCATCGAGGTGGAGACCGATGAAGGGATTACCGGGCTCTCCCTGGCCAGCCCCAAGGAGCGGGAGACGGTCACCGGCCCCTTGAAGGACCGGATCGTGGGCCAGGACCCGATGAACGCGTCGCGACTCTGGCACATGATGTTCACGGGTTGGCGCAAGCCGGTCGTCAAGGGTGACGTGATCTCGGCCATCGGCGCTGTGGACAACGCCCTCTGGGACGTGCGGGGCAAGGCCCTCGACAGCCCCGTCTACCGGCTGCTGGGAGGCTTCCGCGATCGTGTCCCGGCGTACGCGGCCGGCGGCTACTACGAAGAAGACAAGGGTCTGCAGGGGTTGGCGGCCGAGATGACGCGCTTCGTGGAGGCCGGTTATCACGGGGTCAAGATGAAGGTCGGTGGTGCTCCTCTGGCCGAGGACATCGCCAGGGTGGCGGCCGCTCGCGAGGCGATCGGACCGGACATCAGCCTGATGGTCGACGCCAACAATGCCTGGAACGCGGCCCAGGCCATCGCCTTCGGGCGGGGCGTCGAGCCCTACCACGTCTCCTGGTTCGAGGAGCCGTGCTGGCCCGACGACTTGGACGGCGCCGCGGAGGTCTGTCGCGCCCTCGATATCCCTGTTGCGAGTGGCGAGATCGAGTACACCCGGTGGGGCTGCCGGGACCTCATCGAGCACAAAGCGGCCGACATCATCCAAGCCGATCCGCACACGACCGGTGGGCTGACCGAATGGGTGCGGATCGCGGCGATGGCGTCGGCGCACCACCTGCCGGTGGCTCCTCACGGCAACCACTACGTCGGGGCGCACGCGGTGGCGGCCGTCGACAACGGGATGATCGTCGAGAGCTACGCCAGGCTGCACAGCTGGCAGGACGACTTCTTCACTCCCATGGAGCTCGAGGACGGTCTCTTGGTCCTGCCGCAGACGCCGGGCCTGGGGATCGGCATCGACGTCAGGGCGCTCGAGAGGGCGGCGCAGTAAGAGCCCGCGGTTGGTGCATCACCAAGGCGCCGAGTCAATCAGGGGGGAATCATCTATGACAACGACATCCAACTACATGCGTCGCGGTCTGCGTCGTCGAAAGGTTGCCGCCGTATCGACGGCGATGGCGACGCTGCTCCTGGCCGCGTGCGGGTCGGGCGGTGGTACCAGCGGCGCCGCATCCAACGGAGGGGCAGCCACCGGCGGGGGATCGGGCTCGCAGTCCTTCAAGGGTCAGACGCTGACCGTGGAGCTCCTGCCGATCACGATCGACGCCAAAGGCTACAACGCCTACCACAACGCGATGGCCAAAGCGTTTTTCAAGGCTACCGGAGCCCGGGTCAAGTACGTGACCACGTCGGAGTCGAGCACCGAGCAGTTCGCTCAGATCGAGGCCACCCACACCGGTCCGGACGTCCTCCTCAAGGCGGAGGACGGGCAAGCTTTTGCCTCCGGTGCGTTCGTGCACCTCACGGCGGCCGACTGGAAGGTTCTGGGCGGCACGAAGCAGCTCTACCCGGTGCAGCTGGAGGCGTGCGGACCAAAGGGTGGGCCCTACGACGAGGTGCCCATGTACAACGTCCCCTACGTCATGGTGTACAACACCAAGCTGTTCAAGAAGGCGGGTATCACCAGTCCGCCGACGACGTGGACCCAGTACGTCAAGGACGCCGAGAAGATCAACGACCCCTCGGCCGGCATCTACGGGACAGGCTTCGATCCCAGTGACACGCAGAACAGTGACAACTGGAAGATCGCCTTTTACCTCAGTGCCAACTACGGCGGGGCCCTCTACGCCGATCACGACCTGGGCAACACACCGACCATCGACAGCGCCCCGGTCCAAAAGGCCTACGAGTTTTGGTACGACTGGTACACCAAGTACCACATCGTCAACCCGGCCAGCCTCTCGTGGCAAGAGCCCCAACTGCAGGCTGCGTTTGCCGCCGGGAAGATCGGCATGCTCCCCGCGGTCAAGAGCCAGTACGAGCCCCTGTACAACAGCGGTGCGATCGGTCACAACTACGCCTTCGCGACGATGCCGTCTGTCCCGTACGGGATGAACAGCCTGCCTCCGGGGGGGACGGCGCCGGGGAGCTTCCTGTCCCAGGACGGCTTGTACATCGGGACCTATGCTCCGGTGAAGCTCGCCCTGCAGTTCGAGAAGATCATGCTCGAGAAGAAGTTCCAGGTCATGCAGTACGATATGACCGGCAACATGCCGGTGACGACGGCGGCCGGTGACCAGGTCGAGAAGAAGGCCGGATCGCTACTCAAACCGTTCTTCAAGGCGCTACCCAGCGAGGAGCCGGAACCGTTCGCCGTGTCCTGGCCGGTGGCCCAGGAGGACATCCAGGCCATGACCGGCAAACTGGCATCGACGCTGGCCACCACGCACCACCTGGCCGATGCCGACATCGGCAGCGCGCTGTCGAAGACCGAGGCCGAGGTCAAGTCAGGAAGCTAGAGCGATCGGACTTGGACCCGTCCAGCGTCTCGAGGCAGGAGAGGATCGTCGACCGTGCAAATCGGACAGGTACCGCACGCGCGCAGGCTGGGAAGGACAGGCAAAGGGGGTATCTACGGGGACCGCCCGATCTGGTTGGTGGCTCCCGCGGCCGTGCTCATCGTGGTCATCATCGTCCTCCCCGTCCTGCTCGGTGTCTACATTGCGTTTTTCAACGTCAACGTCTACACCCTGGGAAAATGGTTTCAAGCCCCGTTTGTCGGGGTCAAAAACTTCACCTACACGCTGCTCAACACCAACTCAGCCGTCGGCTCCGCCGCCCATGGCGTGCTCGTCAGCATCAAGTTCGCAGTGTTGTCCACTCTCGTGGCGACGCCCATTGGGATCCTGGGGGCGCTGACGGTCAACCACCGATTCGCGGGGCGATCGTTCTTTCGCTCCTGGTACCTGGTGCCGTACGTCATCCCGCTGGTCGTCACCGCGACGGTGGGGCGGATGATGTTCCTCAACGGGACCGGCATCGTCGACCGGGCCCTCTCGCTCATGGGGGTCAGCGCCAAGACCTACTGGTTGCTGGGGCCGAAGGCCTTCTGGGCCATGTTGGCGATGGAGATCTGGCAGGTGTGGCCCTTTACCTACCTGCTGATACTCGCCGGGCTGGCCGCCGTGCGAGACGAGCTCTATGAGGCGGCCGAGATCGACGGTGGCCGGTACCTGGTCAAGCTCCGCTACGTGGTGCTCCCGGAGGTTCGCGGACTCCTCATCCTGTCGATGGTCCTCTCGACGATCTTCCACCTGGGCAACTTCACCCTGCCGTTCGTGATGTTCAGCAACCCACCCCCGCTGAGCGTCGCGGTGTTGCCGATCGACGTGTACTACCGCGCCTTCACCGCCGTGCAGTTCGGCCAGGCCGCCGCCGCCGGCGTGCTCATGATCGTCGTCTTCCTGATCCCGGCCTATATCTACATACGGGCCTCCCGGCTCCGTGAGGCGCTTTCCTCCTAGTGAAGGTGACTGTTGACCATGAGCTCACGGCTGATTGAGGTCGGGCAGGCAGACGTAGGTGAGACGGCCCTCCTGGAGAATCGCGCCGCCGCTCGCCCCCGCCGGAAGGGCCGGCAGGCCGCGAACCAACTGCTGCCCACTTGGATGAACCGGGGTGCGCGGCTCGGCCTCTCGGTGTTCATCGCGATCCCCGTGTGCTACCTGCTGATCCTGTCGCTCAGCCCCGAGGACGCGGTCGATGCGGGGAGACTCTTCCCCAGCCACCTGATCCTGTCCAACTACGCCAAGGCGTGGACGGAGGTGCAGCTGGGACGGGGCTTCATCGACAGCGCCGTGATGGGCGGGAGCGCGGCCCTGATCGCGGTGCTGGTGTCCACGGCCGCCGCCTACCCGTTGGCGAGGTATCGCTTCCGGGGCGCCGCCCCACTCTTCTACGGCACGCTCGGCCTGCAGCTGGTGCCGGGGCCGATGATCCTGCTGCCGCTGTTCGTGATCTATTCCATGCTCCGGGCGGTCCTGGACGTGACGGTCGTCGGCTCCTACTGGGGCCTCATCCTGACCTACATCGCCTTTTCGTTGCCGCTGTCCATGTGGCTGATGGTGGGGTACGTCCGCACCATCCCCCGTGAGCTCGACGACGCGGCCCGGGTTGACGGGGCCTCCGGGGCGAGCATCTTCTGGCGCGTGATCGTCCCGTTGGCCGTCCCGGGGATGGTGGTGGCCTTCGTCCTGTCGCTGCTGCTCGGTTGGAACGACGTCCTGTTTTCCTCCGTGCTGACGACCCAGACGACCCGCACCGCGGCCGTCGACATCCAGCTCTTCACCCTCACCCAAAACGAGGAGGTCGTCCCGCTGTACGCACCCCTCATGGCGGCCGGTGTGATGGTGGCGATCCCGGTCGTCGCCGTCTATATGTTCCTCCAGCGGTACCTGGTGGGCGGCTTGGCCGGCGGCGCGGTGAAATAGCGCGGGCCGCCGGCGTCGCTTCAGACGATCGCCACCGGCCGCACCCAGGAGCCGGTGGCGCCGGCGATGCGGAGCGGAAGGCAGACAAACATGGCCGCCGGCACGGCGTCGGCGGCCAGCTCTTCGAGGTAGAGATTCTCGATGAGATGGACGCCCCGCTCGACCAGCATGGCCTGATGGGTGGTGCGGGTGGCGTCCCGGAAGGGGAGGGGCTCGGTGCCCGTGGTGTCGGTGCCGAGGGCGACCATGCCCTGCTCGTACAGCCAGATGGCCGCGTCCCGGCCCACGCCGGGCTGGGCCCGCTGGTAGGCCTGGTTGTCGACCGCGTACTCCCGGACCTTGCCCGTCCGCACCAGCACGGCGTCACCCGGCTGGACCGGGACGCCGCAGGCCTCCAGGTCCTCGACGGTCACCTCGTAGCCGTCGGGCAACGGATCGGTGACCTGCCCGGCGACGTCGAAGACCGCGGCCCGGGTGACGATCGGAGGGACCGTCTCCATCCCGTACCGCCGGAATCCCCAATCGGTCCGCAGCTCGTCGACCGACGCCCCGCCGTGCATGGTTGACCCGCTGGCGACGTGGGCCAGGCCGTCGATGTGGGTGCCGATGTGGGGGGTGCAGGTGATGGCTTCGGCGCTGTACTGGTACTCCCCGGGCGCCACGGCCGGGTCCGGGAGGTGGGTCCAGCGGAACGTGTAGGGGTGGAACTCTCCCTCGACCCCTTGGGGGACGTCGGCGCCGAGCACCAGGCCCAGGTCGTAGACCCGGCCCTGCCCGACCAGGCCCGCCGCCGAGAGCACGTGGGACGGCGCCACCCGGTCCAGGGCGTAGGTCTCGCCGGCCATCAGACGAGCGGCTCCGTCAAGTGGGGGCTCCGGGCCACTAGGAGCTCTGCTCCCACCGCCGGCGGGCACTGGCCGCCACCGCCGAGCTGGCTCCCGGGGTGGTGGGGAGGATCACCGTGCTCCCGTGGAGCTGGACCGGCTCCTCGAAGACCTCGAGTCCCCACGGCAGGTACTCGATCGTCGGTTGGAGGTCGTTGCTGGTCGCCGCGACCAGGTGCTGGTGGAGTTGCATCATGTCGCCGGCGTGGGGCCGGACCGGTCGGGAGGCGGCGTGGGCCGCCCCGGCGATCCGGAGCCACTCGCTGATGCCCCCCACCCGGGTCACGTCCACCTGGACGATGTCGACCGCGTCGGCCCCGAGGAAGCTGGAGAAGGCCTCGGCCCCGTAGACGTTCTCGCCGAGGGCCACCGGCACCGGGCTCCGCTTGCAGAGGGCGGCGTGACCGACGACGTCGTCGGGGTGGAGAGGCTCCTCCATCCACCCGATGCGCAGCTCGGCAAACTGCTGGGCGCAGGCGCTGGCCGTGAACAGATCCCACTTTTGGTTGACGTCCACCATGAGACCGACCCGGCTGGGGAGGGCGTCCCGCACCTGGCGGACGCGGGCGATGTCCTCACGCGGGTCGGGGCCTCCTACCTTCATCTTCACCGCGTCCCAGCCCTGCTCGACCATGGCGCTCATGTCGGCGACCAGCTCGTCGACGGTGAAATTGAGCCATCCGCCGTCCGTGTTGTAGGTCTCGACCCGGGCGTGGCGGCCGCCGAGCAGCATCCACAGCGGCTGCTCGGCTCGGCGGGCGGCCAGGTCCCACAGGGCGATGTCGAGCATGCCGAGACCGATGTGGGTGACGCCGGCCCGACCCACCCAGTGCAGCGGTGACCAGTAGAGGGCGTCCCAGAGCTCCCCGATCCGGCGGGGATCCTGGCCCAGCAGGAGGGGAGCGAGGTGCCGGTCGATGGAGTCCAGGATCAGGTCCTCGCCCTGCCAGATCCCCGAATAGCCGGTGCCGACCAAACCCTCGCTGGTGCGGATCTCGACCACCGGGATGTTCCAGTGGGTCCGCACGTAAAGGGCGTCGGCGATCTGGCGGCGAAGGGGCACGCGCAGGTTGTAGGTGTCGATCCGCTCGATGCGGGGTGCCGACCTCGCGTCGTCGGAGGTCGGGAGGGCGCTCGTCTGGGTCATTGCACCAGCCTTCCAAGCCGTTTCTCGGCGTTGTGGACGTGGGCCTCGTACGCCTTGATCAGCAGTTTGGTGTCCTGTTGGACGATGCCTTGCACGATGGCGCCGTGCTCGACACAGGCGTCGTCGAAATCGACGACGCCGGGACCGGCGTAGAGACGGGAAAGGTGGAGGTGGCAGTGGAGGCGCTTCCACGCCTGGGTCAAAAAGGCGTTGCCGGTGGCGGCCAGGATGGCCTCGTGGAGGGCGGTGTCCGCCCGGTTGAACTCGGCGTAGTCGGCAAACCGGGGCCCGTGGGCGGCGGTGCGGGCCGCCTGCTCGAGTGACACGATTTCCTTGACCTGCTCGTCGGTGAGGGCCTTGACCCACGGCCGGCTGGGCGTCTCGGTGGTGACCTGCCGGAGGGCGCCGAACTCGATGACCCGACGGGCGGCGAAGAGCTGCTTGAACTCCGGCATGGTGAGGAGAGCCGTCACCCGGTAGCCGCGGTTGGCGTCCAGCGTGGTGATGCCGTCGCTCGACAGTCGGGCCAGGGCTTCCCGGACCGGGGTCGGGCTCATGCCCAAGCTCTCGGCCGCCTCCCGGATGTCGAGATGGGCTCCGGGGGCCAGCCGCCGGTCGGAGATGGCCTCGAGCAGGGTGTCGTAGGCGATGTCGACCATGCTCACCCACTGCCGCGGGGTGCCCAGGCTCCGACCCACGCCCTGCTCCGACCTGCTGCTCCGCGCCGCCACCGTCAGCTCGCGGGCGCCTGTGCAGGAAGACCGAGCCCCCTCGCCGCATCCGTCACGGCGGGCGAGTCTAGGTGCGGGCCGGCCGGCGGGACGACCCCGGCGGCCCGGCGTGTCCCTTCGGTCGAGCAACCACGACTCCCCCTTGCGGTGAACATCATATATATTCTATCATACATCCACGAGGTGCCACCGCTGCGTGGGGACGAGCGGCTCCGGCGCCCCAGAGCTCCATATCGAGAGTTGGGGGAGTGATGACGGACTACGAGGTAGATGGCCGAGTCGCCGTGCCCGGCGGCGGCATTCATTTGAGCCGGCGGCAGTTTCTCGGGGGTGCGGCCGGGGTCAGCGCCGCCGCGGTGCTGGCCGCCTGCGGATCCAATACGTCCGCCACCTCGAGCGGCGGCACGCAGGACCTGAGCATGTGGGTGTGGGAGGAGGTGTCGCAGTGGAAGGACGTCATCAAGCGGGGCGGGCTGCACAAGGCCTTCCCCAAGGTCGATCTGACCTTCACCTCCCTCAACTCCACCACCCTGGCCCAAAAGGCCATCAGCGCTCTGGCGTCGGGGGTGCAGAGCGGCCTGCCTTCCATCATCAGGATCGGGATGGCCAACTACCGGGCCATGGTCAACACCAAGGGCCTGTCCGAGACCACCTCCATCCTGACGCCGCGCCGCAATGACATCCTCCCGACGACCTGGCAGTCGCTCAACGTCGAGGGCAAGACCTACGCCCTGCCCGACGACACCGGCTACTGTTTGTTCGGCTACCGCCGGGACCTCTTCGCCAACGCCGGTATCGGATCCTCGCCGGCCGAGGTCGGCCAGGCGGTTTCGACCTACGACGACCTCATCTCGGTCGGCAAGAAGCTCAAGGCCAAGACTGGTGCCGTACTGTTCCTCGCCCCCTACGGCGGCGAGGGTCTGGGCAGCACCAGCCCGTACACCATCATGGTCCAGCAGGGCTCAACCGGTTTCTTCGACCTCGACGGCAATGTCATCGCCGACTCGGCCTACCACGTGCAATGCGCCGAGGCGTACCTTCGCATCTACAAGGCGGGGCTCACGGTCAACATCACCGGTGCGCCGCAGCAGTGGGCCGCTTACAAAAACGGCCACATCGTGGCCCTGCCGTATCCCAACTGGCAAGACTTTACCTTCGTCGACTACACGCCCAGCCTGGCCCACAAGTGGCAGGTGACGCCCCTGCCGAAGCTGACGGCGGGCTCCAAGGGGATCGCCACCGCGGACGGATGCGCCATCGTCGTGCCCAACGGCCAGTCCAAGTCCCGTATGGACCTGGCTCTCAAGGTCGGCACCTTCATGAAGCTCAACAAGGAGGCGTCCGAAGCCCACATGCGGGTCTTCTCCGGCGCCTTCGAGAGCAACGTGCCCGCCCTGGAGGCCATGCGGGGTACCAAGTCGCCCATGCTGTACGACCAGGAGGTCTACAACATTTGGCTGGCGACGGTGCAGAAGGAAGACCCTTATCCGATCTCATACGCCTCGATTTTCGGCTCGCAGATGGGCACGGCCGTCTCCAACGCCATCTACAACATCCTCGAGCACGGTGCTCCTATCGCCAAGACCCTCAAGGGTGCGGCCGACAGCGTCCGCAAGCTGCAGGACGCGAAGGGGCAGAAGTAGCGGCGATGGCGACGCTGTCATCGGTAGAGCGGGAGTCGCCGGGGGCGGCACCGACCACGCCCGGCCCGGGCGGACGGGGGCCGTCCCTGGCCGCCCGGGCGAAGCGCCTCGTCACCGGCAAGCGGGCCGCCCCCTACTGGTTGGTGCTGCCCTTTGTCCTGGGCTTCGCGCTGTTCTCGGTGTTCCCAATCCTGTGGTCGGTGCTGCTGAGCTTCGAGCACTGGACCATGTCCCAGACCACCTGGGTCGGCCTGGCCAACTACCGCTACGTGCTTTCGACGCCGGCGGTCGGCAAGGCCTTCCTCAACATCGTCTGGTTCGCGGTGGTCAACGACGTCTTCCAGATCGTCATCGCGTTGGTCCTCTCGCTGCTGTTGACGACCGGGTTCATGCGCAAGTACAGCCTCGGGCTCAGTGCGGCCATGTTCCTGCCCAATGTCGTTCCCGGTGCGGCCGTGGCCGTCCTCTTCTCGGTCCTGCTCGGCACCAACGGTCTGGTCCCCTCCGTCCTGTCCAACATCGGGATCCACATCAACTGGCTGGACTCCACCACCTGGTCGAAGCCGGCGGTCATCCTCGCCGGCAGCTGGCAGTGGATCGGGTTCTGGGTGCTGGTGCTCGTCGCCGCCCTCCGCGCCGTGCCGGCCGACTACTACGAAGCGGCCCGGGTCGACGGCGCCGGCCTGCTCCGGCGCATGTGGTCGATCTCCATCCCAATCATCCGACCGGCCCTGATCTTCGTCATTTCGGTCAACACCATCGGCACCATGCAGCTCTTCGACGTTCCCTTTTTGCTGTTCGGCCAGACACCGGGCGGGCCCGACAACTCGGCGACGACACCGGTCGTGCAGCTGTACCAGTACGCCTTTTCCAACGCCGACCTGGGGTCGGCGGCGGCCATCGGCTGGGTGCTGACCTTTGCCATCGTCGTCGTGACGTTGGCCTTCCTCGTCGTCGCCCGAAGGAAGGAGTGGATATGACGCCGATGGCGGAGTATCCCCACGTATGGCAGCGGGCCACGGTCATCCTGGTGGTGGCGGTGGCGGTGGTGTTCTTCACCCTGCCCGTGTGGTTGACGCTCGTCTGGTCCACCTGGCACGACGGCCAGATCTTCTCCTTCCCCCCGCACCTGCTTCCCGGGCCTTATCTGTTTTCGAATCTGCGGGCGCTCGCCGGCGCGGCCAACATCTGGCGGGCGGTGCTCAACTCCGTCGTCGTGGGCGTGGTCAGCGCCGGCGCCGCCGTCGTGGCGTCCACGTGCGCCGGCTACGCCTTCGCCAAGTTCAGGTTCAGGGGCCAGAACTTCCTCTTCTACATGTTCCTGGCCGCCTACGCCATCCCCGGGCAGATCAGCGCCATCCCCCTTTTCATCGTGATGGCCCACCTGGGTTGGATCGACACCTACCAAGCGGTGATCCTGCCCGCCGCGGTCCCGGCCATGGGCCTGTTTTTCATGCGCAGCACGATCACCCAGATCGTCCCCACGGAGATGATCGAGGCGGCCCGCCTCGACGGAGCGGGGGAGTTTCGCATCGTCCGAACGATGGTCGCCCCGACGGTGCTGCCCAACGCCGCCTCGCTGGGCGTGCTCCTGTTCAGTCTCAGTTGGAGCAACCTCTTCTGGCCGCTGGTCGTCTTGCGGAGCAACCAGATGGCGACGGTGCCGGTGGCGCTGGTGGGGCTCATCGGGACCTACACGCAGCCGTACGGGGAGCTGATGGCCGGGGCCGCCGTCGGCGCCATCGTGCCCATGCTCCTCTTCATCCCGCTTCGCCGCTACTTCGTGCGCGGCATCGTCATCAACGCAACCCGCTAGGGAGATAACGAGTGGCCGACATCGCCCTGTCCAACGGAACCGTCGAGGTCGTCTTCGACTCCGAGCACGGCCGGATCACCTCGCTGCGGCACCGCCGGCTCGGCGTCGAGCTGGTGCAGGAGCGCCGGCTGGCCGAGAGCTTCCGGATCCTCGTCCCTCTGCCGGAGTGGCGGGGCCATTACCTGCGGGGATCATCGCAGGCTTTGCGGAGCGGCCACGTCGCCGACGATCGGCGGAGCGCCACCCTCCAATGGGCCGGTCTCGAGTCGCCCGCCGGCCGGTTCGACATCACCGTCCGCATGACCGTCGTCCTCGACGGCGACCAGGTGCAATTTCGCACCGAGGTTGACAACCGGACCGATCTCACCGTCGAAGAGGTCCTCTGTCCCGCCCTCGGCGGCCTGCGAGCCGACGAGGAGGCGCCGGCGTGGCGTATCCACCACAGCAACTGGGTCGGCGTCGGTCACGAGTGGAACGTCTACGAGGAGCTTCCTGGGAGCTACCTCGGCCCGGACGAGCCCGTCTGGCAGGCCATGTACCCCAACGGCATGTCCATGCCCTGGGTCGACATCTACCACGCCGACCGGCGGGTCGGAGCCATGATCGCCGATCTCAACCCGAGCCCGGCCGGCGCGATCAGCGCCTTCCGGGCCCAGCTGTCGCCGGCGACGACCTACCGCGGCGCCCGCCAGTGGTGGCCGACCCGCCGTGAAGCGGGAGAGACACCGGTCGGGCTCACCGTCGGCTGGTCGCGGTTTCCCTTCGTCGATCCGGGCCGCTCGTGGCAGAGCCCGCCGGTCGTGGTCCGCTTCCACGAGGGGACGTGGTGGGAGGCGGCCCGGATCTACCGGCGGTGGTTCGACGCCACCATGCCCTACCCGGCCACCCGCCCCCGGAGCTGGCTCAATGGTCAGGACGGCTGGCAGTCGACGATCATGAGCTACCCGGAAGGGACGGTGACGGCCCGGTTCTCCGACATCCCCAGGCTGGCCGCGGCCGCCCGCTCGGCCGGGATCAACGTGCTGCAACTCGACGGGTGGGATGTCGGCGGCATCGACCGCGACTACCCCGAGTACCGACCCGACCCCCGCCTCGGCACCGCCGACGAGCTCCGCTCGGCGCTGCAACGGGCCCGGGAGATGGGCGTGCGGGTGCTGCTGTTCGCCAATCTCCAGTGGGCCTCGATCGAGACGGACTGGTACCGGGACGAGCTCCACGAGTACGCGGTCAAGGATCCGCGGGGCTTCGCCCGCAACAGCATGGGGTGGGAGTACCACACCAGCCTCGGGCTGGCCGGCCAGTGCGAGTCGCGCATGGTCCTCATGGACCCGGGCCGCCCCGGGTTCAACCGGATCATCCGTGAGCAGCTGGAGGGGGTGGTGGGGCTCGGTCCGGACGGGATCCAAATCGACAAGCTGGGCGCCGGTTTTGCCATCGACTACGCGGCCGGGCCCGGCGCCGGCCGGGACGCCTCGGTGGCGACGGGAGTATGGGACGTCGTGCGGGCCCTCTACGAGGCCAACCAGGGTCGGGGCGGCGGGCTCGGCCTGGCCGGGGAGACGCACTGGGACCGGACCATGCCGTTCATCGACGCCAGCTACGCCCGCTTTTTCAGCGAGGAGCACCTGCCGACGACGGCCGTCGCCTTCCCCGAATTCCGCCAGACCAGCTGCATCCCCGGCCGGTACGAGCGGGCCATGGTCAACAACTGCCTCCGCTATGGCCACATCGTCAACGTCGAGGCCCGCTATCTGCACGGCAGCGCCGACGACATCCCCGAGCTGGCCCCGTATGTCCGGGCCGTGCTCGAGCTCCGGCGTAATCTCCGGCCGGTGCTGTGGGACAGCGAGCTGGTCGAGCCGGGCGTAGCCGACGTCAAGGTGGACAGCGACGACGGGCTGCTCAGCGCCGTCCACCGCAGCCGGGAAAAGCCGGGGGCAGGGGCGGCGGTGCTCAACCACTTCGAGCGGGACGCCAAGAGCGCCGAGCTCAGGATCGACGGCGGCCACCGCGACGCCGTCCTGTGGCGCCCCGGGGAGGCCCCGACGGCCATTCAGCTGCCGGCCAAGGTCGACGTCGGCCCGGACGAGGTCGTCGTGGCCACTTGGGAGTAGGAGGTCGCCGGTGACGCTCGGGATCGGGTTGGTCGGGGCCGGAGCGGTGGCCGAGCTGCACGCCCGGGCCTTGGCCCAGACCAGCGGCGTCACCCTCCGGGCCGTTACCGACCGGGACGAGGGCCGAGCCTCCGATCTGGCCTCCCGGGCCGGGGCGGCGGCCCGTCTCACCCTGACCGACCTCCTCGATGACCCCGCCGTCGACGCGGTGTACGTCCTCACGCCGGCCGAGTCCCACGTCGGGATCGCCCGCCACTGCCTCCATGCCGGCAAGCACGTGCTCATCGAGAAGCCGGTGGCCCCCACCCCGGACGAGATCGAGACCGTGGCCCGGGAGGCCCGAGCGGCCGGGCTGGTGGCCTTTCCCGGGCACAATTATCTGTATCTGCCCGAGTGCGCCCGGGTGATCAGGCAGGCCCGGCAGGGGTTGCTCGGGGCGGTGCGCTACGTCTCGGTGACCTACGCCATCCGCCACCCCGAAGCGCTCGCCGCTCATTACGGGAGCGTGCTCGACGAGGTGATGGTGCATCACGCCGCCATCACCCTCGCCCTGTGCGGCCGGCCGGATGCCGTGCACGGCGGAGTGAGCACCCCGGCGTGGCAAAAGCTGCGGACCGACGACCAGGCGTGGATGGCCTGGGAATACTCGTCGGGCTGCACCGCCCTCATGTTCGCCTCCTTTGCCGTCGACGACACCTCCGCCGACCCCGTCACCTTTTCCGTCAAGGTCCTGGGGACGGAGGGGTCGGCGGCGATGAGTTGGCGCTCACTGACCGGCACCGGCGGGCCGTTCGCGGTCGGGCTGCCCCTCTACGAGGAAACCTACGTGCACGAGGCCGCCGCCTTTCGGGACGCCGTGACGGAGGGGCGGAGCCCGCTGTCCAACCTCAACGACGCGGCCGAGATCGCACGCCTGCTCCGCACCGTCAGGCAGGGAGTCTCGGCGTAGGATCTCGACCGCGCCGGGCCGAAGCGTTGGTTGGATCGGGATTTACTTGTGGACGGCGAGGAACCCCTTGGCGATGTTGCCGCCGTCGGCGGTGGTGAAGCCGACGAGCTCGCCGTTGTTG
>Ga0209061_1003140_pt1 | contig 18603 bp, 22 predicted proteins | sample Coa_R1_10_FD_187157 | JGI IMG/M metagenome (GOLD analysis project Ga0209061, IMG submission 187157) | Surface soil microbial communities from Centralia Pennsylvania, which are recovering from an underground coalmine fire - Coalmine... | ecosystem: Environmental > Terrestrial > Soil >...
TTGCTGTTGCTTTTCAGTCATGCGCCCAGGGTGGTGGCACGGGACCGGGATGTCGTCAGCCGCAGGCCGATTTCGCCCTGCGCCCGGCGACGACAGCGTCCCGCCGCCGGCGGCGCCGCCCGTGGCCACTCCGCGGCGCCCGCGGGTCCTTGGCCCCGGCCGGGTCGTCGCGGAAGGTAGCCGGGATTGTCCTTCCGGCCGATGACAGGCCGCCTGCCGGCCAGCATGATGGCGGCCATGTCACTGATAACCATGCCCCGCGCGGCGCCCGTGCCTGTGCTCTTTCTCGTCGCCGACACCGGGGGCGGGCATCGGAGCGCGGCACGCGCGGTCGCTGAGGCGCTCATGCGCTCCTATCCGGGCGGGTTCGCTCCCGTGCTGCTGGACCCGCTCAGCGGACCGGGCTCGTCCTGGCCGCTCCGGCGGATCGCCTGCCTGTATGGCCCCGTCATCCGCTATGCACCGCAGGTCTGGGGTGCCGTGTACCACGCCTCGGACTCCGAGGGTGTCATGCGGTTGCTGCGGCGGACGCTGCTGCGCCTCGTGGACCGCCGCGTGATCGACGCCGCCGCAGGGCTAAGGCCGGCGGCGGTCGTGTCCTTTCACCCGCTCGCCACGCAGGCGGCGGTCAGGGCAGGCCGCCGTAGCACGCAGGCGGTTCCCGCCGTCACGGTCGTCACCGACCTGGTCTCGGTGCACACCGCGTGGCGCGACGACCGCGCCGACCGGATCGTGCTGCCATCGGCCGATGTGGCCAGGTCCTGCCGCCCCGGCGGGACAGCACCGGGACGGTACGCCGAACTCGGCCTGCCGGTGGCTGCGGAGTTCTCGGCCGGACCGCCGATGCCACATGAGCGGCTGCTGATCCGGCGCGCCCTCAGCACCGGAGAGCGGCGTTTCCTCGTCGTCGTGACGGGCGGCGGCGAGGGCTCGGGTCCCATCGCTCGCGAGGTTTCCGCCCTCCTCGGGCGCTTCGATGACGTCGAGGTCGTCGCGATCTGCGGCCGTAACCGCCGCCTGCAGCGCAAGCTCGCGAAGCTGGCAGCGCGGTCCGCGGGCCGCCTGACGGTTCATGGGTTCGTCACCAACATGGCCGAATGGCTGCGCTGCGCCGACGTCGTCGTGACCAAGGCAGGCCCGTCCACCATCGCCGAGGCGGCGTGCTGCGGCGCGCCGCTCCTGATCACATCGCATCTGCCCGGCCAGGAGGACGGGAACACCGAGCTTGCCGTCAGGGCCGGCGCGGGCCTGTCCGTCCCGCGCGTGGCGGATCTGCTGCGCGAGATAGGCCGCCTGCGCTGGGACCCCGCGGCGCTCGGCGCGATGCGGGAGGCGTCGGCCCGCCTGGCGCGGCCGCGCGCCGCAGCCGAGATCGCGGAGGTGATTGCGGAGCTTGCCACCGCCCCTGCGGCGCCATCCCTGGCGCCCGCCGGGCGGCCTGCCGTGGCACGTTCGCTGGGGTATGACACGGTAGCGGAAGGAGGCCGTCATGAGGCGGCGTGAACGATCACCAGGAGCCGGGCGGACACCGGGACGGAGCCTCCAGGGCCTCCGGGCGGCCGGCTCCGTAGCCGGGGCGCTCGGCGTGGCCGGGGCGCTGCTGCCGCTCGCGTCGGAGTTTCGTGTCAGCCGGTCTCAGCGGCCCCTGACCGGACGCTGGCGGGATATCCCCGTGGAGCCGCGTGGCGCCACGCTGCTCGGCATCAGCTTCCGGCCCAGGCAGGCCGAGGCGTTCGGTCTCGAGCCGCGCGAGGCCTTGGGGGCGCTTCTCGCCCATCCGTTCGGGATAGTGAGACTTGGTGCCTACTGGGACCGGATGGAGCCGGAGCCGGGCAGCTTCGACCCGGGCGAACTGGACTGGCAGATCGACGCGGCCGGGCGCGCGGGCAAGCAAGTGATCGTCTGCGTCGGTCCGGTCAAGACCTTCGGCTACCCGGAGTACTTCGTGCCGGGTCACCATGTCACCGAGCCGCTGCGCGAAGGGACCCTCATCGAGCCGGAGACCCACCGGCCGCTGCTGTCGGCGGGGACCGCGTTCGTCACGCGGGTCGTGGAACGCTACCGGGACCGTGAGCCGGTCATCGCCTGGCAGGTCGAGCACGAGGCGGTCGACCCGCTCGGCATGGAGCACTCGTGGCGCCTGTCGGCCCGGTGGGCAGCAGAGGAGGTCGCGGCGGTCCGGGCCGCGGACCCGGGCAGGCCGGTCGTGATGAACGGGTTCCTGCCCACGTCGACGCCGGTCCGCCTGATGCAGTGGTGGCGCGCCAGGGACCAGGGTGACTCCCTGTCGGTAGCACAGCGCCTCGCCGACATCACCGGCATCGACTTCTATCCGCGTCACGCCCTGGCGGCGGCCCGCGGGTGGGGCCTGTACCTGGACGGCAGCGCCCACCCGTGGCAGCGGCGGCGGTGGGAGGAGGTCTTCCGCTGGGCCGCCGCCACGCCGGGGCGGCGCGTAATGATCGCCGAGGGCCAGGCTGAGCCCTGGGAGGCGGTCACCACTCCCCCGGACCCGGAAGGCCGGGCGATGTACAGTTGCCCGCCCGAGCGGGTGATCCGGAACTACAACCACGCCATCCGCATGTGCCGCGCGGGGAACGCCGGCCCGTGGGCCTACCTCTTCTGGGGCGCCGAATACTGGCTGCTCCGCCAGCAGCGCGGCGACGCTCGTTACATTGACGCGTTCGCCCGCGTCCTCGCCGGCGCCTGAAGCACTACGGGAGCTGCCCGGGCGAGGCCGGCCTGGTTCCGGCTCCTCGCCCCGGCGGCGCAGCGGCCGGGCAGGAACGACGCCGTTGGCTGCTACGGACGGGCGGGAACCGCCAGTGCGACGTCTCCCACGGGCCGCTCGCCGGTGCTGTCTGACGGGCGGTTCGCTAGCTGGCCGTTCACGACCATGGTCGTCGACCCGCCTCCGTCGAGGTTCATGGCGTCCACGGCGCCGAGCTCGCGCATGAAGCCGACTTCCTCAGCCAGGGTGAGGACCTCGCTGACTCCGGGGTCCCGCCCGTCGGCAGTGGCAAGGATGAGGTCGCCGTTCCCGCCGGTGCCTGCCATGGTGCGCGGCTGGCGATCGTTGGCCCACCCCCGTCTGGCGCCGATGATCGTGGAGGGGATCGCAGCCGATGAGGAGCCCTGACGATTTCGGCGCGGAGCGGCAGCACATGCGGCCTGCCCGGGTGCGGAATGGCGCCAAGGCGGCGCCATGGCCGCTACCGGCGGACCCGTTCACCCGATGGGCTCATCGCGTTACGGCTGCCCCGGTTGCGGGGGTGTCCAGCGCATGACCTGGGCGCCCGCACTGAAGGCGAGGCCGACGGGGACGAGCCGCAGGAAGGTGTTGCGGACCGGCTGCCGCCACCCGCCGCCGAGGCCGAAACCGAAGCGGGCGATCATGAGCGCCTGCCGGGCGATCTGCCGGCACCGCGGCCGGCGGGCCCGGTCGAAGGCGGCCAGCGCGGCGGCCAGGTCACCGCCTGCCGCGACCGGCGCTGCGACCATGCGGCCGACGCACACGCCGTCTTCCAGGGCGCTGGCCGCTCCCTGGCCCATGGTGGTCTGGGCGGCGTGCGCCGCGTCGCCGGTCATGACGACCCGCCCCCGGACGTAGGCGGGGAGCCCGCCGGGGAGGTGGTACACATCGTGGCGCATGATCTGGCTGGCGGTGGTCGCCGCTACGACGGCCCGGATCCGCGGTGACCACCGGGAGAAATGCTCGCGGGCCGCGGCCAGCTCATCGCCGAAGGACGCTCCCTCGGGGTGGCAGAACTGCCCGTACCAGTACACCTCGGTGTCACTGACCCGGAGCGCGCCGAACTCCGTGCCCGGTCCCCATACCTCCACCAGGCGATCGTCCCAGGTGGTGTCGGGGATGACCGCCCGCCAGCTCGTGCTGCCGGTGTAGCGGGGGCGGGCATCGGGGAACAGCTGTGCCCGGACGGTGCTGCGGACGCCGTCCGCGGCCACCACCAGGCCGGACTCGACGGTGTGCTCGCCGGCGCCGCCCCGCCAGGTCACCGTCGCCAGCTCGCCTCCGGCGGTGCCGGGCCGGACGCCCGTGACTTCGGCACCGGTGACCAGTTCGACGCCGTCGGCGGCCTCGGCCGCCTCCCGCAGGGCGGCGTGCAGGCGCTGGCGGTGAATACCCCAGATCGTCGTCGCCTGGCGGAGGCCGGCCCGGGTGTCGGGGATCCGCAGCAGCCAGCGGCCGGCAGGGTCCTGGTAGCCGGCGTGGCGGATCTGGTACCCGGCCGCCCGGACGGCCTCGTCAGCCCCGATGGCGGCCAGGGCGGCCATCCCGTTGCCGGTGATGGCCAGGCCCGCCCCGACCTCGCCGAAGGCCGGCGCCCGTTCCAGCACCGTGACCCGCCAGCCCGCCTGCGCCAGCGACACCGCCGAGGCAAGCCCCGCGATCCCGCCACCGGCCACCGTCGCCGTCAGCCCGTCAGCCATCAGCTCTCCCTCCGCCATCGATCCTCCCTCAGTCACTCAGACCGCCACCTCAGGCCGGCGATCACGCCGGGCGCCGCGGGGCTGGCCGTTGCCCGCCGGCCCTGGGCCCACCATGGCGATCCGGAACCGGGATGTCGTCAGCCCTGGGCTGACTTCGGCCTGCGACTGGCGACGACAGGGCACCCGCTGGCCCGCGCCCCACGGCAGGATTACCGTGCCGGGGCGGGGAAAAGGCTCAGGTGCCGGAGTCCCGCGTGTGGCAAGGCACGGCGCCATGTCACGCATTGCCCGGCGGCCGCCTGGAGCCTGACCTCGTGTGGTCCTGCGCCGAGCCCTTCCACGACGCCGAGGCGGTCCGCGGGCTGCTCTGCTTCTCCAACTCCCGCACCGACCTGGAGATCGGCGGGCAGCCGGAGGAACGCCCGCGCACCCGGTTCCGCTGACCTGGGCTGCCTCACCGGATCGGCAGTGGCTTGCCGTGCTCTGCTTCCGGGCGGGGCCCGAAGATACGCCGCTCCGCCTCGGTGATGGGCACGTCGTTGATGCTGGCTTCCCGGCGCCTCATCAGTCCGTCGTCGGCGAACTCCCACAGCTCGTTGCCGTAGCTGCGCCACCACTGGCCGGTGGCGTCGTGGCTTTCGTACTGGTAGCGCACTGAGATACGGTTGCCGGAAAACCCCCACATCTCCTTGCGCAGCGCGTAGTCCAGTTCGCGCTCCCACTTGTGGCGCAGGAACGAGATGATCTCATCGCGGCCGTTGATGAACTGGTCCCGGTTGCGCCATACCGAATCCTCGGTGTAGGCGAGCGCGACCTTCTCCGGGTCGCGGGTGTTCCACGCGTCCTCAGCCGCCTGCACCTTCTGGCGGGCGCTGTCGGCGTCGAACGGCGGGAACGGCGGCTTACCTGCCATGGCACGCCCCTTCTGGTGACGAACAGCTTCGCGGGAATAGCGGTTACCCCGGCAGGTGATCGGCTCACCTGAGCTCCCGGGCCCCAGGGGGAGGCTCCCGGGGCCAGGGAAGGACGCGCGAGCGGGCGGCCGGCCGCAGGTGCGGGAGTCAGCCGCGGATGAGGTCCGCGAGCACCGCGGCCTGGCTGATCTCGATGGCCTTGGTCGCGGTCAGCAGCGTCACTGTCCGCTCGCGGGCCAGTTCCCGCAGCCGGGCCAGCGCCTCCGCCCGCTCAGGGGCGTCGAGTTCGGCCCGGTAGCGGCGGGTGAACTCGGTGAAACGGTCCGGGTCGTGCCCGTACCAGCGGCGCAGTTCGGTGGACGGGGCGATCTGCTTGCACCACTCGTCGATGCGGGCCGCCTCCTTGCTGAGCCCACGCGGCCAGACCCGGTCGACAAGGACCCGCGCGCCGTCCCCGTCCGCTGGCTCGTCGTAGGCGCGGCGCAGCCTGACGTCCGGCTTTCCTGTCATGTCCCGGCCTCCTTCCCGCCTCGTCCAGCCGCGTTCCCGCCTGGCCTGGCCGCATTCCCGCCTCGCTCAGCCCTCGTCCCGGCCGGCACGGGTGTCCCGGCCGGCTGAAGCGTGATGGTGCAGTCGACGGTGTACCAGTTCCCCGCTATGCCCGGCGGTGGCTGTTCGGTGGCCGCATCGTGTGGCTCGAAGCGGCGGACCAGTGAGGGCTTCACGCCGAAGACGGCGTCGGAGTCCAGGTAGGGGCTGTCGGCGTCGAAGATGTGCGTGGTGACCGGCTCGAACCCTTCGGCGGTGGCGATGATGTGGATGTGGGCGGGCCGCCACGGGTGGCGCCTGGTGGCGGCGAGCATCTGCCCGACCGGGCCGTCGTGCGAGATCGGGTAATCGACCGGCCGGATGGTCCGGAACCAGAACCGGCCGCGCTCGTCGGCGCGGAACCTGCCGCGGCCGTTGTCCGGCGGCTGGCCAGGGTCCTGCGCGGCGTACAGCATGTTCGCGGCGTTCTGCCAGACGTCGAGGACGGCACCGGGGACCGGGGCACCGTCGATGCCGGTCACCTGCCCGTGGACCAGCGTCGGCTGGCCGCTGGAGGGATCCATGATCGCGTCCCCGTTGGCCCGCCACGGTGAGTCAGGGACGTAGAACGGGCCGAGCACGGTCGACTCCGTCGCCCCCGCCATCTTCCCGTGGTTGATCACGTCCACCAGCATCGACACCCCCAGGGTGTCGGACAGCAGGATGAACTCCTGCCGGGTGGGCGTGCAGATCTGCCCGGTGCGGGTGAGGAAGCCGATCGCCGCCAGCCACTCGGCCTCGGTCAGCTTCACGTCCACGGCGAAGGCGTGCAGATACCGGACCAGCGTCTGCAGGATCTGCCGCAGCCGTTCGTCCGGGCAGCCATCGAAGCTGCGTACGACGGCGCCGGTGATCTCGTCAGGCGTGGTGACCTGATCACTCATCAGGCAGACTCCCTTCACCAGGCAGGGCCAGGCTCACGTCAGCGGCCGGCGGCCATCACCACGCGCTGGCCCTGGCTGGAGTCCTCGTAGCTCGCGGCGACAAGCCGCGTGGCAGGACACGGCGCCGCACCGGGACTGGCCCTTCGCGTCAGGCGCGGTCCCGTGTCAGGCGTGCTCCAGAACCCAGAACTTGCCCCCCCGCTCCTTCTCGGGCCTGGCAAGCTGCTCGCGGTGGATCTCACGGACGCGCGCGGGCGTGGTGCCCTCGGCCGGATCGACCTCCTCGATCTGCAAGCTGGTCTTGTCTTCGTACAGGTTCTCACCGATCGGCCGGGCACGCTCGTCGTAGGGCCAGATGAACGCCTGGCGGCTGGACACGTGGTACAGGCCTTCGGGGTTGCCCACGTCGTAACCCAGTGCCCGCAGATCCGAGCCGGCTGCGAGCTGGTGGAAGGTGAGCTCGTCGCAGATACCCCAGTCGGCCACGGCCAGGCGGTCGCCGGAATGCCACAGCACCGAGTCCCCGACGCTGCTGTAGAAGCCGAGAACGCCCTCCTTGCCCTCGATGACAGCGGGGCTGGCTCCCCAGGTGACCCGGTACACGGGATGGCCGACCATCATGTCCGGCGCCACGATCTCGCCGAACTCCCCGGCCCCTCCAGGTGGACGTGCCGCCAGAAGTTGAGCAGCATCGCACGGTGCAGCGGCTTGGCCGTCTGGTTCAGCAGCTTCGCCGTGGGGATCATGCAGTCGTAGACGGCTTGCTCGAACCGGTTCACTCTCCTCGCGCCTCCGCAGCCAGGGCTCATCGGGTACAGGTCCAGCATCGCGCCAGCGGGCGGCGACCGCCAGGGCTCAGCTCCCCGTAGTGCGGGGAATGTACCGGCTGCGGCCACCATGTACCAGACCTCGCCGCGTACCCGGCCTCCTGGACCTTGCTGCCATGCGAACCGCCGGCCTCCCGCGCTGCCATGCGAACCGCCGACCTCCCGCCGCCCGGCGGCACCTGGCCGGGCGCTGGCAGGACCGGGTTTTTCACGGGGCCAGTGAGCCATTTCTGACTGCTAAAATGTCCATGTGACCCGTCAAATGACTGCCACCGAAGCCAAGGCCACCCTGCTGGCCCTTCTCGATGAGGTCGCCGCAGGTGATGAGATCGAGATCACAAAACACGGCCACACCGTGGCGCGCCTGGTGCCGGCCAGCGGCCCGGGAGCGCTGAAGGGAAGGCTGGCCGGGATAGCCAGGACGGCCTGCGAGGACGAAGAGCTCTTCTCCACCGGAGAAGCGTGGAACGCCACGTGACCACCATCCTCCTCGACACGCACGTCGTCCACTGGTGGTCAGCCGAACCCGGGAAGCTGAGCACCGCAGCCGCCGAGGCGATCGACGCCGCCGGCGAACTGGCCATCTCGGCTATCACCTGGTATGAACTCGCCTGGCTCGCCAAACACGAGCGCATCGAGGTCAGCACGCCTATCCGCGCCTGGCTGGGGGAGATTGCACGGGACGTCCGCACCGTCGGCATCACCCCGGCGATAGCGGACACCGCGGTGACGCTCTCGTCCGCCTTTCCGGGCGATCCGGCCGATCGCATCATCTACGCGACGGCCGTCGAGAACGGCTGGCGGCTCGTCACCAAGGACCGCAAGCTGCGCCGCCACCGCCACCCGCGCCAGGTCACGCTATGGTAATGATCTGCCGCCGGCCGGAGCGACCAGGCGGCATCCGCAGCCGCCTGCCGCGCTGAGGGCACGCGGGCGGCCTGCCGGGCCGGTGCCACGCTGGGCATGATCTGATGCAGGAGCGCCGGAAGCGCCGTCGTAGGTTGACAGTACGTACTCAGGCAACGCTTGCGGGAAGGACCCCACCATGGAATACCGTCAGCTCGGCCGGAGCGGGCTCCGGGTTTCAGCGCTGGCGCTCGGCACGATGACCTTTGGCGGGCGGGGAGCTTTCGGCGCGGTCGGCTCCACCGGCATCGAGGGCGCCCGGCGGCAGATCGGCATGTGCGTCGACGCCGGGGTGAACCTGATCGACACCGCGGACGTATACTCGCAGGGCACGGCCGAGGAGATCGTCGGCAAGGCCATCCAGGGCAAGCGGGACGGCCTGATCCTGTCGACGAAGGTCCGGATGCCGATGGGCAGCGGCCCGAACGATGCCGGCCTGTCCCGTCACCACATCATCAGCGGCGCCGAGGCGAGCCTGCGGAGGCTGGGCACGGACCACATCGACATCTATCACGTCCACGAGTGGGACGGGCAGACCCCGCTGGACGAGACGATGGAGGCCCTTGACACGCTCGTCCGCTCGGGCAAGGTACGTTACCTCGCGGCGTCCAACTATTCGGGCTGGCAGCTCATGAAGGCGCTTGCGGTGGCGGACGCCCGCGGCTACCAGCGGTTCGTGGCCCAGCAGATCTACTACTCGCTCGAGTCGAGGGACGCCGAGTACGAGCTCGTGCCGCTCGCGCTGGACCAGGGCCTTGGCATCCTCGTGTGGAGCCCGCTCGCGGGCGGCCTGCTGTCCGGCAAGTTCCGCCGCAACGCCGGGCAGCCGGAGAGCTCGCGTCACCTGAACGGGTGGGACGAGCCGCCGGTCCGCGACGAGGACAAGCTGTACGACACGATCGAGGTCCTCCTCGACGTGGCGCAGGCGCACGGCACCTCGGCGGCGCAGGTGGCGCTGGCCTGGCTGCTCGGCCGCCCGGCCGTCACGTCCCTCGTGATCGGCGCCCGCACCGACGAGCAGCTCGCCGACAACCTGGCGGCGGCGAACCTTGCCCTGTCCGCCGACGAGCGCGCGGCCCTGGACAAGGTGAGCGCGCCGCCGCTCATCTACCCGCACTGGCACCAGGCGGCGACCGCCTCCGACCGTCTCAGCCAGGCCGACCTGGCCTGGCTCGGCCAGCACCTGGCCGGGTAGCTGAACGGGTGATGATGTCACCGCCCGCACCGCCGGGCTGATCCCGCGTGGGCGATGCCGTCACGAACGCGCCAGACAGTTAGCTCTGTGAACGAGGTACATGGTCCCGGCCAAGGATTTGCGGATCCCGGTGCCGTGGCGGAGATCCCTGTCACAGATGCCATGGCGGCACAGGCGCTGGCCGGAGACCTGCTGGCCGCCATCAGGGCGGTCCGCCGGGCAGCCAGGCAAGCCACGCAGAACGCGTGGCAGGCCGATCCGCTGACGCCCACGTGTGCCGAGCTGCTGCGGCTGGCCGAACATATGGAGGAGCCATGACGGCGCGTACCCTGCCCGCCGCTGGCCGCACGGCGCCGCCCGGCGGCGGGGCCGCCGTCGTCTGCGAGGGACTGACCTACAGCTTCGGCGTGCACACTGCCGTGGACCGGCTTGACCTGCGGATCGAGCCCGGCGAGACGTTCGGCCTGCCCGGGCCGAACGGCACCGGCAAGCCCGTGTCTGGATTGTGACATTTCTTTGCCTTTAGCCTGCGGCGCGCTCGTGAGGTCATGACGTTGCCTGGGGTGGGCGCGGCCAGCGGTGCCATTCGGCGTCGTCGGGGTTGCGCTGCATCCGGTCCAGCTTGTCCCTGACTTCACCGACTTGGACGCTGAGTTCGGTGAGCTGGACGTCGATGTGTTCTTGTGCTGTATTGCCATGCCGCTGAGGCGGCAGCCCTCCGGCCGCTGCCCTCGCCGCATGTCCGGGAGTGCGAGCATCACAGGCCGGTGGCGCATCACCGAGATGGACAACTGGGATCAGGAGGCCGCCGATCTGGTCCAGCCCGGCTTCGTCGAGTTCGATGAGGACGGTCTCGGCGAACTGGGCTTCATCGCGGTGACGGGAGAACTCGACTGCCGCGACGCAGATCGTGATGGCAGGCCGGGCGCCGAGTTCTCGTGGCGAGGCTCCGGCGAGGGCGACGACGTGAGCGGTCGCGGCTGGGCCGCGCTCAACCCCGATGGCACGCTCGAGGGCCACATCTACTTCCGCTTGGCGATGATTCCGCGTTCCGGGCTGAGCGATTCAGCCTTAATACTGGCTAGAATTACGACCGGTCTCTATACTGACCTCTATGGAGACCATCCCCATCACGGAAGCGAAGGCCCGCATCGCAGAACTTGCCGACCGAGTCGCCCGCGAGCACGATCACTTCACCATCACCCGCAACGGCCGCGCCGACGTCATGCTGATCTCCGTCGCCGAGTACGAGTCCATGCAAGAGACTCTCGACATCCTCAGCGATGAGGAGACGCTCGCCGACCTGCGGCAGTCCCGCGAAGACTTCGCCGCTGGCGATATCGTCGACGCCGCGCAGGTCCGCGCCGAGCTTGAGCAGCGGCGGCGCGGAACATCGTGACCAGCGATCCGCAAGCACCCCAGCCAGAAGCCGGGCGGCCATACACCGTCATCTTCTCCAGTCAAGCCCGGCGCAACCTCCACGAGAACCTGCCGCTCGACGTCGCTGCCGCTGCCATGGAGACGATCGACGGGCCTCTCGCCACAAACCCGCACCGCGTCGGCAAGCCACTTGATGAACCCTTCGACGGTTACCACTCCGCGCGGCGCGGGACCTACCGGATCATCTACCGCATCAACGAGGACAAGCACGCCGTGGAGATCCACTCCATCCGGCACCGGCGAGACTCCTACCGGATCTGACCGACAGGCCGGACTTGAATTCTGAGTAAGAGCGTGTCTTATGTGGCCGTGAGGTTGCGGCATGCTCGTTGGGTGCGGGTTCCGAACTTGCAAGACGGCTTGTGCCGGATGAGCTGCGGGAGCTGGCCGCCCCGCTGATCCCGGCCTTCGCGCCGCGCCCCCAGGGCGGCGGGACCGCGCCGGCCGATGACCGGGCGGTGGTCACCGCGATCGTGTACGTGCTGGCCAGCGGCTGTGCCTGGCGGCACCGGCCGGCGCAGTTCGGGGGTCTTCCGGGCCACCGCGCACCGCCGGTTCGCCGCCTTCCTCACTCTCAGAGCCGCCCTCACCTGCTACAAGAAACTCACCACATGAGACATCTCTAAGGGGCACGAGAACGGGCCGCCCGGCTCGCCGGCAGGGCGGCCCGTCCACACCCGGAACCAACCCGAGAAAGTGCAAGCCAACCGCCTGATTGACCTACTTCAGCAGCTGCCGTGCCATCACCACGCGCTGGATCTGGTTGGTGCCCTCGTAGATCTGGGTGATCTTGGCGTCGCGCATCATGCGCTCCACCGGGTAGTCGCTGACGTACCCGTAGCCGCCGAGCAACTGCACCGCGTCGGTCGTCACCTTCATCGCCACGTCGGAGGCGAAGCACTTGGACGCCGAGGAGATGAAGGTCAGGTTCTCGCCCGTGCCGCCCGCCATGGCCCGCTCGGACCGCGCTGCCGCCGCGTAGGTGAGCTGCCGCGCCGCCTCGACCTGCATCGCCATGTCCGCGAGCATGAACTGGACGCCCTGGAACTCGGCGATCGCCTTGCCAAACTGCCTGCGCTCCTTCACGTAGGAGGCCGCGTAGTCGAGCGCGCCCTGGGCGATGCCGAGGGCCTGGGCGGCGATGGTGACACGGGTGTGGTCCAGGGTGCGCAGGGCGGTCCGCAGCCCCTCGCCCTCGGCGCCGATCAGCCGGTCCGCGGGGATGCGGCAGTTGTCGAAGTACAGCTCGCGGGTGGGCGAGCCCTTGATGCCGAGCTTGTGCTCGGGCGCGCCAAGGCTGAACCCCTCGTCGCCATCTTCCACCACGAACGCGGAGATGCCGCTGGCCCCAGCCGCCGGGTCGGTCACCGCCATCACCGTGTAGAACTTCGAGACCCCCGCGTTGCTGATCCACCGCTTGACGCCGTTCAGCACGTAGTGGTCGCCGTCCCGCACGGCGCGGGTCCGCATGGCCGCGGCGTCCGATCCCGCCTCCGGTTCGGACAGCGCGTAGGAGAACATCGCCTCGCCCCGCGCCACGGGCGGCAGGTAACGCTGCTTCATCTCCTCGGAGGCGGCGAGCAGCAGCGGGACCGTGCCGAGCTTGTTGACGGCGGGGATCAGGGACGAGGACGCGCACGCCCGCGCGACTTCCTCGATGATGATGACGCATGCGAGCGCGTCGGCGCCCGCGCCGCCGTAGCTCTCGGGGATGTGCGCGGCGTGCAGGTCCGCCTTGACGAGGGCGTCGTACACGTCCGCGGGGAACTCACCGGTCCGGTCGGTATCCGCCGCGCGGGGAGCGATCTTGTCGTCGGCGAGGGCACGGACCGACTCGCGGAGGGCCTCGTGCTCCGCGGGGAGGGCGAAGGCAGGAAAATCAGGGCTCATGACGTCGATCGTAGGAGTAGATGCGGCGCCGGAATAACGCGAGCGTATGAAGGAAGCACTGGAGTGTCATCCGCAGGCCCTCGGGGCGGTTCCGGCACGGGAACCACGCACCCGTCCGGCTGCACAGGGATGCCACCCGAGCAGAACCGAGGAGGGCGCGCTGACCCGCCGCATCACGGTATTCGGCACCGGCTACCTCGGCACCGCGCACGCCGCGTGCCTCGCCGAGATGGGGTTCGAGGTACTCGGCGTCGACATCGACGCGGCCAGGATCGCCGCCCTGGCCGCCGGCGAGCTGCCGTTCTTCGAACCCGGCCTGCAACCCCTGCTGCGCAAAGGACTGCGCTCGGGGCGGCTGTCCTTCACGATCTCCTACTCCGACGCCGCCGCCTTCGCCCGGCTCCATTTCATCTGCGTGGGCACGCCGCAGCAGGACGGTTCCTACGAGGCCGACCTGTCACATGCCGCCCGGTGCGTCAACACCCTCGCGCCGCTGCTGAGGGCCCCGTGCCTGGTCGTCGGGAAATCGACCGTCCCCGTGGGCACCGCCAGGATTTTCGCCGAACGGCTGGCGCAGATCTCTCCGGCAGGGCAGGACTGCGAGCTGGCGTGGAACCCGGAATTCCTCAGGGAGGGCCACGCCGTGCAGGATACGATGCGCCCCGGCAGGATCATCGCGGGGGTGCGGTCGGCGCGGGCGGAAGCGATGCTGCGCGAGGTGTACGCGAGCCAGATCGCGGCGGGCACGCCGTTCCTCGTCACCGACCTGGCCACCGCCGAGCTCGTCAAGGTGGCGGCCAACGCGTTCCTCGCCACCAAGATCTCCTTCATCAACGCGATGGCCGAGGTGTGCGAGGCCGCGGGGGCCGATGTGATGGCGCTGTCCGGGGCGCTCGGCCATGACGCGAGAATCGGCGGCGCCTGGCTGCGCCCTGGGCTCGGGTTCGGCGGCGGCTGCCTGCCCAAGGACATCAGGGCGTTCATGGCGCGGGCGGACGAACTCGGAGCCGGCCAGGCGCTGTCTTTCCTGCGGGAGGTGGACGCCATCAACATGCGGCGCCGGGCCCGGACGGTGGACCTGGCAAGGGAACTGGCCGGCGGGTCACTGCGCGGGAAGCTAGCCGGCGTGCTCGGCGTCGCGTTCAAGCCGGGATCCGACGACATCAGGGACTCGCCGGCCCTGGACGTGGCCGCGACCCTGCACGGCCTCGGCGCGCTCGTCTCCGTCTACGACCCGGTAGCGCTGGAGGCGGCCCGCCGGGCGTGCCCGGAGCTGAACTACGCGGGCTCCGCGACCGAGGCCGTCCGTGACGCGGACGTGACGCTGCTGCTGACCGAATGGCAGGAGTTCTGTGACGCCGACCCGGAGGAACTCGGCAAGGTGACGGCGCGGCGTGCGATCGTGGACGGCCGGGGCGCCCTCGACCCGGCCCGCTGGCGCGCCGCGTCCTGGACCTACCGCACGCTGTGAGCCCCAGGGCCCCGGCGCGCCGGCCTGTGTGCCGTTCTTGCCCGGCATCTCAGGTGGATGGCTTGCCCGCGGTCTGATGCCCGTCGCGATGAAGGGGAAGACCACTGCTAGTGGGCAGGACCACTGGCGGGCAAGGCGGCTTCGTCTCTGTGCACCTGCCTGCGCCAGGCCCTGCCGGAGGCCGCGGTCACGTTCTGGGGCATCGGCGTGATGCGGCCTGGTGGTTTTTGCCGGGACCACGCTCGCACGCTGGAATACCGGCCGTTTACCCGGGCCTTCGGCCCGGGGTTGCGGCCGGTTCAGGCCCGCGGCCCGTTTCACGCTGGGCACGCAGGGCCTCGCCTTTTGCTTTCGCCTGGTCGCGGAGACGGTCCTGGAAGCGCTCCATCTTCTCGCGCAGCGCCTCATCGGAGGCAGCGAGGATGCGGACGGCCAGCAGGCCCGCGTTGCGGGCGCCGCCGACGGCCACGGTGGCGACGGGAACCCCGGCGGGCATCTGGACGATGGACAGCAGCGAGTCAAGCCCGTCGAGGTGCGCCAGCGGCACGGGCACGCCGATCACCGGCAGCGGCGTGACAGCGGCGAGCATGCCGGGCAGGTGCGCGGCGCCGCCCGCGCCCGCGATGATCACCCGCAGCCCGCGGCCCGCCGCCGAGGCCCCGTAGTCCAGCATGTCGCGCGGCATCCGGTGCGCGGAGACGACATCAGCCTCGCAGGAAACCCCGAACTCGGCCAGCGCGTCGGCGGCCGCGCGCATCACCGGCCAGTCCGAGTCGCTGCCCATCACGATCCCGGCGAGGGGCTGGCCGCTCACCAGGTCACCGTCCTGCGATACCGCCGCCCGGCAGGCGCCCCTGACGTCCTCATTCGCGCTCCTCGTCGCCCCAGCGGAGGTAGTTCACCGCGCGGCGCGCCCGGTCCCGCAGGTCCCCCGGGTCGTCGCCGAGCACGGTGACATGGCCGATCTTCCGCCCGGGACGCACGTCCTTGCCGTAGATGTGCAGCTTCACGCCAGGGTCGGCGGCCATCACATGGGTGTACCGGGAGTACAGGTCCGGGTCGTCCCCGCCGAGCAGGTTCGCCATCACGGCATGTGGCGCAGCCATGGCTGTCGCGCCGAGCGGCAGGTCGAGCACGGCACGCAGGTGCTGCTCGAACTGGGAGGTCCGCGCGCCCTCGATCGTCCAGTGCCCGCTGTTGTGCGGGCGCATGGCCAGCTCGTTGACGAGCAGCCCGGCCGGCGTGTCGAACAGCTCCACGGCGAGCAGCCCGGTGACGCCGAGCTCGGCGGCTATCCGCAGGGCCAGCTCCTGGGCCTGGGCCGCGCAGTCGGGGTCGAGGCCGGGGGCCGGGGCGATCACCTCACGGCAGATCCCGTCCCGCTGAACGGTCTGCACGACCGGGTACGCGGCTCCCTGGCCGTGCGGTGAGCGCGCGACGAGCGCGGCGAGCTCCCGGGTGAAGGCGACGTGCTCCTCGGCGAGCAGCCGGACGCCGCGCCCGGTCAGCTCCGCCGCCGTCCTGGCGGCCTCGCGGGGAGAGCCGCAGGCCCACACGCCCTTACCGTCATAGCCCCCGCTGACCGCCTTGAGCACGGCAGGGCCGCCCGCCGACTCGGCGAAACGCTCCGCGTCCGCCGCGCCGCTGACCGGCGCGTAGCGCGGGCACGGGACGCCGATTCCGGTCAGCTTCCCGCGCATCGCCAGCTTGTCCTGCGTGAACCGGAGCGCGCCCGCGCCCGGCCGCACCGCGACGCCGGCCCGCTCCAGGGCCCGCAGGTGCTCGGCTGGCACGTGCTCGTGATCGAAGGTCACCACGTCACAGCCGGCGGCGAAGGAGCGCAGGTCGTCCAGGCACCGGTGGTCCCCTACGCGGATGTCCCGCCACACCCGGGCGGCGCTGTCGCCGCCGGAGGCCGCGAGCACGCGGAAGGAGGCACCGAGGCCGATGGCCGCCTGGCAGGTCATCTGCGCGAGCTGCCCGCCGCCCACCATCCCCACGACGGGGGTTCCCGGCAGCGCCGCCTCCGCGGCATCGGGCATGGCAGCGGCACCCGGCTCGATGGGCGGCGCGTCAAGGCGATTACTCACACGCCGTAGCCTATGGGACCCCGCAGCTCCGCGTCCCGCTGGCCGCGAGAGGCCGCCGGCCGGTCCCGGCCTTCCGGCCTGGCATCACTCTCGCCGCCCTGCGGGAGGGACCGCCGCATGACCGGCTGGGCCGTCCGCCACTTCACGCCCGGCGACGTCGATCACTGGCTCAATCTCGCCGTGCAACGCGCCCCGTGAACCAGCCAGAGTTCACGCGGGGCCGGTGCGGGGAGGCTGGGCGGGCGAGCGCGGCGGGCAGCGGGGCAGGAACACCGCGAACACCGGGGGCTGGCTGCGCACCAGCTCGACGCGGCCGCCGTCCGCGGCCGCCATCGTCCTGGCGAGCGAGAGCCCGAGGCCGGTACCTTCGGGGCGCCCGCTCACGCTCCGCTCGAAGATCCGCGACACCAGCTCGGCGGGCACCCCCGCGCCCTCGTCCTGAACCTCGATCACGACCGACTTGGAGTTCTGCGACGTCCGGATCGTCACCGTGCCCGCGCCGTGCATCAGCGCGTTGTCGATGAGCGTCGCGAGCACCTGGGCGAGGCCGCCCGGCGTCACGTGCGCGCGCAAGCCCCGTTCCCCGGTGACCACGAGCTTCCTGTCCGTCCTGCGGAACGCGGGCTCCCATTCGGTGACCTGCTGATCGACGATTCTGTCGATGCTGCACGTCGCGGCGGTCCCGGCCGCCGCGCGGCGGGCGGGACCGAGCAGCTGGCTGACCACGTCGGCGAGACGCTCGGCCTGGGCCAGGGCCGCGGCGGCCTCCTCCCTGACGGCGTCCGGGTCGCCGGCCGCCGCGATCATCTCCTCCAGCCGCATGGAGAGCGCCGTCAGCGGGGTCCGCAACTGGTGGGACACGTCTACCGCCAGCTCGCGTTCGGCGTCGAGCAGGCTCGCCACCCTGCGGGCAGCGCTGTCCAGGCCGTCGGCCACCTCATCGAGCTCCGCGACGCCGTAGCGGCGACCGAGCGGGCGCGGGTCACCTGAGCGGAGGCGCCCCGCTGCCTCGGCGAGCTCCCTGAGGGGGGCGGCGAGCGACCGGGATGCCGCCGCGGCGAGCGCTGCCGCCACCGCCACGCAGGCGCAGGCCAGGATCAGCAGCCGCGAGCCCGTGGCCCACCCCTGGCCGGCGAACGCCAGCGGCACCGCGAGCACACCGGCGGAGATCACCGCGATGGCGAGCATGGACAGCAGGAGCCGGCGCCGCATCTGTCAGCCTTCCGCGGGCTCAGGTGCCGCGCTCGAAACGGAATCCGACGCCGCGGACGGTCGTGATGTACCTGGGCCGGTGCGCGTCATCGCCGAGTTTGCGCCGGAGCCACGAAATATGCATGTCGAGCGTCTTCGTCGATGTCCACCACTTCGCGTCCCAGACCTCGCGCATGATGTGCTCGCGGGTGACCACCTTCCCCGCGTCCCGCAGCAGCAGCCACAGCAGGTCGAACTCCTTGGTCGTCAGTTCCAGCTCGGTGGAGCCGTGCCACGCGCGGCGGGCGTCGGGGTCGACGCGGACGTCCATCGCCGCCGGGTTCTCCGCGGCGCCGTTCTCCGCGGCACCGCGGCGCAGCAGAGCGCGGACCCTGGCGAGCAGCTCGGCGAGCCGGAACGGCTTGGTGACGTAGTCGTCGGCACCCGCGTCGAGGCCCACCACGGTGTCCACCTCGTCCGCCCGCGCCGTCAGGATCAGCACGGGCACGGCGTGGCCCTCGGCCCTGACCCGGCGGCACACCTCCAGCCCGTCGAGCACCGGCAGGCCGATGTCGAGCACGATCAGGTCGATACCGTCGCTCAGCGCGCGGTCGAGGGTGGAGGGGCCGTCCGCGGTGATATCCACCGTGTAGCCCTCGCGCCGCAGCGCGCGGGACAAAGGCTCTGAGATGGACGCGTCGTCCTCCGCGAGCAAGACGCTGGTCATGGCTCGATCGTAGGACGTTATCCGCTGG
>Ga0209061_1003141_pt1 | contig 18599 bp, 20 predicted proteins | sample Coa_R1_10_FD_187157 | JGI IMG/M metagenome (GOLD analysis project Ga0209061, IMG submission 187157) | Surface soil microbial communities from Centralia Pennsylvania, which are recovering from an underground coalmine fire - Coalmine... | ecosystem: Environmental > Terrestrial > Soil >...
GCCCCTTGGGGCTCAGGGGCCGTCCGGTCCAGGAGGCGGCCGACCAGGTGGGGATCACGCTCAACCGCAACGCGGTCCCCTACGACGAGGCGCCTCCGTACAACCCCAGCGGCATCCGCCTCGGCAGCCCGAGCGTGACCACCCGGGGGATGGGGCCGGCCGAGATGCGGGAGATCGCCGACTGCGTGGCCGACCTGCTCGAGGCGCTCGTGGAGCAGCGAGGCGCCGCCGCGCTGGAGGAGATCCGCGAACGTACGCTAGATCTCACCCGGCGCTTCCCGCTACCCTACACCTTCGTCTGAGTAGAGCCGCCGGTCGCCATCGACCGGGATATCGACGTCCGTTGTCGAGTACGAGAAGTGCCAGCGCTTTTCACCCTCTACAATCCCGCCGCCAGCGGCGACGACTTCTTCAGCGAGCGCTTCCTCCACGAGGTGGAGCACAACGTCGCCCCTGCGGTCTGGCCGACCTTGGTCGCCTTCGCGGTGGTGGCGGCGGTGACCCCGCTGCTGATCCTGGTGGCTCGGCGGTTGGGGTTCCTCTCCCATCCTCGCCCCCGTGACATCCACACCCGCCCCATCCCCTACCTGGGCGGGGTGGGGATGTTCTTGGGCTTCGCCGTTGCCTGCCTGATCTTCCTCCGCAACGCCCCGAGCGTCCCAGGCCTGCTCGTCCTGAGCGGGCTGACCACCGGGGTGCTGCTGGTCGACGACCGGCTCGGGATGCCAGCGCCGGCGAAGCTGGGGGTCCAGGTGGCGATCGCGGTGCTCGCGGTCCTGGGCTTCGGGTTCGGCATCCACTTCATCTTCCTGCCCCCCTTGCACGTTCGCGACCTAGGCCTGTTCGTGTTGCCGGTGACGGTGGTGTGGATCGTGGGGATGCAGAACACGATCAACCTTCTGGATGGCCTGGATGGCCTTGCCGCCAGCGTGGTCGGGGTCACCGCCTTGGTGTTGCTGATCGCCTCCACCAACCGCCCTGACCAGGCCCACGTGGTGGCCCTCTCGGGGGCGCTGGCCGGGGTCTGCGCTGGGTTCCTGCTCTTCAACTTCCATCCCGCTCGCATCTTCATGGGGGACTCGGGCGCGCACTTCCTGGGCTTGATGGTGGCGCTGCTGGCCGTGATCGGGGTGGCCAAGATCGCGGTCGCCGCTGCCCTCCTGGTCCCGGTGCTGGCCCTGGCGCTCCCGATCGCCGACACCGTGCTCGCGATCGTGCGCCGGCGGCGCAGCGGCCAGTCGATCGCGCACGCCGACACCAGGCACCTGCACCATCGGCTCTTGGAGCTGGGGCTCACCCAGCGCGAGATCTGTCTGCTCTTCGCCTGCTCCACGGGCATCCTGGGCGCCATGGGGCTGACGGTCTTCGGTCACCGCCGCATCCTGGCGGTGGCGATCGTCCTCCTGATCGTGGTCCTCTCCACGGTGCTCGGCGAGCGGCTCCGGGGCTCACGCCGCCGGGTTCCGGTCCCCTTCTACTGGGTGGTGCGCCTGCTGCTGGAAGATCGGGGTCTTCGGTAGACTTCCCTGGGAAATGTCGCCCGCTGGGGAGCGAGGGACCGCGGGCCAGGGGCCGTCAGGGGTGGAGCTCCTGGGCCTGGGGGTGCTCCTGGCGGTGGCGGTCGTCCTCCCGCTGGTGTTCGGTCTTGCCCTCGACGCGGCTCTGCACCGCGGGCCCCTCTTCTTCTTCGTCGGGTTGATGGTTGGCGTCATCGCGGCCTCCGCGGTCGTGTATTCGAGGTTCAGACGGTACTTGTGAGCACGACGAGGACATCTGTGGGCGGCACGGTGGTCATCTGTGCCGCAGGCGCGCTGGTGGTGGGGGTGACCGGGACCCTGCTCGGTCACTGGCAGGAGGGGTTGGCCGTGGCCCTGGGCTTGCTGCTCGGCTCGGTGAACGGCCTGCTGGCGTTCCGGGCCCTGGGCGCCGGCGCCGGCTTCGTCACCACCAGCCTGGGGCGCTTGGCGCTGCTGAGCGCGGCCGGCATCGGGGCCGCTGCCCTGATCGACCTCCGCCTGGCCCCGCTCGTGCTGGTCGGGATCGCGGTCGCCCAGCTGGCGCTGGCCGTGGCCGCGGCGGTGGCGATGGTTCGGGTCTGATGGTCCTGGCCGCCGCCCCCGGCACCCATCCGCTGACGCCGGTTTGCGGCGATCAGCACCTCTCCCTGCTCGTCCTCAACTTCTACTACTGCGCCTTCACGCTGGACTCGCTCGTGTCCAGCCTGATCGCCGGCATCATCACCGTCGTCATCGGGCTCGCGATCGCGGCCCGGGTCCGTTCGGACGTGCCCGGCAAGCTGCAGATGCTGCTGGAGTTCTTCCTCGGCTACGCCCGTGGGTTGATCCGGGAGTCGGTGGCCGAGGACGCCGGCTTCATCCTCCCGCTCGCCGCCACGCTCGGGATGTACATCGCGATCGCCAACTGGATCGATTTCTTCCCGCTCGGCTTCTCCCCCTGGATCGAGCCGGCCAACTCCGACCTGAACCAGACCCTGGCCATGGCCGTCCTGGTCTTCCTGCTGGTGCAGGGGTATTCGATCAAGGTCCTCGGCTTGCGGGGCTACCTTCGCCGTTTCACCAAGCCCTTCGAGCTGAACTGGGCGGTACGAGTGGCCTTCATCCCCCTCAACATCATCGAGGAGATCGTGAAGCCGGTCACCCTCTCGCTCCGGCTCTTCGGCAACCTCTTCGCCGGGCTCTTGATGGTCTACTTGCTGACCCTCTTGCCGTTCTTCGTGGCCTGGTTCCCGGTTGCGGCCTGGAAGTTCTTCGATGTCTTCTTCGTGGGCACGATCCAGGCCTTCATCTTCATGCTGCTGACGATCATCTACTTCGGGATGGCGCGCGAAGGGCTGGAGGAGGAGCTCCACGCCCATGCCGCCAGCGCTGGCCATGACATGGAGGACGCGGCCACGGCCGCGATCACACAGTGATTCAGGGAGGACTCTGAATGAACCACGCAATCGCCATCGCCGGGGCGCTCATCGGAGCCGGGCTCGCCCTGGGAGGAGGTGCGATCGGCGCGGCCATCGGTGACGGCTTGGCCGGCAACGCCACCATCCAGGGCGTGTCGCGCCAGCCCGAGGCCCAGGGTCGGCTCCAGGTGATCATGTTCTTGATCATCGGTTTGGTGGAGGCGATGTACTTCATCAACCTGGCGCTGGGGTTCTACTTCGTCACCAGCGTCGCCCAGGGGGTTCACTGAGAGGTTGGCCACACCGTTGTACCTGGCGGAGGCCGGGCTCCTCGATCTCAGCCTCTCCTTCGTGGCCGAGCTCATCGCCTTCGTGGTGATGATCGCCATCCTGGCGAAATGGGCCTACGGGCCGGTCATGCGGGCGGCGGAGGCGCGGCAGCGCCGGATCGCCGAGCAGCTGGCGGCCGCTGAGCAGGCCCGGCGGGAGGCCGAGGAGCGACTCAAGGAGGCGGAGGCCAGGATCCAGGAGGCACGGGGCCAGGCGGCTCAGATCATCGAGGGTGCCAGCCGCTCGGGCGAGCAGCTTCGGGCCGAGCTGCGCGCCCGAGCCGACGAGGAGGCCCGGCGGATGACCGAGAGCGCCCGGCGGGAGATCGAGGCCGAGCGCCAGCGGGCGATCGACTCGGTGCGCGGGGAGATCGCGGACCTGGTGGTGGCGGCGACCGAGAAGGTCGTCGGCGAGACCCTGGACGAGCAGCGCCATCGGCGCCTGATCGAGCGGGCGATCGCTGAGGTCGGCAAGGTAGAGGCGAATGGCCGGAGCCGCGGCTAGGCGATACGCCCGGGCCATCTTCGACCTGGCCCGCGAGGAGGGCCAGGTCGATGCCTGGGTCGAGCGGCTGCAGACCGTGCACGACGCGCTCTCGACGCCCGAGGTGCGCCAGGTCCTGACCAGTCCGACCATCGCTGCCAGGCGGCGCCAGGAGTTCGCCGCCTCCCTGCTCGACGAGGCCGCGGTGGGTCGGGAGGGTGTCAACCTGGCTCGCCTCTTGGTCGAGTCCAACCGTCTGTCGGCCCTGGACGGCATCGTCGAGGAGTACCGCCGTCTGGCCGACGAGGCGGCCGGCCGCGTCCGAGTGACGGCCACCACCGCCATCCCCCTGAGCGCGGGGGAGGTGGAGCGTTTGGTCGATGAGCTCTCCCGCCGCTTGGGCAGGGAGGTGCGGCTGGAGGTCCGAGTGGAGCCGGCGATCCTGGGAGGGATCGTGCTCCAGATCGGCGACCGGGTGATCGACGCCAGCGTGGCCGCCAGGTTGCAGCAGCTTCGGCATCGCCTGAGCGGTGTGTGACTGATAGCGAGGAAACGAGAGCGTTGGCAATCAGCTCCAAAGAGATCAGCGAGGTCATCAAGCAGCGCCTGAAGGACTTCGACGCTGAGATGGTGACGGCGAGCGTCGGCCGCGTGATCAGCGTGGGCGACGGCATCGCGCAGATCTACGGCCTGACGGACGCCATGGCGGGTGAGCTCCTGGAGTTCCCGGGCGACGTCTATGGGTTGGCCCTGAACCTGGAGGAGGACCAGGTCCGTGCCGTCATCATGGGGCCCTACGAGCACATCCAGGAGGGCGACGAGGTCCGGACCACGGGCCGGATCGTCGAGGTGCCGGTGGGGCCGGAGCTGCTCGGCCGGACCGTCAACGCCCTGGGCCAGCCGATCGACGGCAAGGGGCCGATCAACGCCACCAGGACCAGCCCGGTGGAGAAGATCGCCCCCGGGGTCATCACCCGCCAGAGCGTGAACCAACCGGTGCAGACCGGCATCATGGCCATCGACGCCATGATCCCGATCGGTCGTGGGCAACGCGAGCTGATCATCGGGGATCGCCAGACCGGGAAGACGGCCATCCTGCTGGATACGATCATCAACCAGCGGGGCAAGGACCTCTACTGCATCTACGTCGCCATCGGCCAGAACGCCGCCAACATCGCCCGGGTGCGGGCCGTGCTGGAGGAGCACGGGGCGATGGAGTACACGACCATCGTCGCCGCCACTGCTTCGGAGCCGGCGGCGCTGAACTACCTCGCCCCCTACGCCGGCTGCGCCATGGGCGAGTACTTCCGCGACCACGGGATGGACGCCCTGGTGTGCTACGACGACCTGACCAAGCACGCCTGGGCCTACCGGGAGCTCTCGCTGACCCTGCGTCGCCCGCCCGGCCGGGAGGCGTATCCGGGGGATGTCTTCTACCTGCACTCGCGGCTCCTGGAGCGGGCCGCGAAGCTGAACTCGGAGCATGGGGGCGGCTCGCTGACCGCGTTGCCCGTGATCGAGACCCAGGCGAACGACGTCTCCGCCTACATCCCGACCAACGTGATCTCGATCACCGACGGCCAGATCTACCTGGAGTCGGACCTCTTCAACGCTGGGCAGCGCCCGGCCATCTCGGTCGGGCTGTCCGTGTCCCGGGTGGGGGGCGACGCCCAGATCACCCCGATGAAGCGGACCGCCGGCCAGATGAAGCTGGAGCTGGCGCAGTACCGGGAGCTGGCCGCCTTCTCCCAGTTCGCCGCCGACCTGGACCCGGCGACCCGGCGCCAGCTGGAGCGCGGCCAGCGCCTGACCGAGCTCCTGAAGCAGGATCAGTTCCAGCCCGTGCACGTCGGGGTCCAGGTGTGCACGATCTACGCCGGCACTCGAGGCTACCTGGACCGCGTCGCCCCCGAGGCGATCAAGGGCTGGAAGGACGCCTTCGGGCGCTTCCTGACCGCGGAGCGCAAGGCGCTGATCGAGAGCATCGAGACCGACAAGCAGTGGAACGCCGAGGTCGAGGGCCAGGTGCGGGAGGCGATCGAGGCCTTCAACCGCCAGTACGGGGTGGAGACGTAGCCGTTGCCTTCGCTGCGCGACGTCCGGCGTCGGATCCGGAGCGTCCAGAACACCCAGAAGATCACCAAGGCCATGCAGGTGGTCTCGGCCACCAAGATGCGGCGTGCCCAGCAGGCGGTGCAGGCGACCCGGCCCTACGCCGAGAAGATGGTCGAGGTCCTGCAGACCACCTCGCAGCTCGCCCGCGAGTACCGGCACCCCTACCTGGAGCGGCGGGAGGGCGACCGTGCCCTGATCATCGTGATCACGACCGACAAGGGGTTGTGCGGGGCCCTCAACGCCAACCTGCTGCGGGCGGTGAACCGCTATGCCATGGAGCGGCATCGGGGCCACGTCCGCTACGTCACCATCGGCCGCAAGGGCCGGGACCTGCTCGTCCGCCTTGGCCGGGAGATCGTGGCCGAGGTCAGCAACCTGCGTGACCGCCCCGGCGTCGGCGTCGTCCTGCCCGCCATCCGGGCGGCTTTGGACGAGTACGACGAGGGGAGGGTGGACGTCATCCTCCTCGCCTACACCCGCTGGGTCAGCACCCTTCGCCAGGAGCCCCTGATCCGTCCGCTGGTCCCGATCGAGATCCCCGCCGGCGAGGGACGGCAGGCCGGTGGCGACTACCTGTACGAGCCGGAGCCGGAGGCGGTGTTGGACGAGCTGCTCCCACGCTACGTGGAGGCGCAGGTCTACCAGGCGGTGCTGGAGAACCAGGCCAGCGAGCACTCGGCCCGCATGATCGCCATGCAGAACGCCACCAACGCGGCCGGCGACATGATCCGGTCGCTGACCCTGACGGCCAACAAGGTCCGGCAGGCCACCATCACCACGGAGCTGATGGAGATCGTGAGCGGGGCGGAGGCCCTGCGGGGCTCCGCAGGCTGAGCAAGCAGGAGTCGTAGATGGCGGACGTGTTGGAGAAGGACACGAGAGGAGCGACGGCCGGTGCCGTCGGGCGGATCAGCCAGGTGATCGGCGCCGTGGTCGACGTGGAGTTCCCGCCCGGGGCCCTGCCCAGCGTGTACGACGCCCTCGAGGTCACCACCCGCGAGGGGCGAAAGGTCATCCTCGAGGTCCAGTTGGAGCTGGGGGACAACGCCGTGCGTTGCGTGGCCATGGACTCCACGGACGGCTTTCGACGTGGCGATCCGGTGCGGGCGACCGGTGGCCCGATCCAGGTCCCGGTGGGCGTGGAGACACTGGGTCGGATGTTCAACGTGGTCGGCGAGGCGATCGACGAGGAGCCCACGCCGGAGGGCATCGAGCGCTGGCCCATCCACCGCCCGGCCCCCTCCATCGAGGAGCAGCGGGTGGAGGTCGAGATCTTGGAGACCGGGATCAAGGTCATCGACCTGATCTGTACCTTCGTCAAGGGCTCCAAGATCGGCCTCTTCGGCGGGGCCGGCGTCGGCAAGACGGTCCTCGTCCAGGAGCTGATCCGGAACATCGCCCATGAGCACCAGGGGCGCTCCGTCTTCGCCGGCGTGGGTGAGCGGACCCGCGAGGGCAACGACATGTATCGGGAGATGCAGGACGCGGGCGTGCTCGACAAGACCACGCTCGTCTTCGGTCAGATGAACGAGCCTCCCGGCGCTCGAGCTCGGGTCGCCCTGACCGGCCTGACCATGGCCGAGTACTTCCGCGACACCGAGGGCGCGGACGTGCTCATGTTCATCGACAACATCTTCCGGTACATGCTGGCCGGCTCGGAGGTCTCAGCCTTGCTGGGCCGGATGCCGTCGAACGTGGGGTACCAGCCCACGCTGGCGACCGAGATGGGGGCGCTCCAGGAGCGGATCACGTCGACCCGGCGGGGCTCGATCACCTCGGTGCAGGCCATCTACGTGCCCGCTGACGACTTCACCGATCCGGCGATCCAGACCACCTTCGCCCACCTGGGCGCCATCGTCACCTTGAGCCGGGCGCTCACCGACATCGGTATCTACCCGGCCGTCGATCCCCTGGAGTCGACCTCGCGCTTCCTGGAGCCCAGGGTGGTGGGGCGCGACCACTACGAGGCAGCGCAAGGGGTGAAGCGCACCATGCAGCGCTACAAGGAGCTGCAGGACATCATCGCCATCCTCGGCATCGAGGAGCTCTCCGAGGACGACAAGCTGACCGTGGCCCGTGCCCGCAAGCTCCAGCGCTTCCTGGCCCAGCCCATGTTCGTCGCCGAGCGCTTCACCGGCAAGGAGGGGCGTTTCGTGCCGGTGAAGGAGACGGTGCGCAGCGTCCTGGAGATCCTCGAGGGACGGCACGATGACCTGCCCGAGCAGGCCTTCTACATGGTGGGCACGGTCGACGAGGCGCGCGAGCAGGGCGAGCGCATCCGTCGGGAGCAGGAGCGGTAGGCGGCAGAGGTGGGCGTTCAGCTGCGCGTCGTCAGCGTCGAGCGATCGCTCTTCGAGGGCGAGGTCGATGGCCTCGGTCGTCCCTTCCTGGTCGTGCAAGGGGCGGAGGGGGAGTTGGGCATCCTGCCTCGGCATGCCCCGCTGCTCACCACGCTCCGTCCTGGGCCCCTGCTCATCCGCAATGGGTCGGAGGAGATCACGCTCTTCGTCGGAGGCGGGTTCCTCGAGGTGCTGCCCGACCGGGTCACGGTCCTGGCCGACGTGGCCGAGCGGGCCGAGGAGATCAGCGAGGAGGCGGCTGACGCGGCGCGTCGGCGAGCCCAGGAGCGGCTGGCGGGGGTGGTCTCCCCTGAGGAGCAGCAGGAGCTGCTGCGCGCGCTCGCGGTCGCCGAGGCTCGGTTGCGCCTGGCCCGCGTTCGCAGGGGACGGCCCGCCTCCCCCTAGCTGCGACGGCGTCGGGACGTCAGGGGCTGACCGGCGGCCTCGGGAGCCGTCCTCCTCCGCCCGCGCCCCTCACGCCCCCGATCGAGGCCTGGCCCGCTGGGACGATGGGCGACGCCGGCAGGCTCGAGGTAAGTTCGGCCACCTCCGATCCGGCCAGCAGGCAGCCAGGGGTGGCGTCTAAGCTTTCGGGCGATGTCTGCCCCGCGATCCGACGAGATCCTCTACGTCACCGGCGGCCGACCGCTTCGGGGCAGGGTGCGGGTCGGCGGGTCGAAGAACGCCTCGCTGCCGCTCATGGCCGCGTCGCTCCTCACCGCCGAGCCGATCGTGCTGCGCAACGTCGCCAAGGTGGCCGACACCGAGGTGATGGCGCAGATCCTGGGCGAGCTAGGGGTGTCGGTCGAGCGCTTGGACGACGGCCTGCGGCTGTGGGCACGGGAAGTGACGAGCGAGGTCCCCGACCATCTGGCCCGGCGGATGCGGGCCTCGGTGGTGCTGCTCGGCCCTCTGATCACCCGAGCAGGGGCGGCTCGGTTGCCGAAGCCGGGCGGCGACAAGATCGGCGCCCGGCGGGTGGAGCAGCACCTTCGTGGCCTTCGGGCCATGGGGGCCGAGATCACGGAGACGACGACCGAGTTCATCGCCCGGGCCCCCCAGGGGCTCCACGGGGCCAGGGTGGTGCTCGACCTCCCGACGGTGACCGGCACGGAGAACCTCGTGATGGCCGCCGCCTTGGCCCGCGGCCGCACCGAGATCACCAACGCCGCTCGCGAGCCCCACGTCCAGGACCTCTGCCGTCTGCTCATCGCCATGGGGGCCCGCATCACCGGGGCAGGGACGGACGAGATCGTGGTCGAAGGGGTGCCTCGGCTGCACGGCGCGGAGCACCGGGTCATCCCCGACTACCTTGAGGCCGGCACCTACGCCATCGCGGTGGCGGCCACGGGGGGCGACGTCCTCTTGGAGGAGGGGCCGGCGGAGGACCTTCCCTCGGTGCTGCTCAAGCTCCAAGAGGCCGGTGCCTCGGTCGAGGTCGGCCAGCGGTCGATCCGCGTCCGGCGTGAGCCGGGGGGGCCGCTCCGGGGGGTGGACATGTGCACGTACGCCCATCCCGGCTTCCCCACCGATCTCCAGGCCCAGTACCTCGCGCTGATGACCCAGGCGGAGGGGACGACGATCATCTCCGAGTACCTCCACGACAACCGCTTCCAGCACGTCACCGAGCTGATGCGGATGGGCGCCCGGATCACCGTGCAGGGCCGCGACGCCTTCGTGCGCGGGCCGGCCCGGCTCCATGGCGTCGACGTGGTGGTGCCCGACATCCGATCCGGAGCGGCGCTGGTGATCGCTGCCCTCTGCGCTCGGGGCACGACCGAGATCGGCGAGGTCTGGCACATCGACCGCGGCTATGAGGACATGCCGGGGAAGCTCCGCGCGCTCGGGGCCAAGATCGAGCGCCGCTCCGCGGTGCTCACCTCCCAGCCCCTCCGCTGAGCGGCCGACGCTCGGTGGCGCCGGCCGTCGATGTCGGCCGCGATGGTCCCATCGTCCCCGGCCGGCGCGCCGGTGTGGGGCGCCGGCGGGGTCATGGTGTTTGAGGCTTCCCGCGACCGGCCCGGTCGTCTATAAACGAACCGTCTCGAGGGGTGTTCACGAAGAAGATCGGGATTGACCTGGGGTCCTCCAGCGTCCGTGCCTACCTGCGGGGCGAGGGGGTGGTGGTGGACGAGGCCTCGGCCGTGGCCCTGGAGCGGAAGAGCGGAAGGGTGCTGGCCGTCGGCCGTGAGGCGGCCGAGCTGGACGGTCGGGCTCCCGGGCACGTCGAGGTGGTCCGTCCCATCCGGGCCGGGACGATCGCTGACCTGACGGCTTGCGAGCGGATGTTGGAGCACCTGATCCAGCGGCTGCACGGCCGACAACGTTGGTTCAAGCCCGAGGTGGTGTTCTGCGTCCCCTCCGCCGCCAGCGGCGTCGAGCGCCGGGCCATGGCGAGGGCGGCCATCACCGCCGGCGCCCGCCAGGCCTGGCTGATCGAGTCCCCCCTGGTGGCGGCCATGGGCGCCGGCCTGTCTGTGGTCGAGCCCCCGGCCCACCTGATCTGCGACCTGGGCGGGGGGACGGTCGAGGTGGCCCTCGTCTCGCGCTCCAGCCTCGTGGTCGCCCACACCGAGCCATTGGGTGGGGCGCGGCTGGACGCCGCCATCGTGGCCTACGTCCGACGACGGCATGGGCTGGAGATCGGCGAGAGGACGGCTGAGGAGGTGAAGCGGACGGCGGGAGCAGCGGAGCCGCTCGACCGGCCGCTGTTGGCGACGGTGGCCGGGAAAGACGTGGTGGGAGGACGGCCACGGACCGCGACGGTGGTCTCGGATGAGGTGGCCGAGGCGTTGCAAGAGCCTCTGGCCGAGCTCACAGCTGCCATTCGAAGGGGGCTCGAGCAGGTCCCTGAGGCGTACGCGGCCGAGGTCGAGCACGGTGGGATGCTGCTCACCGGGGGCGGCGCCCTGCTGCGTGGGCTAGGGCGGTACCTGGCCCGGCAGCTTCACCTGCCGGTGCGGGTCGCGCCCGATCCTCGGACCTGCGCGGTCCGGGGCACGGGCCGTGCCCTGGGCGAGCTCGAGGTGGTGCAACGTCGCCAGGTCTACCTGATGTCGTGAGCCCGTGGCCCCGCCCGGGCCCTGGCCCTTGGGCCAGGTGACGGCGGCTCGGCACGGCTCGCGCCCCGGTTGACCTGGCCCCGGCTGGCGACGGGCCTCGATCGTCCGGAGACCCGAGGGCAGGGTCGTTCGCCGATGCCTCAGCGACGGGGAGCGACCCTCCTACACTTGTCCCGTGCAGCTGTCCGAGTGGGCGTGCCCGAACGACGCCCGGCGGCGGCCCGTCTCCCGCTGGACTCGTCGGGAGCGCTCGCTGGCCGAGGTCGGCTCGGGCACGGACGGTGCTGGCCCCAGGCTCCCCCGGCGGCCGGCCGGCTCCAGGGTGGTCCTGACGTGGACGGGAGCGCGAGGGAGCGGGACGACAATCTGGCCTAGGATGCGACCGGTGGGGCTCACGGGTCGCTGTGCCCGGCGCCACGCTCGCCGCTTGAGCCAGCCGTGGGCCGCTCGGGTGCGGGTCGAGAGGAGCAACCTCCTCACGGGGATGGAGAGGGCGAAGGATGCGTCCCAGGGGGCGTCGTTGGCCCTCGACCGACCCCTCGAGGCGGCATCGGGCCACGAGCCCGCCTCTCGCTGTGGGGAGGGCGGGCACGCCCTCGACCGGGACCCGAGCGCAGTGCAGGACCTGGCTTGACAGGCCGGGGGGCCCCGGATGCCCTGAGGCATGGTGGAGACCCACGATCGCCAGGCATCCAGGACGTGGACGTGCCTCTGGCGACGCGGCTGGGGCCCGCGCCCCCCTGGCATGGCTGAGGCTACCGACCTCCGCAGCGACGCCGGCGGCGGACGGGTGGGGGCCGGGTCGGCGGAGGTCGAGCGGAGAGGAGGAGATCGGGTGACCGGCCTTCACGTGGCCGTCGATGGCAGCGGTCTCTCCCGGCCCCTGGCCGGGATCGGGACCTACACGATCGAGATCCTGCGAGCCCTGGCCACGGAGGGCCCGGGGAACCGGTTCACCGTCTACACCTCGGCCGGCGTCTCCCTGGACCATCCGGCCCTGGCCGTGCGCCAGCCGCCGAGCCTTCGCCTGGTCGGTCGTCACCTGCTGTGGCCAGCTCGCCTCCGTCGCCTGGGTGCCGATCTCTACTTCGGCCCCGCCGGCCAGCTTCCGCTCGGGGACGTGGGCATGCCCGCCGTCCTCACCGCCCACGACATGGCCATCTATCGCCACCCGGAGTGGTTCCCGGGCGGCCAGACGCTGGCGGTGCGGGTGGTCGTCCCTCGCTCGATGCGTCGGGCCGAGGTCGTCATCGCCGTTTCCACCAGCACGGCGCGGGACGTGGCCGAGCTGTTCGGGCTGGCGCCGGAGCGCCTGGAGGTGATCCCGGAGGGCGTGGCCAAGCGGTACCGCCCGCTTTCTCCCGCACAGCTGGAGGCTGCACGGCTCCGATTCCGTCTCCCTGGTCGCTTCATCCTCTTCGTGAGCACGATCGAGCCGCGCAAGAACCTGGAGACCCTGTTGGAGGCCTGGTCGCGGATGCCGGACCGCCTCCCCTTGGTCGTGGTCGGGGGGTGGGGATGGCGCTGCGAGGCGGTGCGAGCGCGCCTGGAGCGCATGGGCCCGGATCTGGTGAGGCTGGGTCCCATCCCGCCCGGGGACCTGCCGTTTCTCTACAACCTGGCCACCTGCCTCGCCCACCCGGCCTGGTACGAGGGCTTCGGCCTCACCCCCCTCGAGGCCATGGCCTGTGGCACGCCGGTGGTGGTGTCCAACTCCTCCTCCCTGCCCGAGGTGGTCGGCGACGCCGGCCTCCTCGTCGACCCAGGGGACGCCGACGGATGGGTCGAGGCCCTGGGCCGGGTGTGCTGGGACGCCGACCTCCACGCCACCCTGCGGCGGCGTGGCCTACTGCGGGCGGCGGAGTTCACCTGGAGCCGAGCCGCCCGACGCACCTGGCGCGTGATCGAGCGCGTGGTCCGAGCGCATCGGTCGTGACCGCCTGGGCAGTGCGGTGGCCGGCTCCGGCCTCGCTCGGGCCCTCAAGGGAGGGGATGGCCGGCGTCGATCAGTCGAGGACCTCGCGCATCACGGCCGCGATGCCCTGGGCGGTCCGGTCCCAGGTGAACTCGGCCGCCCGTCGACGGCCCAGGCGGCGGAGACGCTCGCGGTCGTTCAACGCGACCTCGATGGCGGCGGCCAGCTCCGCCGGGTCGAGCGGGTCCCGCACGTACACCGCTGCCTCCCCGCCCACCTCGGGCAGCGAGGCCACGGCGGTGGTCACCACGGGGAGGCCGCGCCTGAGCGCCTCCAGGACGGGGAGCCCGAACCCCTCGTACAGGCTGGGGAAGACCAAGGCCTCGGCGGCGGCATAGAGATGCTCCAGGTCGACCTCGTCGACCCGGCCGAGGACGCGGCAACGTGGCGATCGAGTCAGGCGGGCGACCAGCTCGGGGTCGACGGGCGGCCCAGCGCAGACCAAGAGCAGGTCGGCGAGGCGTTCCACCGCGGCCAAGGCGGTGAGCTGGTTCTTACGTGGCTCCACCCTGCCGACGTGGAGCAGGAAGGGACGGTCGATCCCCAGGGCCGCGGCCCGCTGTCGTGCCGCCGGCCGTCGCGGGCGGATGCCGGGAGGCTCGCCCCCGCCGGCCGGGACCACGCGGATGCGGGCTGGGTCCATGCCGTGGAGCTCGACCAGGTCGCGAGCGGTGGCCTGGGAGGGGACGATCAAGCGGGGGCAACGGCGCTCCGCCCAGCGCGTGGTCAGGCGCAGGTAGGCCAGCGCGCCCCGTGGGTAGGCCCTGGGGTAGCGTTCGAAGGCCAGGTCGTGGATCACGGTCAGGGTCCGCCCAGGGGCGAGGAAGGGCACCACGTGCGAGGGGGCGAAGAAGAGGTCGGGACGACGCCGCCAGAGTTCGCGGGGAAGCCGTAGCTGCGACCAGAGGCGACGGCCGGGAAGGACGGTGAGGTCGGGCTCGACGAGGGAGGTCGGCCGCGAGGCATAGAAGACGAAGCGGAGATCGGGGGCGACCTCGGGCAACCGTCTCGCCACCTCCCGGGCATAGACCTCGGTGCCAGTCTGTGCCGGCCTGGAAGCCGGGTTGACATCGACGGCGACGACGGCATGCGACCTCACCGCAGGAGCGGTCATCGCATCTGGGTCGACGTTGGGTCCCGATCGAGCTGGCACATCCACCTCCCCGCGCGGCGGTGACTGCGATGGTAACGATCTGGGCGGCGTCGGTAGGTCGGTCCCGAGGCCGAGCCGGCGGCCTGTCCTCAGCCGGAGTCCCCGCGCAGCGCCGCCAGGAGAGGCTCCGGATCGGGCGGCCTTCGGCGGAGGTCGGCCACCGTCGCCAGGGCGGCCCTGACCATCCCCGCTCGCAGCTCGTCATCCCTGCTCACGGCGACCAGGGCCTCGACCCAGGCTGTCGCGTCGGTGGGATCCAGGATCAGGCCGGCTGGCCCCACCGCCCGAGGCTGGGCCCCGGTGGCGGAGACGAGCGGCGGGGTTCCGCAGGCCATGGCCTCCAGGGCCCCGATCGCGCTGCCCTCGAAGTGGCTAGGGTTCAGCCAGGCGATCGCCCCGGCGAGCAGCGGCGGCAGCAGGTCACCCTCCACGTAGCCCAGATCCCTGGCGCCGGGCACGCTCCCGCGGCCGGGGCCGGCCAGGACCAGCTCGACCCCGGGCAGCCGGGGAGAGACCCGTCGCCAGACCTCGGCCAGCAGCCCCAGGTTCTTGCGCCGGCTGCGCACGCCGACGAACAGGACGTAGCGGTCGGGGAGGCCCAGGCGGCGGCGGAGGGCCTCCACCTGCTCGCGCGGCGGGCGGCGGAAATGGGGTGCGGGGAACGGGGGGAGGACGGTGATGCGGCGCGGGCTGACCATGAGGTAGCGTTCCAGGCCGAGCTGGACCGTGGCCGATGGCGCCAGGAGGTGATCTGACCGGATGGCCCGAGTCGCCTGCCGGTGAGCGTTGAGCCAGCCTTTGACGCCGTAGCCCCGTGGTTGGAACAGGTGGCCGACGTCGAGGACCGCGGTCACGCTCCGGCGGCCCCCGGCTGACCGGAAACGGCCGTCGAGGGAGAGCACCACCTGGGCACGGTCCTGCTCCTCGGGACCGACCACCTCCACCTCACCGCTTCGTCGGAGCAGCTCGAGGACGTAGCTGGCGTATACTGCGGCCCCCGCTGGCCGTTCCATGTTCAGTCGTGAGAGCTCGCAGGCAACCACCAGTCGTGGCCGCACCGGCCGATCATAGCGGGAGGCCGAACGTTCGCGTCCTCGGCGTCCGTGTCCACTGCCTCGACATGGCCCAGGCCGTCGCCGAGATCGAGCGGATGATCGAGGCAGGTGGGCCCACCCGGCTGGTGGCGACGGTCAATCCTGAGTTCGTGATGCGGGCGCGCTCGGACCCGCACTTTCGGTCGGTGCTCGAGGGCGCCGCTCTGTGCCTTGCCGACGGCGCCGGGGTGGTCTGGGCGATGCGGCGCCAGGGCTGCCCCCAGCCGGAGCGGGTCACCGGGAGCGACCTGGTGCCGGCCCTGGCTGCCGTGTGCGCACGTCGAGGCTGGCGGCCGTTCCTGCTCGGCGCACAGCCGGGGGTGGCGGCGGAGGCCGCCCGACGCCTTGAGGCGAGCGTGCCCGGCCTGCGGGTGGCTGGCGCCCATGCCGGCTCGCCTCGGCCGGAGGACGATGAGGAGACGCTGCTGCGGATCGCGGCCGCCCGGCCCCACCTGCTCCTGGTGGCCTATGGGGCCCCTCAGCAGGAGCTGTGGATCGCGCGCAACCGTGACCGCCTGGGCGTCCCGGTGGCGATCGGGGTAGGGGGTTGCTTCGACTTCTTGGCCGGGCGCGTTCGGCGCGCCCCGCGGCAGCTCCAACGGCTGGGCCTGGAATGGCTGTGGCGGCTCGTCCTCCAACCCTGGCGGTGGCGCCGGATGGCGGTGCTCCCAGCCTACGTGGTGGCGGTGTGGCGGTCCGGACGCCGCCGGTCCTTTTAGTGCTCCCACCGTACTTGCTAAAGGCCTGTCGCTCCGGCAGGGTGGGCGCCCCTTCGAGGGAGGTGGTGGCCACGCTCGACGACCGGAGCGGCTGGCAGGTGACCGAGGCGGTGGGGGATGCGGCCCCAGACCGCCGGCAGGCCTTCGTGTGCGAGACCTTGCCCGCCGCTCGCTCGGCGACCCCGACGACCTCGCCTCCTCCCCGGCCCTGGCCCCCACCGAGCTCTCGCTCCAGGGCCTGGCGACGGTGGCCGCGACCCGGTGGGTCGCAGAGCCGTGCCTCAAAGAGGCGAAGGGGGAGAGCGGGCTGGACCAGGACGAGGTCCGGCGCTGGCCGAGCCGGCACCGGCACCTCACCTCATCGATGCCGGCCGGTGCCTGGCCGGCGGCGATCCGCCGCCAGGCCGAGGGGCAAGAGGGGGGTGTCTCCCCGACCTGGCTGGCCTGACGGTGCCCGAGGGGCGCCGGCCGTGGGTGGTGGCGCTGCCGCTGCCCGCGAGCTCGCCGGGGCCTGGTCTGGTGGGGTCGTGGTGGGGACGGGCGAAGCGCCGACACGCCCGGTGCGGCCACGACCGTCGTCGGGCGCTCCACGGCGGCCACGATCGCTCATGGGTCACAACTACGGCGGTGGTACGAGTCGGCCCATGGCTCGGTGGCCGCAGGAGCCAGCGCCCATGCCCTCTGGCTAGGATGCGGCCGTGGACCTCAGCGTCGTGGTGCCCTGCTACAACGAGGAGGCTCGGCTCCCCGCCTCCCTGGCGCGCCTGGCCTCGTTCCTGGAGGGTCATGGCGGGAGCTTCGAGCTGATCCTGGTCGACGACGGCAGCGCCGACCGGACGCTTGAGATCATTCGGGAGGCGGAGCGACGGTTCCCCTATGTACGAGCGCTGGCCTTGCCCCACCGCGGTAAAGGGGCTGCTCTGGCCGAGGGGGTACGGTGCTCCCGTGGCCGTCTGGTGCTGCTCAGCGACGCCGACTTCTCGACCCCGATCGAGGAGCTGAGCCGGCTGGAGGAGGCGATCGCCGAGGGGGCCGACGTGGCCATCGGCTCACGCGCGGCGCCGGGGGCCAGGGAGGTCGACCAGCCCCTGCACCGTCGGCTGATGGGCAAGACCTTCAACCTGCTGGTGCAGGCGCTCCTCCTGCCCGGGATCTGGGACACCCAGTGCGGCTTCAAGCTCTTTCGGGGCCCGGTGGCGCGCCAGCTCTTCGCCCAGCTCCACACCGCCGGCTTTGCCTTCGACGTCGAGGTGCTCTATCGGGCCCGTCGCTCCGGGCATCGGGTGTGCGAGGTCCCGGTGCGCTGGATCAACTCCCCGAGCAGCCGCGTCTCCCCGCTCCGGGATGCCCGGAGCATGGCGCTCGACCTGCTCCGCATTCGCCTCCGGCGGTGACGATCGGGCGGGCGCTGAGCCCCGCTCGTGGGTGGGGTGTCGGTGCCAGGCCCCCTCAGCGCCTGTCGCCATCCAAGGCGAGGCAGGCCCGCCCGGGCGTGGCTGCGAGGCCAGCGACGCTGCCAGCGAGGTCTCGGCGAGCCCGAGCCCTTGCGGCGAGGTCTGGGGGGCGGCTGGCAGGTTGCCGCACGCCCGGCACGCCGGCTCCTACCAGGGCGCCCCAGGAGGCGCCGCCTGGGCCTCGCCGTCGGGCCAGGGTGGCGCCGCCCCCTCGTCCCGCCGCCAGGCCCTCCATCGCCCCTTCCGGCCCCTGGAGGTGCCCACCGGCGGCGCGGGGCCCCGAGAGCCGGGGCGTGGCCAGCCTCGTCCGGGGCGATGGGGCTCCCGCCGCCGAGGCGCGGGGGGCCGGTGCTTCATGCCTCCCTGGCCGGCAGCATGCCGGCCCTCTCAGGCGACCCGGGATCGTCTCGGGGTCCAGCCCTTCTTCGACCGGGCCCCGCGCCAGCGGGGCCAGGTGGCCCCGTTGCCCAACCACGACGATCCCTCGAGGTCCTGCAGCCGCGAGGCGCCACCGGAGACCCCTGCCAGCCCAGGCTCCGGTCGGTGGACGACATGGGGGGCAGGGCTCCAGGCGTGTCACCGGGGCCGGCTTGCCTGTTTGATCCCGCCGCCTTCGGATGAACGCCTTGGCCTCCTCCCGCTCATCGGGCTCGCGGTCGTGGGTCCGTGGCCCTCTCGTCGAGCGACCGTTCGGGCCAGGGCGGCCGCTTGCCGCTCCCGGCCGGCCCTGACCTCAAGCCTTGATCGCCAGGGGGTAACAACAGCTGACGTGCCCACACACTCACCATTCACTTCCGTCAACTCGAAGCAGTGGGAGCGCCAGCAAGGCATCCCTCCCGTCACCGCCTCCCGCTGCTCCCCTTCGGGCACGCTTCCCGTCCCGGCCCGGCGAGCCGGTCACCTGATCCCGGGGGACGCCCCGGCGTGACCGCTCGCGTGTCCGCTGCCGATCAACGCTCCG
>Ga0209061_1003142_pt1 | contig 18599 bp, 17 predicted proteins | sample Coa_R1_10_FD_187157 | JGI IMG/M metagenome (GOLD analysis project Ga0209061, IMG submission 187157) | Surface soil microbial communities from Centralia Pennsylvania, which are recovering from an underground coalmine fire - Coalmine... | ecosystem: Environmental > Terrestrial > Soil >...
CCGCTGAGATGGCGAGCCGCATCGAAAGTGTGGATGGCCATGTCGAGCAGCAGCACATGGTCCATCTCGTCACGAAAGCCGCCGAAGTGCGGCCCTAAGTAGAAATCCGAATTGAGAATCTCGATGGGACCGAGGTTCTCCTGAATAAGCCTGCGATAGGCGGTAATGCGAGCGTCGTAGCGCCGACTTTGGCTTACCATGTAGAGCTTGCCTGTGCGCTCTGCCACAGCTACCATCTCGCGGGCGGCCTCCATGGAGTGGGCCATGGGCTTTTCGCCCAACACCGGCAGGCCGGCCTCAAGCGCCGTAATGGTCACATCATGATGCGCTTCGGGGATGGTTACATCCACCACGAAGTCGGGCTTTGTGGCCTCAATGGCCTTTTTAAGGTCGTCTCCAATGTAGATGCCGGAAAGCCCTAGCTCGTGGGCACCCTGTTCGGCCACTTCTGGCCGGATGTCCACCCAACCCACCAAGGTCGTCTGATCGCACTCTTTCAGATTGCGCGCCCAGGCGCGGCCCATGCCGCCTGCACCCACCAAAAGCGCCTTTTTCGTCATTAGCTCCCTCTCGCTTTTTTCTAGCCTGTTTGTTTCAATCGTCACCGACGTCAAAACGCCGGTACCACATCAACTTACTCTCAAAACAAGGGTTACGAATAACCCGGTTCCAAGGAAGTCAGCATCTATAATAACACATTCTCTCATGCAATGGCGCGGAGCCTTCTCTCGAAACCACTTCACTTCCGAGCCGCGCAACAAACAGAAGGGTAGACACAAGGCCTACCCTTACAAGCTCTACCCCTTACCCTGCAGGGAAAGGGGAGACCAACAAGTTTATCGGCGGTTTTCTATGATAACCTTTTCCCTTGAAAAACCGGCAAGATAGCCCCCTTTCTCCCGAATCGGGGGAAAGGACGGGATAGGGGGCGAGCAAGACAAGCTCATTCTGCTAAATAGCTCTAGAACCATGAGATTGGCAGTCTCTGAAGCTCCGACGTCTACCCCCTCAGCGGCCAGTTTTATTCCCTTAATCGCCTCTTTCTCTGGCCGCTGCATCGCCGTCTGCAAGACCGCTGCATCGCCGTGCGCTAGCACCTCCCGCGTGTGGGGGGATGGGAGGGGGGCTTGGGTGTCGGCATTCTGCAGCCCCACCCCCTACCCCCTCAGAACTGGTGGGAATGGAAACTTAAGATTTCTCGCCTTCGGCTCGAAATGACAGGCGTCCATCTCACCGGCTCTTCAAAGCCGACGGTGCTGCTCTCAAGGCCGACGCCCTCCCCCTCAGCACCTTTCCCTCAAGGGTACCCCCTACAACCATCGCCATGAACCAGCCCATGATCTGTAGGGGCAGGCCTTGTGCCTGCCCAATAAAACATGGCAATCACAATGGGGTAACTTCAAGGGTTTACCCATACAGGGGATAACCTGCCCTGTGGAAAATAACCTCATTATCTTTAAAAACGATCCGTTAAAGTCGGCAAAAGTCGAAATCGCACAACAGTTTGCGGTATACTTTTATATGCAAAAGAAGGCCGTGCATTGAAACACAACCTCCTTTCTTGGGCGGGCGAGTGGCCTCAAGCCCTTTGATAAGGAAAGGGGAGCCTACGAAGGTTTTTGTACATGAACGCCATGCGCACCGAACTTTTTGACTACGAACTTCCACCGCATCTCATTGCACAAACTCCCGTGCCACGCGGGGAATCGCGTCTGCTGGTGCTTCATCGGCGTGAAGAGCGGATCGAACACCGCAAATTTACCGATCTGCCCGACTACCTTGCGCAAGGAGATGTGCTTGTCATTAACGACACGCGCGTCTCTGCCCGGCGTATTCAGGCGCAACGCGAGAACGGCAAACCCGCCGAGATTCTGTTGCTACGCCCCTTGGCAGAGACGGAGTGGGAGGCACTCGTACACCCCGGTCTTAAGCCCGGCAGAAAGCTAACCCTCATCGGCCCTCAGAACGCCCAAGTCGAAGCGATGGTAGTTGACATAACGCCGGAAGGAGGTCGCCGAATCGCACTGCCCAACAGAGAATGGCGCGACCGCATCGCCTCATGGGGCGAGATTCCGCTGCCTCCCTACATTCACCAGAGTGTTGAGGACGAAGAGCGATATCAAACCGTCTACGGTTATCGCCCCGGCTCTGCAGCCGCGCCCACGGCGGGGCTGCACTTTACCGAAGCCCTCCTCGAAACCCTCACACACAAGGGGGTTAAACAGGTGGCGCTGACCCTGCACATCAGCGTGGATACCTTTCGGCCCGTCCGAGAAGAGAATGTGGAAGAGCACAAGATGCACGGCGAGCAGGTGATGCTTTCCGAGGCGGCCGCACAAACCATCAATCAGGCTACCGGGCGCATCGTGGCGGTGGGAACCACATGCGTTCGTGCCCTCGAAACGGCGGCGCAACTGGCACGTCCCGGCCAGGGGGAGGGCGTCGGCCATGAGCGTGTCGCCCCGTTTCAAGGAGAAACCCGCCTGTTCATTACACCTGGCCATACATTCCGTGCGGTAGACGCCCTCATCACCAACTTCCACCTTCCTAAATCTACCCTGCTTATGCTCGTAAGCGCCTTCGCCGGCCGCGAGTTGGTGCTGCGTGCCTACCGAGAGGCCGTGGAAAAAGAGTACCGCTTCTACAGCTTTGGCGATGCCATGCTGATCTTGTAAGCTACCCATTGCTCAAGCTGATGGGCTTTACTCTGGCGCTACAGGTGAGGGGAAGGACGCAGTGTGCAGCACCGTCGGCCTTGAAGCGGATGGGTTTCCGCACCTAAAGGCAAGCATCTATAACCCAGTTTTTAGGAGAGAGACCGTGCGACTTGAGGAATGGCAAAAATATCTGGAAGCCCGCTTCGTAGACGAAGAGGAGGTAGAGCCGCCCATCAAAAACCCTGCCCCGGAACAAACACAAACCTCATCCGAGCCAAAAGCCGCTCAGGCAGACCCGCTCCCTGAAGCCGTCACCTCCAACCACACCGCCCTCACCATGGTGGAGACCGTGCCCGTCACGGTAACCGCTCCCACTCCAACCACACCCTCCGAATCGCCCCAAGATGAGACCGTAGCTCAAGCCAATCGGCATCGCTCGCTCTCCCTCTTTCCTGTTGTCAACAGAGAGCGCCCCACCTGCCAAGCCTCCACCAGTCCCATTGCCAGGCGCACCCCAAAGCCTCCCTCCCCTGACGGGTCGGATGTGCTGGAAGTAGACATCCCCGACTTCGCCCAGTTTCTACCGCCCAACCACCCTGCCGCGACCCCGCATAAAAGGCATCTCCGCAAAACGGAGCCAAAAAAACCTGCAGCCTCCACCCCACCAGCGGAGCCTCTGTCGGCCATCGCGCTCCATCGGCGTCTCTTTGAACGTGCCCAGCAGATGTTTGCCCTCCAAGCCCACGAGCACGAGGAAGCCGTACAGGGCTACTACAAACGCCCCTTCCAAGAGACCCGCGCGGAGCTTATTGAGCGGCTTTTCGACCCGGAACTTTCTCTGGAAGATGTGGCACGCCTCCTGAACGTTTGCCCCACCACCGTGAGACGCTATACCAACCTCGGTTGGCTCGTATGTCACCGTAAAGAGCCGGAGCACTCGCAGGCCTCGCAAAAGAAGGAGACCCGCCAACGCCGCTTCCGGCTTTCTGCCCTCCTTGCCTTTATCGAAACCTACGCAGAACAGATCGCCGCCGACCGTATTGTGGATAATAAAAACGCATAAAAGCTCGGACACAAAAGAGCGACAGAAAACGTCAAATAACGAGGAGCCGGCCTTCTGCAACAAACCAAAATTGGCCGTGTCGCGTTTGCCTTCCAAGGTTAAGCATGGGTTTTATCAAATAAACGTCCGCACGCCTAAAGGCGAAGGTCTCTCACTGCGTTCGAGATGACACAGTTTCCGCGCGCACATTTCTATGAGGTTGTCTAGAAAATAGTCACAATGTTGAACCAAACCGAACTTCACTCTCATATACACGGTCAAAATGTAGGCTCGCAGCAGCCGCGCACCTGGCGGATTGGCATGTTCTCCGAAAGCTTTTCGCCTGTGCGCAACGGGGTTACCATCTCCCTGCTTACCCTCACCCAAGAGCTTCGTGCTCAAGGCCACTATGTCTGCATTTTCGCACCCGCCCATAGCCAGCAACCTCCTGAAGAGCCGGATGTGATGCGTTTCCCCTCGTTCGTCTCTATCTTTAACCGAGGTTATCCTCTGGCCTACCCCTTCTGGCCGCGCATTGTGCTCTCCAGCCAGTTTGCCGACCTTCGGCTCGACATCGTCCATACCCACACTCCTTTTGTACTAGGGCTTACCGGCGCGCGTCTCGCCCTCAGCCATCATGTGCCTCTTGTTAGCACGTTTCATACGCTCTATTGGCAGTACGCACACTACATGCCCTTCCTGCCAGAAGGGGTCACCAATACGCTCCTCGACCTCTATCTGCCCTGGTACTATAATCACTGCACCTGCATCATCTGTCCCTCGAAGGTCACCGAAAACGCTTTGCGAAGCATCGGGGTCAATCGGCCCATCACCATCATCCCCACAGGCATCCCGCTACCTCCCGAATCGCAACTGCAAGGTGAGGTCGTGCAACGGGCACGTCAAAGGCTCGAGGTTCCAGAAGGTACCCCTCTTTTGCTCTATGTGGGGCGTTTGGCGCCTGAGAAGAATGTGATGTGGTTGCTAGAGGTTTTTCAGCATGTCCATGCGGCCTGCCCGAATGCCATGCTCGCCTTTGTTGGCGAGGGGCCGCTGGAAACCGCCTTGGTAGAGCAGGTGCAGGCGCTGGGCTTTTCCGAATTCGTGCGGTTCCCCGGCCCCATCCCGCGAAACGAGTTAGATGCCATCTATGCCGCCGCCGATGTGTTCTGCTTTCCCTCGACCACCGAGACACAGGGACTGGTGGTGGGCGAGGCGCGAGCCGCAGGGCTGCCTTGTGTGGTGGTAAATGCTGGCGGAGCACCGGAGACCGTGCGCGATGGTGAGGATGGATTTATAGTGCCGGTAGGAGATGCAGAGGCTTTTGCCGACAGGGTATTACGTCTTCTCACCGATAAGGCGCTTGCAGAGCGGATGCGTCGGGCGGCGCGACGCAATGCAGAGCGCTATACCCCCGCGCAAATGGCACAGAGGGTGCTGGAAGTCTATGCCGAGGCGCGCAAACTATCGCCGCCGCCCCGCCTGCCCGAACCGGAGGCCATGCCTCACGGGCCGGATTGGGAGGCGCAAGAGGCTCTTTATGAAGACGCCTCCGGCGAAGCCTCTACGGAACCCTCAAAGGAGGAACCGGCAGATACCTCCCCCCATCCTTGAACGAGAAAGAGGGGAAGGGTGCCCTGCCTCGGCCTCGCTCTTGAGGGAGCCGCTCTCTAACGGGTTGTTACCTGCTGACAAATCTATGTGTTCAGAAGCTATCCTATGGCCAAAAATGAGGCGCTAGAATGCAGGTAACGCTCACCTACAGAATCGCGCTTTGCCCCACGGCAGAACAAGAAGCGCTGCTGCGTTAGGCTGTGGGCATAGCGCGGTCTGCCTACAATTGGGCGCTATCAGGCAGGAGGCTTGCTGTCCGGCACGCGCGAATTGCCAACATTCGGCGGGATCGGTGTCAGAAGGGCACGACGCGGCCGATGCGTGAGTTCAGTCTCATCGGTATAGAGAACTCGAACGTTCGAGGGGTATGGTGGCCACCAGGAGCCTGGCGCAACACCTTTCCGATATGGACATGTATCATGTAGGGTATGGACCTTCTGTCTACCCTATCCCTACTGTTTTGGGCATGGTTTGAACAACAGCATTCTATCTTACTCTCTTTCTAACAAGAGGAGTCTACGTGTTAACCCACTTGCTAACCAGTGTGAGCCTTTGGATCGAATCGGTCATCGCCCATGGGGGCTATGGGGGCATTGTGCTGCTTATGGCCATCGAAAGCGCCTGTATCCCATTACCAAGCGAAGTGATCATGCCGTTTGCCGGGGCCTTGACCCTGGAGTGGATCGCCGCTCAAAACCATCGCCCCCCGCTCAATCTCTTCCTCGTTGCCCTGGCCGGAGCCATCGGATGCGTGCTCGGCTCCGCATTGGCCTATGGCGTAGGTGCAACCGGTGGACGCGAGGCGGCCTTCCGCTATGGGCGCTATGTGTTGCTACGACGGCGCGACCTAGAGCATGCCGAGCGATGGTTTGCCCGTAAAGGGGCTGTTGTGGTCTTCGTTTCCCGCCTCTTGCCGGTTGTGCGCACCTTCATTTCGCTGCCCGCGGGTGTGGCCCGAATGCCGTTGGTTCCTTTCCTCACTCTTACCTTTCTCGGCTCACTGCCTTGGTGCCTCGCCTTAGCCTGGCTCGGCGTTCTTGTCGGCGGCAATTTAGAGCGCATTAAGGCGGCTTTTCATGGTGCCGATGCGCTTATGGTGGTCATTCTGCTGGCGCTGCTGCTGTTTTGGATACGCCATCACCTGCGAGGAGAAGAAGCATGAAGGAACCACCTTGTTGGCGCACATCTTTGCACGGAGGGCACTCCGGGGAGTTTTGCGACCACGCGCAAGGAACGCTGAGGGAGATGCTTGAAGCGGCTGTGGCAGCGGGATATCGCACTTTTGGCGTGAGTGAGCATGCCCCACGCCCCGAAGCGTTTTTGTATGAGGAGGAGCGTGCCCTCGGATGGAATGCGGAAAAGCTGACTGCCGACTTCCACCGCTACACGCACGCGATCAACGCCTTGGCGGAAGCGTTCGCGCCACAACTCATGGTGCTCCGCGGCTTTGAGGCGGAGGTGGTGCCACAGCAGACGTATGTTGAGACCATGTCGGCGCTGCGCACCCGGCAACTCGAAAACGGCAGTCCGGCTTTTGACTATATGGTTGGCTCCGTCCACTACGTTCACGAGATTCAGATAGATGGTGCACCTGAAACCTATCGGGCAGCGATAGAGGCATGCGGCGGAGTTACCTCCTTCGCCAAAAGCTACTACGCTCAGGTCGCAGAGATGGTGGAGGCCTTACGACCGGAGGTGGTGGGGCACCTCGACCTGATTCGAAAGAACGCGAGAGCCGCTGGCCTATCGCCAGAGGCCCTAGAGACGCCGGAGATAATGGCGGCCGCGGAGATGGCTCTGGAGGCCGTCCGAGCCTACGGCGCGATCCTCGATCTCAACACGGCCGGCTGGCGGAAGGGATTAGATGCCCCCTACCCGGCCCCATGGCTCGTGCAACGCGCCCATGCAATGGGCATCCCCTTCTGCTTCGGCGACGACAGTCACCGGCCCAAAGAGGTGGGCATGGGTTTGGAAGAGGCACGCCTTTACCTCTTGCGCAACGGCGTTACGCACATTACGACGCTGGAACGCTTGGAAGATGGCCATCTTCTCCGCCGTCGCTGCCCTCTTTAATGCCCCTCAACGCTGTTCGGCTCGGAAGATGGAGGATGGGGAATGTGTAACAGATTCTCTTCAGAGGCATTATGCGAGGCACAAGGCCGAAGCATCTCCTGAGGAGGGCACTCCGGCGCCTTTCCTGCACGCAATAGCAGGGCGTTCTCCTTGTTTCGCTTCGCCAGCGCCTCAAGCTGCGGCAAAAGCTCTTTCGCCACCTCGTGGGCCTCGGGCGGGGCCTCGATGTTTTCCGCAATGAAGTTGCGAATCCACGGCAACGCGGCCACATCGCGTGTTTTGCGCACCATCTGTAGCAGCGCCACCGGATAGTCCGCTCCTAAACGGCTAAGATGCAACCTTCCTACTTCGCTGTAAAATACATCTATCAGCAAACCCTGATAGAGCACCAGGCGTACCGATTTGGGCAGTTGACGAAACGATTCGGGCGATATTAGGCGCAAGAGCCGTGCAATAACGGGGCGCGCTAAGATGGCGAGGCTCTCATCTGCCCCCGCCTTTGTGGGGTAGTAGGTTTCCACAATTTTGCGCGACCAAAAGGTAATGGCCACTTCGGGAGTCTTTCCGGCGAGGGGGTCAAAGGCGTCCAATAAACGCTCCAAACAGCGCTCGGCCTCCTCCTGGATCTGCCGTTCTTGAGGAAGATGGAGCGAGCGTTCCGCAGCGACCAAGTGGGCCACCACCGTTAACGGCACGGGGTTGCCATCGGCCGGAACCTTGCGAAGTACCGCTAAGTAGAGCGACTGTTGCATAGGTAACGGCAGGTTGCCGAAACAGGTGCAGAGGATGTTCCATCGCCCGCGCCCCAAAGAGCGTGCCTCTGTTTCGTTAAGCTGCGGCAGCAGCCGCACCAGAGCGGAAGAGGCCGCCTCCTGTAGGCGTAGATTGCCCTGACCAAGCGCATCTACCAGAGGGCCGATGCACTCCGGATTGTCTACGGTGGCCAACTGGCGCAACAGCCGCTCAAGGCGCGGGGGCAACATGTAGGGCGCGGTGAAGTAGAATAATAACGAGAGCGTGAGGGGTAGGAGGGCAAAAGCCTCCCAACCGGCGATGAGCACTACCAGTGAGGTGATGAGTGTGAGCGTTGTCCACGCAAAGACGCGATCGTGCCACCGCTCTCTTTCCGAATTCCAGAGGGCAATGAGACGCTCCACATCATGGGCACTGAGTTGCGGTATGGCAGCCATTCTCCCAACCCATCGAACCTAACTATTTGTTATATTTTGCCACAAGCCGTTTGGTTCCTTCTTTTTAGCCGCCACGCTGCCTTACTCACACTTTTTAAGCAGAAAAGGCTGACTTCAAAGCAATACGGATTTGCGCCGCTTAGCGGGTATCATACAGGGTGCAAAATCGGCTCGGCGCAACAAATCTCCCTCCGCAGGGGAGTATGAGCTGAAATATTTCGGGTGAAAACAAATTTTGGACAAAAAGGTATAATTTTAGCAACAGGTCTTCAGAACGCCTACCCTTCTAGATTCATCAACAGAGGAGAACAACTGTATGGCTTATGTAATTACCGAACCTTGCATCGGAGTGAAAGACAAATCTTGCGTGGCCGTGTGTCCGGTGGACTGCATTCACGAAGGGGTCTACACCGAAGATGGCAAGGTTTACGATATGCTGTTTATTAACCCGGATGAGTGCATAGACTGTGGCCTTTGCGAGCCGGAATGCCCGGTTACGGCGATCTTTGCGGATAGCGACGTGCCCAAAGAGTGGCAACACTATATCCAGATCAACGCCGATTTCTTCCGAAACAAATAGCAGCACCGGAGGCCGAGCCTCGTTACTTTTCGGCCTCCTTTTCCCATAAGCGACCATGAGCTTACGCATCTACACTCGTACAGGCGATACGGGGCAAACCGGCCTTTTTGGAGGTGCACGCGTCGCCAAAGACGACCTGCGCGTTGAGGCCTACGGTGCGGTAGACGAACTGAACGCCGCCATTGGCCTTGTGTGTGCCCAGTGGAACGATTCGGAGATCGTTCCTCTTCTGCAAGAGTTGCAGGGGCTGCTGCTCGTGCTTGGCGGCGATCTGGCCACGCCCGGCACGGAAGTGGTCACGCGCGGGCGCGTGCATATCGAACGCATTAGGCCGCACGATGTGGAGCAACTCGAAAGCCTTATAGACCGCTTTGAGGAGCAGCTTCCGCCGCTTACCACCTTTATTTTGCCGGGAGGTTCCCCTGCCGCTGCAGCCCTTCATTGGGCACGGGTGGTCTGCAGACGGGCCGAACGACGATGTGTAAGCCTATGGCATGCCGTTGGCGAGGACGAAGAGAACGGAATGAACCCCACGGTTCTCTCTTTTCTTAATCGACTGTCCGATCTTCTCTTCGTACTGGCGCGTGTGGCCAACCGGCGAGAGGGACGCGCCGACATACCTTGGACTCGTGGAGAGAGATAACCCATGCGCCCCCGATTCCCCTCCTTAAGCCTGCTTTTTGGACTTGCCTTTCTGCTTCAAAGCCTCTGTTCGGCCAGTGCTACCCCCTTGGCAAGAGGCCATCAGCAAACCGCCCCCTTCGATCCGAGAGCGCTTCAACTGCTAGATGAAACCCTCCAAGCTTATGAAACGCTCGATAGCCTGCAGGAAGAGACGGTGTTTAGCTCCTACTCCTGGATGATTGTGCCGGGTTCGCCGGTACACGCGGATATTCCGGAGGGCTTAAAACCTCAGCCGGTGGCGCGCACGCTTACCCTAAGTGTGTTGAAGCCTAACCTGTTTCGGATGGAGCTGAAAACCACCGATGCTAATAACAAAGAGCAGACCGCTATCTGGGTTTGTGACGGCACAACGTTTTGGACCTACAACAGCGAAAAAAACTACTATACCAAACACCCGGCCCCCCATGACCTCGCCGGTCTTGCCAAACTGCCCGGTATGGATATGAGCGCGCCCGAAGTGATGATGCTTCTTGGACAGAACCCGTTCGCCGATATTCAAAATCGTTTTGACGGCGCGCGCCTGCTTCCGCCTCTCCATATTCAGGGGCTGCCTCCGCTCGACGGGGTGGAGATTTGGCAGGAAGATACCACCAAAAATCTTATTCGCCTCTACATCTCCCCCAAAAACCACCTCATCTACCGCATCGTCTTTGAAACGCTGCCGCTCTCTGCGCCCCATGACCCATCGCTCGTTGGCGATGATGTGGATGCCCTTGCCATACGCCGCCCCGTATCCTCCGGCGATAGCCCATCAACCGCTTTTGCCCTTGTTTGCGACAACAAGTTCGGCCCCCCGCCCGGCAAAGAGCCTTTCCGCTTTTCCTCGCCCCGTGGGGCGCTGCTCTATCAGCCGCTGAGCGGCCCACAAGACCTTCTAGACTACCTACAACGCAATATGCAGAGAACCGACCTACGCCACATGCTGCGCGGGCGCAAGGCGCATATCGTTCGCCCTTAAAAGGGCGTGGGGTAGAATGCATAGCAGGCGTAGGGCGGACGTAACCTTCTCGCGATAAAGTCCCAGAAACCGGCGCCGAAGCAATTGAACGGAGCATTCGTGTGGCAACAACATCTGTGCGAAAGGTGGGCATTACCGTCCATCGCACGAATCATCAGGCGTGGCAGTTGGGTAAGGAGCTTATCGCCTGGCTACAGCAAGAAGCAGGCGTGCAGGTTTTGCTTGATGAGCAGACCGCCAAGCGCTTGGAGCGCCCCGATCTCTCCTGCTGTGCCTCCGTTTGGGAGGCTGTGGATTTTGTGGTGACTCTTGGCGGTGATGGCACCATTCTGTCAGCAGCCCGTATGGCTGCCCCCAACGGTGTGCCGGTTTTGGGGGTCTATATGGGCAGGTTCGGCTTCATCGCCGAGTCGCATCCCTCCACACTCTACGCGGATCTGAGGCGTGCCCTTAGCGGTAATGTGCGCATCGAAGAGCGCATGATGATCGAGGCAGAGGTTTGGCGTAACGGCACATGCGTCCATACCAACCTAGGGCTTAACGATGCCGTCGTGAAGAGCGCTACCTCCAGCTTGCTGAATCTGCGCCTTCAGCTTGGTGGTGCGCCTTTCGCCACCTACCCTGCCGATGGACTGATCATCGCGACCTCTACCGGCTCTACGGCCTACTCGCTCTCCGCCGGCGGCCCCATCGTCGCCCCCACCATGGGCGCTCTCATCCTCACCCCCATCTGTCCCCACACGCTCAGCGCCCGTCCCATGGTCATCCCCTGTCACGACGTCATTGAAATCCATATCGAAGATTCCGGCGGCGACGTTTTGTTTAAGATGGATGGCGTAGACCCCTTTCCCATCCAGCATAACGATCGCGTGATCGTCCGCCGTTCTCGGTTTGTTACAAAGCTCATTGTGCTCGATCACGCTACTTTTTACCAAAAAGTCCGTGCCCGCTATCTCTACGGCGAGCGGCTTGACGAACCCGACGGCCTCGACCCAGAGTCCTGAACGCGCCCAATGTCTTCCCCATCCCTATAAAGGCAATTTGGCTTGTTTTCCAGAGGAAACCACTCAAAGCAAACCGAGAGGTGGCTTACTGGCCTCCCCTCGGTCTAGAGGCCATTCAGCCAGCAAGCCCATCTTGTTCGCCCCCTATCCCGTCCTTTCCCCCTGTTAGGGAGAAAGGGGGCGGTTGTGGCTAGTTTCCAAAAGACAGCCTACCAAAGGAAACCACTAGTGAACTTGCTGGTCTCCCCTCTCCCAAAGTGGGGGAGGGGGAGGGCGTCGGCCTTGAGGGGCGGGGGGGTGGGGGCTTAAAGAGCCGATGATACGACTATCATTTCGAGCCAAAGACGAGATAAACAACTGTCATTTCGAGCCAAAGACGAGAAATCTTGAGTTTCACTTCCCACCAGTTCTGAGGGGGTAGGGGGTAGGGCTGTCAATCTCGCGGTTCTAGAGCCAGTTATCAGAATGAGCTTATCTTGTTCGATGAGCTTATCTTGTTCGCCCCCTATCCCAGCCTTTCCCCCGATTCGGGAGGTGCTAGCGCACGGCGATGCAGCAGTCTTGCAGACGGCGATGCAGCGGCCAGGGAAAGAAACGGTCACGGGAACTGTGCTGGCCGCTGAGTTGGTCACCGCGAGGTGCCCCTCTCCCAAGTTAGGGGGTGGGGCAGTAGGGGTAAGGCCAATAGCTCATCGGTTGAACGCTCGACCGAGAAGTAGAAAGTGCGTGGCCGAATGCTTAACGAAAATTTAATCTCCGCTTAACCTGGCCTTAACTTGCACATTGTATTCTATTGGCGCGAAGGGAGAGAGGTGAACTCGAATCCCACTAGATAGATAAAACCCATTCGTAAAGGAGAGCCGACAATGAATCGTACGAACCGAGCGTTCACACTCATTGAGCTGCTTGTAGTTATCGCTATAATAGCGATACTGGCAGCCATTCTGTTCCCCGTCTTCGCCCAAGCCCGCGAGGACGCCCGCAAAACCTCCTGCGTCTCTAACCTCAAACAGCTCGCCACAGGCGTTTTAATGTACACCCAAGACTACGACGAGACGTTCCCCTCCGTCACCGGCAATGGCTACCCGCCTCAGCCCGGCATTCCCTTTGGAACCGATACCTGGGTTTATAACGACATTGTGGTGATCATTCAGCCCTACGTCAAGAACTTCGATGTCTTCTTCTGCCCCGACCGTCAGCGGCTTGTACCGGCCAGCGGCGATTTCTGCAACCCAGGCACCGGCACCCAACACGTCTGGGGCTATGGCTACAACTGGAGCAGCGGCTATGGGCCGCACGATAATCCCCACAGCCTGTGGTTTCAGGGCGATGGCTGCGTTCTGCCCGACACGCCCTCTAATACGCTGCCTGGTCGCTCCCTCGCAGCCGTAAACTTCCCGGCACAGTTCATTTTCCTCGGTGATACCGGCGACACACCCCGTCAAACGCTCTACACGGCCGTGTTCGATCCACGATGCAACCCGTCGAGCGGCTGGAACGCCGACCTACCTACCGGCGCACGCCATCAAGGCGGGAACGACTTCGCCTTCGCCGACGGCCACGTGAAATGGTTTAAGGTCAACCTCACCTATGTAGACCCCTACAATGTCGGCGTCACCACCCCTGCAGTGGTGCCCAATCGTTACTGGTTTAGCGCCACCTGGGATGGCGTTTCCCACTCCCCCTAGCCCCTACGTTGCTGCGCCGCTATCTCCGCTCACACGGAGATAGCGGCCTTTTTCTGAGAAAGGAGTGAAAAAATGCGCTTTCAAAGCACCCGTTTCAAACGCGCTTTCTGGTCGTTTCTTCTTCCCGCGCTGTTCGGCGCTTGCCTTCTTCCCGGTTGCCGTAAAGACGAGCCACCCCAATCGCCCAATGCCACAACGGCAGCACCGGCTCGCCTGCCCAACCAAGACCTCGGCAAAACAGATATACTGAAAAGAGGCCAGGGGCCGAAATAGCCCTTCATCACGTTTACCGAGGAGCTGCTGCATGAAACCAAAAACCACTTTGGGGCTGACAATGTTGGCCGGTGGGCTGGTATACCTTTTCGGTTTTTCATCGCCGGCGTCGCACCCAGCACCAAGAGCCGCCTTTAGCATGGCAGACTACATGGCGCCGGCCGGCAATAGGCCTACCCTACGTAACCCCAACGGAACCTCTATCTTGCCTAACGGCCGCCTCATCACCCCCATAGGGCAAACAGCCCTCGTCGCGCCACATCCCTACGGGCTTTGCCTCCGTGCCGATGGAAATATTCTGGCGGCCTCTTGCAGCGGCACAGGCCCCTTCACCCTCGAACTCTTTGAACGGCCTCAAACAGGCCTTTTCACACATCGTACCGTCGTCGTTAAGGATGCCTTTATGGGCTTGGCCTTCAGTCCAGAGGGCACCTGGCTCTACGCGGCCGGAGGGGATACCGGCAACATCCTGCGCTATAATCTTCGCACCCAACAGATGCTGCCAAGCTGGAGCCTCGACGGCCTCACCGATGGACACTCTTGGTGGTATAGCTATGCGGGCGACATCGCCCTTAGCCCAAATGGCCGCTATCTCTACGTGCTAGATCAGGCGAACTTTCGCCTCGCCGTGATGGATACGGAAACCGGCAAGGTCATCCATTCCGTGCCCACAGGGCGCTATCCCTTTGGACTGGCCCTCACCTCAAAAGGCGACCGTCTCTGGGTGGTGAACGTAGGCATGTTCGCCTATAGCCCCCTTCCTAAAGATGCGCAAGGCCACCGTGGCCTGCCTTTTCCACCCTTCGCTTTCGGTTCCAAAGCGGCACGCGATGGCACCGACATAGAGGGACGGTTTATACCTGGGCTTGGCAACCCCAACGTGCCCGAAAGCTTCAGCGTTTGGGGTTTCGACGTGTCGCACCCCCCGACAGCCCGCGTGATTCAAAAAATAAAGACGGGCTGGCTTGTCGGACAAATGACCCCACAAGGTTTCCCTGCCGTGGGCGGAAGCGTCCCTAGTGCGGTGGCGGCCACAGAGAATCGCATTTTCGTCTCTAACGCCAACAACGACATGGTGCAGGCCTTCGATGCCTCCACCGGCAAGCGGCTTTGGTCTACGCTTATTACGCTCACTCCGGCCACGGCTCGATGGCGCGGCATAATGCCCTTCGGTCTTGTGCTCTCTCCAGATGGGAATCGGCTTTATGTGGCCGAAACGGGCATCAATGCGGTGGGCATTCTGAATGCCCACAACGGGCAGGTGCTCGGCCATCTCCCTGTGGCCTGGTGGCCGGCGAAACTCAAGCCACCACTCTGCCCTCCCTCGCGGAGCTACGCAGCCACATCAAGTATGTGGTGATGATCGCAAAAGAGAATCGCACCTTCGATGAGGTCTTCGGCGCTCTGCCCAACGTCAATGGCCTGCCCAAGCTGGCCCGCTTTGGCGCCCCGACGCGCTACGGCCCCTACCCCGATGTGGTTGTTATGCCGAACCATCTGGCGCTCGCACGTCGTTTCGCCCTCTCCGATAACTTTTATATGGACGGCGATGTCTCCGCCGATGGGCACCGCTGGTTGGTGGGCGTCTACCCCAACCCCTGGATGGCAACAAACTACGTGCAGGCCTATGGAGGGCACAGCACGTTTGGACTGGGTGAGGTTGGCCGACGTGCTCTCTTTGGAAGCAACGCCTCGTTGGCGCCCGAAGACTATTTGGAAGCCGGCAGCATTTGGGACAACCTGGCGCGTCATCATGTGCCCTTCCGCAACTATGGGGAGGGGTTTGAGTTTGCCGGCGTCGAGGAAGACGCCGGGGAAAAGCCCACCGGTGCCATCGAGACCGTGAACATTCCTATGCCCGCTCCACTTTTCGCCAACACCTGCCGCACCTACCCGCAGTTTAACCTTAACATTCCCGACCAATACCGTGTAGACCAGTTTTTAGCGGATTGGAAGGCCAACGGCTTCGACGACCCTGCCCGCATGCCCCGCTTCCTCTACTTTCATCTGCCAAACGATCACGGGGCCGAGCCTCGGCCAAAGGATGGCTACCCCTTTCATGCCTCCTATCAGGCGGATAATGATTATGCTCTGGGTCGCCTCATCGCCTTCTTTTCCCACACCCCCTACTGGAAGCAGATGGCCATCTTTGTTACAGAAGACGACTCGCAGAGTGGGGTAGACCATGTGGACGCCCACCGTTCTATTTGCTTGGTAATCAGCCCTTGGGTGAAACCAGGCTACGCCTCGCATCGGCACACAAGCATCGCCGGCATCCTGAAGACGGAGGAGGAGCTTTTGGGGTTGCCGCCGCTCAATCTCTACGACGCCCTCGCCACAGACCTTAGGGACTGTTTTGGGAACATGCCGGACGTTCGCCCTTACACCCCTGTCCCCGTAGACAAACGGATTTTCGATCCGGCGCGGGCGAAAGACCCAAAAGACCCGGCAACGGCAACCGAACCTTCCGGCCCGGCTATGGACGATCCACGCTACATCATGCGTTCCCTCGCCCGCCAAGAGCGTGAGAGGGAAAGGTAAGCATGCAAACCGTGCTAGAAATGATCAGCACAAATATTCGTTACCAATTTCTCTAACGCAACACAAAAGTTTGCCATGTGATTAATTTTAGCAAGAGCAGATACATATTGTCGCCGTTTGCTTTCTAGATCACTTTGCATGATAAGTTTATCACAACCTTTTGCCGACTGCATTTTGCTTATCACTATTTCAGATATTTTGAGTATTATACTAGCTAGTTCTTCGATCGTATCTTTATAGTTATCTATTGTAATGCAATCGGGATCGATGAACAAACTTGGCAATACTTTTTCGATATCCTTATCAACATGCGCATAAAACTTATCTCGAAGTACTTTTATTTGCTTTAGTTGCTTATTCCATTTGTCTTTAAAATTTTTAAAATGAATGTAGGCACTTTCGAAATTATTATCACCTTTGAAATTGTCATCTTCTCTTAAACCGGAAAATAACCTGCTGAGCGACATAGTTCTTTTATCTCCGTCAAGCAAACGGCTAACTGATAAAATCAGCTGTTGCCAGAATATACGCGACCAAAATATTGAAAAATACCTCTTTACAAAGCCGTTGTCTTTTTCCAAAAAAAGAATTGTATCAACAGCTATAATACTATTTATCATATCAGACTGAATGGCTAGTAGCCACTCACAGTAATGAGAGTTATTTTTCTGAGCGTCCACGAAGCAAGCCTCCAATAATTTTTAGAAATAGTACCCAAATAATGCGCGTTGGTCAATCTACCTCTAAGACACGATGGGCTTCCGCCACGTCGCGGGCCATCTGCGCCTGCAAGGCATCTAGCGAGTCGAAGCGCTCCTCATTACGTATCCGCCGCACAAAGCGAACCTCTAAAATCTGATCGTAGAGATCGCCCTCAAAATCGAATAGGTAAACCTCTATTGCGCGACCGGCACCCTCTACCGTTGGACGCTCCCCAATGCTGCACACGCCGGGCAAAAGATCGCCGCCCTGCGGCACCAACACCCATACCGCGTAAATGCCATCGGCAGGTACCACCTGCCGATAGGTCGGTACCAGGTTCGCCGTGGGATAGCCCAGTTTTCTACCGAGCCGTTGCCCTGGTACAACCCGCCCCTCCAACCAAAACGGATGGCCCAACACCGCCTCCGCTTCTGCAATATCGCCCAAACGCAGGCACTTTCGTACACGGGTGCTGCTGGCCGGTAACCCGTTTACAAACACCGGGTCTACCGCATGCACCTCAAACCCATAGTGGGCTTGTACACTCAAAAGATAGGCCAGGTTCCCTGCACGCCCCTTGCCAAAACAGAAATCACGCCCTTCCACAACCGCTTTGGCACCGCATAAACCCACCAAAATGCGCTCCACAAACTCCTCGTGGCCGAGGTTGGCCAGCGCCGTATCGAAATGGGCGATCACCAAAATATCCACCCCCAACTGCTCAATAAGTCGGTTGCGCTGCCTTGGGGTCGTGATATAGGGCGGCGCCTCCGTGGGGCGTAGCAGCTCTGCAGGATGGCGGTCGAAGGTAAAGACGAGCGCCGGTCGCCCATGCGTACGGGCATCCTCAACGGCCGTTCGTATGATGGCCTGATGCCCCACATGAACCCCATCGAAGGTTCCTATGGCCACCGTCGTTGCGGCAAAAGGCGCCGGTATCTTCTCAAGGCCTTCATAAAGAATCATAAGTGCAAAACTTTCACCGGTTGCAGTCTACTCTCTTCTATCCGTCCCACCCCTATGAAGTTCCCATCGGCATCGAGAAGCGCACAAAGCTCATTGGGCGACGCTGGCAGCATCTGCTCTATAGAGGAAAGGGGTATGGCTTGACCGTGACGAATGCGCTGCACCTGTGGCTCGGAAAGAACGACCTGCGGCCGCCCTGCCATCGCAACGAGAGGGGGAAGTAGCACCTCGTGCAACCTTCCCTCCGCTATCCTCTGTTCGAGCACATCGAGCGTAACTGCCTGTGCTAAAGTAAAAGCGTGCTGTTCATCCACCCCCACCCAGATGCGTCGCAAAGACTGCATTGTGCCCCCTACGCCCAAAGCCGCCCCCAGGTCCGCCGCAAGGGAGCGAATGTAGGTTCCGCTGGAACAGACCACCTCCAGCTTCGCTACCGGGTGATCGCCCGTACGAAAGTCAAGCAGCTCCAGACGCTCGATCTGCACGGTCTGTGGCGGTCGTTCCACAACCTGGCCTTCACGGGCTAAATCGTAGAGACGACGGCCTTGGTGGCGCTTGGCCGAAACCATGGGAGGAACCTGTTGAATGAGGCCACAAAAACGCTTTAGAATCGGCTTCAGCGCCTCC
>Ga0209061_1003143_pt1 | contig 18599 bp, 15 predicted proteins | sample Coa_R1_10_FD_187157 | JGI IMG/M metagenome (GOLD analysis project Ga0209061, IMG submission 187157) | Surface soil microbial communities from Centralia Pennsylvania, which are recovering from an underground coalmine fire - Coalmine... | ecosystem: Environmental > Terrestrial > Soil >...
CGGCCGTCTTACGGCAACGCGGCCGTCCTGCAGGAACTGCTCGACAGCCGGGCTGGCCGTCACGCCGTCGCCGGACGCAGGATCACCCGCAAGGAGGCGACGATCACCGCGGCGGGCGCGGCGGGCGCGGCGGGCGCGGTGATCGGGACGGCCGCGATCGTGCGCATGGCACGCCGCCGCCGCCGGAGCGGCACGTGACGGCGGGTACGGTGATGACGTGAGCGCCATTCGGCTGATCGCGCTGCGCGAGGAACCGCTGTCCGTGGACGAGGTCCACGCCTCCGTCATGGCCGCGGGGGCGGGCGGTATCGCGCTCTTCACGGGCGTGGTCAGGGACCACGACCAGGGGCGCCGGGTCACCGCCCTGAGTTACAGCGCGCACCCGTCGGCCGAGGCGGAGCTGCGCCGTGTCGCGGAACAGGTCGCGGAGAAGTTCCCCGTCCACGGGCTCGCCGCGGTGCATCGCGTCGGTGACCTGCAGGTCGGCGACCTCGCGGTCGTCGTGGCGGCATCGTGCCCGCACCGGGCGGAGGCGCTGCGCGCGTGCCGTGCGCTGATCGACGAGCTGAAGGCGTCGGTGCCGATCTGGAAGCACCAGCGGTTCAGCGACGGCACAACCGAGTGGGTGGGCAGCGCGTAATCTTCGGTCATGTCCCGACATGCCCTGACGCTGACCGTCGCGGGAATAGCTGCCGTGGTCCTGCTTGCCGTTGCCGCGGTCCTGCCGGTCCCTTACGTGATACTCGGCCCCGGCCCCACGCTGAACACTCTGGGCACGACCCGGGCGGGGAAGCCGATGATCGAGATCAGCGGGCACCGGGTGTATCCGGCAAGCGGCCACCTCAACATGGTCACGGTCAGCTACGAAGGCGGCCCAGGCTCCGATCTCAGCGTGTACGACGCGCTGCAGGCGTGGCTGCAGCCGCAGGAGGCTGTCGTGCCGCAGCGGGAGCTTTTCGCTCCCGGCCAGTCCCAGAAGCAGGCCCAGCAGGCCGAACTGGCACAGATGAGCGGCTCACAGCAGGTGGCCACCGCCGCGGCGCTGTACCAGCTCGGTATTCCCTACAAGGTCGAGGTCGCGGGGACGCTGAAGGGACTGCCGGCCTACGGGGTGCTGCGCCCCGGCGACCTGATCACCGCCGTGGACGGCACACCGGTGACCAGCATTCCCCGCCTGACCTCGCTGATCACCGCGCACCGGGCAGGCACGCCTGTCCGCCTCACGATCTCCAGGCACGGCACGACACGGCAGGTGCGGATCCGCACAGTGGAGGACCACGGGAAGCCGGCTGTCGGCACCTACGTGCAGCCGGCGGGGTTCCCGTTCTCCGTGAAGATCAACGTCGGTGACATCGGCGGGCCGAGCGCCGGGATGATGTTCGCGCTCGGCATCATCGACAAGCTCACCGGGGACAACCTGACCGGCGGCAAGTTCATCGCGGGCACCGGGACGATCGGTCCGGACGGCACTGTCGGCCCGATCGGGGGCATCCAGGAGAAGATGGCGGCCGCCAGGGACAAGGGCGCGACGGTCTTCCTGGCGCCGGCGGCCAACTGCCCCGACACGGTGGGGGCCGTCCCGGCAGGGCTGCGCGTGGTGAAGGTGAGCACGCTGGCGGGCGCCGTTCATGACCTCCAGGCGCTGAAGGCGGGCAAGCCCGTGCCGTCGTGCTGACCTCCCGGCCGGGCGTTCGCGAGGGAGAAGGGCGTGAGCTTCCTGCTGCCGGCAAGCCCTGGCGGCCGTGGCGGGCGCAGAGGGCTGGTGCAGCCGTGGCAGGTGAGGCCGCTGGCCTTCGCCGCGGCCGCGGTCCTCGCCTGCGCTGCCGTCATCGTGATCGTGACGGACATCGCAGCCGATTACCTCTGGTTCCGCGCGTCAGGGTTCGCCGGCGTCTTCGCCACGGCCTACGGCGTGAAGTGGGCGCTGGGCGGCGTGACCGGGGCGTGCTTCGCGCTCGCGACCTGGACCAGCGCCTGCCTTGCCCGGCGGCTGCGCCCGCGCCAGGCCGTAGCCTCCCCCGAGCAGCAGGCGCTCGGGCCCTGGCGGCTGGCGCTCGACGCGCGCTGGCGCCCGCTGCTCGCCGCCGCCGTCGCCGCGACCGGGATCGTGTCCGGGCTGGCCGGCGCCTCGTCGTGGCGGACCTGGCTGCAGTTCGCCAACCGGACGCCGTTCGGGGCGCGTGACCCCCAGTTTCACCTGGACATATCGTTCTTCGTCTTCGTCTACCCCTTTCTCCGGCTGGTCCTCGGTTACCTCTTCGCAGCCGTCCTGGTGTCCCTGGCGGCTGCCGCGGCCGTCCATTACGTGTACGGCGGCCTGCGCCTCCATCCCGCCGGCGGCCACGCGACGGCGGCGGCCCGTGCCCACCTGCTCACCCTCGCCGGGATGTTCGTCCTGCTGAAGGCCGCCGCCTACTGGCTGGACCGTTACGGAATCGATTTCTCCGGTCACGGTGTCGTCGCCACGGGCGCGTCATACGCCGACGTCAGCGCGGTCCTCCCAGCCAAGACGGTCCTCGCGGTGATCTCGGCGCTGTGCGCGCTGCTGTTCTTCGCGGGCGCTGCCAGCCGTGCCACGATGCTGCCGGCGGTCGGGTTCGGCCTGCTCGTGCTGTCGGCCATCCTGCTCGGCGGCATCTACCCGGCGGCCGTCCAGCAGTTCATCGTCAGGCCCAGCGAACTGGCCCGCCAGTCTCCGTACATCCGGAGGGAGATCGCCGCCACGCGGAGCGCTTACGGGATCGGCGGCGCCAGGATGATCGCCTACCCCGGTGTGCCCTCCGGGCCCCCTGCGCCCTCCGGCGCCGTGCGGCGGGCAGCCGGTGCCGGGGCGGCCGCCCTGCCGGACCTGCGCGTGATGGACCCCGGCGTGGCATCGCTGGCGTTCCAGCAGCTTCAGCGGGTGGAGGGCTTCTACACCTTCCCCGGCGTCCTCGGTGTGGACAGGTACCGGATCCCCGGCGACGGCCCGGCGCCGCAGGACGTGGTGGTCGGCGTGCGCGGCATGGCGGGCCCGCCCCCCGGCCAGGCCACCTGGGTCAACACCCACCTCGTCTACACCCACGGGTACGGCGTCGTCGCCGCGTTCGCCGGTTCCGCGCAGGCAAGCGGGGCCCCCTCGTTCGCGGAAAGCGGCATCCCGCCGGAGGGAGTGCTTGGCTCGTTCCAGCCGCGGGTCTACTTCGGCCCGGGGGAATCCACGTACGTGATCGCAGGCGCGCGGCGCGGCAGCCCCCCGGCGGAGTTCGACTACCCGGGCCGCGGTCCCGGCGGCCAGCACTCCACGACCTACCGCGGCGGCGGGGGAGTGCCGATCGGCTCCCTCGTGAGCCGTCTGGTGTACGCGGTCAGGCTCCGCGATCCCAGCATCCTGCTGTCCGCCGCGGTCGGCAGGGACTCGCGGCTGCTCTACGTGCGCGGCCCGCTTGAGCGGGTGGCGACGGTGGCGCCGTTCCTGACCCTGGACGGTGACGTGTACCCGGTGGTCGCCGGGGGGCAGATCCTGTGGGTGGCGGACGGCTACACCACCACCGATTTCTACCCCTACTCCGCCCGGTACGACGCCGCCTCCGCCGCCGCGGGGGGTCCCGTGCCCACCGGGCCCGGCGCCGGGCAGGTCAACTACATCCGTGACTCGGTCAAGGCCGTGGTGAACGCCTACACCGGCGCGATCACCCTCTACGCCTGGGATCCCGGCGACCCTGTGCTGCGCACCTGGATGAAGGCGTTTCCCGGCCTGATCAGGCCGCGCCGCGACATCCCGTCCTCCCTCCTGCCGCACCTGCGCTACCCGCAGGACCTGTTCGACATCCAGCGGCAGGTGCTCGCCCGCTACCACGTCACCTCGCCCGCCGCGTTCTACGGCGGCCAGGATTTCTGGGACGTGCCTGCCTGGCCCGGCGCGCCCGGCGGGGCGGAGCCGCCCGCGTACCTGACGATGACGATGCCCGGCTACCGGGCACCAGAGTTCTCGCTGGTCACGCCCTTCACCCAGCGGGGCGCGTCCGGCATGGCCGCCTACATGGCGGTGGACAGTGACCCGGAAAGCCCCGGCTACGGCACGATCCGCGTCCTGGATCTGCCGGAGGGCAGCACGGCCGCCGGGCCGCAGCAAGTCCAGGACGCCTTCCAGACCGACCCGCAGGCGTCCGCCGGGCTGGCATCGCTGCGCCGGCCCGGCTCCAGGGTCATATTCGGCAGCCTCACGGTCCTCCCGTCCGGCGGCGGTTTCCTCTACACCGAGCCCGTGTACGCCGAGGCGCCGGCCGCGGGGAACGCCGGGCCGTACCCGGCACTGCGGGGGGTGCTGGCCTTCTACGGCGGCCGCACCGGGTACGGCAGGACCGCGCAGGACGCGCTGGACCAGCTCGGCGCCACGCCGCCGGCGGGCGGCCCCGGGCCTGCGGCGCCCGGGGCAGGCCCGGCGGTGCGGGACGCGGCGGTGCGGGACGACATCGCCCAGGCCGAGCGGTACGTCGCGCTGGCCCGGGCGGCCCTGAACGACGGTGATGTCACCGCCTGCGGCAGGGACATCGCGGCCGCGAGAGAGGCGCTCAGCAAAGCCCGGCAGGCCGCGGGGCGGCCGTAACCGTGCCGGGACGTGAACCCGGTATCCGTTCGGCTCCGGAAGCTGCCCGCCCGGCTGCGCAATTCCGTGCCGGCCGGGTCATAGGGTGGGGTCATGGCGCCCGCTGAGCTGGCGTGCCCGGCGGCTGCCGGGTGCGCGAGCGCGGCGGTGCCTGGGGGGAAGGCAGGCACGACATGGGCTTTGACGCAGCCTCCGGTCCCGCTGAGGGCGTAGGCTTCGGTGGTGATGGGATACCCGGGCTCCGCTGCTCACCTGAAGCGCCAGGCGGCCAGCGCCACCGGGATTCCCGGACGCCCGGTCCAGCGCGGCGGGCACGGAGGGCCCCGGCAGGCCCGGCGACCGTGCGGGCCGCGGCGGCACCAGGCGGTATGCGGACCTGAATATCGCAGACTTGGTGAACAAGGCACAATGTGCCCGTAGCCCGGCGGAGGGGAGCGGATGCGCCGTGGCACCTCGTGTGCTTGTTGACGCGACCGACGTGCCTGCCGACCGTGGCGCGCTCGGCCGGTATGTTGACGGGCTGATCGGCGCGCTCGATGCGGCGGGCGCGGACCTGGCGGTCGCGTGCCAGCGCGCCGATGAGGAACGATACGGCCGGCTGGCGCCTCATGCGACCGTCGTGCCGGGGCCGACGGCGGTCACGCACCGTTCCGCGCGGATGGCGTGGGAGCAGTCCGGGCTGCCGCTGGTCGCCCAGCAGGTGAACGCCGACGTCATTCACGCGCCGCACTACTCGATGCCGCTGCGGCCGGGCAGGCCGACCGTGGTCACCATCCACGATCTCACGTTCTTCACCGAGCCCGAGCTGCACTCCCCGGTGACGGCTGTGTTCCTGAAGTCGGCGGTCCGCACCGCGGTGCGCCGCGCCGCGCGGCTGATCGTGCCGTCCAAGGCCACGAGAGACGAGCTTATCCGGGTGCTCGGCGCCGACCCCACGCGGATCGACGTCGCCTACCACGGGGTGGACCACGCCCTCTTCCACCGGCCCGATGCCGCTCAGGTGAGTCACGTCTCCGAGCGGCTCGGCCTGCACGGCAAGCCGTACGTGGCCTTCCTCGGCGCGCTCGAGCCGAGGAAGAACGTGGCCGCGCTGATCAGGGGGTGGGCAGGCGCGGTCGCCGACATCGACGACCCGCCCGCGCTCGTGCTCGCCGGCGGCGGGGGCTGGAGTGACGAGGTGGACGCCGCGGTGGCGGCGCTGCCGCCGCATCTGCGGCTCGTCAGGCCCGGCTACCTCCGGTTCTCCGACCTGCCCGGCTTCCTCGGCGGGGCGCTGGTCGTGGCGTTCCCCAGCCGCGGCGAGGGGTTCGGGCTTCCCGTCCTTGAGGCGATGGCGTGCGGAGCCCCCGTACTGACCACGCACTGCACGTCGCTGCCGGAGGTGGGCGGTGACGCCGTCGCCTACACCGAGCCCGACGCTGATTCCATCCGCGTCGCGCTGCGCGCCCTGCTGGACGACCCCGCGCGCCGTGAGGCGCTGGGCGCCGCCGCTTCCGCCAGATCGCAGGAATTCACCTGGGCGGCCTCGGCTGAGGCGCATCTGGCCTGCTACCGGCGTGCGGCGAATCAGTGTGCACCACACCAGAGCGCGGTGTAGCGTCAGCGCGTATGCCGCGCGAACCGCTTGAGGCGATCCTGCTCGTCGGTGGCCAGGGGACCCGGCTGCGCCCGCTGACCCTGTCCGCGCCGAAACCGCTGCTGCCCACCGCGGGCGTCCCGTTCCTGTGCCACCAGCTCGCCAGGGCCGCCGCGAGCGGCATCACCCATGTCGTGCTGGCCACCTCCTACCGGTCGGAGATGTTCAGCGAATGCCTCGGTGACGGCTCCGCGTTCGGCCTCACCATCGACTATGTCCACGAGGAGACCCCGCTGGGCACCGCGGGCGGCATCCGCAACGCCGCCAGCCGGCTGCACGCCGCCGCGGATGACCCCGTCGTGGTGCTGAACGGCGACATCCTGTCCGGCCACGACATCGCCGCCCAGGTGGACCTGCACAGGAAGGCCGACGCGGCGGCCACGCTGCACCTGACCGAGGTGGATGACCCGGCGAGGTTCGGCTGCGTGCCCACCGACCCCGCCGGCCGGGTGACGGCGTTCCTGGAGAAGACGCCGGACCCTGTCACGAACCGGGTCAACGCGGGCTGCTATGTGCTCGCCCGGCGGGTGATCGGCCGGATACCGGCCGGCCGGCCGGTATCCGTGGAGCGTGAGACGTTCCCCGCCCTCATCGCCGCCGGCGAGACCGTGATGGGCTACCCCGAGTCCGCGTACTGGCTGGACGTGGGGACCCCCGAGGCGTTCGTGCGCGGCTCCTGTGACCTCGTGCTCGGAAAGCTGCGCTCGCCCGCGCTGCCCGGCCGCTGCGGCCCCGCGCTGCTGCTGGACGGCGCCTCGGTGGCGGAGGACGCGGACGTGTCCGGCGGTTCCGTGGTCGGCGCGCGGTCGCTGGTCGGCGCCGGTGCCGTCGTGGATGCAAGCGTGCTTTTCGACGAGGCGAAGGTCGGCCCGAAAGCGGTGGTGCGCGGCAGCGTCCTCGGCCGGGGCGCGGAGATCGCCGGGGGGGCGGTGCTCGATGGCGTGGTGGTGGGCGACGGGGCGTTCGTCGGCCCGGGTAACGAGCTCGCCCGGGGAATGCGCGTCTGGCCGGGCGTGCGGCTCGGCCCGACATCGGTCCGGTTCTCCTCCGACGTGTGAGTTCTGTCAGCCGGAGGTGCTCGTGTCCGGCGTGGCCGGCTGCGGATCTCGTCCCGGCCCCGCGCCGTCGTGTCCGGCGTGGCGGATGGCGTACCGGCCCGCTGCGTGGTTGCGTGGCGGGGTGGCGGGTGGCATGGCGGCAGATGGCGTACTGGCGGGCGGCGCGGCGGCGGCCGTCCGCGTCGGCGAATCGCCTGCCGTCTGGGCCGGGCCGCTGGTCAGGGAGTGGCAGGCGCCCTTTCCCGTCGATGTGCGGCTCACCCTCTCCGTGCACCGGCGCGGGAGGAGGGACCCGGCCTTCCGTATCGACGGCGACGGCGCGCTGTGGCGCACCTCGCTGACCCCGGCCGGCCCCGCCACCCTGCGGGTCATCTCCCGTCACGGCCTGCCCCCGGGCAGCCACGGCGGTCCGGCGGCCCAGGATGCCCGGCCGGCCCAGGATGCCCGGCCGGCCCAAGATGTCTGGCCGGCCCAGGATGCCCGGCCGGCCCAAGATGTCTGGCTGGCCCGGGGTGGCCGGCTGGCCCGGGGTGGCCCGGCCGGCCCCGCTTCCCGCGGCCCCCTGGTGATCGCGGCGGCCTGGGGGCCGGGGGCTGGCTGGCTGCTCGGCACGCTGCCGGACATGCTCGGTGCCGGGGACGACAGCTCGGGCTTCCTGCCCGCCCACCCGCTGCTGCGACGGATGGCGCTGCGTCATGCCGGAATGCGGATCGGGCGTACCGGCCGCGTGCTCGAGGCGCTCGTCCCGGCGATCCTGGAGCAGAAGGTGGTGACCGCCGAGGCGTACCGCGCATGGCACTGGCTGCTGACCAGGTTTGGCACCCCGGCGCCCGGCCCCGCGCCCGCGGGCATGCGGGTGTTCCCGCCGCCGCGGGTCTGGGCGTCGATCCCGTCCTGGGAGTGGCATCGCGCCGGGGTCGAGGCGGTGCGCGCGCGGACGATCATCGCGGCTGCACGGGCGGCGGGCCGGCTGGAGGAGACGCTCAGCATGGACGCCGCCGGGGCGGCCCGCAGGCTCCGCGCGATCGGCGGCATCGGCCCGTGGACGGTGGCGGAGGTCAGGCAGCGCGCAGCGGGCGACGCGGATGCGGTCTCCGTCGGGGACGCCAACCTGCCCGCGGCCGTCGGATGGGCGCTGGCGGGCCGCGTCACCGACGACGCGGGCATGCTGGAGCTGCTGGCACCGTACGCGGGGCACCGTTACCGGGCCGCGAGGCTCATCCTGCTCAGCGGCGTCCGCCCGCCCCGCCGCGGCCCCCGCCTCGCCCCCCGCGACTACCGGCGCTTCTGAGCCGCTGGCTTATGGCGCGAAGACGGCCCGGACGCAGGCATCCCGCTTGTTCTTGAAGATGTCGTAGCCCCGCACTGACTCCTCAAGGCTCATCCGGTGGGTGGCCAGTGCCGCGGTGTCGAGCTCGCCCCGCTCGACGTAGTCCAGGAGGCGCGGTACGTAACGCTGGCCATGCTGCTGGGCGCTGCGCAGCGTCAGGCCCTTGTTCATGATGGCGCCCATCGGGAACTTGCCGGCCATCCCGTAGACCCCGAGGACGGACAGGATGCCGCCCTTGCGGCAGGCCACCGCGGCCGGGCGCAGGGCCTGCGCCCGGCCGGTCTCCAGCGGGAGGGCCTGCTTCACCCGGCTTCACCCGGTCGTAGGCGTAGCCGGCGCCGGTTCCGTGCGCCTCCATCCCCACGGCGTCGATGCAGGCGTCGGGCCCGCGGCCGCCGGTCATCTCGAGCAGGGCCTCCACGACGCTGTGCACCTCTTGATAGTTGATCGTCTCGGCCCCGAACCGCTCGGCCAGCCTCAGGCGCTCGGGCAGGCGGTCGATGGCGATCACCCGGCCCGCGCCGAGCAGCGCGGCGCTGCGCTGGGCCATCAGCCCCACACCGCCGCAGCCCCAGACCGCCACGGTCTCGCCGCCGCGGAGGTCACAGAACTCGGCTCCCATGAACCCGGTGGGTGCCGCGTCCGAGCACCCCCCGCAGCAGCTTGCCGGCCGTGTTCATCGTGGTCCTCCGGTCGTTGCGGCACTCCTACCCCGCTGGGCGCCGGTTATCGGTGCTGCCGGGCCGGCCCCAGGCTGTGATGCGCGGGTTTGGCCGGGCCGTGGCCAGGTAGCCAGTCGGCTGTAGTGCCGACGAGGCCCCCAGGGGAGGTGAGCGAGGATGGCAGGATCGCTGTACGAGCGCCTGGGCGGCAAGCAGGCCATCAGCGCGGTCATCGAGGATCTCGGACACCGGGTGCTGAACGACCCGCGGGTCAGCGCCAAGTTCGCGAAGAGCGACGTGCCCCGGTTCCACACGATGATGGTGGAGCAGGTCTGCGAGGCGACCGGCGGGCCATGCCGGTACGAGGGCCGGGACATGAAAACGGCCCACGCCGGCATGGGCGTGACGAACGGCGAGTTCGACGCCGTGGTGGACGACCTGATCCAGACCCTCAACCACTTCGGCGTGGGCAAGGAGGAGCAGCAGGAACTTCTGGGCCTGCTCGGTCCCATGCGCCCCGACATCGTGGAGAACCCCTCGGACGCCACGGGGACACCGCTGCCCGAGACCTACCAGCCGGCCCCGCCGCTCAGCGGGTGACGCCGGCCCCGCCGCTCGGCGGGGGAGGCCCGTCCGAGGCTCAGCGGGGGAGGCCGTCCGCGGCCCTTCGAGCACTCCCCGGGCCGCCCGGGCGGGTACTGCCCGGACCGCCCGCCGGCGTGGCGCCCGCCGGGGCGCACGGGGCGGATGCGGTGCCGTGCCGCGCCCGCTCCCGGCGTAGGGTGCGATGTGGGCGTGGCGGTGCGCCCAGCAGGTACGCAAGGCATCCGCGAGGCATGACCCAGATGGGGTCTGGAGGCAGGACGGGAGTGCGTGTGGCGGCTTCTGCTGAGCACGGACGGTACCGGGAGGGACCACCGCAGGGACCGGCGGGAGCGGCGCTTCCCCGGCCCGCCGGGGGAGCGGCCGGGGGAGCGATGCGCCGGGCGCTGGCGCGTGCCAGGGACGGCAAGGCGCTGGATGTGGCCGAGGCCGCGATCCTGCTCCGGGCCCGCGGCGATGACCTGGACACGCTGCTGTCCTACGCCGGCCGGGCGAGGAACGCGGGCCTGGAGGCTGCGGGCAGGCCCGGTGTCATCACCTACTCGCGCAAGGTCTTCATCCCGCTGACCAGGCTGTGCAGGGACCGCTGCGGCTACTGCACGTTCGCCACCGTCCCGCACAAGCTGCCAGGCGCCTACCTGGAACCCGGCGAGGTGCTGGACATCGCCCGGCAGGGCGCGGCGCTCGGCTGCAAGGAGGCGCTGTTCACCCTCGGCGACCGCCCCGAGGACCGCTGGCACGCCGCGCGGGAGTGGCTGGACGCCCGCGGTTACGACGACACCCTGTCCTACGTGCGGGCCATGGCGATCAGGGTCCTCGAGGAGACCGGCCTGCTGCCGCACCTGAACCCCGGCGTGCTGTCCTGGCAGGACTTCCAGCGGCTCAAGCCGGTGGCGCCGTCGATGGGCATGATGCTGGAGACCACGGCCGCAAGGCTGTTCAGTGAGCAGGGCGGCCCGCACTTCGGCAGCCCGGACAAGGACCCAGCCGTCCGGCTGCGCGTGCTCGAGGACGCCGGGCGGTGCAGCGTGCCGTTCACGACCGGCATCCTCGTCGGCATCGGCGAGACCGCCGCCGAGCGGGCCGAGTCGATCTTCGCGATCCGCCGCATCGCCCGCGAGTACGGCGGCATCCAGGAAGTCATCGTGCAGAACTTCCGCGCCAAACCGGACACGAAGATGCGCGACGTCCCGGACGCGGAGATCGACGATCTTGCCGCGACGATCGCCGTCACCCGGCTGGTGCTCGGCCCGAAGGCCCGCGTCCAGGCCCCGCCGAACCTGATCGGCACCCAGCACGCGCGCATCCTGGCCGCCGGGATCGACGACTGGGGCGGGGTCTCCCCGCTGACCCCGGACCACGTCAACCCCGAGCGCCCGTGGCCGCAGATCGACGAACTCGCCGGATGGACCGCGGCGGCGGGATTCACGCTGCGCGAGCGGCTCACGATCTACCCGCCCTACATCCGGGAACCCTGGCTGGACCCCAGGCTGGCCGCTCACGTGTCCGCGCTGGCCGACCCGGCCACCGGGCTCGCCCGCGAGGGCGCGAGGGCGCGCGGCCTGCCCTGGCAGGAGCCGGACGGCGGCTGGGCCGACGCCGGCTGGCAGGGGGAGGGCAGGACCGACCTGCACGTCACGATCGATGTCACCGGCCGGACCAGCGACCGCAGGGACGACTTCGCCGAGGTCTACGGCGACTGGGCGGCCGTGGGGGAGCGGGCCAGGCATCCCGGCCGCGCGTGTGCGGGCGCCGATCATGATGCCGAACGGGTCGTTGCTTCGCGTCCCAGCCCCGTGCCTGGGGCTGGCGGGGACGCGGAGGCGCGCGCGGCGCTCCGGCAGGCCGAGCGGGACCCCGCCGCCCTCACCGACGAGCAGGCGCTCGCGCTGCTGGCCGCCGACGGGCCGGCGCTCGAGGAGCTGTGCGCACTCGCGGATGCCTTCCGCGCCGACGCCGTCGGGGACGACGTCACCTACGTCGTCAACAGGAACATCAACTTCACCAACGTCTGCTACACCGGCTGCCGGTTCTGCGCGTTCGCGCAGCGCCGCACCGACGCCGACGCCTACACCCTGTCGCTGGCGCAGATCGGGGACCGGGCGGCCGAGGCGTGGGAGGCCGGGGCGACCGAGGTGTGCATGCAGGGCGGCATCCACCCGGACCTGCCCGGCACCGCCTACTTCGACATCGCTGCCGAAGTCAGGCGGCGCTGCCCGGACATGCACATCCACGCGTTCTCGCCGATGGAGGTCATGAACGGGGCCTCCCGCACCGGCCTGCCGGTCCGCGAATGGCTGGTGCGGGCGAGGGAGGCGGGTCTCGGCTCGGTGCCGGGCACCGCGGCGGAGATCCTGGACGACGACGTGCGCTGGGTGCTCACCAAGGGCAAGCTGCCGGCGTCAGCCTGGATCGAGGTGATCACGACCGCGCACGAGCTCGGCATCCCGACGACGGCGACGATGATGTACGGGCATGTCGACACCCCCGCGCACTGGGTCGCGCACCTGCGGGTGATCCGGTCCATCCAGGAGCGGACGGGGGGCTTCACCGAGTTCGTGCTGCTGCCGTTCGTCCACGAGAATGCGCCCATCTACCTGGCGGGCCTGGCCCGCCCCGGCCCGACGCGCCGGGAGAACCGCGCCGTGCACGCGGTGTCCCGGCTGCTGCTGCACGGCGCGATCAGCTCGATCCAGTGCTCGTGGGTCAAGCTCGGCGACGAGGCGTGCCGCGACATCCTGCGGGGCGGCGCCAACGACCTGGGCGGCACGCTGATGGAGGAGACGATCAGCCGGATGGCCGGCGCGGGCAACGGCTCCTACCGCACGATCAGCCAGCTTGAGGCGATGGTCGCCCCCACCGGCCGGCCGGTCCGCCAGCGCACCACCCTCTACGGGGAGGTACCCCCGGACCGCCTGGCCGCCGCCGCGGCCAGCGACGGCGTCTGCGCCTCGGTGCGCACCCCGCTCCCGCTGCTGACGCGGTAACCCGGCCCGCGGATATCTCCACGAGGAAGCCGCGTGCGGCGGCAAAATCGTAGCCGCCGGGACCCAGCCGGAATGGCCCGGGTACGACACGGTCAGACGAGGGTTTCGACGTGGACGGACGGGTAGCGGCGCGCGAAGCCTCCGTCGAGGGTCGCCAGCGTCAGCCCGCCTGCCTGAGCGAACGCCGCCAGGTAGTCATCCGTCCACAGCCTGTGGCTGTTGTCCTCACGGGCGGAGAACGCGCGCCAGACCGGCTCCAGGCTGGGCGGCTCGTCCGCCCACACCACCCGGCCGTCCGCCCGGATCTGGTCAACGACCGCCCACGCCGCGCTTCGCGAGATCACATCATGGCCCATGACGGCGGGGTTGGACAGCAGTCGCAGCAGGCTCGTCTGGGTGACCCGGCAGAGCACCAGACCACCCGGCTGCCGGTCGAACCACCGGGCCGTGACCTCGTGGTGGACGTGCCGTCCCCATGCCGCGGCGAGCCAGGTGCCGACGTCGAGCAGGATCACTAGCCGCCGTACCGGTCCGCGTCGTCGGCTGCCATGGCCGCCTCGATGTCGGCATTGGAGACGCTGGCACGCGGCCCCTCGCTGCTGCCCACGAGCGGCAGCACGACCCGTGTGCTCTCGGCGCGGCCAGCCGGGACCCTGACCTCGCGGGCTACCGCCCGGGTAAAGAGATCCTTCAGGCTCTCGCCGTGTTCAGCCGCCCTGGCCTTGGCGGCGCGCATGAGATCGGGAGGCAGGTCCACTGTCGTGCGCATAAAAACATATTAACATCTCGTTGGGCGCAGGTGACCGTGGCGGCGGCCCCGGATCCGTGCCTGCCAGATTTGCGGCACCCGGCTCCGGCCCGGAACCTCGGCGCGGGGCCGTCAGCCGGGTCAGAGCGTGAGGATGAAGGTGTCCGGGTCGCGGGGCGGGCGCTCCGGGGCGGGGGCCGCGGGGTGGCCGACCCCGACAGCGCCCATGGGCTGCCAGCCGTCCGGGAGGCCCATCACCCGGGCCGCGGCATCCTGGCAGAACAGCGTGCTGGATATCCAGCACGAGCCGAGCCCCTCGACGGCGAGCGCGACGAGCAGGTTCTGCACGGCCGCGCCCATCGAAACCACGAACATATCCCGCTCGGCGCGGGAGCGCCGCTGGTCAGGGTAAGGGTGCGCGGCGTCGGTGACCAGGCACGGCACAATGACCAGCGGTGCCCTGCGCAGCGGCTCGCCGCGGCGGACCCGGCGGGCGATCTGCTCCCCGGTGAACCCGTCGCTGCGCAGGTCGGCGATCCACGCCTCCAGCATCGCGTCGAGCAGGGCCGTCCTCCGCCGTCCCGGTTCCAGGATGGCGAACCGCCAGGGGGTGCTGTGGTGCGGCGCGGGGGCGGTGAGCGCGGCGGCGACCGCGCGGCGGACCGCCGCGGCGTCGACCGGCTCGCTGGTGAACTCCCTGATGGTCCGCCGGGCCAGCGGCACCTGCGCGGAGCCGAACCGGAACATGTCCTCGGCCGCGGGCCTGATCAGCGCCCGCGCTCCCGGGCCGTCCGCGTCGGTCACCAGATCCGCGAGCCCCCGGACGACGGCCACGGGGACGTGGCGCGTCTTCCCCTTGACCAGGTCGGCGGCGCCGGCGATCTCGTCAGCGACAGCGGTGAGCGTGACCTCCAGCGGGTTGCCGAACGTGTCCGTCCCGCCGCGGTGGTCGAGCGCGGGCAGCACGCCCGCCGCGCCGATCGCGGTGTCCGTCTGCCCGGTCCGCCACGCCCTGCCGAGCGTGTCGGTGACGATGACGCCGAGGGTGACGCCGGACCGTTCGCTGAGCGCCTTGCGCAGTCCCCGCGCCGATCCGTCGGGGTCCTCCGGCAGCAGCGCCACGGTGCCGGGCGGCGTGTTCGATGCGTCAACGCCCGCGGCGGCCAGCACCAGGCCCTGCCGGGTCTCTACGATCTTCGCGTCGCCCCGGCGGGCGACCACCCGGACGGTTTCCGCCTCGATGGCCTGCTCGCGGCCCATCCTGACGACCCTGCCCTCGGCCTTGCTGACGATCTTCGACGTCACGACGATGATGTCGCCGTCGCGCAGGCCGCCCGCGGCGCCGGCGGCGGCGGCGATGAGGGCGGCCAGGTCCGCCCCGGGCGTGATCTCGGGGAGGCCGCCGAGCCCGGTGATCGTGATGTCCCGCATCAGGCCAGCTCCAGGGCCAGGTCGAGCGCGGCACGCGCTATCCGCGCGGTGGACGGCAGGTCACGCATGTACAGGGACAGGGCGCGCACCACGATCCCGGAGAGTGCCGGGTCGCCGAGCGCGTCCTTGTCCTGCTCGTCCACCAGCCAGCCGCCGATGAGGCCCGCACCGTAGTGCGCGCCGACCGCGGCCGCGGTGGTCGGCACGCCGATCGCGGCCAGGCACGCGTCGGCCATGCCGCGCACAGCCGCCCCGCCGATGATCGGGGAGACGCCCACCGCCCTCCTGGCGGCGACGGCGTCCCTGATGCCTGGCACGGCCAGGATCGTCCCGATGGATACCACCGGGTTGGACGGGGGGAACAGCACCACATCGGCCGCCGCGATGGCCTCCAGCACGCCCGGCGCGGGTGCCGCCTCCGCCGCCCCGACGGCAGTGATCTGCTTCGCGGGCACCCGTGCGTGCATCCGCACCCACCATTCCTGGAAGTGAACGGCCCGCTCGCCGTGGGCGTCCTCGATCACGACGTGGGTCTCGACCGGGTCGTCGGACATCGGCAGCAGCCGCACGCCCGGGCGCCAGCGCCGGCACAGCGCCTCGGTGACGGCCGACAGCGGGCGGCCGGCCGCCAGCATCTGGCTTCGCACGATGTGGGTCGCGAAGTCCCTGTCGCCGAGGGTGAACCAGCCGGGACCCGCGCCGTAGGCCGCGAGTTCCTCGCGGATGGTGAAGGTCTCGTCCGCTCGCCCCCACCCCTGGTCCTCGTTGATGCCGCCGCCCAGGGTGTACATCACCGTGTCGAGATCCGGGCAGACCCGCAGGCCGAACAGGGTGATGTCATCTCCTGTGTTGCCGATCACGGTGATCTCCGCGTCGGGCGCCGCGGCTTTCAGGCCGCGGAGGAAGCGCGCGGCACCGACACCGCCCGCCAGCACGGTAATGCGCATAGCCACAGTGTGGCAGCCGCCTGGCCGCCTGGTGCTCCTGCCCCGGGCCATGGCCGGCCTGCGCACGCGCCACCTGGGCGGCCGCCGGCTGGCCAGGATGCGCGGCCACGGGCTGGACGCGCACTGGCCAGCCTGCCCGCGCATCCAGCCCAGGCGGACCGCGGGAAGAGGGGACTGACCCCACCGCCCGTTCGGCATCAGGAACCCGCGACGACGCAGGGAAGCAGCGTTTGCGCGGCCCCAACAGGCGCGGCCCCAACAGGCGCCGCCCCAACAGGCGCGGCCCCAACAGGCGCGGGCGGTCAGGAGGGGAGGCCGTGCTTGGTGAGGTAATCGATGTAGAGCGGGCGGAGTGCGTCCGCGATGTCGCTCTCGCCGGCGCCGAGCGCGTCGGAGATCAGCGCGGATATCCTCTCCAGGTCCATGCCGGTCCTGCCCGGGTGGCCTTCGACCGCCTCGGCCGCGGGGATCGAGCGCAGCAGGTCCCACAGGAAGCCCACGTCAGCGCGCTCCCTGGCCCGGTGCATGGCCAAGTGGTGCAGTTCGCGGGAAGAGAAGGACTCGAGGTTCCCGGGATCCGGCACGTGAGGCAGCCTACCGCCAGGCCGGCTGGCTGGGCCGGATACGGTGCTTGTTCAACGGTTCGTGATATTCAGACCCCGTGACGGTACCCGTCGCGGCCACCGTGCGTCGGCCGCTCGCACGGGCCGCCGCGAAAGCCCGCCGGCCCGTGCCCGGCAGCCGGTATCTGGACAACGCTCACTGGCTGCACGGGTGCCGCCCCGGACTGGGCAGATGCTGCCCGGGGTGATGTGCCTGCTGGGAGGCTGGGTGAGCGAGAGCGGATCGGCGTGCGCGTTCTGCGCTATCGTCCGGGGTGAGGCGCAGGCGGAGGTGATCTGCCGCAGCGGCCGCCTGGTCGCATTCCTCGACCACCGGCCGTTGTTTTACGGGCACACGCTGCTCGTCCCGGCACTCCACGTCCGGCTCCTGAGCGATCTGCCCGCCGGGTGCGTGGACGAGTTCTTCCGCACCGCGCAGCGCCTTGAGCGCGCGGTGGAGGACGGCCTGTCAGCCGACGGCTCGATGATCCTGATCAACAACGTGGTCAGCCAGTCCGTCCCCCACCTGCACCTGCACGTCATACCGCGCCGCAGGAAGGATGGCCTGCGCTTCTGGCTGGGGCCGCGCCGCCGTTACGACGCCGGGCATCCGGCCGGGGAATACGCCGCGAAGATCCGCGCGGCCCTCACCGCGATCCCCTGAGCCGCCGCTTCCGTGAGATCCTGCCCCGCCCTGGCGGCGGGCCAGCCCCTTGGCGGCGGGACCGGCCTGTCATGCCGTCGCATCCCCGAACGATATTATTTAGCCAGGTAGGTCGTGTCACGACATAGAAGGGCAGGGGCATGCGTCTCTTCCGTGCGTTCCGTGGGCGCCAGCTCATCGAGGGAGGGACACCGCCGCCGCAATCCCCCGACACCATGCTGTCCCCGCCCGAGGAGGACGTGCTGTCCCGGCCCGGCGACGAGGAGACCCAGGGCCGTGCCCTGACTGCCGCGGAGCGGTCGCTCGGCGACTTCACGATCAAGATCAAGCCGGTGTGGCCGGTCCTGCTCCTGTCGGTGGTGGTCGGCGCGGTGGCGGCGGGGGTCGCGCTCGTGCTGCTCGACCTGATCGGCATGATCACCCACATCGCATACGACGGCACCTTCGGGTGGAGTCTCATCCAGCCCACGTTGCATCACTTCGGCGCGTTCACGATCATCGTTCCCGTCGTCGGCGGCCTCATCATCGGCGCCATGGCCTACTGGGGATCCGAGCGCATCCGGGGGCACGGCATCCCCGAGGCCATGGAGACGATCCTGGTTGGCGGCAGCAAGATCGAGCCGCGCCTTTCCGTGCTGAAGCCGATCTCCAGCGCGATCAGCATCGGCACCGGCGGGCCGTTCGGCGCGGAAGGGCCGATCATCCTGACCGGAGGCGCGTTCGGCTCGGTGATCGCCCAGTTCTTCCGCCTCTCGGCCAACCAGCGCCGCACCCTGCTCGTGGCAGGTGCCTGCGCCGGCATGGCCGCTGTGTTCGGCACGCCGGTGGCCGCCGCTCTGTTTGGCATCGAGCTGCTCGTCTTCGAGTGGAAGCCGCGCTCCATGGTGCCGATCGGCATCGCGGTGGGGGTCGCCCAGATCCTCAGGAACATCCTGGCCTCGCACCACCTGATCCTGGCCGCGCCGCTGTTCCCCGTCCCGCCGCACGGGTCGTTCTCCTCGATCAGCGTCATCACGGCTGCGGCGGTCGGCGTGGCGACCGGGCTGCTGGCGTGGGTGCTCACCGGCGCGGTCTACGGCGCCGAGGACCTGTTCAGGAAACTCCCGATCCACTGGGCCTGGTGGCCCGCCATCGGCGGCGTCGTGATCGGCGTCGGCGGCCTCATCGACCCGAAGGCACTCGGCGTCGGCTACGCCGTCATCGGCGCCGAACTGGCCGGGAAGATCGCGATCGGCGGCCTGATCACCGTGCTGATCGTCAAGCTCGTCATCTGGTCGGTGGGGCTCGGCTCCGGCACGAGCGGCGGCATCCTCGCGCCACTGCTGCTGATGGGTGCCGCGCTC
>Ga0209061_1003144_pt1 | contig 18581 bp, 11 predicted proteins | sample Coa_R1_10_FD_187157 | JGI IMG/M metagenome (GOLD analysis project Ga0209061, IMG submission 187157) | Surface soil microbial communities from Centralia Pennsylvania, which are recovering from an underground coalmine fire - Coalmine... | ecosystem: Environmental > Terrestrial > Soil >...
ACAACGCCACGATCCCGGCGGGCGGCTCCACCTCCCTGGGCTTCCAGGGCACCTGGGCCACCAGCGACACCCCGCCGTCCTCCTTCGCCGTCAACGGCACCACCTGCACCTGAAAGGAACGCGGGCTCCCCGGGCCACCTGGCCCGGGGAGCCCGGCTCGCGTCCGGCATGGCCGGATGACCAGGAGAGATCCTGGACAGGTGGGTCATGGAACTTTCACAAGCCCATAACGTCTTTGACTACGTTTGGTAATCGGCGGTGGCAAACGTCCTGCCCACACAGCCGGCGTGATGCCGGTCGCGACCGCCTTCCTGCAGGTGAAAGACCGGATCAGGCATGCGGCCAGTGCATCTCGCGGTCAGCTTCACCATCGGCCGTCTCAGGCGGTAACTATGGGGCCGGAGCCGTGACCACCCGTTCGTCCCAGATCTTCCCCCCTTCGGCCAGCGGGTCTAAGCTTTCGTTGGAAAGCGCTTACTCTCACCTTCTCTCCAGTGACCTCACATATTAGACATTACTTACAAATAAGACATACCTTCGCGTGGGATAGTCGATGAAAGTCACCACCGGCTCCGCCAGAACCACCACTATCCGAAGGTCGCGGTCCCGCCGACGGGTCCGGCTGAACACCCTTGACAGGCCTATAGGCAGTGCCCGAAGATATGGCACACCGCTCTGTCGATATCTTACGTTTGTTACAGATTCCGAGAATTTCCGGCATGCGGGAGCGCCGACAGTGGGCCGCCGCGCCGTCAATAGGATCCCTGCAACCGCGGCAGCCCTCACGCACTGGCCCAGGAGGATGCCGTGATGGCCATAGGTGAACCTGTGGCAGCGATCAAAGACCAGCCCATGACGGCCGCCGCGCACGATGATGCGGCGGAGGCCACACAGAATTCCACTGCGACGGTACCCGGCTCCGCAGCGGCGCCGTCCGGGAAACACTTGCCAACGCTGGCCGATGTCGCCCAGTTTGCGGGTGTGTCATCGGCAACGGCATCGCGCGTCCTCACTGGCTCTGCACGCGTGCGGCCGCACACGCGGCACAGGGTCGAGGAAGCGATGGCACGACTTGGCTACGTCCGGCAGCGTGCGGCCCGGGCCGCCGACTCGCGGCGAACCGGCTCGATAGCGTTCGTGGCGTGCGAGGAGAACGTCAAGGTATTCGCCGATCCTTTCTTCGCCCGCATGCTGTGGAGCGTCAGCAAGGAACTCGGGTCGGCGGACCTGCAGCTCGTGCTGCTCACGCTGCACTCACCGCGGGACTGCCAGACGGTCGCCAGGTACCTTCGCGGCGGCCACGTGGATGGGGCATTGTTCGTGAGCATGCACGGCAGGCTGCCGCTTGACCCCGCAAGCCTCGGCATTCCCCTGATGCTGTGCGGCCGCCCGGCCCGTGGCGGGGAGGGGCTGTCCTACGTTGACGCGGACAACGTCGGCGGGGCTGAGCTGGCCGTCCAGCATCTCATCGGTACGGCCCGTACCGCGATTGCGACGATCGCAGGGCCGCCGGACATGGGGGCCGGCATCGACCGGCTGCTCGGCTACCGCAAGGCGATGGCATCTGCGAGAAGCTACGATCCCGGTATGATCGCCTACGGCGATTTCACCCGGATGTCCGGTGAGCACGCCACCTACCGCCTCCTCGACCACCGGCCGCACCTCGACGCGATCTTCGCAGCGTCCGACCTGATGGCCGCCGGTGCGCTGCGCGCGCTGCGCAGGACAGGCAGGCGCGTGCCCGACGACGTTGCCCTCATCGGCTTCGACGACTCCCCGCTGGCCCAGCACACCGAGCCGGCGCTGTCCACCGTGCGCCAGCCGGCCGACGCGATGGCCACACGCATGACCCGCGAGCTGCTCGCCCTCATCGCCAGGTCGGGGAGGGAGCCGGTCCGCGTCGTCCTGGACACCGAGCTGGTCCTGCGCGACTCGGCATAGGCTGCCGGCACGCTCAGCGGCGTGCCCGTGCCTGCCCGGGCAGGCACCATCTTCTCCATCACGCGCCGGCCCGATGCAGTGACCGACAGCACATAGGAGCGGCGATCTTCCGGATTGCGCCGCCGGGCGACGTACCCGGCGCCCTCGAGCTTGTCGATGAGCTTCACCATGATCGTCCGGTTGATGCCAAGCCGGCCCGCCAGATCGTGCTGAGAGAGCGCATCCTGCTCGGCGATGGCGCCAAGCACCACGACATCCCGTGGGTGCATGCCGCCGGGCAGTGCGTTCAGCGCAGCGCGGCTGGCCCGGAGGAAGACCTGTCGCAGCAGGTAACTGGTGCAGTCCGCCAGCGCGGACGGGATGGCCTCGCCGGCTGCCTCCATCCGGCCAGGTACGTCGTCGTCCACCGTGCACCTCTGTCGGCCAGGGTACCACCTTGACAGTTTCCCCTGTTGTTAGTTAATTGTATTGACAGTTATATCTATATGCGACAATCTCAGACTGCCTGCAGCCGCGGACACCGCAGGACATGCCGGATCACCAGCTACTGAAGACAGACAGGATCCTCATGAGCGGACACCGTGACATGCTCACGAACCTCGACATGACGATGATGTACACGATGGCGGAGGACGCGCAGGGACGGCTCTCCTGTCGTAGACCTCGAGCTGTTCCGTAAACGCAGCGGCTTCATCACCTGCTTCCACGCCCTAGCCAATGAAAAGGATCCCACTGTCACGCCCGCGAGCTGCAAGGGACCTATTCCGCCCGCCATTGCCCCAGCGCTGGCGAAAGCGGCGACAGCAGCGACACCCAAGGACTTTTCCGGCACGATGCAGCGTGCCATGTATTATGAGATTGCCGTGTTCGGCCTCACCTTCCTTCTGGTGGTCCTCCTGCCAAACATCTCAGCGGATGAGCTCAAGCGCCATGCCGGGCCGATCTGAGGGAACTCCTGCTGGAGAAGGACCCGCCACTGGGAACAGCAACGGAACAGAAGACGCGTCCCTTGCCCACCTCAGGCTCATCCACGAGCGGGCCAGGCCGTCAATACCGGAGATTCCGGGCTCTCCTTACTTGAGGTGGGGGGCTGGTGAGACCGCCGCCGATCAGGAGCATGCGTAGCCGGTAGTTGTCGCGGTTGCGGAAGCCCCGGGCGATGCGCCGGTGCAGTTCGATGAGTCCGTTGATCGCTTCGGTGCCGCCGTTGTTGGCGCGGTGGGTTGCGAAGTAGGCGAGGAAAGCCGCGCGCCACTGTTTGAGTGTTCTGCCGAGCCGCTTGATCTCCGGGATCAGGCAGGTCGGGAAGGACGCGAGGACCTTCTCCGCGATCTTTCGTCCCTCGGCGAGGTTGTCCGCCCGGTAAGCACCGCGGAGCTGCTGGGCGCACCACCAGGCGACTTCGGCCTCGGCGTGAGGCTCGTCGGCGGTGAACGCCTTGGCCAGCCGAGCCCGCTGCTTGCCGGTCAGCCTCCCCTCGCCGGCCCGCAGCGTGTTGCGGATGCCGTAGAGCGGATCACCGTTGCGGCCGCGGTGGCCGTGGATCTCCTGCTGCACGCGGCGGCGGACCTCATCGACCGCCGCGGTGGCGAGCTTGACGACGTGGAAAGCGCCGAGCACGGCGACGGCATCTTCCGAGGGTGCCGTCGAGGGCGTTCTTGTAGCCGTGGAACGGGTCCAGCGTCGCCACGGTGACCCCGGCGCGGAACGCCTCGTTGCGTTCTTTGAGCCACTGCGCGTAGACCGCACCGGAGCGGCCGGGAACGAGGCCGGGCAGCCGGGCGTGGGTCTTCCCCTGGGCGTCCCGGGACAGGCCGACCATCCCGGTCAGCTCTTTCGGCCCGCGGCCACCGTCTTCGGCCGGCTTGGTGGAGACGTGATGCCAGACGTGCTCGTCGACCCCCAAGGCGCTGACCCCGGCGAAGCGGGTCTCGTCGCCGGCCATCGCCTCCAGCAGCGGGCGAACCGCCCGTCACAGGGTCCGCCAGCTCGTCCCCAGCTGGCGCGCCAGTCCGAGCACCGAGGCGTGCTCACGGCGCAGCTGCCGCAGCGCCCACCAGCACGCCCGGGTGCTCAGCAGGGCCCGCGGCCGGGCGACGGTCTCATCCTGCTCGGTGAACGCGCCGACCGGGCAGGCCGGCTCCTCGCAGCGCCAGACCCGCTGACGCCAGATCAGCTCGACCGGCCGCCCGAAGCACGGCGTGCCGACCAGCCGCACCGTCCGCCGTCCGTGGCTGGCAGCCACGACCCCGCAGCCGGGACAGCCTTCCACCCGCGCTGGGGACCCGACCGCCACCCGTAGGACAGCGCCGCGCCGGCCGGCCACCTTCCGCACCGAGGCGACGTGCAACCCGTCCAGGCCGACGAGCAGGTCGCAGCGGGAGCAGTAGCCACTGGCAGACCACGTGGGCGAGCACGACGTACTCTCGGACACCGTCGAGGCCTTCCGGTCGGTCAGCTTGGCCGCTACCGATCATCGGGGGCCCCGACCCGTCTCCCCGCAACTCAGCCCCGCGTGTCACTCACCCCCACCTCAGGTACCAAGAGCCAGATAAGGGGAAATTTTCAGCCCGGCCGGCCGGGGGGACCGGGTTCCAGGCCGCCGGCCGGGCGGGGTGCGCCGGCGGCCGGGCGGGCCTGCGGGATCTCCTCAGGCCCGCCCGGTGCTGGGCGGTGTCACACCGGTTCAGGTGTCATACCGGTTCAGGTGGGTTCAGGTGCAGGTGGTGCCGTTGACGGCGAAGGAGGACGGCGGGGTGTCGCTGGTGGCCCAGGTGCCCTGGAAGCCCAGGGAGGTGGAGCCGCCCGCCGGGATCGTGGCGTTGTAGCTCTCATTGGTGATCGTGACGTTTTCCCCGCTCTGGCTGGCCACGCCGTTCCAGGCGCTGGTGATGTGCTGGTCGCCGGGGAAGGTGAACGTCAGCGTCCACCCGTTGATCGCCGGGGTGCCGGTGTTGGTGATCGTCAGGTTCGCGACGAAGCCGCCGCTCCACTGGCTGGATGTGGTGTAGCTGACCTGGCAGCCCCCGCCGCCGGTGCTGGCGGAGCTGATGGTCCAGGTGAACGTGGCCGACCCGGACGCCCCGGTGCTGTCGGTGGCGGTCACGGTCACGGTGTAGGTGCCCGCCGTTGCCGGCGTGCCGGAGATCAGCCCGGTGGACGAGCTGATCGACAGGCCGGCCGGCAGGCCGGTGGCGGCGTAGGTAAGGGTCTGCCCGGCGGCCGAGTCGCTCGCCTGGATCTGCAGGCTGGCCGCGGTACCGGCCGTGCCGGTCTGGCTGCCGGGGTTGGTCACCGTCACCGTCGGGGTGGCGCTGGACGGCGGGGACACGTTCGGGAACAGGTACGCGAACGCGTCGAAGGCCGTGGCGATGTCCACCTCCGCCCAGAACCTGTGGTAGTTGAACACCGGCGCGGAGCCGCCGTTCAGGTAGCTCTGGACCTCGGGGAAATCCGCCACGCTCGTGTACCACGGGCGGATGGACAGGAAGGTGTTGTCGGAGGAGTTGATCGTGCCGCCGACGCCCGGGTAGGTCCCCGACCAGCCGGACGGGATGTACACGCCCTCGTAGTTGGACGTGTTCCACGCGACGTTGAAGTTGCTGTAGTCGGCCCGCGTCTCCGGCGCCGAGTAGCCGAGCGAGTCGCCATAGAACTGGTGGATGACGTCGATGATGTTCTGCGCGTCGGTCTCGGCGGTGGTGTCGCCGGACTTGGCCGCATAGTACATATACACCTTGGCCAGCGAGGCGGACACCCCCAGATCGCTGGAGCATCCGGACACCGAGACGTGCAGGCCGGTGTTGGCCGGCGGCTGCGACGAGCTCGACGTGCCGGTGGTCCAGCTCTCATCCGGCTGTCCGGTCCAGGTCAGCTTGCTCGGCAGGCAGATCGCGCCGGTGGAGGTGTTGAACGAGGTCACCGACTCCGCCCAGGAAACCCATTTCTTCAGGATCGTCCCGGCCTGGGCATTGCCGGTCACGTAGTAGTACTCCGCCAGCCGCTCCATTGGCCAGGTCTGGTAGCCGAACCACTGGTTGCTCGGCGGGTTGTGGTACTCGGGTTCCCAGTCGTAGTACATGCCGTCGAAGGTCGGGTCGCCGGACGGCGGCTTGGACACGTCGCCGTAGTTGCCGCCCCAGTTGTTGGTGACACCGCCGGCGATCGCGCCCTCGGCCGACTGCAGCCACTGGAACAGGTTGAGCTGTGTGGTGAGGCTGGTTGCCCAGTCTCCCTTGGCCGACGGGGACAGCGGGATCAGGCTGGCGTCGGTGGACAGCGCGTACGCCGCCAGCGGGTTCTGGTATCCCTGGTGGATCTCGGTACCGCTGATCCGCCAGGACCAGGCCCCTGTGGTGGAGCCGCCCCAGGCGTAGTACCAGGACAGCAGGTAGGTGTCCTCATTCGATTTGGACGTCCCGGCCGGGCAGGCCACCGAGCCCTCCTGGCTGCACTGGGCGCTGATCTGCTTGAAGTACTTGTCGAACATCGAGTACCGCAAGTAGTCGCCCAGCTTGGCGGCCTTGGCCAGGGTCGACGAGATCTGCGACTGGTTACCCTGGGCGGTGGCGTACTGGTCAGCCCAGTACGCGGCCTGGATCATGCGCGCGTCGGCGTCCGGCGCGTCGGTGTACTTGTACTGCGCGGCGAAGCTTCCACCGCCGTTGTTGAACAGGTCGAGGTAGCCGGATCCGCTTTCGCCGTACTTCAGCGCGTCCCAGTCGGGCTGAGGGATCGTGTCCCAGACCGACTCCTCGGGGCCGCGCTGGTAGCTGTTGATCCAGCTCGGCGTTGAGGTGCCGTCCTCCTGCTGTCCGAAGCCGTACCGGTTGTCGGTGTCCATGATCCACATCGGCGCGTAGATGTCGCAGTTGCCGTAGGTCGACTGCAGCTCGCTGTACAGCGGATCCGGCCCGACGGGGACCGAGGAGTTCAGGGCCACCGGGTAGTCGCTCGGGGACGGCTCCTCCGGTCCGTACGTCGCGGGCGAGGACGAGTTGTAGGCGCTGCACCCGGGCTGGTTGGCGGCGTTCGGGATCATGTACTGTTCCATGTTCGACCACGCGTCGTTGAACGGGGTCCAGTCGCCGGTGACCCGGCCGTAGTCGGCGGTCAGCCACAGCCAGTAGCTGTAGGTCTCGGAGGTGGTTTCGTGGCCGTAGTCCGGCGCCTCCACGATGAGCTCCTCGACCGAGTGGTACGGGATGCCCTGCGGGCTGAAGTAGCCGTTGCTCGGGTTCGTGATGTCGTTGTAGAGGCCGAGGAACCACTGGTCGTAGCCGGAGGCCTGCTGCGCCTGGTTCACGGTCACCTTCGCCGGCTGATACCCGGCAGCCGAGGCGGTGAACGTGGACTGGCTGCCGACGTCCTGCCTGTCGCGGCTCGCCGCGACGGTGACCTTCTGCGGCTGGCTCCAGTCCGACGGCGTGAACGTGAGCGTGATGCTGCCCGGTGAGGCATGTGCCGCAGCGGATCCCGGCCTGCGGGCCGTGACGTTCGGGGCTTCCTTCGCGCCGCTGGCCGCGTTTACCGTCACCGTGACGTCATGGCTCGGCCGCGCCGACAGGGCGACGCCGACCGTGCCCGTCCTGCCCTGCTGGACCGTTACCGATGGCGGGTTCGTCACGACGCTGGGCTTCTCGACCTGAATCGCCACCGGATCTGAGGTCGTACTCTGCCCCTGCCTGTTCTTCGTCACGGCGGTCAGTGAGTAGCTGCCCGCGGGCACGTGGGTCCACCGTGCCGTCCACGGAGCGGACCTCGCCACGCCTACCAGGGTGTTGCTGCTCGGGCCGGTGCTGGCATAGAACGCCACAGACGCGATGGGGCTGGTGCTGAGGCCGTCCCTGCGGGCGTCGCTGGCCGGAAGGGGGCTGGCTTGCAGGGTGATGGCCGACCCAGGGGTGAAGATCTCACCGCTGGCCGGCCTGGTGATCGGCGCCGCCGCCAGTGGCTTGGCAGCGGCCCGTGCGGGTTTGGCGGTGCCCGCCGGATGGGCGGTTGCGGCCGTCGCGCTGCTGCCTCCGGCGAGCAGGCCGCCGGCCAGCAGGGCGATGCTGCCCAGGCCGCTGGCCAGCAGCCGCAGGCGGGATCTTCGGTCCGGTTGTCGCATCCGTATCCTCCTCCAAGGCTTGAGCTGTAGCTGGCCAGGCCCGCCGGCCAGGGACGGACGGCGTTGGGCACGTGCGCGTCCTGGCCTTGTGGCTGCGCCGTGGCGAGGAGACCGCCTGCCGCGCCGTCGTAGGCCTGGGCGTGCGCTTTCCTGCGGTAAGCGCTTTCGCGCCCGCAGCTTAGGTTTGCCGTTCACAGGCGTGAAGAGGCCTCGTAACGTGATCTGGCGGGGAGATTACTGTGCGTGGCGTCCGGTGGGGTGCCGGTCACCGCTGTCAGGCGCTGGCCATGTGTCTCCTCAGGCCCCGCACCTGCGGGAAGGCGGCCACGGGAGGCAGCCGCAGGCCGGTTTCACGCCGATCCCGTACGGGGGGCCTGTGCCGGGTGGACCGTCACCAAACGTGGGCAAGATGGTGAGGAGCGTGTGAAAGTTCCAGGTGCGGCCGTCGCGCTGCGGCCGTCACGGCTTGCGGGCGACGCCGCAGTAACCGGGTGTCTGCTCGCCGGAGTCGGCTGCGGCTGAGCCGGGCCTCCACTGGTGGGCCTGGACAAGACCCGGAGGTATCAGCTCGAGGCCGTCGAAGAACCGTGCAACCTCGGTGTAGCTGCGGAGAGTCCCCTTCGTCTCCTGGAGCCGGTTGAGCCGCTCAGCCATGCTGGCCACCTGCTCAGCGCGGATGTCGCTGGCGGGGTGGCTGATCACCAGGTAGCTGCCCGGCGCGGTCGCCGCCATCAGGGTCTGCACGATCCGGTAAGGGTCGTCGGTGTCGGGCACGAAGTGCAGGATGCCGATCAGCAGGACCGCAACCGGCTGGCTGAAGTCCAGCAGGCGGCCTGCCTCTGCCAGGATCTTGGCGGTGTCCCGGAGATCGGCGTCGACGTATGCGGTCGGCCCCGTGACACCGGTCAGCAGGGCACGGGCGTGCGCCAGCACCATGGGATCGTTGTCGACGTACACGACCCGGGACTCGGGGGCCACGGACTGGGCGACCTCGTGCGTGTTGCTGGCGGTGGGGATACCGGTGCCGATGTCGAGGAACTGCCGGACATTCCGTTCGCTGGCCAGGTGGCGCACCGCTCTGGCCAGGAAGCGTCGCTGGATGCGCACGGCGCGGACGATACCGGGGTAGGCCGCGATCGCCTGTTCAGCGGCCTTCCTGTCGACGGCGAAGTTGTCCTTGCCGCCAAGCCAGTAATCGTAGATCCGCGCGACGCTCGGCACGCTGGTGTCGATATCCCGGGGGTTTGTGTCTTCAGGAATGATGCTTTCCCACCAGTGGCTTGTCACCGCCGCACCCCTCATCTTTCGCCTGCCAGCCCCCGCGTGCGCCACGGTCCGGGCCGCCCCACGGGTCGCGTGCGGCCCCGCAAGCTCCATGATCTCCGGATAACAGTATCGCGGCTGCCCCGCCCGGCGCGGCTGTCCCGCCCGGCGCGGCTGTCCCGCACGCTGCGGGTGTGCCGGGCCGCCGTTCGTGCCGCAGCGCCGCGCCGCCCCCTGCTGCCAGTTCCTTGCCCCCGGCGGGTCCGGTCACGCTGGCCCCGGCTTATGGCAGGGCGCGCTGATCTCCCGCTGGCTGCCCCGCCGGAGGTGAGCTCGATCGCCGTGCCGTGCGCATGTCGCCGGCCCGTGTGCGGCAGTGAGGCGGCTCCCTGAGGCCGGGTACCGGGCGGTGCCCCGCAGGCAGTTCATGCAAGTTTCAGTCTTTCCGGCTGCGGTGCCTGCGTCCGGTGCGGGGTTTTCGAGCCAATGCCGTGGTGACCGGGGCGGAAGGTGCCAGGGCGGGCTGTCCCGGATGCCCTGCGCAGGGGAAAGGCGCAGGCGGGCGCGTGCGCGGCGTGCGGTCCCTGTGACAGATGATCCCCGGCACGCGCCGCGTAGTGGGTTCCTGATCGGGTGGTAAGGCTTCTTCACAGCAGCGATCCGGGGTCCTAGGCTGCAGCATCTGTAAGCGCTTACCCGCAACGGGCTCCCGGCCGCTGCGCTGGCAGGCCCTCCGCCCGCTGGCCGGACCGGCCCCCCGGCGCCCTGCCCGATCCCGCAAGGAGGATGCGGATGCAACTACCGAACCGGCAACATGATCCGTGCCTGCCGCGCAGCAGCCCGGCGCGGCATTCATCGCGGATGCCCGGGAGGAGGACCGGTATGAGACCTGGAGCATCGTGGGCGGTACGGCGATTGCGCGGTGCGGCGGCGGTGGTGGCGGCTGCCGCGGCGGGGGTGCTTGGCCTGGCCGCGGTCCAGGCGGCCCCGGCGGCGGCGCAAACCTCGGGGGCGTCGTGCAGCGCGGCCTACAGCGTGCAGACCGACTGGGGGACAGGGTTCACCGCCTCGATCACGGTGACCAACACCGGGAGCACGGCGATCACCGGGTGGACGCTGTCGTATTCGTATTCGGGCAACCAGCAGCTCACCCAGGGCTGGTCGGGGAACTGGTCGCAGTCCGGGGAGACCGTCACGGTGGCCAACGCCTCCTGGAACGGGAACCTGGCCGCCGGGGCGTCCACCCAGATCGGCGCCAACTTCTCCTACACCGGCACCAACACCGCCCCGGCCTCGGTGACCTGCACCCCGGCCGGGTCCACCAGCGGCGGGGGCGGGGGCAGCTCGCCGGGGTCGGTTGTGGCTACCCCGTCCAGCGTGCAGGTGACCCAGGGGTCTACCGCCACCGTCGGGCTGGCGCTGTCGTCGGCCCCTTCATCCAACGTCACGGTGACCATCACCCGCACCTCCGGCGACAGCGGGCTTTCCGCCTCGCCGGCCTCGCTGACCTTCACCCCGTCCGACTACTCCACCGCCCAGGACGTGACGATCACCGCCGATGCCACCAGCACCGGCACCGCCACCTTCACCGCCGCCGCCACCGGGTACACCTCTGCCACCATCACCGCCACCGAAGTCGCCTCATCCGGCGGCGGGGGCAGCAGCGGGGGCACGGCGCCGCAGCTGCACGTGTCCGGCAACAAGCTTGTGGACGCCAGCGGCAACCAGGTGGTGCTGCACGGGGTCGACCGATCCGGTACCGAGTACATGTGCGTGCAGGGACGCGGCATCTTCGACGGCCCGGACGACCAGGCGTCGATCACCGCGATCAAGTCCTGGGGGCCGGTCAACGCGGTACGGGTGCCGCTGAACGAGGCATGCTGGAACGGCGAGTCATATGTGAACACCGCCTACGCGGGTGCGGCCTACCAGCAGGCCATCGAGCAGTACGTGCAGCTTCTCAACGCGAACGGCATCGTGGCCATCCTCGACCTGCACTGGACCGACGGGCAGTACACCGGGCCCGGGGCTGGCTGCTCCTCTGCCCAGGCCACCTGCCAGAAGCCGATGCCGGACGCGGCGGAGTCGGTGCCGTTCTGGACCAGCGTGGCGAACGCGTTCAAGGGCAACGACGCGGTGATCTTCGACCTGTTCAACGAGCCCTACCCGGATCAGGCAGCGGGCAACGAGACCGAGGGCTGGCAGTGCTGGCTGAATGGCGGTTCCTGCCCCGGCATCGGCTACACCGTTGCCGGGATGCAGACACTGGTCAACGCGGTCCGTTCCACCGGGGCGAGCAACGTGATCATGCTCGGCGGGCTCACCTGGGCCAACGACCTGACCCAGTGGCTGCAGTACGAGCCCACCGACCCGGACGGCAACCTGGTCGCCTCCTGGCACTCGTACAACTTCAACGCATGCAGCAACCAGTCCTGCTGGACCAGCGAGGTCGCCCCGGTGATCGCCAAGGTGCCGGTGATCCCCGGTGAGATCGGCGAAAACGACTGCGCGGGAACCTACATCGACCCGCTGACAAGCTGGCTGGAATCGGAAAACACCGGTTTCCTCGCCTGGACCTGGGACGACTGGTCCGGTGCCTGCTCGTCGGGGCCAACGTTGATCACCGACTACAACGGCGACCCGACCGCTTACGGTGCCGCCTACAAGGCCATCCTGGAGGCGCTGCCCGGCGGGTGACATGCCGCCGGCCAGCCCGCTGCTCCCCGCCGTCCCATCCCCACCTGGGACGGCGGGGCCGCCGCCCTGCCGCTTGCCCCCGGCCGCGTGCGGCGGGGCGGCACTGCCGCCGCGGCGCCCGCCTCCCAGGAGTCCTGCTCCTGGGCGCCGCGGCGGCCTCACGCCGGCACACCTGCCCGCAGGTTGTGCACCTTTCACGGCAGGAACGCCGCCGACCCCGCGGTGACCTGCGATGCCAGCCTGGCCTTGGTGGCCGTACCCGGCCCGTCGTTGACCGCCCATTCACCGCTTCCTACGGTCTGGCGCGGAATCCCCCGTCGCAAGGAGAACGCGGATGGAACCTCACGAAGAACCGGGCACAGGGACCCGGCTATCACAGGACACGCGGCGCGTGGCTGGCCGCCGCCACGTCATCGCCCCGGTCCTCGCCGGCGCAAGCGCGCTGGCGGTGGCCGCGGGCATGGTGGCAGCGGCTGCCCCTGCCGCCCGGACCAGCGAGCCGGTGCCGGCGGTCCGGCACGTGCCCGTTTCGCTGGCCGCCCAGCGGATGCCGGGCATCATCGACGCGATCGGCGCCCAGGCGGTGGCCGCGGCGCCCGCCCAGTCAGGTGTCGGCGCGGGTTACTGGCACACCAGCGGCAACCAGATCATCGATTCTGACGGCAACCCGGTGCGGATCGCGGGTGTCAACTGGTACGGGTTCGAGACGCCGGATGAGATCGCCCATGGCCTGTGGGTGCAGGACTACCACACAATCATCAATGACATCGCCGCGCTCGGCTACAACACGATTCGCATCCCGTTCTCCAACCAGATGGTGGAAGACCCGATCGTCCCGCAGAACCTCGCGTTCAACAACAACTCCGGGCCGATCAACACCGATCTCAAGGGGCTCAACGCGCTGCAGGACCTGCAGAAGATCGTCGCAGCGGCCGGGCAGGCGGGGCTGAAGGTCATCCTCGACGACCACCGTTCGGAGGCAGGGGAGTCCGCCGAGCAGGATGGCCTGTGGTACACGTCCACCTACACCAGCCAGGACTGGGTTAACGACTGGGTGACGCTCGCGAAGATGTTCGCGGGTGACCCCACTGTGATCGGGTTCGACCTGCGGAACGAGCCGCACACGCCAACCGGTGACACCTACTCCCAGGGCGCCACCTGGGGAACAGGTGATCCGGACACCGACGTCAGGCTCGCCTACGAGCAGGCGGGCGACGCCATCCTCCAGGTGGACCCGGACGCGCTGATCTTCTGCGAGGGCATCAGCGAATACCCGGACCCCTCGGCATCCGGCGGGTACGGCACCACCTGGTGGGGAGGGGATCTGCAGGGGGTCGCCCAGTACCCGGTCGTGCTCAGCTCGCCGGGCCACGTCGTCTATTCAGCGCACGACTACGGGCCGGACCTGTACCAGCAGACCTGGTTCAACTCGTCGACGACGCCGGCCAGCCTGGACGCGGTGTGGAACAAATTCTGGGGATACATCTACACACAGGACATCGCGCCGGTGTGGGTGGGCGAGTTCGGCACCGACAACACCGCGTCCGACATCGAGTCGAGCACGCCGGGATCGCAGGGCCAGTGGTTCGAGAGCCTGGTCTCCTACCTGAAGAGCAACCCGTGGATGGGCTGGACCTACTGGGCACTCAACGGCGAGGACCCGTACGACCTGCTGGACAGCAACTACGACCCCACGCCGGTCAGCGCGGAAAAACAGTCGCTGCTGGCCAGCATAGAATTCCCGCTGCCCGGCGCCGGCAACGGCAGCCCGCCGCCGACCTCCTCGCCGCCGCCTTCGTGCTCGGCGTCGTATTCGCTGGTCAATTCCTGGTCGGGCGGGTTCCAGGCGCAGGTCACGCTGACCAACACCGGGGCGGACGCGCTCAGTTCGTGGACGCTGTCCTGGACGTTCCCCGGGAACCAGCAGATCACCAGCTTGTGGGACGGCACGTACACGCAATCCGGGGAACAGGTGACGGTCAGCAACGAATCCTACAACGGCACGGTCGCGCCCGGCGGCACGGTGACGGTTGGCTTCACCGGCACCTACACCGGCAGCAACGCATCCCCGGCCAGCATTGCCTGCACCTGACCGGTACCGTACGGGCACAGACAGCCCGGACGGATGCGCGGTGCCATTTCCGGGCGGCCCATGGTCCTGGTTACTGGCACCGCCATCCGTTCGGCGGCGGGAGGGACATGACACGGACGGGGCTGTTCGCCAGGCCGCGGGCCCTGGTGCGGCGCGGCCTCACCGCCGTCATCGCGATCGTGTTCATGACGGAGGCATGCGCGTTCGTGGCAGCGTGCGGCGGTGGTGCGGGCAGGGCGCGCGCCGTAGCGCATGCCGTACCGGGTTCCGCCGGCGGGCGATCCTCCGCGGGAAGGTCAGCGGGACGATCCCCGCCGTACGGGCCGGCATCTCACCCGTCGCCGCGCCCGTCCCCGGCGGCGACCGCCGCGCCCGACGCGGCGTGCAAAGACGCGGTCAGGGCCCTCCACATCCTGCAGATCAGCCAGGGAAAGGACAAAGCCAACGTCGCGGCCCTCGACCAGGACTTCATCGCCTTCGCCAGCCGGCTTGGCGCCGACGCGCAGAAGGAGACCGATCCCGCTGCCGTCCGGGCCATGACCGCCCTGGCGAACGACTACATGGATCTCGTCGAATCGCAGACCGGCGCCGCCGAACTGCCCGATATGACCACGGTGCAGGACGACGGTGAGGCGTTCGACCGGGCGTGCGGAGCTTCCTGACCAGGATCTCGGGTCACAGACCAGAGAAATGGCATCGCAGCAGGCCAGATGGCTGCCGCTGGTCTGCATGCTGCTGGGGCGGCCAATATGCCCTCCTGCTCTGCAGCCGGATTGGCGGCTGCGCCCGGTGCCTGCGCGGGCCGGCACGCGGAGGCCGCCTGCCGCTGGTGCCGGACGGCCCATCGGCAGGCGGAAGGTGAATGTTTCACCGGTCTTCGCCCGGTATATGCCCGCTGATCTGCGGGAAGGGAGGACCGTTCCGGGCCGCGCCCGTGTGCTCCTGGCGACGGGCCCGCTCTGGCCGTACTGTGACGCCGCGTTCAGAACCGGCGTGCCAGCTTCCTCGCGGGCGGGGGCCGCCAGGGGCTGGACGGGACGGGCCTGCGGGCCCGGAAGGAGGCTCACACATGAGGTGGGTCAGACAGGTCTCCACGGCGGCCGCCGTGGCTGCCGTGATGGTCGCGGCCGCGGGGATGCTCACGATCGGGGCGCCGCGGGCACACGCGGCGACCACCACGCTGTGCAACTCGCAGACAGCATCGGTCGCGGGCGGCACATATATCGTCCAGAACAACGAGTGGGGGTCCAGCGCCCCGGAGTGCATCACCACTGACGGCAACGCTGACTTCACGGTCGCAAACTCGTCGATCTCCAACTCGACCAGCGGCGCGCCCGGTGGCTACCCGTCGATCTACCAGGGCTGCCACTGGGGCAACTGCAGCTCGGGAGGGCTCACCAGCACTCCCATCGAGGTGTCGGACCTGACCGCCGGCAAGGTGACGACGAGCTGGTCCACCACGCAGCCAGGCGGCAGCAACGACTACGACGTGGCCTACGACATCTGGTTCAACAAGACGCCGACAACCACGGGCCAGCCGGATTGCACCGAGCTGATGGTCTGGCTCAACCACAACGGCCCCGTCCAGCCGTACGGCTCAACGATCGCCAGCAACGTCAGCGTCGGCGGTCACACCTACAACATCTGGGAGGGGCAGCAATCGTGGGGAGACACCATCACCTACGACATGACGACCGGCACCACCTCGGTGAGCAACCTGGACGTCGGCACCCTGGCGCAGGATGCCGTCAGCCGGGGCTACCTGTCCAGTTCCTGCTACCTCATTGACGTGGAGGCCGGGTTCGAGCTGTGGCAGGGCGGCGCGGGGCTGGCCACCAACTCCTTCTCCGTCAGCGTCAACGGCTCCAGCCCGTCCCCCTCGCCGTCGCCGAGTCCCGGCTCCGGTGCCTGCTCCGCCTCGTACTCGCTGGTCAATTCCTGGCCCGGCGGCTTCCAGGCCCAGGTCACGGTGTCTAACACCGGCAGCAGCCCGATCAACGGCTGGAGCCTGAGCTGGACGTTCCCCGGGGACCAGAAGATCAGCGATCTGTGGAATGGCAGCTACACGCAGTCCGGTGAACAGGTCAGCGTCACTAACGCGTCCTATGACGGGACGATAGCCCCGGGCTCGTCGGTCACCGTGGGCTTCACCGGCACGTATACGAACAGCGACACGTCACCGGCCAGCATCACCTGCACCTGACGGCGCTGCGTGCGCCTGACTGGCCAGGGGCATCGCCCCTGGCCAGTCACGTGATGCCGGGATGCCGTATGCCCAGTGCGGGGGCGATCCGCGTACGGCAGGCCGCGGCCGGCGAGAGTGCCCAGCAAACGGCGGACGTGATGCACGCGCTTCATGATCATCCTTCGTGATCATCGCTGGTAATCAGTGCCGACGGGCGATCACTGACAGTCATATCCACCATTTATCGCTCAGTCTCTGGCCGGCGTGGATGGCCGGCAGACAGCCGACGTGACGCACACCAGCCGACGTGACGCACACGGCTGCGTGGTAACCGCTGGCCTAAGCGATGACGGGTGATCGCCGCCGGCCGTAGCAGCGTCAGGAAGGCTGGCTTTCCCTGTCTCCCGGCCCGAAGCTGCAGCCAGCGGCAGCAGGCAGGAAGCCACATCGTTCCGCTTCACCGTATCCGCCTGCCAGGCAGCCGCCGCCCCTGGCGGGCGGGTGCGCTGGAAACAGCCGCTGCCCCGCCCGGGGTTTCCGGGCGGGGCAGCGGCCTGTATCGGGGTTACGGGATTGCCGGGTAGGCGTTCTCCACGAGCTGGGTGAACTCGGTGGGGAAGAAGTGCCCGGCAGGCGGCGAGTCGGGTATCGCGTCGGTCGGGTAGGTGTTCCCGCTGCCGTCGGTGTAACTGCCGTTCGGGTCGCAGTGCGGGTCGCCGGAGCCCGAGTAGGCCGGGTAGGTGCCGTCGGATTCACCCGGCGGCTTGATCCACACATAGGCGTACAGGTGGCTGAACGACGAGTCCGGGTTGGCCTGCGGCAGTGCGCCGATACCGGCATTCTCGATGTTGCACCACTCGCCGCGGAACGGCCTCTGGTCAACCTTGGACGCGTTCACGAACTGGGCAGTGGTCGTGCACGTGGTCGTCGGGCACGGTCCCGCCGGCCGGTTCGGGCCACCCCAGCCGTCGCGGCTGGTGTCGATCAGCATCCCGACCGTGCTCGGGAAGCCGGCGCTCACCAGGTTCTGGTACATGGCCTCGTCGTAGGTGTACTCGTCGATGTACGGGTCGTAGGAGTAGTACTGCACGGAGTCGACCGCGTTGCCGTCGACCTGCTCGGTCGCAGTCATGTACGGCTCGTGGACCGGTATGTAGTTCGCGGTGTTGCTGATGAAGCCGTCGACGCTGTTCACGCCGTCCGTGGTGGCAGAAGCCACCTGCTTGTACAGCGACACCGCCGGTCCCATGTTGCTGGACCAGCCGAGCCACGCCGAGTGCGCGATGTCCATGTAGTTGTACACGTTCGGGATCGCATGCAGCTTGTTCAGCGCGTACTCGATCCCGTCCACGTACACGCCGCTGGAGTTCGCCTCGGCGCAGTTGGATACGGATTCGTTGGTGACCAGGTTGGGCAGCGAGTCCGGCTCGATGACCGCGACGACCCGGATGTTCGTGTCCTGGTAGTCGCTGAGGATCTGGGCTATCGGGTCGATGTAGGCGTGCTCGTAGTACTGCAGGCCGTTGTTGCTGATCGACAGCTCGCCGTTGGAGGCGAGCGCCGCGCAGTCGCGGTCCGGCAGGTCGTAGATGACGATCGGGACGAGGATCGGCGTGCTGCCCGACGCATCCGCCTGGGCGGCCGCCAGCTCGGCCTGCAGGCTCATCCGGCCGCCCGCGGCCGAGCCGCCGTAGATCGCGCCGATGTGGTCCAGCCAGATGCCGGTCGGCTCGTTGCCCACGTACTCCATCTGCGACGCCAGGGTGCCGCTCTGGGTCGACGCGTAGCTGTCGACCTCCTTGGTGTAGTCAGGGTTCACGTACCAGCTCGCACCGGTGAACGGGTTGGTGACGTGCGCCGGGGCGGTGCCGGAGCCAGCCGCAGTCTCCGTCCCTGTGACCGTTACCGAGGTGCAGCCCGGTGCGCTGACGGTGAACGTGGCCGAGCCCGTGCCCGACGAGTTGGCCGTCACGTATACCGGCTGCGGCAGGTTCCAGTTGCTCGACGAGAGCGTGATCGACGAGCCGCTGGAGATGGACAGCCCGGTGTTGCCCGAGGTCTCTGCGACCGTGACCGCGATGCTCGACGAGGGTGACTCGTTCAGCGACACGCCGAAGACCTCGGTCTGGCCCTGCGCCACAGAGAACGTCGCCGGGTTCGCCTGGAGCGTGACGCCTGAGCTGCAGGAGCCCCCGCTGCTGCCCCCGCCGCCGGATGAGGCGACTTCGGTGGCGGTGATGGTGGCAGAGGTGTACCCGGTGGCGGCGGCGGTGAAGGTGGCGGTGCCGGTG
>Ga0209061_1003145_pt1 | contig 18573 bp, 14 predicted proteins | sample Coa_R1_10_FD_187157 | JGI IMG/M metagenome (GOLD analysis project Ga0209061, IMG submission 187157) | Surface soil microbial communities from Centralia Pennsylvania, which are recovering from an underground coalmine fire - Coalmine... | ecosystem: Environmental > Terrestrial > Soil >...
CTTCTGCCACTTCGCTCGCGCCTTCCTGCTTCGTTCTCGCTGTGTCACTGCGCCAGCCCTCCTCGCCAGTAGGCACAGTGCTACACTTCCTCTCGCCCAAACAAGATGGGCTTCACGTATCGCTCACCATACTTCTGCCGGGCCATGTCCTTCAACCGAGACAGAGTGACCCCTCGTGTCGGGCAGAGCTTCTGTCTCGAGCAGCAGCGCACGAATCAAATCCATATTCCGCCTCATTCAGTATTTTCTCCCTTCGTAGCGAAAATCTTCCGTATCAACACTGTGCTTTCCACCTTTTCTGTCGAGAAGGAACTTGATTTTGTTTGACCGCTCCGAGGCGTACACCCATCTGTCTGCCGACATAATTATCAGTTTATTGAGAGCGCGAACAGCGGCGCGGGATGTCCAGCACCCGTGACCCGGCTGACGATCCCTGGCGACCAGAACACATATTTCACTACACAACGGAAAGAACACCTTAACTCCCGGCTGTTCCTCTCCTTGACGCAAGAACAATTTGTTCCTGTGCTCATCCATTACGAAGTTGATTACTGGATCATCTGAAGTGAGAAATGGTTCCTCGCGCTCGGAACGGAGGAGTTGCCAATTCATTTCGAGAAGTAGAACTCCTATTTTCTTCCCCACTTCGATCATTGACGATAACTCGAAATCTGGACCGCTCGATACCTGCTCCAAGTTACCGTCCAGAATTGCCTGTCGCAGAGCTTCGACTAGCAGACGGTCTTTAGGATCGAAATTTTCCATGTAGGCGGGATCGTAGTTTTTCGCGAAGAATGCCGGAAACGTGGAAGCGTCGGCCGCCGCCTCTTTCAGCATTTTGTTCACGAAAGGATTGATTCGATTCTCCCCTAATCTCCTCTGTGCAGGTGTTCGCACCCGCATGATCCCCACAAACAGCGCAAGCAGCTCTTTTTCCGAATCGGTGATATTCCGTCTCGCTTGGCGCACGCTTTTTATTATGGGGGCGACGTCGTGCTCCAATACTGATAACCACTCTTCGACGCTTGTGTTTCTGGCTGCACCGTCTAGGTAAGTGTAGAAATCACGCTGCCTTGCTTCTTTCTCCGGGGAAGAGGCTCTCGGCCCTTGACCGCGTTCGTAAACCCAGAGCGTCTCTCGACTTTCACGTCGGAGAATTCGCGGGTCCACGAAACCACTGAGATAGAAACGGGGAATGTAGTGGTGTTGGCGCGGCTCACTCACTCTGCGTATCCTACCCAACTGTCGCGCTACTCAACTGCCCGTGAACCTGACGCCGTAGGTCGTTTGGGTGCGCGATTTTGTCGAATGTCTCGAATGTGCCTCCCGTGCCTCGAACGATCACGCTGCCGTACCCCAGCATCCGACCCACGAAAGATTCATCGACTCCGATACTCTCCACTTTTGGCAACAGGACTTCTATGCTTCGACGGGAGAGCAAACCGGTTTTTATTAGCACGCGCCGGTTCGAAACGGCCACTTCGGTCACAAGTCGGCGGATTATGCCGGACGCGATCAGGGCGGCAGCGCCGAGCAGCGCAAGGGCACCCCACACCATCGCTCCCTCATAGCGACCACCGTTTCGAGTTGCCATCCATCCGCCCGCGAAGAAGGCAAATCCCACGAAACCTAGAACTGCCCCACCGATCACAGGCCAGAACATAACGACCCAGTGACATTTGGTGCCGTATACCACCGTCTCACCAGGAATCAGATTTCTGTCAATGTAGCTCACTGCTTCCTCCAAACCGTTCCGTGCCGCCCCACTCCGATTATTGTTATGTTGTTCCCAAGGTCGCGTTGATTCGCTTGAACAAGCGTTCGAATCGATCCAATGTGTTCCCGCCCAGCGAAGTCAGAAACGTATCGCGCTGCCGTAGTAGCACGTCAGCCGGGCGCCCGTGGTCAAATCTGTCGCTACCGATATGGCGCGCCAATTGGGAGACAATCGAATCACTGCCAATTAAGTCAGCTTCACCTACGGTAGTGCCAAAAGCGCGATTGAACAACTCCAGGTACTCTGACGCTTCGAACAAATCTTCCACGTCCGCCAACTTCGCGCCCGTAATCTCCCCTGCCGCTATAATGCGATTTCGCGCCAGGATACCTTGGTCAACAAGTTTGCCGAGCCGCTGATTCCCATCCTTCCTCGAATCCAGAATGACGGTCACTTCAAGATGATTCCCCAGAAGCGCGACGAACGATGGCACCAGGTCGGCACCTCCCACCGGCACAATCGACCACCGATCATCAAGTCCTTCCCGTCCCTTTTCCTTCAAAAACCCTGAAAGAATCAGAAAGTACGTGTAGTCCGACGTACCCTCGACGACAAGACTATGTGGCGCAACAAACAGATGTTGCGCTAGGTCATATCCCAGAGCGCCTTGCAGCGGGAACAAAGTGTCTTTATCCGTCGCAAGCACATCGGACGTGATTCGCGATCCCTTATCCCGCCCTTTATCTTCGACCAGGCGCGTACGTTCTAAGTGGTCGGGCTCAACCATAAAGGGTGAGTGCGTGCTGTAGACAACTTGGCAACGCCGAGACAGTCGCTCTTCGATGAAGCGGAGGAAATCCTTTTGCGCACGTGCGTGCAGACCGAGGCCGGGCTCATCCAGAAGAATGATTATTGGCTTAGAGCTGTGTTCGAACTCCGAGAATGCCGCTAGAAACGAAAAGAACCACCTGAAGCCCGTCGACCTCTGATCGAAAGGCAACGACAGCAGGTGCCTGTCATCCCAGAGCCGTATCCTCAATTCATCCAAGACCGCTTGCTGACCCTGTTGGGTTTGCTCCGTCTTTTGCGTAATATCTATCATCACGCGAAGCTCAGGATTGGTAGTCCAATAGGTCAGGACATCATGCGTCAATGAATTTGCCACGTTTTCAAGTTCCCGCTTTCGGACTTCGTAGTCCGCATTCAACAGGTACTCTGATTCGGCCCCGGCAAGCTCCAGAAGGGAACGCGCAGTCGCCTCGTCCTCTTTTAGGTCCTCTTTCTTCTTATTGAGCAGCTCCCTTATTTTGATTGTCCCTGGAAGAGCGCTATATTCGTCGAAGTAGAAAAATCTTGGCGTTAGCTGCTCAACAGCTTCCAACATAGCCTTTCGCAGATCGGCGGCCTTCCCGAGCAACTTGGCTTTCGCTGTCGCGATCATTTCACTCGCGGTCTTGGCGTGTTCGCCCCCTTCGTTAGCGAGTGCTTGTATCAGCTTGTCCACATCTGCAAACGTAGCTACCTGGGTAGCCGGCTGATTGAAGTCAGCCGGAATTTTCACATCTCGCAAAATATGTCGGACAGCACTCTTTTCGTCGGACTGAAACGTAAACCACTGCTTTCCGCTGTACTCTCGCTCAAGGATAATCTGTCTTGACGTGAGGATTCCCTGTCCGAACCGTGATTCCAAACTCGCCAGGTCTGCCGGGTCCAGTTCGAAAGTTGCGCGCACGGGTCGTGAGTGCTCCAGATCCTTTCCTTCGCGTCGGTGCTGCTTTTCTAACCAGGCCGGATAATGTTGTTGGACGGAAAACTTCGCACCGGAGTGCGCTGGATTCGCCCGATAGAGGGCGTGCAGAAAAGCAGTTTTACCGGACTCGTTCTTGCCGACGATGGCGGTGACCGTCGGTTCAATGTGAACCGTGGTTGAATCAAGGATGTTCTTGAAATTACAGACCTGTGCTTCGACGAGCCTCATGGCGCTTCCTCTCTTTCATCCAAATAGAACCTTCCGAAATAGCTACTTAACCCGCGCCTTGAACTTGACGTGAGCCGGAACCTTCCTCTTCTTGTCAGCCACGAAATCGACGGTCTTTCCGTCGCTTGTGGTGAACTCGACTTCAGTAGGGTGCTTCACGACTCTGTGAGCGTCAAACTCCACTTTCCTCTTCACCTGGCGTCTCCTATTCTAGATTTTATCTATCTCGTTCACTGAACGAGATGAAAGGGTTTAGAAAAATTTTTACTTTATCGCCATGTACACGTACTCAACGCCACCGGATTCTGCGGCTGATTCTCGCCTCAACAAGAAGCCCTGCTCCCAAAGCTGCTTGAATTTGCTGCTGGCGTTCGTTATCGACATATTCTTCCGGGCACCCGCGTACTCCGCTGCTTTCGCCACTTGCCTGCCTAAAGCGAACTCGAAGGCATCCATGTTCCCTGCACTCGCCTGTGGCCCTAACACCGTAAGCCTTCCTCGTTCATCCCAACTCATAATCGGTTGCCCTGCCCGCTGTGCTGCCGCCGCCCAGTTCTCCCGCTGATCGTCGTCGGTCAGGCCAATGAAACAGAACCCTTTCTTGCCTCGGTACCTCCGTGCCACCTCCACAATACTCTCGGAAGCGAACGAGATATCGATCCGGCGAACGTTCTCATTTGAAATCCGAAAAACTAATACTCCCGGATTTGCTTCGACAAAATCCACCAGCCGACGATGAGTTTCACGGCCGGCAACCCGTCCCCAACCGTCGTCCTCGGCCATATACGTTTTGAGCCGTAGAGGGAGAGTCGCAAACTCATTCATCGCATTCATTGAAGCAGAATTCAGAATATCAGTCAAGTGCCAAAGTGAAGCAGATATGCGTCCCCCAAATGAGAGGCAAGCCGCTGTAGCAAAACGCAGTGTTCGGAGTGTAGCCGCCCGTTCCTGGTACCAGAAGGACACGCACTTGTGGCAGGCGAACGTCGAGCTCGGCGCGGAATTTTATTGCTTTATCAGCGCACCCTTTCAGTCCGCACCCCCGCGAAGCACCGTGTCGAGAAACACCTCGCCTGAAGACTTCAACGAGCAAATCGATATCTGGCAACTTTCCAAGGCGAGAACCTTCCTTCCGTAAGGCGGGCCGCAAGGTTTCGAGCAAACCCAAACCGCTGTCCGACACGGCGACTTTCAGACAGTTCCCGCGACGGTAGACCTGCAAGGCCGCGAATCCATCCAACGGGGTTTGGCTGTGCGAGAATACATTATCGATTAACTCCGCGAGGATCGTCCACGCCGCCCCCTGTAGCTCCGAAACATCCGACCGACGGCTACATGCTCGCGCAATCGCATCCGTGAGCCTTGTCAACAGGTTACCGTCGCGGCAGTTGCGATCAATCCGCTCGACCTCAACCAGACGAGGATTGCGCCCACGATATTGTAGAGCAGCAGAGTAGACGGGACGCTTCGGTGTAACCTCGACCGTAGACGACAGCGATTCAAAAAAACCGGCACGACCTAGGTATCCCAAGACTCCGTTCTCATCCTCCTCAAATTCGACAACGACGCGCCGCGTTGCGTGATCTAGCTGATTCAATAAAGACAATAGCCGCACCGCCGCATCGGTCATCAGCTGGCAGCCTTCCGGTATACGGAAACGCACAATAGCGGAAGGAATTTCGTGCGCGGACGGACACGACCGCAACACGTCTTCCAAAACCGAAGCGTTCGTCCAGCGAGCCGGTAGCTGAATGATGGTCTCTTCCATTCGCGCTGTCACGAAATGACGCCTCTATGCTGCCACAGGCATTGTCGGCCATCCAGAGCAACCCGTGCTCTCGCGTCTCCTGGATTACAAGAAGTCGCTCACACGGTCGGCAGCCCGTCCAGACGTGGGCTGCGTCACTTTGCTTTGTTCCGACTTGTTCTACCGCTTCGAGATTTTCGCGTTTCGGCGTCTGATTCCTCCGTCTCCGGTCTCCACTAGCACGCTTCGCGCCAGCAAAATGCACTGTCACTCAGACGTGCGGCCCGTTTCGACCTGGACGCGCCAATCTCTCCGCTTTGTCCCCTGTTTCGCGTCCTCGCTCCCCCTGCTGTGGGTGAAGGGAGCGAGGACTCCCCGAAACAGGAGGACAGGAAAAATGAAAGTCGAACAAGCTAAACAGATCGCAAGCAACGCAATCGAGCAACTCCGGCACGCTCTCGAAGCGGGCCACAGCGAGCGGCTCAAGGAATACCTCGCGGCGATGGCGCGCTTCCGGCGCTACTCGTGGGGCAACGTAATGCTCATCGCGTCGCAGAAGCCGAACGCCACGCACGTCGCGGGCTTTCACGCTTGGCACAAGCTGGGCCGCTTCGTGAAGAAGGGCGAGAAGGGCATTCTGATTCTCGCCCCGATCATTCGGAAGAAGGCCGAGAACGACGGCGGAACCGAGCGGGATGAATCAGTCGCAGTCGGATTCCGTGCGACCTACGTGTTCGACATCAGCCAAACGGACGGCCAACCGTTGCCAGAAATCGGCAGCGTGAACGGCGATCCGAGTGGATATCGCGAGCGGCTTGGCAAGTTCGTGACTGAGCAGGGCATCGCGCTCGAATACTCCGACGAAATCGCGCCGGCACGCGGCACCTCGTCAGGCGGCAAGATCACGTTGCTCCCCGGCCAACCTCCGGCTGAGGAGTTTTCGACTCTGGCGCACGAGGTCGCACACGAAATGATGCACCGCGACGAGCGCCGGAGCAGCACGACCAAGCGCGTCCGCGAGACTGAAGCCGAAGCCGTCGCTTTCGTCGTTTGCGGCGCAATCGGTCTCGACACCGGCAGCGCCGCGCAGGATTACATCGGTCTGTACGGCGGCGATGCCAAGCTACTCAGTGAGAGCCTCGAATGCGTCCAGCGAACAGCAACCCACATCCTCAACGCAATCGACGTCGACGATTTACCCGCGCCGCCCTCTATGAAGGCGTCGGCTCTGTCAAGAGACACTTGGACGGTGCGCGCCGCAAGGGCTCGCGTTTTCGTTCTTACCTAAAAGAATCTTTTCTCTTGCCTGCATTTCGACCCAGGCTCGCTTCGTGAATCCAGCGGTGGAATCTGGTTCCACCAACCATCTATTCGGTCACCGCACTTCCGACCATGATTCGTTTTTCAGACGCCGCGATTCGCTCGCGGGAGCAAGGCGCCCAATCAGCCTAGCGATGGACTTGCGTCCACCAGGGCGGCGCCCGGGCTGCCTTGCCTGCGAACCAGCTGTGCATACGCTGCTCCGCTACGCAGCATCCAATACATACGCACAGCCAACTTGCGCGCGATGGCTACTTTGGCCACCGCGTGTCCTCTACGGAATTTCAATCGTTGATAGTCCTGCCGCAATGCCAGATCCTTGCGCACCGCAGGATAGACCGCTTCGATCAGCAGCCAGCGCACCATGGTGTTGCCCTGTTTGCTGATGGCTCCTAGCCGCCGCCGTCCGCCACTGGATTCCTCGCTGGGATTCAGTCCCAGATAACTGGCGAGTTTTCTGCTGCGAGCGAAACGCGTCACCGGACCAATCGCCAGCACGAACGCCAACGATGTGACCGGGCCGATTCCTGGATGAGTCATGAGCAGCACGGCATCTTCGCGGCGCTGGGCTTCTTGCAAAACGGCGCGATCCAAGTCCGCGATGGCTGGATCGAGTTGGTCGAGCAGTTTCAGAAGTTCTTCACGCCGCCGGCTGGCCCACGGCCCCAGCGCGAGGCCGATGAACTCGCTGCGGCCTTTCTTGCTGAACAACTTTTGCTTCCGGCACAATCCCTGGCTCATCGCCAGAAAATGAAGTTGGTTGCACAACATCGTACGCAGGCTCACCAGCTTGTGACGATGCCAGAGCAACTGCCGGAGATCGCGTTCCGCCGCCGTGGGAACCCAGATTCTGGGAAAACGCTTCGAGAGCAAAAGATCGAGAATCAGTCTGGCATCGCGTTCATCCGTCTTCTGCTTACGTACTTCCCGTGCGCGAATCTCCGCGGAATCCCCAATCCAGAGTTCATGACCGAGCTCCGCGAGTAAACGTTCAAACCAGTGCACCGGACCAGTCGCTTCGATCCCCACGCGCACCGTTGCCGAGAAACTGCGGTAGAACGCGTCGGCTTCGCCGCTCTGGTGATCCAAACGCCGTTCGAGTAACAACTCTCCGGTCTCGTCGTCGGCCATGGCAATCTGCTGGTAGCGGGTATGAAAATCACAACCTATAATGATCATCGCTCGGCTCCTTTTTTCCGAGCCTCGGTCGTTAGCGCAACCAAGTTTACTCGGAGCTAGGAGCCGACGCCCTCATCCAATCAGCCTAGGGCGGACATTCGTTCTGGAGGTATCTACTGGACTTCATCAAGCGATTCTCAGATCACGCTATACGGCCTTGCGCAAATGGATCGTCCGGGTTTCCACCCTGTTTCCTAAACTCATATTCCTTAAGAAACTGATTCACTCCCCGTCGCTGCCGGTCTGACAGTGCATCGCTTTTACTCAAGTCCTTGACCCGAGTAGCGAGTTGGTCGACGTCAACGTAAGGCTTCAACCAGTTCGGATCAAGCCTGTCGTTTTTGCGGCCAACTGCATCTCCTAACCCGACGCTGGAGGTGCTTGCCAGACATCTCTCCAGAAGTTCCGCCAGCTTGCGGTCATCTCTCACCGTGTCTGCTACCCACGCATGTGCCTCAGCTTGGCCTCCCTTTTCTCCCCAGAAACTCAATACCAAGAGCAACCGAGGAGTATTAAGAAGAGAGCCATTCTGACTTGCTCGACGTATCCTCTCAACCAGAACTCGCTCCAACTCCAAAAGTTGGTCGCGCGTTACAAACCATTCTTCCTCCGGGCGTGCATGTTCCCCATACAGCCCTTGTTGTTGCCCAAGGACGATGAAAGACTTTTGAATCAAGAAGAGCGCGCGCCCGCGCTCAAAGGCTTGCCTGAGTATTTCAAATCGACGAGGTGGTTCAACACGCTTGAGAAGCTGCCAAATGACCCTCCCACTCTGGACATCGACACCCAGATCAAACAGGCCAGAACTTGCATCCTCTGGCCGCATTACCAGGTCACCTATATCCAAGAGAGCTGATACAATTGGTTGGATCTGTTCGAGGCCGATCTCCGTCTCGGTGTAGTCCTGCAACCGGACTAGAAACGCAGCTGCCCTCGTCTTCCCATCTGGCCGAATCTGCTCCGCAAGTTTCAGAATGTCAGAGCCGAATCGCTCAGCACTCCCTCCGTTGGCAAGGATCGCCTGCATCTCTGCATTCGAGATTTCCCCCGTTGGAATTGCGAGACTGAAGTAAACTGCAAATACGGAGTCGCTGCATACTCGAAGCTTACGACGCCAGTCGCCCTCCCAATCTGGCCCGAATTGCGTCTTTCCCCAAACTCCCTGGAGTTTGGGGAAAAGCCGTTGCAGCATGCTCCTTATTGGCTCTTCGACAAGCGGGCTTGTTTTGCGAGTGCGTTCGAGCCAACCATTGTGAAATTGAACTAACTCATCCCTTCCGGGGCGTCGTAGGTTGTCGGGCGCGTGCCCCGTGAACATCGCACGATTATTCCTAATCGTTTCGTAAACGTCCGGGCAGAACATCCGAAGCGCCTCGACGGCGATGAAGTCGACCGGATTCACCTCCCCTATGACCGCAGGGAAGGTAACCGCAAGAGTGTTCGTGAATCGAACCACATCCCTCGGGGTTTCCAGGAACTTGTCGATTCCCTCAAGGAATATGTTTCCCCAGTACGTATTGTCGAAATCCTTTTCCCGCACACCTGTCAAGATTGAGTTCAGCCTCTCAAAGAAGAGATTCCTTATTGAAAGACGATCCACGAGGGGAAGTTCGAAAGCGGTCTGCACAATCTTTTCCAAATAATCGGCGCCGGCACCGCTTTGCGATTCGCTCAGCGCCCGGGCCACGACGCTCTTGTCGAACGCCATAAGGTACGTGAGGTGTGGAAAGTCGGCGATAGCCTTGACGACACGGAAAATCTGACCTATCTCCACCGAAGTTAGTCGGTCAATGTCATCTAGCACGGCGAGAACGGGCCGCCCCGACTTCTGAAGAGCGCCTGAAATCTTATCCTTCAACTTCGCAATGTCTGCATTCGGGAGAAGCAGTCTCGCAACGATTTTCGCCCAAGATGCGGGGGCCTCGGACAGTAACTCAGCGAACGTCGTCAATCTGCGCCGCATCCTGAATCGCGTCCACCAGGAAAACCCTTTGTGCCCTTTCAGCGACGCCTGCAATTGGTTAAGAAATGCCCAAATTAAATCTTCGCTGCCCGAGAACCACCATGGATTGAACGCGACGACTATAGGGTGTTCGCTTGGTTCCGCCCCATTCAAATAGTGTCGAACATAATTGAGCATCGTTGTTTTGCCGGAACCCCAGCTACCGTAAAGAGCTATAACATGCCCTTCTGGCGGCGACGCCTTGACGATGCTCTGCGCCAGCCGTTTGGCGAATGGTGCGTATCCGAGACGGTCCGAACTCGGATCGGCACCGGGCCGGTCAGCGGACAGATCGGATGGCATTTGGCCTTCACGAGGATTCGCAGCCATGCTTATGTCTCACCGATGACCACGGTGCCCCCCGCCTTCGGCTAACCTCAGTCGGACTTCACGGTCGTCGAAACATGACCACCGACTCCCGCGCCGGCTTTCTCCCGTATCGTTCCATCTGTTGAGCGCTGTTTCCCCTGAGCCGGATCACCCACGTTTCTTCCCATTCGAGGCCGACTTGCTTGCCGAGATCAGCCAAGATTGAATCAACCGGCACGTGCACGCCCGCATGTTGTACGTTTCCGACGACAAGCGCGATGTGCCCGCCACGACGTGTGACCTTTTTCAGCGCGGCTAGCGTCAGGTGCATGTCCTCGAAGTACCCACGGATCATCCGAGGGATGCGTTTGTCTCGAACATCTTCTATCCCATCCAGGACCGTTTTGGCAGACGTGGGCGGCTTCCATCCGTTGAGATCGCACGGTACGGTTCGCGCCTCAACGTGCGAACGGAGGTTCTCGTACCTCAGTTTCTTGAGACCGGTGTCATCGAGGAACTGAAATAGCAGTTCGGTTGTGAAAATCCTCGTATAGTCATGTCGATTCGGATAGGGCGGGGAAGAAATTACGGCATCGAAGTGGCCGTAGCCTTCGAGCGGCACGCGGGCGTCGTGCTTACAAGCGTGCCAGTCGCCTTTTAGCCCGTTCGACGTTCCCGACCGAAGGTCAGCGATCATGCCGCTTACCATGCGTGTAAAACGCAATGGCACAGTATCCGCCCGGCTTCTCACCCGCCGCCACCGAAACCATCCACCGTCCGGCAACGCCCTGCTATAGTGAGGCAACAGCCGTAACAGCGCCAACGCGAAGAACCGTTTCTCAGACCCATCAGCGACGGATTCGATTACGCGCCGGACACCGGCCAAGTTGCGATGCGTCTCTAATTCCAACGCTTTGGCTAGGAACTGCGTCCGCCGCAACCGCGACGGTAGGCTCAAGCTCTTCATCGCTTGCTGAATGTTCTTCCAAGTACTCTCTAATTTTCCGACGCTGTAACGCGCTACCTTTGCATTCGTGACGAATACGGACAGCGGTGAAATGTCCGACCCAATTGCCGCAATGCGGCGCGCCTTGGCAGCCAGAAGCGTTGTTCCCGCTCCGACGAACGGATCGTAAATCCGGCATTCTTCGTTTAGCCGCCAATGCTCAATCAGACTGTTTACGAGAACGTCTGAAAAGCTGTGCGGAAAAACGAACCATTTGTGAATTGGAGTCGTGCGAAGAGGGCGAGGGGTAGCATGGCGGCTCAGATCGAGGCGATCCTCAAAGCCACGCGGTAGCTTAGCAACTCCTTGATCCACGACCCCTCACCCAAAACATTGCCCGCGTCATCTCAGCGATTCTGCCGGTACGCAGGCTTTGGAAATTCAATCTTGACCGGCTGGCGATAAATGGGATGAGTGATGAGCAAATCGCCCTTGTCGAGCCGTGTGAGGTGCATTTTCACGTCGTCTTTCAGGAACCGATAGCCCGCCGACGCCAATTCCGTTGGCGCTGTACGTCCAAAAACCCGCGTACCAGCGTTCCCGATCACGCGCTGGTGGACTGCGCTCGCGAATTGCTGCGCTGACATCAAAATCACCCCGAGCGACCGTCCGCGCTCCGAAATTTCCAAAATATCGTCCAGAATTGGCGAAGACTGCGAACGTTCTGCCGGAGCGTACTTGTTCAACTCATCCACGAAAATGATTACCCGTTTCGGCGGCTCGTACCGTGCGGCTTGCTTCGCCTTTTTATTTTTGTCCATCGGCCCCAAATCGAGACCTTCTTCACCCGCCCCGGCGAACACGTTGTAAATCGTTCGCACAACGTCCCCGAAAACGAGCGTTTGCTCGTTGTCGTGCAGCTTTGCTATGTCAACGACGTAGGTATGCCCGCCTTGGATGCGGCTCAGGACACTGTGAATCGTGATCCAGTTCTGTGCTTTCTGATCCACGAACACGCCTGTATTCCGATGGCGCACCAATTTGTTGATGTACCGAAAGAAGCGCAGAACTGAACGTGGTTGAAGTGCTCCAGGAGGCTGATCTTGCCCATTCGCCCACCGACTTAACGGGCTTCTCCAAAGAAGGTCGTCCCAGGTCCTAACGCCCTGCCATTCTTTTCTGTTTGCTTCTACCCCGTCCCGGATGTGCCCCACAATTGCATCAAGCACGCCGTACTCATCCGGCACGTCCGCCAGCATTGCGTCCAGCTTGTCAATGCAGTCCCGGAACTCGTAGGCGTAAATCTTTGTTTTCATCAAATCAGGTTGCGGCGGGTAGCAATTTGCTCTCGCCGGATCGCGTTGACTCTCCCGGCCTGCTGGGAGCAGATACATCACGTTGCTAAACGGTTGAGGTTTCAGCCCCAGCCTCTTCCACATGTCCAGTTGTTCGGGCGGCAATCCTCCTTGTGGATCAAGGTCAATCGCCAGCAGATCGTTGTATTTCACATTTACAAGGACAACCGCGACATCCGACGATTTCACGTCTCCCGACGAACCCGCCACTTTCCGATCCATCGTTTGCAGGATGCTTTGAATCAGAAACATCACATACGAGGTTTTGGTAGCCAATCCCGAAATGCCCGCCACGTTCACATGCGCCCCTTCTGGCCCCAGGACATATTCAGCGTCTATGTAGGCAATTGCTTCAGTGCCGTTGCTCATGCGAATCAAGCCAGCGGGAACACATATCGGCTGTTTCTTTTCCTGTTCCTTCTTCTTCATCGTGTCGATGCCGAGAGCCACGTGAATGCCCTCGTCATCGGCGAACCACACCAACGCCTCGTTCTGGACAGGCATGTAAATCTCTTTGTCGTTCGACAGCACCGCCACTTCCGCCACATTCGTTCCCTGGCGAGGCGTATTCGGCTCATCCAGCAGAGCACCAAAATCATTCGCGATGAAGTTCGAAAGATGCGTTGCCGCATCGGTCGTGTGGGTGATGTTTGTCACCAACCCATACGTGTTACTGTCCTGAAGGTGCTTAGCTGCGACGATATCGAACGGATTCAACTGGCGGCCCGGGCGAAGCCAGAAGGAAAATGATTCGGACGTGTTCCCATGACGGTCCGTCGCGGTACCCCGGCCAATTGCTTCTGCAACAGGGAAGCGCTCCTTTCCCACAGCCGCCTCCGCCGCAGGTTCCACGTCCACCGCTACGCCCGGATCGTTTTTCTTCTTTTCATCCGCCATTGGAGTTGCCCTCCTTCACTAGGCGGTTACGAGTTTCGGCCACTTGATTCCGGCACGTAGAACTTCTTCCGAAAAGAATCCGTTCTTGATTACTTGTTCCGCCAGAAATATCGGATACAGGTGCGCGTGCCATCTCGCGTCCTTTCCATGTGGACACACGCTCCGTTCTGCGAGAAGCGCCCGTGAGAGCCGATCAATCAAGTTTGAGTCCACAAGCTCGTTCCGTGGATTTGGAATTTCCACCTTCACAACGCCCATCAGCGGGTAATCGAGGTTTTTCTGTTCGCGCATCCGCACATACCAAAAGGCGACGTGCCCACTATCACGGCCAAAAACCGCCGTTCGCTGATTCACTTCCAGCTTCGCCAGAAGCTCGTAAAGATTGAACTTCGTCACCTGCCCGCGCGAAGTCAGTTCGAAAGTCTGGTCCTTGCTGAAGTTCTTCACAACGCCAACGAAGCCGCGTTCAAACGCCTTTTCTTTGAATTCCTTGCCCAGACCGCCATCCACGACGACCCACGCTCCGGTCCGTTCGTGCTCGGCCAGCAACTCCCGGAGCGTTTCCTTCTCCAGTTCGCGCATCCGCCAGTTGGCTTTGTGCGCGGCCCGAGACCGCTTCTCCCGATGCTCTCCGTCCGCGCCGCCATCAGCGTAATAGTCGGCGTCCTTCGTGTTCAGGATTTTGATCGCGAATGGCCCGGTGTCGGATTCCAACGCCTCCAACTTCCTCCATACGGCGTCGGTCAGCACTGCGCGATCAGCCAGAATGATGATCTCTCGCTTCGGCGGCTTGTACACGTGGACCCGCCCATCATCTTCGCGCGCTACGCCAGCCGCGCCCGCCTGCCCAAGCATCACCGGCGTGCTTTGATCCTGCACGATTGCCGTGCCAAGGAAATATGTCTTCACCGAGCCGTCTACAAAGTAGCTAAACACGTGCTCGTCAACCCTTCGCAGAGGTTCCAGTGATACGTACAAGCGGTTACTCGGCGCTTCCTGAAAGCCTCGAATGATTCTGTCGTCGCGGGTAACTATGCGGTCGTAATACTCGTCAATGTCGAACCGCTGTAGAAATTCTTGCGCTTGACCTGTGGCGGGCAAGACTTGTGCGCCATCAGCGATCGCTCGCAGGGCAGGTTCAAGCGATGCAAAAGGATTTGCCATTCTTACGCTTCCTGCTCGACCTCCTCCTCGATTTCCTCTTCGTCCGTCTCCAGGTCAGCCTTCGTAATCTCAGCATAGCCCGCCTGAATTTCCTTCAGGTCGGCTGAGGTTAGTCCCCAAAGCTCCAGAACGGTCTCGTCGATCTGGCCAGACACTTTCTCTGCTTCTGCTTCCCGAGCAGCCGCGACAGCGTGCTTCGCCTTCGCAGCAAACTCCGCCAGCTTTTTGCAGCACGCTCTCTTACTATCGAACTTAGGTACCCGGATGTTCTCCAAAATATGCGGCGATGCGAAGCTCTTCCCGCCAGCCTGCGAATAAGAAATCGCGGCGAAATTGAAAGGCAACGAATTTACGACTGCGGCTAGATATAGCGCCTCATCTTTCGAGTCTACTTCTACGAAGGTATGCGTTTCCTGTGGAATGATGGGTTTCCCGCTTTCCATACCGATGGGAACTGCCCCAATCGACCGTCCGATACGTCCCCACACCACTTTATGCGACGCAACTGTGTATTCTCCGACATCGAACATCGAGTAGAATGGCGCAGTCTCCTCGACCACCCCGTTCCGTTTCCTTGTGTAATAGCGCTTGAAAGCAGCGCGATCTCTCAAGGTCTTCTCGAAGTGTTTCAAGTACGCCCATGTTTTCGGATAGTCCTTTTGCATCGTCTCCGCATCGACACCGCGACGTAGCTTGGGATCCTGCACCAAGAGAATGTACGCTGACGGGTTCGCGATCCACCTTCGGACTTCAACCCCTCTCAAAACCGGATACAGGAATTCCGTTTCGAGAATAACTTGGGTTTCGTCTACTTCGCGCTTAGTGCCGTCCGTTATATTCTTGAGCAGAAAGGTGCCGTCTTTTCGATCCTGAAGTTTCTCTAACCAGTACACACCATTTGCGCCGCCGCTATACGCGCCAGCGTGCGCTTCGTAATCTGCTTTCCCCAACATCTTACGTATCACCCGAATGGCTTTCGGGCGCGCCGTTAGCCAGGCTGACGAAGAGTCCTTTACATCAACCGGCTCGGCTACGTAGTGCAAGCGTCGCGTCATTTCGCTCGCTTCAGCAAGAGAAAGGTCATAACCAATCCTTTTGCCTTTCACCGTCTTCTGCCAAACCGTGTATGGGACTTGCTGCTTTACCTGCCCACCCTTTTCCACAATTAGCACTGCCGTTCGATTCGAGGCTTCCTCGAAAGGCTGAAAATCCACCATGTCATCCACGTGCAGTGCGCTGAGGCGTATGCCGCTCCCCAACTTAAATTTCCGAAAGCCTTGACCAGAGCCCGACGTCTTAAAAACGGACTGCGTGATCACGAATCCCAACCGCCCACCATTCTTCAGGAGAGCATCCGCGACCTCGTAAGTCATGAGCATGGAAATGTCTTTCTTGCTCTTACCGAGGATCGTATCCATTCCTCCGTGCGGGAATAATCCGTGCCGCACCCAAATCGGTTTCGTGTCGTTTCGATACTCCGCAGGCAGGTTGTCCCAAATCACCCATGGTGGATTTCCCGCAACGAGATCAAATTGGCCGATAAAAAGAGGCATGAAGTAATTCTTCACGATGGCGGCCCAAATTCCGTTCAAGCCGTCGTCATGCAGTTCCACGAGCCGTCCATAAAGTTTTCCAAGGATATCCGCCGCGCCTTCGCCCTGTCCGTCTTTTCCTTCCCAACGAGCTTCTGCAATGGCAAGCTGTTTTTTCGCGCGAGCGAGAAACGCGTCCGGCTTCACGTCCGTTTCGACACATTCACCAAGCAAATTTGCTATGTCGTCGATCTGCTTGCGCGACTTCAGTGCCGAAGGAATGTCGAGTGGGCCAACAGTGGTTTTGATCGTGTAGCGATCTTTGTTAAACAGAGTTTTCCCGACTTCAGGCGACACAATCGAATCGGCAAGGTAAACGGGAATGTCTATATCCTCCGTCCGGTGCTCCATGAGTTCTCGAATCGCCAACAAGTAATTCGTTCGAGCAGCGATCACGGCGAGAGGATTCAGGTCTATTCCAGCTATGTTTCCCAGGATTGCGTTCAGCGTTTCCTTTTCATTCATTCCCTCTTTGCCAAGGCAGCGTTCCTTTAGTCTCTTGATTGCCAAGATGAGGAACGTACCCGATCCGCACGAAGGGTCCAGCAGGCGTTTGCGCGTGTCGCCTTGATATCCGAGTTGATTTAACAGCCGATCCGCCAACCAGTCCGGCGTGTAGTATTCGCCCAAGTCGTGGCGTAGTTCACCCGGCATCAGGTAGTGATACAGACGCTTGAGCAGGTCGCGTGCTGCCTCTGGATTTACCTCCAGCGTCCCAGGATCATAGTCCTTCAGTCGCGTGACCAGCAGGCGAACCGCGTCTGCCACATCGTCATTCCACGCTTCCAAATACCAGCGAAAGAAATCACCCTCGAGAAAATTCCGAATGCCCAATCGCCGGAACAGGCCGCCGTGTTCCAGTTCCTTAATTTCTTTTTCGAGAGCTTCGTTGTCGAGCGAATACAGCGAACCGAACCGGCTCCCAAAACCGGAGATAAATCGCGAGAGCGCGAGGTAAGCGATCAACTTCACCAAGACGCTGAAATACGTGTGGACAGTGAAAAAAAGCAGAGGTGGGTCGAGTTCTTTGGCTCCAACGCCCATTCCCGATGCAAAACTCACGAGTTCTTTCTTGTGCTTTATCTGCGTCGAGCCCTCTCCGTACCCGGTGACCTCTCCGTAGAAGGTCTGCCATTGCTTGAACAGCTTGGCGACAAGCCCGTCGCCATCGCTCTTCAGCTTCGCTCGAAGCGCATCGTAAAAGCCCTTGGCCACTCGCTCTGCCGTCAGCGTACCCGCTCCAAAGTCGGCGATTAGATTGTCGGGAAGAAGCGCTTTTCCCGACGTGAGCGAAACCAACAGGCGGAGGAAACGATCAGTAGTGCGCTCGTTAACTGGAACAGGCTCTTCCACGAGGAAGTGCCCGTCAACATGACGCACAAAGATGTAGAAATTCCCATCGAGCGCCACACCCACCATCCGGTGAATCTCTTGGCGTTCCTTCGCCGCGACGCCCTCGATATAGTCCTTCACCTGTTGGACCGCATGAGCAGTGTGCTTGTGCGTCAAACTGGAACGGAGAGAACCAGGCGGCTCGTACTCAAGGATTAAACGGTTATAGGCAGCATCAGCGCGGCCCGTTGCGAGTACGTATTCTTCGCGAGACAGCAGCGGAATATCTCGCTCCTTTGCAAAATCTTCGATAAAGCGCGAGAATTGCTTGCGAAAATCCGCTTCGTTCCGGCTCGCCCGGGCTGCATTCTGGATCAGTCGCGTTATCTCGCCGGCGCGTGCTACGGCCGTGTCCTTCGACATCATCTTCCCCTCTGTGGCGTGCATCGCATCCTACCACAGTGCCCGGGCCTGTTCTGTGACGACCGAAAAAATATACAACATCGTTAACTGCCCTTAGTCGCGCTACGACTCCCTTCCTCGCCTCCGTCCTGAATTCTGTGCCTGTCTCCTTTCCGCCGCACGTTTTCTCGGGCGCTGCTTCGGGAGAATTCCCACGCCCGGCAGCTTCACGGCTTCTGCTTTCCCGGTTCCTCCCGAACCGCACGGGTCCCTCCCATAAAGCAGCCGCTTGCTTTGGGAGTGGTCTCCACTCGCTTTTGAGCGCCCCGAGCAAACGGGGCGGAAAAGGAGAAAAGAAAATGTATCTGAATTCAGTTCAAATCATCGGCTTCGTTGGAAAAGACCCCGAGCGACGCCAGGCGCGCGCGAATGACGCGGCCTTCACCGTCCTTTCGGTCGCCACGCAGCGGTCGTGGAAGAACGCAGACGACGAGTGGGCCTCGAAAACGCATTATAGAAGGGCGCTCCCTTTGGAGTAGGTTTTGAGCGTTCGCCTCATCCCTACGAAAAGGAGCACCCTCGATGGATAGTGTGAAGTATATCGGTATGGACGTTCACCGCGAAAGTATCTCG
>Ga0209061_1003147_pt1 | contig 18568 bp, 25 predicted proteins | sample Coa_R1_10_FD_187157 | JGI IMG/M metagenome (GOLD analysis project Ga0209061, IMG submission 187157) | Surface soil microbial communities from Centralia Pennsylvania, which are recovering from an underground coalmine fire - Coalmine... | ecosystem: Environmental > Terrestrial > Soil >...
ACCGCGTGAGAAAATGTATACGCCCGCTCATTTCACATCGCTTCCTCTTCTGCCACCATGCTTGTCAGGCGGCGCTGCCAGGTCTCTACCGCTTCGATCACCGAATCGCGCTCCTCGTTCTGCGGAAGGTACTCCCATTGAACATGGTGGATAAATCGATCAGCCCTCTCCAAACCGACTTCGGGCTGGATTGTGGCCTTTGAGCTGTCCAGTGGGGCCACCTCTTCCCGAGGCGAGGCTCCATCCGGGTGCTTTTGCTGTCACCTTCCCTGACTGCCTCGCGACAAAACGCGCCAACCGCATCTGGCTTCGGTGGCGCTTAAGCGTAAACCTTTGGCAAGGGGCATGCGAGCACTTCGCGCGCCGTCCATCGTCGAGTGGTTCTGCCAGCCGCCATGGCTGGCGTCCGTTGTCGGTAGCGTTGAGCCGTTAGTTTGCCACCTCGCTCTCGTGGCTGCACGAGCCTCACCCGCAGCGATTGGTGAGGACGCACAAAATGATAGTACGCCCGCCACCACTCCAGATGGGCGAGCAGCTGTGGTGACTGTTGCGCCGTCACCCAGGTACGGCGAGCGAGCGCGGCTACACCATGGCGGACGGTCAAATTCAGCCGCTCGATGAAAGCGGGGTTCAGCCTTCCAGAGAGGCCTAATCTCTGTAAGCTGGCTTTGAGAGCGTCCTCTGTCCCCAGGCGCATGATGTGGGTGACCCGAACCAGCTTGCGCCGCCGGTAGCTCTTTTTCACCTGACCATAGATCAAGCCCGCCGCTACCCGCCACTTACGCACGTTCCTGCCTCGACGACTTCCTACGAACCAGTCTCCAAAATGGGCCGTGAGGGCATAGAAATACAAATTTAAGCCATCACTGGTGAACAGTGGCAGACAGCCAGGGGTCAAGAGCTGTCGCAGGGAGTGGATGACGGTATGCGCGGCGTTTTGTGTGCGGGGACCCAGGTGGAGCACAGGAAGCAGCTTCGTGCAGGGGTCGATGACTAGCCAGAGCCAGAGTACCTGTCTGGCGCAGCGCAGCCTGGTGCGCAGTTCATCCAGCTGGAGGTGCGGGAAGTGGAGATAGGAGAAGAGGTGCTTATGCAGCGTCTGAGCATGCTCTCCAGCGCGAGTCAGCCACGTCGTGATGGAGGCTTGTCGATAGCCGAAGACCCGTTCGGCGGCGGAAACGTCCAGTCCTTCGGCCAGTGCAGCAAGCACCCTTGCGACCTGATAGGAAGGGGGTTTCAGACAGTACAGGGCAGTGTTGCGCCTGGAAGTGAACGGGATACGGCACGCCTGGCAGCGAAACGTCTGAATCCGCTCGGCCCTGCCATGCTTGCCATCGCCAACGAGCGCGTGGATGTGAGCGTCGGTGATTCCGAAGTATACACACTGCGGGTTCGGACAGGCAAAGCCCTCGGTGGGGATCCGCTTGGGTGCTCCCCGCTGGCTTTTCACCTCAGACCAGGGACGTACAGGCTTAGGTGCTGGTCCTCCACCCGACGAGGCAGTGGAGGCGAGACGACAGGCCGGGCAATCATCTGGGCAGCGAGGCTTCAACAGACGGTGGAGTGTGCCACGCCTGGCCCTTCCTCGTAAATGGGAAGGCTGAAGAGAGAACCAGCGAAGACGCCAAAGCAGCGCCAGAGAGAGGAGACAGACCACGAGCAAGAACAGGAACAGATGAAAGGCCATAACAATCCTCGCTGCTTGAAGTGGGTGGCATGGAACGTTTCCGCATCATAACGAGCCTCGGAAGGGGCTGTCAAGCCGGTAGGAGAGAAGGCGGAATTATCCACCACCGAGAGGGGCTGTACCAAACGTTGAGTATGCATCGCCTGGTGCAGATGGTACTCAGACACCACCTGGATGTTCCAACCCGCAGATACCGGGCACGTCAGGCACTGCGCCTCATCAGCGAGTCGGTTCTGTCAACCCGCGTGAGCATGCGGACAACATGTGAGCAACTCCTACCTCATGCGTTGACTGTACTTCACTGTCTGGAGGAGGAGCAGGGAACGGAAGCCTGGGACGCAAGTAGCGCCTCCGAGATGGCTGCGCTCCAGATGAAGCTCGCCGGCTATCTCGCAACTCAGGGGCGCTACAGGCAGGCAGCCGCGCTTTCTGGCCGCTCTCATCGCCTGTACGAACTCTACCCAATCGCCATGCGCCCGCAATGGACACGCTCGCTACTCGACCTGGCCGACTGCTACGCGCAGCAAGGCAAGGACGGCCAGGCCCAGACCTGCTACGAACGCGCCCGCGCGATCCAGGAGCAGGTACTCGGCCCATCTCATCCTGAGGTCATTGCTACCCTGCCTGGTCTGGCGCTCCTGCACAAAAAACAGCAGCGCTACACGCAGGCCATTGCGCTCCTGCTCCCCATTGTCGCAAAACAGGTCGATTGATCCAACCTTCCAGGTACTCCTGCCGCACTCCCTCGCCGACCTGTATACCAGGCAGAGAGACTATGCAGAGGCCGAGGACTACTTTCAGCGCGCCCTGGCCCTGTGGCAGCAGACCCGGACACCCGTACAAACGGTGACGAAACCCTCCTGAGACCACTATGCTGAACAGGCGCTCGGTGCTCGGTCTGGTGCCGGGTGCCTGTTCGTACTCGCTCTGGTCAGGAAGGCCGGCCCCGTGGATGATGCGCGGCGTGTCTTCTTCTTCACAAAACGAGAGCAGATCCCGCTCCATCGCTGTTCAAGGGTCTCTACCCGTGCCGCGACTGCTTCCAGGCCGCACTGCCCGCTCAGGAGCAAAGTCCAGGCAGAGAGCATATCCAGGCGCGGATTCTCCCCGCACCCGGGTACCGGCAGGCGCTCCATCCAGGTCAGCAGCCTTTTTACCAGACACAAGAGAGCCTTTTTCAGGCGGGCAGGTAGGTGAGGCCGATGGCTCCCAACGCGAAGGTCTTCGCACTCAGCACCTTCAGACTGAGCGAATGAGGCAGATCTTTGAAGAGAGGCTTGCCGCTCCCAAGCACGACAGGATGCACTACCAGATGGTACTCGTCGATGAGACCTGTACGTGCAAGGGACCGGGCAAGCATCGCGCCGCCCCCCACCAGGATATTCTTCCCGGCTTGCTGTTTCAGGTGTGCGATCTCTTCCGCCGCGCTGGCGGTTGCTAAGCGGGAATTTCGCCACTCCAGCGTGGTGAGCCGGGAGGAGAAGACGATCTTGGTGTGGCTATTCAGCAGGGCAGTCATCTCACTGGTCTGTGACGGCCATGGTGCTGCTTGCTGCAAGTAGGTGGTGTGGCCGAGCAGGATGGTATCGACTCCGCGCAGGAGGCCGGTGATCCACTCTCCCATATCGGGACTCATCGTACGAAAAGCCCAGTCGAGTTCTCCGTTTGGCCCGGCTACATACCCGTCCAGGGTGATATTCATACCGAGGCAGACTTTTCTCATGAAGTTCTCCTTTTGTCTTATGCTTCCTCCGTCACATTCGAGCGCAAGCAGAATCACGCTCAAATTGACCACGGCATCGGTTTTCATCGAGCGCCTCGGGACGCATCGACGCTATGAGAAGCATAGACGAGATGTGGTGGTAGTGGGATCTCCCAAAGGTGATAATTTGACTTTGCCGATGGAGGTATTGTTGTTGGGAAAGCAGCGGTGTCTCGTCACAGCAGTTTGAGACGGGCAGCCTGGGCAAGCGCCTGCGTGCGGCTGCTCACGCCCAGCTTGCCGTAGATGTTGCGCGTGTGGACCTTGACGGTGCCCACACTGAGCACCAGGCGCCGGGCGATCTCACGATTGGAAAGGCCCTGAGCAATCAAACCCAGCACCTCTACCTCCCGCGCGCTCAGCGGTTCGAGCAGCGCCTGGTTCGCGCTCGCGCCGGGGGTCTCATCCGCATCACCCAGGATTGACCGGATTGTGGTCTCCAGATCCAGGCCGCTACCGCGTTCCCAGGCGGCCTGATACGCCTCCTCTCCAAGCTGATGCACCAGCTCGGCACGCACACGTTCCACCTTTGACCAGCGATGCAGCCATCCGCTTGCCCAGGTGGGTTGTTGAAACGCCAGGCTCAGCAGTTCGGTAGCCGCTTCTAACATCCCTTCATGGGCGCGTGCGATGGCTTCCAGGGCCAGGCAGATCGTCGCCGGGCCGGGATCGTCGCGTCTCCCCGAAAAGAGCGCCGGGTAACTCCGCCGTGCGGCGTCATACTGACCCAGCCCGCAGTCAGCTATTGCCTGCCCCCAATGCACGTTCAGTTCGTGGTAGCTGCCCAGGAACGGCTCCTGCGAGAGCGCTTGCTGCCTCCTCACCAGTGCTGCGCCTTCAGAATAAGCTTCGTCCTTCACGCAGAGCAAAAACGCCAGCAAACTTGCCGAGAGCAATTTGCTGTCGAGGTTATTGGTTTCTTCGGCCAGGTCGCGCATCTCTTCGGCGAGCATATGTGCCTCTTCCAGCTCACCCTTCAACAGCACCACTTCCGCCAGTTCAAACAGAGCATGCAGGATGCCCTTCACGTTGCCGATTTCGCGCATCATCTCAAGCCCCTCCCGCGCGTACCTCTCACATGCGGGGTAATCCAGTTGCGCGAGCGTAACATCGGTCAGACAGAGGGTGATCCAGGCCATGCCGCTGCGATCCCCAATGGTGCGCCGCAGGTCAAGGCTCCGCTGGAACAGCCGCTGCTGTTCCGCGGAGGTCTGCGGGACTCCCAGCGCCAGCCAGGACAGCGTTTCTGCCTGGTAGAAAGGATCTTCCAACGCTTCGAACACCGCCGCGCTTTCCTGAAAAAGCTTCGCCGCCCTGGCGTGGATATGTGGGCGTTTCTCTTCCACCTCCCAGACGGCGAGCAACGCCGAAACGAGGAGGCAGAAACCGATCTCTGCCTGATCCTTTTGTGCGCGTGCCGTCGCCAGGCAGGCGTCTATCTGGGCGCGCAGATCCTCTTCGATGTGCAAACTGCCCAGCAAAATCAGCCGCGCCAGCCGCGCCTGTATGCGGCGGAGTGCGGGAAGGTGCTGCGGCGGAGGAGAGGATGAAAACCGCTGGATCGCGGCCTGAAGCAATGCCGCGATTTCGTGATAGCGTCCGTGCATATCTGCGAACAAGTGCAGGCTTTCGACGGCCCCTGAAAGAGCTTCAACATGTCCCTGCTCGACGGCCAGGTACCAGGCGCGGCGGATGTTCTCAAAGTCCGCTTCTATAGCGTCTAAGGCTGCGATCTGCCGGTACGTTTTGATGTCGCGCTCAAGGCGGTGCAGCAGACCAAGATAGTAGTCGATGTAGGCCTGCTGGACCGCCCCTGCTTCACCAGACGCCTCCAGGTGTTGCTCGCCGTACTGGCGCAGCAGTTCATGGACCTGGTAGCGTCCCGACGCTGCTCTACGCACCAGCGATTGGTCGATCAGCCTGGCGAGTGTCGAAAGGTCTGCCTCGGCCACGACCCGGGCCGCCTCGCGGCTAAATCCGCCGCGAAAAACGGACACGCGCTGAAAGACCGCGCGTTCCTTTTCACCGAGCCGCTGCCAGGAGTGGCTCAACACGGAGCGCATGCTGCGGTGGCGCTCTGGCAGGTTGCGCGAACGAGTCGCCAGCAGATCGAGATTGCGTTGGAGTTCCTGGGCGATGTCGATGGGGCGGAGCGTCGAGAGCCAGCTCACCGCCAGTTCGATGCCCAGTGGCATTCCCTCCACCAGCCGGCAGATGTCCATCACTCCCCGCTCGTCTTCGGCCAGGTCGAAATCACTCCGTATGCGGCGTGCCCGATCCACAAACAACTGCACCGCGCTGTAATCGCCAGGGACTTTGCCCTCTTCTCGTTCGGGATAGCTGAGGCCGGAGATCGGCCTGATCCATTCTTCCTGGAGGTTGAGCGTCTCACGAGAGGTCGCCAGGATTTTCAGGCCAGTAGTGGCGGTCAGGATGTCAGAAACGAGATCAACGCCCTCCAGCAGATGCTCCAGATTATCCAGCACCAGCAGCACACGTTGCTCGTGCTTCTCGCGCAGATACGCCAAAAATTGCTCACGAGGGCTGCGCTGGTCCTGCTGAAAACGAAACGGCATGGCTTCGGCAATGGCTGGCAGCAGGTCGTCGGCCCGTGAGAGTGCGGCGAGCGGCACCCAAAAGACACCGTTGGGGAAGGAAGCGCGATGGAGTGAGGCGACTTCCATTGCCAGCCGGGTCTTGCCGATTCCCCCTGGCCCAACGAGCGTCACCAGGCGGCAGAATGGATTAGAGAGTAGTGCGCTTACCTCAGCCATTTCCCGCGAGCGACCAATCAGTGGCATGAGTTGGGCAGGCAGGTCGTCAGTGTAGCTATCAGGTGTTCTGATCGGCAAATGATGCATAGCGGGCCTCCTTGTCTGCGGGGGAGTCAGATCACCACCCGGGCTCAGTACGATACCGGGCCGTATTCAGGTCCCATCTTAGCTGATTTTTCGTGAAAGAACAAGGAGGAGATTGTTGACCCAGGGCCAGGTCAACAGGCCGTTTTTCCTGTCGGGATGAGACGATCACGGCGCTGCTCGCCGAGTCTTGTGTTATACTTCTGCCTGTGGGAAATTGAAGATGAGATATCCAATGGGAATGAAAGGACGCTATGCCCAGACCATCGCTGCATGTCCTTATCTGGTCTGAAGACGCTCAGCAGTATGAACTGCGGATCCACGGAAAACCCGCTTTTCCCTCTCAAGTGGAGCGCAAAGCTTCAAGCAGGCGAGACGGTGCTGATCAATGGCGCGACAGGCTTTGCCGGGAAACTCGCCGTCCAGGTTGCCAGGCTGCTTGGCGCAAAACGAGTGATTGGTACCGGGCGCGACGCTGTGCAGCTTGCGAAACTTCGTGACCTGGGAGCAGATGCCGTGATTGATCTCAAACAATCCGACGCCAATGTGGTCGAAGCCTTCAAACAGGAAGCAGGAGCGTCAGGATACCAGATCATCCTTGATTTTGTGTGGGGCCATCCAACTGAACTGCTCCTTGAAACGCTTATTCCGCGCGAACTTTCCCTTGCCAGACAGCGCGTTCGTCTGGTGCAGATCGGGGAAATGGCGGGACCAACAATTTCTCTGGCTGCGGCGGCGCTGCGTACCTCCGAGCTGGAGATACTGGGTGCAGGTTCCGGTTCGTCCTCGATGAGCCAGGTACTCCTGGACGCTCTGGCATTCCTGGATCAGCCCGGTTTGCTGCCTTCGGGCTGATGCCTGCTCAAAGTGTGCAGGGCCTCTGCCTCCAATTTGCCTTTTGCAATACGAAATCTCACGATCATACATCCAATTCAGAGCGGCTGACATCAGACCTGTTTCCTTCTGACACTCCCCGGCCTCATCTCCCCTCACCAGAATACTCCCATCGAGACGGCGCGGATTACCACTTTTGGTAGATCACACTACCACCAGATGTCGTCTATGCTTACGGCATCAGCAATGAGCCAGGAGGCTCGTGAGGTCAGAAGTGATATTCGACCAATCAGCATTTTCTCTGCTCGGAAACCAGAAGAGGAGAATATTGTGGGAAAAATGCATGTCCACGAAGTGGACATTGATATCGCGCTCGTGCGCCGGTTACTCGCGGCCCAATTCCCGCAATGGGCGGACCAACCGATTGATCCGGTCCCGTCCGCTGGAACGAATAACGCAATCTATCGACTCGGCCCCGACATGGCTGTGCGCCTCCCCCGCATCGAAGGGGCGACCGGGCCACTAGAAAAAGAGCACCTGTGGGTGCCCAGACTGGCTCCACATCTGCCGCTTGCTATCCCTGTCCCGCTCGCCAAAGGGCGGCCTGGCGAGGGCTATCCCTGGTCCTGGTCGGTCTATCGCTGGCTCGCAGGCGAGAACGCGGAACAGGGATGCGGCATCGATCTCGGCCAGGCGGCGCGTGATCTGGCGCGTTTCATCACTGCGCTGCACCGGATCGATCCTATGAACTGGTCAGCCCCTTCGCCCCCGGCCTCTTCGCGCGGCGTGCCGCTCTCCACGAGAGACGCTCCCGTGCGCGCGGCCATCGCCGAACTTTCCGGCATGGTCGATACCGACGCTGTGACTGCGGCCTGGGAGGCGGCTTTGCAGGCGCCGGCCTGGCACGGCCCGCCCGTCTGGACCCACGGAGACCTGCTCCCAGGGAATCTGCTGGTCCGGCGTGGCAGGATCAGCGCCGTCATCGACTGGGAGGGGCTGGGGGTGGGCGATCCCGCCTGCGACTTGATCGTGGGGTGGAGCTTTCTCTCTTCCCCCACGCGAGAGGTCTTGCGCGCCGCGCTGCCGGTCGATGAGGCGACCTGGGCGCGAGGGCGCGGCTGGGCGCTGTCTATTGGACTGATTGCCCTGCCCTATTATCAGGACACCAATCCCGTGTTCGCCGCCACCGCCCGCCGGATGATTACCGAAGTGCTTGCCGATCATCAAAGATAAGAAAGGAGCATTCCTATGCAATTTGCCCTCGACCTTCCCCCCTTTGGCCCTTTCAGCAATCCACACCTGGTGGCGGGCCTGGCCCATGAAGCCGAGGAGGCAGGGTGGGATGGGTTCTTTGTCTGGGACCACCTCAACTACCATCAGGCGGGATTACCACAACCTGTGGCAATCGCTGATCCCTGGATGCTGCTGGCTGCTGTTGCGCTGCGCACCAGATATATCAAGCTCGGCACGATGGTCACGCCAGTGCCACGCCGTCGTCCCTGGATGCTGGCACGCGAAACTGTCACGCTCGACCATCTCTCAGGAGGGCGCCTGATCCTGGGGGTGGGCCTGGGCACCAACTTCTTTGGAGAGTATCAAAACTTCGGTGAGCCAACCGATGAGCGGGTTCATGGAAAGATGCTCGATGAGGGACTTGCGGTCCTGATGGGCCTGTGGAGCGGGGAAGAGTTCAGTTACCAGGGGCAGTATTATCGACTCAGCCGGGGGCAATTTCTGCCCAAACCGCTGCAACAGCCGCGCATCCCGATCTGGGTCGCGGGCAACTGGCCGCACACAAAGCCGTTTCGTCGCGCGGCTCAGTTCGATGGGGTCTTTCCCCAGAGGCTCTCCCACGCCCTTACTCCAGAGGATTTCCGTGAGATCCTTGCCTCTATCCAGGCCCGGCGGACGGCAGCTACACCTTTTGATGTAGTTGCCTCTGGATCGACCGGCGGGCAAGACCCCGCACAGTATAGAGCGCGGGTGGCTGCATTCGCCCGGGCAGGGGCTACCTGGTGGGTGGAGGGCTTTGATCCCCTGGAGACGTTTGAGCAGGTGCGCCAGCGGATCCACCAGGGGCCACCGCGCTTCTGATGTACATCTCAGAATGGAGTTTCAACATGGACGGTTTGTTGTCTGCAAACTGCTGCGTTTCATCCAGGATGGATGATCCTGTTACCAATGAAAGGAAGAATAGATAATGCAAAAGAGCATGTCAGAAGACCGTACCTCTATTACATTCGTTCAGACGGGGCAAAGCACCGATGCGCGAACCCGGCGTACCAGAGCGCTGCTAGCTTGCGGCATGATCGCCGGTCCGCTCTATATCGCCGTAGGTGTCCTCCAGATCCTCATCCGGCCCGGCTTCGATCCGACGCGCAACGATCTGTCGCAGATGAGCCTGGGAGACCTGGGATGGATTCAGATCACCAATTTCATCGTGACCGGCCTGCTGGTCATCGCCTGCGCGGTGGGGATGCGGCGCGCGCTCCGGGGGAGCACGGGTGGAACCTGGGGACCGCTGCTGCTCATCGTCTACGGCCTGGGTCTGATTGGCGCTGGCTTCTTCACCGCCGATCCCGGCCTCGGCTTCCCGCCGGGAACGCCCATGGACGCTCACATTATAAGCTGGCACGGCATCGTGCATACCATCAGCGGTGGGCTGGGCTTTCTTGGGTTGATCGCAGCGTGTTTCGTGTTTGCCCGTCGCTTTGCTGGCAGGCGGCAATGGGGCTGGGCGGCGTACTCGGTCGCTACCGGCGTGTTCTTCCTGGCGGCTTTCGTCGGTATTGCCACCGGGTTCCAGCAGAACGGGGCTGCCCTGGTCATCCTTACGCTGGCCTTTACGGGCGCGGTAGTAATCGCCTGGACCTGGATTGCTGTGCTGGCGGCACGCTTGAGAGCCGGGTTGGCGTGAGGATCGAGTAAGGACAGGAGCGAAGGCGGCCAGAGTACTCTGGCCGCCTGAAACCAATGGGAAAAGATTGTTCTGAAGAGGAAAGATGGTAAAGAGCAAAGAGTTTCCCTCTTGACTCTCCCATAAGGGGAGGATGTAAGCTCTCTGAGGAGGTAAGCCTTCTAGAACGCTGAAGCGGAGAAAGCGAGAGGATGATGCTCAAGATTGGAGAATTTGCGTGTCTGAGCCAGGTGTCGGTGAAAACCCTGCGGCATTATGATGCGCCTGGGGTGTTGCGCCCGGCACAGGTTGATCCTGAGAGCGGCTATCGCCTCTACGATATCGGACAACTGGTCGAGGTCGTGCGCATTCTGGCGCTCAAAGACTGCGGTTTTGCCCTGGAAGAGATCGCGCGGCTCCTGCGGGCGCATGACGCGCAGACGCTTGAGGCGCTGCTGCACCAGCGCGTCGCGGCTCAGGAGCGCCTGGTCGCTGATGAGCAGGCCCGTCTCCAGCGCATGATCGCGCGCACAAAGCAACTGGCGGAGGCTGATCGCATGCCGCTTTACGATGTGCGGCCAGAAGGCCCCTGGCTTGAGCCACGGGGATGAATGGCCTCGCACCCTTCTGTTAACACATGTTCTAATTTGTGCTAAAATCTGCATATGCGTAAAACATTTCAGTACCGAATCTATCCGACGAAAAAGCAGGTGAAAGCCTTGTATGACACCCTTGAAGCGTGCCGCTGGCTGTATAATCATCTGCTTGAGAAGCGTCGGGACGCCTGGGAGCAAGAGGGGAAATCTCTCTCGCTCTATCAGCAACAAGAAACCTTTTCGGTCCTGCAAACTGAACGCCCCTCGCTCAAAGGAGTCCACTCCCAGGTGCTTCAGAACGTCGCGGTGCGTGTCGATCTGGCCTTCAAAGCCTTCTTCCGCCGCTGGAAGGCCGGTGAGAAACCAGGCTACCCCCGTTTTAAAGGCTCTGGGCGCTACGATAGTTTCACCTTCCCACAATCCGGCTTTTCCATCACGCACGACCAACGGGTATGCCTCTCCAAGATCGGGAGGGTGAAGATGGTCTACCATCGTCCCGTGAAAGGCAAGATCAAGACCTGCACGATAGAGCGCAGCCGCACCGGCAAGTGGTACGTGTGCTTCTCCTGTGAAATGGAACCGGAGCGCTTGCCCCAGAATACGAACAGGTGCGCAGGGAAGCGGGTTTGCTTCCAGCGTGGCTAACCCTTGCTGGCAAGCGGCGATCAACCGCTTGTGCTCTAAGGAGCGGGCCAGGGCCAGGCTGTGTTCGTAGTGCTGGCGCGCCCGGGCCGCATCTCCCTGCAAGGCGTATATTCGTGCCTGCAAGAAAAACGAGCGAGCGAGATGGCGGCGATTGCCCACATCCAGATTGATCTGGTGGCATTCGCTCAGCAGCTCGTGCGCTCTGGCGAGATCTCCCCGGTCCAGGGCATATTGCTCCAGCAGACTCAGCGCATGGCCCAGCGCCCACCGGTTGCCAGCCTGCCGCAAAAGGGTGAGCGCCTCTTCGAGCCGAGACTGTGCCTCTTTCAGTGCTCCCTGGTCAAAGGCATTACGGGCCAGGTAGATGAGCGTTACCGCGACATCCCCCGAATACCCTGGCTTCCTGAAGATAGACAGACTTTCTTCCAGCTATTGCCGCGCTCTCTCATGTTGACCACCAGTAGAGGCGAAGTACCCTGGCTCCCCAAGGGCCATGGCGGCCCTCCAGGAGTCGCCAATGCTTCTGCCGATTCGCAGGGATTCTTCGGCCAGGGCCTGTGCCTGTGCAGCGGCGCCCCGCCGTGAGGCGAGAGCCGCGAGTGCAAAAAGCGCATGCGCCACCCCCGGCTGGTTGCCGTTCTGTTGGAAGATGCACAATCCCTCCCTGAAAATTTGCTCCGTGCGCGTATAGTCGTAGGCATCGAAGCCCCGATGAAAGATGAGCGATCCCCAGGCCAGCACAGCCGTCGCATACACCATTGGCGCTTCTTGCTCGCTGGCGGCCATCGCCTGGTCCATCAACGCGCAGCCTTCCCCTGGCCTGCCACGCACGCTCCAGAAGCGCCAGAGAGCCATCCCCAGGCGCGCCGCTATCTCGATGCGCCGCTCGTCCGCTTCACCGCGTTGTTCCAGTGCCCAGCTAAAGACGGTACGCAGATTATCATACTCCTGGTCGATCAACTCCAGCCAGTGCGTGGCCCGGGCATCGAAGAGATGCTTATATGCTTCCTCGGCAAACTGGAGATAGTACAGCGCATGGATTTTTCGCGCCGTATCTATCTCGCCTTGCTCTCGCAGGCGCTCCCATCCAAATTCGCGGATCGTCTCAAGCAAGACGAAGCGTGGCTCTTCGCTCTCCTGCTCGGTCTGGAGCACCAGGCTCTGGTTCAGCAGCGAGGCAACCCCCTCCAGAACCTCGCTCATCCGCTCACGGTGAGCAGGCGTAGGATCGCCAACCCCTTGCAGCAGAAACGCAATCGCTTCCAGCGTACAGCCTCCCTTAAAGACCGCAAGGTGCCGGAAGAGGCGATGCTCCTCTCGACTGAGCAGGTCGTAAGGTGGGATCGGGAACTCCTGCTCTCCCGAAAGGTGAAGGGGCGTTCGGCTCGTGACCAGAATACGCAGATGATGGCAGGAAGCCAGCAGCGCTTGAGCCGCCGCCAGCGCCAGGCGCGTTTTGCCGACGCCGCCCGGACCGATCAGGGTGAGCAGGCGCACTTCTGGCCGTCGTAGGAGGGCGCAGATCTCCTCTAGCTCCCGCTCGCGCCCGATGAGCGGGCTGAGATAGGCGGGCAGGTCGTTTTGTGCCGGCAAGAGAGGCCCGGTTCTGACTTTATACTGCATAAGCCTTGCTCTGTGATAGCGCCTTCTCCAAAGCTGCGCGTGTGTTTTCCAGTAGACGCTCTTGCTTCGGGGATTTTTCGCAGGAAGTTCCAATCGCACCCTTTCGCCTTTTGAAATCGGGTTACTCTCTTTGACCACTTCTGCCTGAGGACGCAGGTGCATACGTAGCCGCTCGTGCCCTCTGGCGCTCTGCCAGATTGGCGGAGATACGTAGCCAGATAAGTAATCTTACCGATATATGGCGGGACGGTTTCGCGTAGACTCTGAGCCAGGAGACATTTTGATAGAGAACGTCTTTGATGTAATGGAGATACAAGGAGATATACCATGTATTATAGAGTAGCAATGCAAAGGCACCCGGCATCAGCCTGGCGATGGCAATCAACTATATTGAGTTCGCTGCGGGCGCTTGTCCAGTTTCTGCGGCCTTACGGCGCGCTGACGCAAGATCGCCTGCGTGTCTTTTGCGCCCGGTCCCGCGAAGAGATGGATGAACTGCTGGCGCGCGAGAACGATGGCACAGGTTCAGGCTCAGTCATGGCAGCGCAGTTCCTGCACGAGCGTGGGCTAGATTTCTATCACAGAAACGAGACCTCCGCAGCTTCTGGCAGGCTGGAGCGCCAGCGCGGAACCGCCGTTGTGCGTACCGCTCCACGCCTGGAGGAGAGCACGCAGGCAGAGCCGGCGATCATGATGCAGGCATGGAGCGCCAACGCATTGGAGAGGAGAAGGTATGAGCTGGAGCAGGGACCTGGGGGCGATCATGACGTGCCCTATAGCTTTGCTTTGCCAGCCTCGATGCCGCAGGTGTTGTCCTGGATGAGACTGCTGGCGCGGGTGCAGCGGGGCGAGTTGCAGCCGTAGGAGGATTGAAGTAGAGAGCAAGATTCGAGAAGTTTTCGGCCCGACCGCGATATATACTATCAATGCTTAAAAATTGCGGCCAATAGTTAGCCTTCGCAGATTGGAGGATAGATGAGAAAAATCGTGTCGGGTTTGTTTATTGCGCTCGACGGCGTTGTCGAAGCTCCTGACAAATGGCAAGAACACTTCGACGAGGACATGGAGGACGCAATGATGGCACAGCTCAATGCTCAGGACGCTGTGCTTCTGGGAAGAGTGACGTATGAAGAATGGGCCACATACTGGCCTACCGCTACTGAGGAACCCTTCGCCCGCTATATTAACAGCACCCCCAAATATGTCGTCTCACGTACCCTGAAAAGCGTCGCGTGGAGCAACTCGACCCTCCTTCAAGGGGGATCTCGCCCAGGAGCTTGCTAAGCTCAAGCAGCAGCCAGGCCAGGACATCGGCGTAGCCGGGAGTCCTGGCCTTGTGCACTCTCTGCTCCAACAGGATCTTCTTGATGAGCTGATCCTGCTGGTCCACCCCGTGGTTGTAGGCAGCGGGAAACGGCTTTTCAAAGATGGGGATGCGCTCAAACGAATGAAACTCATCTCCACAAAGGCGACCAGGACGGGTTCGGTGATCCTCACCTACCAACCGGTAAAGGCATAGCGATCTGCAAAAGGCTGTGTAATATCGGATCGGGGAACACCCCGGACCCCGGCAGGGGGCAAAGACCCCTGCCGGGGTCCGGGGTGTTCCTTTTCTCTTCCTCTTCCTCTGCCCACCGCCTCTGGCGGCAGGTCTGGATACAGGGCAGAGGCTCCTGCGCCGATGAATTACACAACAACTATGCGGCAGGTAAGCAGCAGTGAGATACTTTTTCGGAAGGGGGATAGAAAAACAGGAAAGATGCCCTTCTGGCAATTGTTGCCCACGATACCCGCAACAGTTGGAAGGTGAGGGCAGGGCCATCCCCGTCGCGGGCCATGTGCGCCACGACGGCGGCGAGATTCCCGCCAGCGCTGGTGCCCCCGACCGCGATGCGAGAGGCATCGCCGCCGTAGCTGGCAGCATGAGCCGCGAACCAGCAGGTTGCCGCATAGCACTCCTGTGGGCCAGTCGGAAACTTATACTCAGGAGCGAGGCGGTAGTCCACCGAAACTACCAGGCATCCCACCTGATTCGTCATGCGGCGGCAAAACCTGTCCTCCGATTCGAGATCACCTATGACTCCCCCACCGCCATGAAAATAGATCAGCGCCGGGAAGGGGTCGTATCCCGGCGGAGTATATATTCTGAGCGGGATTGCTCCTACCGGGCCGGGAATATGGATATTCTCGATGCGGGCAACCGGTTCCGGCTCATCGGGGGCAGTCAGTTGCATCAGCACCTTCCCCCTTTTACGGGCCTGCACAGGAGTCACGTTCCGCGTCAGCACAAAATGTATTGCATTCAGCCGCTTTAAAGCGGCACGAGTGCTGGGATCAAGCGGCATGGTCTTTCTCTTCCTCCGCTGCAATGCTGCTAAAAGTCCTTATAGAGATTCGTTGCACCTGTAAAAGCAGATACACAGCAATCATTACTCTCCGCTAACCAGTTCGGGCAAGGAAGCGATGTGCCGCACATCTTTCCATATTCCCGGAACGGGCCTGATTGTACCAACAGCGGCTCTCCAACGCCGGGGGTGCAGGGGCACCGTCCCGCCGCCAGGAGCATTGGGGAGCCGCTGTCTTACCACGCAGGTAATTGAGAAGCTATTGTCTTTGCTTACCCTGAATATCGAATGACGTAATCAAGCAAACGAACCAGGAGATAGCATCGATGTCCAGGGAAATAAAAGCGATATTGCTGCAAGATGTCGTCATAGCCCTCATTGTCGTTGTGATAGCCGCGCCTGGTGACGCTGGTTGGCGCACCATTTAAAGTTGTGTCACTGGATGGACATGATCTCAACGGGCCGCAGTGGCTCAACGAAACGCCGATCCCCATTGGCACTGCCCAGCGCTATGACCTGCTCTTTCAGATGCCGGCTCACGGCTCCGTCGCGCTGGTTGCCGCCTACGCGAATGACCCGCAACATTACCTGAGTGCTCCCGCTGTGGTATTCGGTCAGGGAGCAGTTCCATCAAAGCTTCCATCCGTGAAGCAATGGTTCGACCTGACGAGCTATGGTCAGCCTGCCTCCGCCCCGATCACGCTCCATAGCCACTTTGATAAGAAATACTCCATCGTGCTTGCGAACAAGATGGGAACCTCTCCTGGGCGCATGGGTATGACCTATACCATGAATGGCAAGGTTTTTCCCAATATCCCCATGCTGATGGTCAAAGAAGGGCAACTGGTCGAGATCCATTTCGAGAATCACAGCGATCTTTACCATCCAATGCACCTGCATGGGCACTCTTTTATCGTGCTCGCTCGCAACGGTAAACCGCTCACCGGCAGCCCCGTGCGCCTGGACACGGTTCTCGTTCAGCCTCATTCCACCTATGATATCGCTTTCCTGGCAAACAATCCGGGGATATGGATGATCCACTGCCACAATTTCACACATGCCAACTGGGGCATGGATATGATGGTGGATTACTACGGCTATTCGACTCCTTACACGGTGGGAACGGCATCTGGAAATTTCCCTGACTGGGCTAACAAATAGTAGTGAAAGAAGCAGCAATGAGTACAACAATAGAGGAGCAGCAGGAGATTGCTGCACCCACAGAGCAGCAGGGAACTGCTCCACGCAGACGAAAGTGGGCAGGGAGACCGTTTGCTCGTCACCGATACACCATCTTTGGTCAGATCGCCTTCGGGGTATCCGTCTGGAGGGCGCTGGGTGGGCTGGGGGGCGCAATCGCCATCACCTTCTCCAACGGCGCACTGAGCCGGGATATCGTCACCGTAACCACGCTGTCCGTGGCAATCGTGGCTATCCTGGCGACCCGCAGGCGCTGGGCGGCACTGGCGAGCACACCGCTGGCGGCATACCTGATGCTTCTCACCTTCACCCAGCCCTTTGCCCTTTCCGACCTGGCGCATCCTAGAGCACTGCACATAAGGGTTGATCCATGATAAACTCTCTGCATGAAAGCCTATTCCCAAGATTTGCGGCAACGAGTGCTGCGAGCTATCGACCAGGGAAAGAGCCAGGCCGAGGTCGCCGAGACGTTTGCCATTTCCACAGCCACGATCAAGCGCTATCTCAAAGCGCGACGCGAGAGCGGACAGGTCTTGCCCAGAGCTATCCCTGGTCGCCCCAACATCAAAGGAGCGGCCTTACAGGCTGGCCTGCTCGAACAATTGGAGGCCAATCCCGATGCCACCCGAGAGCAGCATTGCCAGATGTGGGAAGAAAGGACCGGGATCAAAGTCAGCACGGCCTCCATCAGTCGGGCCAGAATGGCGTTGGGCTGGACGCGAAAAAAAGACGATAAGAGCCAGCGAGCAGAAGGAAGCCGAACGCGCTGCCTGGCGCACCCAAGCCGCTGACTTGTCGAGCCAGGATCTCGTCTTTGTAGACGAGACCGGTTCTCCCATTGCCATGACCCATGACCCCTTTGTATGCTTATGCCCCACGAGGAAAGCGCGCAGTTGGCAAGATACCCCGCAATTATGGAGCCATCATGACTGTGATTGCCTCCCTGTCGCTCTCTGGCATGGGACCAGCATTGGTGCTGGATGGAGCGGCTGATAGCGCCGCCTTTGAGATCTACGTCGAGCAACTCCTGGCTCCCAGCCTGCGTCCTGGGCAAATCGTGATCTTGGATAATCTCTCGATTCACTTCTCGCCTCGTGTCAAGCAAGCCATCGAAGCTCGTGGCTGTCGCCTGCTGTTTTTGCCGGCTTCCTCGCCGGACTTTTCGCCCATTGAAGAGGCTTTCTCCAAACTGAAGACTTTCTTGCGCCGGCAAGGTGCTCGCAGCAGGGAAGCGCTCCAAGAGGCCATCGCCGCCGCCTTGGAACTCATCACTACTACTGATGCTTTCGGGTGGTTTACTCATTGTGGCTATCCCTCTACTAGCTCAACAGAAATAATGGTTCAATAGTTATGTACGCCGCTGTAGAAATCCCCATCCCGACCGCCGAAGAGCTGGAAGCCCTAGAAAACCTGTATCGAACAACAAAAGAGGTGCGATTGCGCACCCGTGCTCAAATCATTCTCCTGGCCGGGGAGCAGCGGATGACCGCGCCTGCCATTGCCAAAATTGGGCGCGAAAATGATCAAACGGTGCGCAACTGGTTCAAACGCTGGATGGCAGAAGGCATCGAAGGACTCAAAGATCGGCCCATGCCAGGGCCTCCCCCAAAAATCACGCAAGAGTATAAAGAGCAATTGCTGGCGGCTGTCCGGCGGCGGCCTCGCAGCCTGGGACAACCCTATTCGATGGGGACCCTCCAGCGCCTCTCCGACTCCATGGCGGAGCAGCAGGAGAAAGTGTGGTCCTCTTCCAGCGCCGCACGCGCCGCCAGGAGATTGCGCTATGGCTAGAAGCCTTGATGGAGAAGCATCCAACGGGCCCTATCTATGTGGCCTGGGATAATGCCAGCATGCATGAGGATGATGAGATCGAAGCCGTCGTGCGAGCAGATGCAGGTCGGCTCGTCTTGCTCTACTTGCCCGCCTGTAGCCCCTGGCTCAATCCTATTGAGATGGTATGGCGACATTTTCGGCGGGAAGTGACCCACTATGAACTCTTTGAGACCAGGCAAGCGCTGCTCGATGCGGCCAAAAAGTGCTTTGAGCGCTTCAATCAGCGCCCGGAAAAGATCCTGTCGGTCATCGGCTCCAAAGCCCAAAAAGTTGCTTGATTGGACTTAGA
>Ga0209061_1003150_pt1 | contig 18564 bp, 20 predicted proteins | sample Coa_R1_10_FD_187157 | JGI IMG/M metagenome (GOLD analysis project Ga0209061, IMG submission 187157) | Surface soil microbial communities from Centralia Pennsylvania, which are recovering from an underground coalmine fire - Coalmine... | ecosystem: Environmental > Terrestrial > Soil >...
ACCTCGTGGGTGCCCTCGTAGGTGAGCACCGACTCGAGGTTCGTCATGTGCCGGATGACGGGGTACTCGAGGGTGATTCCGTTGCCGCCGAGGATCGTGCGAGCCATCCGGGCCACGTCGAGGGCGGCCCGCACATTGCCCATCTTCCCCAGCGAGACGTGCTCCGGCCGCAGTGTCCCCTCGTCCTTCATCCGGCCGAGGTGGAGGGCGAGCAGCGAGCCGCGGTTCACCTCGAGCGCCATCTCGGCGAGCTTCTGCTGCGTGAGCTGGTAGCCGGCAATCGGCTTGCCGAACACGATCCGCTCCTTCGCGTAGTCGAGCGCCGCCTCGAAGCAGGCCCGGGCCGCGCCCATCGCGCCCCAGACGATCCCGTAGCGCGCCTCGTCCAGGCAGGAGAGGGGGCCGCGCAGCGTCGAGACCTCGGGGAAGCGGTTCTCCTCGGGAACCCGGACGTCGCGCAGCACGAGCTCCGAGGTGACCGAGGCGCGCAGCGACATCTTCCGGTGCATCTCCGGCGCCTCGAACCCCGGCATGCCGCGCTCGACGAGGAAGCCGTTGATCGCGCCCTCCTCGGTTCGCGCCCAGACGACCGCGACGTCGGCGATCGTGCCGTTCGTGATCCACATCTTCGAGCCGTTCAGCACCCAGTCGGAGCCGTCGCGCCTCGCCGTCGTCCGCATCGCCCCCGGGTCGGAGCCGGCGTCGGGCTCGGTCAGCCCGAAGCAGCCGAGGGCCTCGCCTGCGTGCATCGGCGGCAGCCAGCGCTGCTTCTGCTCCTCGGAGCCCCAGCGCCAGATGGCGAACATGGCGAGCGAGCCCTGCACCGAGACGAAGCTGCGGATACCCGAGTCACCCGCCTCCAGCTCCAGGCAGGTCAGGCCGTACATCACCGAGCTCGCCCCCGGCAACCCGTAGCCGTCGAGGTGCATGCCGAACAGGCCGAGCCGGCCGAACTCCTGCGCCAGCTCCCGCGGCAGGATCGCGCGCTCGAACCAGTCGCCGATCTCCGGCAGGATCCGCTCCCGCACGAACTGGCGCACCGTGTCGCGCAGCGCCCGCTCCTCGTCGTCCAGCAGCGCGTCGAGGGCGAGGAAGTCGCGCGGGTCGAGCGCCGTGGGGCGGGCGGTGGTGGCCATCCGGCAATCGTAGATCAGCGGGCGGCAGCCAGATGCGCGAGGACGAGCCCCAGCCAGCGGCGGGCGTGGGCCTGCCACAGCTGCTGCGAGTGCCCGCCCGGGTAGAGCCGGAACACGTGGGCGACGTGCGCCCGCCACAGCTCGCGGTCGAGCCGGACGTTCGCGCGCTCGAAGCGGCGGTCGGAGCGGCCGACGTAGAAGGCGACGAACAGGCGCCCGGAGCGGAGCGTGCGACGTTCGGCCGCGAGCTGGCGGCGCACGTCCGCCTTCGCGTCCTTCGCCGGGGAGCCGAGCTCGAGCCGCTTCGTGCCGGCCGGGTTCGTCGGGTGGAGGTAGCCGCTCCACGACTCGACCGCCGCGAACTCGTTGGGGTGGGCGAGGGCGAGGTGCAGCGCCCCGTAGCCGCCCGCGGAGAGGCCGACGAGGGCCCGGCCCGAGCGGCTCCGGATGGTGCGGTAGCGGCGGTCGACGACGCGCGGCAGCTCGTCGGTCAGGGCCGTCGCCCAGTCGTCGCCCGGCCCGCGGTCGAGGTACTCGGGGTCGCGCTCGCCCTCTCTCGCCGCCTGCGGTACGACGAGGATCGCCGGCCGCTTCAGGCTGGCGAGCGCCCGCGCCACGAAGCGCACGTTCCGGTAGGAGGTGGGCGCGGCGGGCAGCCCGTGCAGGAAGTAGACGACGGGGTAGCGGAGGCCGCTCGAGGCGTAGCCGGCTGGGAGGTAGACCGCGTAGTGCAGGCTCCCGTCGAGCGCCTTCGAGAAGAAGCGCTGCTCGGTTTGCCTGGCGCGCGCGGCCGGCGCCGTGGCCGCGAGCAGGGCGAGCGCTGCGGCGGCGCCTGCCGACGACACGATTCTCAGCATCTTCTCAAGCAGCGTAGCCATGCTTGCGGGCGAGGTGACGCGCCATCTTCCGCACCTGGTGCGGTCGCGCCGGCTGGCAGCCGGATTGGCGGTGGGGGCGTTCGTCTGCTTCCTCTCGGTCGGCGGTCTGGGCGTCGAGCGCTACGCGAACAACTACTGGGTCTACCGCGGCTTCGCGCCGCCGAAGGACGCCTCCTACGTCACCCAGCCGGGCCGCGAGCAGACGATCCTCGTCCGCAGCCCCGCCCTGGGCGGACGCCGCCAGCAGGTCGTCGTCTATCTGCCTCCGGGCTACGACACGAGCACCCAGCGCTATCCGGTTCTCTACCTCCTGCACGGCTTCCCCGGCCGGCCGTGGGCCTTCCTCGACACGGTGCGGATGGGCGTGGTCGAGGACGACCTCGTCGCGCGGCACGAGGCCCAGCCGCTGATCCTCGTCATGCCCTACGGCTCCACCGGACAGTTCACCGACGAGGAGTGGGCGAACGGCGTCTCGCCGGGCAACGGCTGGGCGACCTTCGTCTGGCGGGACGTCGTGCGGGCGGTCGACCACCGCTTCCGGACGATTCCCAAGGCGTCGGCGCGCGCGATCGCGGGCCTCTCCGAGGGCGGGTACGGCGCGATCAACATCGCCCTCCACCGCCCGGACGAGTTCGGCGTCGTCGAGAGCTGGTCGGGGTACGAGCGCCCCGACGCGATCCGCTCGATCTTCGGCGCCGGCTTGCAGCTGCTGCCGCAGAACGACCCGATGACCATGCTGCCGCGGGTTGCGCCCGAGCTGCGAGCCCGCGGCACGTACTTCTGGATCTACTCCGGCCGCAGCGACAAGCTCCGCCTGCAGAACCGGGCCTTCGCCCGCGAGCTGACCAGGCTCCACATCGCGCACCGCTACTTCGAGCCGGGCGGCGGGCACAACTGGGCGCTCTGGCGCAAGGAGGCCGTGCCCGCCTATCTCGCCGCGGCCAGCCGCCTCCATGGTTAGGGTCGCTCGCAGCGCGCTCGCCGTCCTCGCCGGGCTGGCCGTCCTGCTGGCCGCCACCGGCTGGCTGTACCTGCTGCGGCCCCTCGTCTCGCTGCCCGGCCCCGTAGTGCACGACGCGCTGCCCCTCGACGAGCTCTCCGGGCACGCCAGCGTGCCGCTGCTTCTCTACCTCGCCGTCTGGGCGCCGGCGGCCGCGCTGCTCGGCGCGATCGCGCGCTGGGCCCGGCTCGAGCGGCTCAGCGCCGCGCTGCTGCTCGCGATCGGCGTCGGCGGCTGGACGTACTTCGTCGACGGAGTCTCGATCCTGATCGTCCGCCAGATCTCCGCCGACACCGCGTTCACGGCGGCCGCGAGGGAACAGGTCGTCTTCCTCGCCCTCGCCCTCGCCGGCGCGGGGGGCGCGCTCCTCGCCCGTCCGCGCTCGAGCGACCGTCCGCGCTCGCCGCTCGTGCTCTCCTGGCTCGTCGCCGCGGTCGGGCTGCTGGGCGTCCTGAACGCGATGCTGCCGACCCACCGCCAGCCGCTGCTCGCGAGCTTCGCCCCGGAGGCGGCGTACGGGATCGGTCGCGGCCTCGTCGCCCCGCTCTCGCTCGCCCTGCTCTTCAGCGCCGGCCGCCTCGCTCGCCGCCAGCGCCGCGCCTGGCAGATCGCCCTCGGCCTGCTCGCGATCCTGACCGTGCTGCACGCGATCCGCCGCTTCGACGAGGGGGCGCTCGTCGCGGCCGCCGCCACGCTGGCGCTGCTCGCCCGCCGCAGCGACTTCCCCTTCCGCGGCGACCCGGCGTCGAAGCCGAGGATCGCGCTGCACGCGGTCGCGGCGGTGGTCGCCATCGTCGGCTACGGGGTGGCGACGCTGTTCGTGAACCGCGTGATGACCGACCAGCAGTTCACGCTCCGCTTCGCGCTGGAGGAGGTGGCACGGGCGGCGCTCGGCCTCAAGTTCGGCCACCCCGGCCATCTGGTCGGCTCGTTCGCGCGCTGGTACCCGGTCTCGATCTTCTCGCTCTCGCTCGGCGCCGGCGGCCTCTTGCTCTACGAGTGGCTCGCGCCGTGGCACTACCGCCGCCGCACCCAGGCCCGCGAGCGCGAGCTCGTGCGGGCGATCATCGCGCGCTGGGGATCCGACACGCTCGCCCCCTTCGCGCTGCGCGACGACAAGGACTACTTCCTCTCGGCCGGGCAGACGGCCTTCCTGGCCTACAAGGTCGTCGGCGGGGTCGCCGTGGTGGCCGGCGATCCGGTCGGGCCGCCCGGCGAGCTCCCCGGCTTGCTCGAGTCGTTCCTCGACTTCGCCCGCTCCCGCTGCTGGCGCATCGCCGTGCTCGGCGCCTCGGCGTCGCATCTGCCGCTCTACCGCGACGCGGGCTTGCGCACGCTCTACCACGGAGACGAGGCGGTGGTCGAGACGGCCTCGTTCTCGCTCGACGGTCGCGCGATCCGCAAGGTGCGGCAGTCCTGTCACCGGCTCGAGCACGCGGGCTACACGGCGCGCTTCCTGGCGCCGAGCGAAGTGGATCCGCCGCTGCGCGCCGAGCTCGAGGCGATCGAGCGCGCCTGGCGCGGCGACGCGCCGCAGCGCGGCTTCACCATGGCCTTCGACTCCCTCTTCGCGCCCGGCGACGGGGAGGCGGTGTTCGCGGTCGGCTTCGGGCCCGACGGGCGGGCGCGCGGCTTCCTCCACCTCGCCCTCGTACCGGCGGGCAGCGCGCTCTCGCTGTCCTCCATGCCCCGCCTGCCGGAGACGCCGAACGGCTTCAACGAATGGCTGATCGTGCGGACGATCGAATGGGCTCGCGAGCGCGGCTACGCGCGGGTCTCGCTCAACTTCACACCGTTCGCGTCGCTGTTCATGCCCGAGGGCGAGCTGGGGCTGCTGCAGCGGACCGGCCGGCGGGCGCTGCTGACCCTCAAAGGCCGCTTCCAGCTCGACAACCTGCTCCAGTTCAACCGCAAGTTCTTCCCCCGCTGGGAGCCGCGTTTCGTCGTCTACGAGAACCCGCTCGACCTGCCGCGGGTCGGGGTGGCGGCGCTCGCCGCCGAGGCGTACCTGCCGGCCGTGCGGAGGAGCCGGACGGCGGCATGACCGCGGCGCTGGGGGGCGGGCTCGCGCTCGCGCTCGCCTCCTCCGGCGCGATCGGGGGCGGCTTCGCGCTCCAGCACCGGGGGGCGGCGGGCCTGCCGCCGCTCTCGCTGCGGCGTCCGCTCGGCTCCCTGGCCTCGCTCGCCCGCACGCCCGTCTGGCTCGGCGGCTTCGCGCTCGGGCTGGCCGGCTGGGCGGCGTACGTCGCGGCGCTCCGGCTGGCGCCCCTCTCCCTCGTGCAGGCGGCCTCGGCCGGCGGGATCGCGGTGCTGGCGATCGGCGGCGGCCGGCGCAGCCGGGTCGAGCGCCTGGCGGTCGCCGGCTCGGTGGCCGGCCTGGCGCTGCTCGGGGCGTCGCTCGGCGGGGCGACAGGCGGTAGCGCCGCCTCGCCGGCCGTCCTCGCGCTCTGGCTGGCCGCGTCGGCGGCGGCTGCCGCCTGCGCCGCGGGGCCCGCCGCCGCCCGGCTCGCGCCGGGGGCGGGCCTCGGCAGCGCGGCCGGGATCCTCTACGGCGCCGCCGACGTGGCCACCAAGGAGGCCGTCGGCGGCGGCGTGCGCCTCGTGCTCGTGCCCGTGGTCCTGGTCGCGAGCGGGCTGGCGTTCGCCGCGCTCCAGCTCGCCTTCCAGCGGGGCGGCCGCCTGGCGACCGCCGGTCTCGCCGCCGTCTGGACGAACGCGCTGCCGATCGCGGCCGGAACCGTCGTCTTCCACGAGCGTCTGCCCGGCGGCGGCGCGGGTGTCGCCCGGGTCGCCGCGTTCGTCCTCCTCGTGGTCGCCGCTGCGGCGCTCGCTCGCGACCAGCCCGCGTCCTCGCCGGCGCCGGCCGGGCCGCAGCGACCGCGACGGGAGGCGTTGACTGACCAGTCAATCAGGTGCTACACCTGGGCGCGATGGCGACGGCCGAGCCGAGCACGGCGGCGGGAATCTCCTTCGCCCTGACGGAGGAGCAGAAGGAGCTGCGCCGGCTGGCGCGCAGCTTCGCCGAGCGCGAGATCCGGCCGCGGGAGGCGGAGTGCGACGCCCAGATGCGGCATCCCGCCGAGGTGATCGCCAAGGCGCACGAGCTCGGCCTGATGAACCTGCACGTGCCGGAGCGCTACGGCGGCCCCGGACTGTCGGCCTTCGACGGGATGCTGGTCGGCGAAGAGCTGTACTGGGGTTGCTCGGGCATCGGCACGTCGATCACCGCCAACGGTCTCGGCGCCGCGCCCGTGATCCTGTTCGGCTCGCCCGAGCAGCAGGCCCGCTGGCTGCCCCCGCTCGTCGAGCGGCCGATCCTCTGCTCCTTCGCCCTCTCGGAGCCTGGCGCCGGCTCCGACGTCGCCGCTCTGCGCACGACGGCGGTCCGCGACGGCCACCAGTACGTGCTGAACGGCTCGAAGACGTTCATCACGAACGCCGGCCACGCCGAGTGGGCGGTCGTCTTCGCCAAGACCGACCCGGCCCGCGGGCGGCGCGGCATCTCGGCGTTCGTCGTCGAGATGCGCGCGCCGGGCGTGACGGTCGAGCGGCATCTCGAGAAGATGGGGCAGCGGGCGACCGACACCTCCGCGTTCGCGCTGCACGACGTCCGCGTGCCGGTCGAGAATCGGCTCGGGGAGGAGGGCGACGGATTCAAGATCGCCATGGCCACGCTCGACTTCACCCGGCCCGGCACGGCCATCGGCGCCGTCGGCGTCGCCCAGGCCGCCTACGAGCACGCCGTCGCCTACGCGAAGGAGCGGGTCGCCTTCGACCTCCCGATCGCGATGCATCAGGCGGTCGCGTTCATGATCGCCGACATGGCGACCGAGATCCAGGCCGCCCGCCTACTCTGCTGGCAGGCCGCCTGGATGCTCGACCGGGGCCTCGGCCGCGAGGCGACGCTCTACTCCTCCTTCGCCAAGCGCTTTGCCGCCGACACGGCGATGAAGGTGGCGACCGACGCCGTGCAGGTCTTCGGCGGCTACGGCTACATCACGGAGTACCCGGTCGAGAAGCTGATGCGCGACGCGAAGCTGTTCCAGATCTACGAGGGGACGTCCCAGATCCAGCGGCTCGTGATCGCGCGCGAGATCTTCACCCCGCGGGAGTAGCAGCGCCGTCCTCCGCCGCGCGGATGGCGTCCACGAGCCAGGCCGGCAGGCGGGTCGGCCGCAAGGTGGCCGCGTCGACGCAGGCATGCTCGGTGTGGCCGTCGGCGACGAGCTCCTCCCCGCGGGCGACGGCGTACTCGTAGCGGAACCGCGCGCCTCGCAGGCCGGTGCAGCGGGTGTGGACGACGAGCAGGTCGTCGAAGCGCGCGGGCAGCCGGTAGCGGCAGAGCGACTCGAGCACGATCGCCTCCAGACCCTGGTCGCGGAGGGTCTGGTAGCCGCCGGCGAAGGCGCGCAGGTACTCGACCCGGGCGACCTCGAACCAGACGAGGTAGGCCGCGTTGTGGGCGATCCCCTGCGCGTCCGTGTCCGCGAAGCGCACGCGCACCGGCACCGAGAAGGTGAAGCCGTCCATCGAGGTGCAGTATCCCGACCCGGCGGCCGTCCGTCTCATCGGACTCGCGGCGCCGGCGGAGGAGCCCGGGCCCGGCCATGGCCGTGGCGGACATGTCAAGGGGTCAGACCCCTGGCCGATGGCCGGCCGATGGCCGCTGCGGACATGTCAGGGGGTCAGACCCCTGGCCGATGGCTGGAGGGGACGGGAGTCGGCCGGGAGGCTGATGGCAGGGGGAGGCGAAGGCCCGTAGCTCCGCGCCGACGGGGAACCGAAGTGCGCGAGGGACGCGCTCGAACTCCCGAGGGGGCGATCATCTCCGCATGGGAGTCGACCGCCTGGCGGCGCTCGTTCGCAAGCGACAGCCCTGCGTCGTCCTCACGGGCGCTGGCATCAGCACCGAGTCGGGCCTCCCCGACTTCCGCTCCCGCACGGGCCTCTGGGCGCGCTACGACCCCTTCGAGGTGGCGCACGTCGACACCTTCCGCCGCGACCCAGCCCGGGTCTGGGAGTTCTACGCGCTCCGGCTCGACCTGCTCGCCCGGGCGCAGCCGAACGAGGGCCACCATGCCCTCGCCGAGCTCGAGCGCCTCGGCTGGGTGCGAGCCGTCGTAACGCAGAACGTCGACGGGTTGCACGCGCGCGCAGGCTCGCGCGAGGTCGTCGAGGTGCATGGCTCGCTGCGGGAGGCGACGTGTCCCGCCTGTGGCGCGCGTGTCCCGATCGCGGAGGTCCGCCCGCACCTGCCGCTGCCCGCCTGCCCGGACTGCGGCGAGCTACTGAGGCCCGGTGTGGTGCTGTTCGGTGAGGCGCTCCCCGCCGCGGCGCTCGCGCGGGCGCAGCAGCTCGCCCGCGCCGCGGGCCTGCTGCTCGTGGTCGGCTCCTCGCTCGAGGTGCAGCCCGTCGCGTCCCTGCCCGGCGAGACGCTGGCCGCGGGCGGCGCGCTCGCCGTCGTCAACCGGGGCGCCACCCCGTGGGACTCCCACGCCGCCCTCGTCGTCGACGCCGGCGCCGGCGAGACGCTCCGCGCCCTCGCCTCCGCGCTCGCTATCGTCGGCCCGGAGCGAGCGAGGAGGAGCGATGCCTGACCGCAACAAGGATCTGCTCGGACGGTTGGCCGACCTGAGCGAGGAGGCGATCCAGCGGCTCGCCGACGCTCCCGGCGCCGACCGGGCGTTGCAGGCGCTGCGCCGGCTCGGCGACCGGGTCGACGAGCTGCAGCGCCGCACCCGCGGCTTCGAGGAGCTCGAGCGGCGCCTGAGCACGCTCGAGCGGCGTGTCGACGCACTGACCGGAACCCGGAGCGGGGCCGCGTCACGTAGCCGCGCCCGGACGCGCACGGTCAAGCGCGAGGCGCCGCCGAAGAAGACCGGCTGAGGCGGCCGCTCCGGCCGCCGCCGCCGCGGCCAGGAGCAGCCCGCCCGCGACGTCCGTCGGCGTGTGGAAGCCGGCGAGCTCGAGCAGTACGCAGGCCGCCGCCAGCCAGACGGCGAGCAGGGGACGCAACCGCGGCCAGGCGGCTCCGAGCGCGGCCGCCACGAGCGCGCAGCGCAGCGCGTGTCCGCTCGGCCAGGAGGCGTCGAAGGCGACGACCTGGACACCGTCCCGCTGAAGCGGCGGACGCGTCAGCAGGTGCCGGCAGGCGAGCTCGACCGCGACGGCGAGAAGCCAGGCGGCCGTCCAGCTCACGGCCTCCTCGGCTCGGCCGCGCCTGCGGAGGACGGCCGCCGCCGCGAGGACGAGCAGGAAGGAGAGCACGACCTGGCCGGGCAGGGTGACGAGCAGCGCGACGGCGGCGCCCGCCGGCTGGAAGGACGCGTGCAGGAGCGGGACGAGCGACTCGAGCAGCGTCGGCGGGCCGGCCGGCCGGCCGGCGAAGGGCATCAGGTGCCCGTTCGCCCACTGGTCGAGCCCGCTGGCCGCCCCGGCGGCGACCAGGCCGCCCAGCGCCGCGAAGGCTGCGGCGGCGGCGACTGCGAGCCCGAGCAGCCGCCTAGCCGGCACGGGGAACTCGCACCTGCAGCGCTCCGGGCACCACCTCGAAGCGGGCCGGCGTCGTCCCCAGCGGCTCCCCGTCCACCTCGACCGGCAGCGGCTCGCCCGAGTCGACCGCGACCGTGGCGCTGCGAAGGAGCTCCACCTTTGGGTGCGAGAGGTAGCGGCCGCTGTACAGCTTGGGCGCGGTCGTGGCGAAGTCGAGCTTCGTCACGTCGCCGATCAGCACCACGTCGAACAGGCCGTCGTCCTGCCGGGCCTCGGGCGCCAGCCGCATCCCGCCGCCGTGCCACGAGCCGTTGGCCACGATCACGTCGTGCATCGGCGCGCGCCGCTCCGTGCCGGCGAGGCGCACGGTGACCTCGCTGTTGCGCCAGCCGAGGAACTCCCGGCTGAGCGCGTAGAAGAAGGTCAGGCGGCCGCCGAGCAGCTTCGGCATCGCGTTCGCCCGCCGGGCGACGGCGCCGCTCATGCCGACCGAGCCGACGTTGGCGAAGTAGCGCGTCCCGGCGCTGGTCTCCGCCCGGCCGACGTCGACCGTGCGCGTCGCGCCGCCGAGCGCGACCCGCACGGCCTCCTCGAAGCGGCTCGGGATGCCGTGACTGCGGCCGAAGTCCCGACCGGTGCCCGAGGCGAGCACGGCGATCTCGGCGCGTCTCCCGGCCAGGCCGTTCACCACCTCGTTCACGGTGCCGTCGCCGCCGACGACGACGAGCAGCGCGTCCGGCGACTCGGCCGCGGCCCGCGCGAGACTGCCCGGCGCCTCGGAGAGCACCTCGTCGCCGCGCAGGCCGAGCTCGGCCGCCAGGCGCCTGAGCCGGGGCCAGCGCTTGCCGGTCGCGCCGTCGCCGGCGGCCGGATTGACGAGGAACAGGGTGCGGCGGGGAGCGCTAATCGGCGGTCACGGCCATCAGCGCGACCTGGGTCATCCGGTCGACGGCCGCTCGCAGCTCGTCGTCGCTGATCCGCGTGAAGACCCCCTCGACCACGATGTCGGAAACCGTGAGGAGGCAGCCCGCCTGGACGTCCGGGACGCCGCCGATGCCGCCCAGGGCGGCGACCGTGAACAGCGCCGCCGCCTCCATCTCGACCGCCAGCACGCCCCGCTTCGACCAGCGCTCGTACTGGCCCTGGTCGGGGTTGTAGAAGACGTCGCTCGTGGCGACGGGGCCGACGTGCAGCGGCTGCCCGAGCTCCTTGGCCGCGTGCACCGCCGCGTGGACCAGCTCCCAGGAGGCGGTCGGGCAGTGGGGCTCGCCGCCGACGAGGTGCAGCGCGGTGGCGTCGGCCGGGACGGCGGCCAGGGCGACGACCAGGTCGCCGAGCCCGTGCCGCGGCTGCAGGCCGCCGCAGGTTCCGACCCGCAGCAGCCGCTTGCAGCCGAGCTGGATCAGCTCCTCGAAGACGATCGTCGCCCCGGGGGAGCCCATGCCCGTCCCCTGCACCGAGACGCGCCGGCCCTGCCAGGTGCCGGTGTAGCCGAGCAGGCCGCGCTCCTCGTTCACCTGCCGGGCGTCCTCGAGGTACGTCTCGGCGATGTAGCGGGCGCGGAGCGGGTCGCCGGGCAGCAGAACGGCCTCGGCGTAGTCGCCCGGCTCGGCTCGCAGGTGGATGGGCACGGCGCGAGACTCTATCCACCGCGGCCGGATGGGATGATCCAGGTGTGGCCACGATCTCGCCGAGCCTCGCGGACGTGCTCGAGTTCTGCGCCCGCGACCCCGTGGAGCGCGTCTTCCTGGAGGACGTCGCCAGGCGGGGGCTCGGCCGCTTCGCCGCCGTGCCCAGCCCGAGCGGCGGGCTCGAGGCCCTCTGCCATCTCGGCGCGAACGTCGTCCCCTCCGGCGTCGGCTGCGCCGCCTTCGGCGAGGCGGCCGCGCGCAGCGGAGCGCGGATGGTGATCGGCGAGGAGCGAGCCGTGGCGGAGCTGTGGGAGGTTGCCCGCCGCCGGATGCCGGCGCCCCGCGACGATCGCCCCGGCCAGCCGGTCTACGCCCTGCGCGAGCCCCCGCAGCCTGGCGAGAGCGGGCTGCGGGCGGCGCGGCTCGACGACCTCGACCTGCTCGTGCCCGCCTGCGCCGCGGCCCACCTCGAGGAGATCGGCGTCGACCCGCTGCGGCGCGACCCGGAGGGCTTCCGCTGGCGAACGCGGCAGCAGATCGAGGAAGGCCGCTCCTGGCTCTGGGTGGAGGACGGGGTGATCCGCTTCAAGGCCGAGGCGTCGGCCTGGACGCCGTCGGCGGTCCAGCTCCAGCAAGTCTGGGTCGACCCGCAGGCGCGCCGGCGGGGCTACGCCAGGCGGGCGCTCTCCGACCTCTGCCGGCTGCTCCTCGAGCAGGTCCCGGTCGTCTGCCTGTTCGTGCGGCCGGAGAACACGCCCGCGCTGCGCCTCTACGAATCGGTGGGGATGACGCGCGAGCTGACGTACCGCAGCCTGGTGTTCTGAGCGGCGGGCCGGCGGGTCGCCGACCGCCTGCCTGCCGGCTGGGGCACACTTGGCGGGTGGAGGAGCTGCTGCAGCGGGTCGAGCGCTTCGTCCGCGAGCACGACCTGATCGCTCCGGGCGGCGAGGTGACCTGCCTCGTCTCGGGCGGCGCCGACTCGACCTGCCTGTGGCACGTCCTCGGCAGGCTCGGATACCGGGTCTCGGCGCTGCACGTCAACCACCGGCTGCGGGGCGCCGACTCGGACGCCGACGCCCGCTTCTGCGCCGAGGCGCTCGGCGCCCAGGTGGTCGAGCTCGACGGCCGCGGGCTCTCGGAGGCCGCCCTGCGCGAGCAGCGCCGCTCGGTCGCGCGCGACCGCCTGCGGGCGACCGGGCACACCGCCTCCGACCAGGTGGAGACGATCCTCTACCGCCTCGTCTCGCGCGGCGCGCCGACCGGGATGGCGCCCCGCAGCGGCGACGGCGTCGTCCATCCGCTCCTGACCGTCTGGCGGGAGGAGAGCGAGGCCTACTGCCGGGCCGCCGGCCTCGCCTTCCGGGTCGACGCCTCGAACGCCGACACGAAGCGCGGCCTGATCCGCGACGAGATCCTGCCACTCCTACGGCGGCTGCACCCGGCGGCCGACCGGAACCTCCTGCGCGCCCTCGACCAGCGGCCGACCCTGCCGCCCGCGCTTGCCGAGCTGCTCGCCTCGCCGGCGGGCTCGAAGCGGGTCGACCTCGGCGGGGGGCTGCAAGCGGTGCGCGAGCACGAGCGGCTCTGGCTCGAGCGCGGGCCGGTCGAGCTCGCCGGCGAGGTGCGCTGGGGCGCCTGGACGATCCGCTCGCGCCTGCCCGGGCTTAGAGTGCGAGGATGGAGGCCCGGAGACCGGCTCGCGGGGAGGAGGCGCAAGATCCAGGACGTGTTCGTCGACGCGAAGGTGCCGCGCTCGGAGCGCGAGGCGTGGCCGCTCGTGGTGCGCGGCGACGAGGTCGTGGCGGTGCCCGGGATCGTCGACCATCCGGCCGTCGAGGCGGTGCGGGAATGAGCGCCACCGAGCTCGAGCGCGCCGTGGCGGAGGTCCTGATCGACGAGGACGCGCTGCAGCGGCGGGTGGCCGAGCTCGGGGCCGAGATCTCCGCCGACTACGCCGGCCGCCAGGCGCTGCTCGTCGGCGTGCTCAAGGGCGCCGTCTTCTTCCTCGCCGACCTGATGCGCCACCTCACGGTCCCCTGCGAGATCGACTTCATGGCGATCTCCAGCTACGGCGCCTCGACCGACTCCTCTGGCGTCGTCCGGATCCTCAAGGACCTGGACATCAACATCGAGGGCCGGCACGTGCTCGTCGTCGAGGACATCATCGACTCCGGGCTGACGCTCTCCTACCTCGTTCGCACCCTCGAGGCCCGGGAGCCCGCGTCGCTCGAGGTGTGCGCCCTCCTGACCAAGCCGGAGCGGCGCGAGATCGAGGTCCCGGTGCGCTACACGGGCTTCGAGATCCCCAACCGGTTCGTGATCGGCTACGGCCTCGACTTCGCCGAGCGCTACCGGAACCTCCCCTACGTGGGCGTGCTCGACGAGTCGCTCGTGCTGGAAGGCGCGTAGCCGGCGGCCCGGGCGGGGTCGTTACACGGGCATGGCGCTGGTACCCTCACCGGGACACCCTCGTGAACCGCTTCTTCCGTAGCGCGCTCTTCCCGCTCGTCATCATCGCGGCGCTCGTCTGGCTGGCGCTGCAGACGCTGGGGCCCCACACCACGAAGTCGGCGGCCTGGACGACCTCGAAGTTCATCGAGACCGTCCGCACCAACCCCACCGCGATTCAGGGCCCGGTCTCGATCGACCCCAACCACCAGTCGATCACCTTCGAGAGCAACGGCTCCCAGGTCACGGTCCACTACGCCTCCCCCCAGTCCGAGGCGGCGCTCGAGCGGCTGATGGAAGCCCGGCAGGTCAGCTTCAACTCGAAGGGCATCGGGTCCTCGCCCTGGTGGTCGATCCTGACCAGCCTGCTGCCCTTCGTCCTGCTGTTCGGCTTCTGGATCTTCCTGATGAACCAGGTGCAGGGCGGCGGCTCGAAGGTGATGAGCTTCGGCAAGTCGCGCGCCAAGCGGATGACGCCCGACTCGCCGAAGATCGGCTTCAAGGACGTCGCCGGCGTGGACGAGGCGGTCGAGGAGCTGCAGGAGATCAAGGAGTTCCTCGAGAACCCCAAGAAGTTCCAGGCGCTCGGCGCGCGGATCCCGAAGGGCGTCTTGCTCTACGGGCCGCCCGGCACCGGCAAGACGCTGCTCGCGCGGGCGGTCGCCGGCGAGGCCGGCGTGCCGTTCTTCTCCATCTCCGGCTCCGACTTCGTCGAGATGTTCGTCGGCGTCGGCGCCTCGCGGGTGCGCGACCTGTTCGAGCAGGCCAAGCAGGCGGCGCCCTGCATCGTGTTCATGGACGAGATCGACGCGGTCGGCCGCCACCGCGGCGCGGGCCTCGGCGGCGGCCACGACGAGCGCGAGCAGACGCTGAACCAGCTGCTCGTCGAGATGGACGGCTTCGAGATGAAGGACAACATCATCCTGATCGCCGCCACGAACCGTCCCGACATCCTCGACCCGGCGCTGCTGCGGCCCGGTCGCTTCGACCGCCAGATCGTCGTCGACCGGCCCGACCGGATCGGCCGCCGCAAGATCCTCGAGGTGCACACGAAGGGCAAGCCGCTGGCGCCGGAGATCGACCTCGACACGCTCGCCTCCGGCACCCCCGGCTTCACCGGCGCCGACCTCGCCAACCTCGTCAACGAGGCCGCCCTGCTCGCCGCCCGCCGCGGCAAGAAGATCATCGAGCAGGAGGAGCTCGAGGAGGGGATCATGCGCGTCGTGGCCGGGCCGGAGAAGAAGGCGCGCCTGCTCTCGGAGCACGAGCGCAAGATCACCGCCTACCACGAGATGGGGCATGCGCTCGTCGGCCATTACCTCGAGCACGTCGACCCGATCCACAAGATCACGATCGTCTCGCGCGGCCAGGCGCTCGGCCTGACGATCGCGCTGCCGACCGAGGACAAGTACCTGACGACCCGCACCGCGCTCATGCACCAGATGGCCATGACGCTCGGCGGTCGCGCGGCCGAGGAGATCGTCTTCCACGAGGTGACGACCGGGGCGGCCAACGACCTGGAGAAGGTCACGCAGACCGCGAAGCAGATGATCATGCGGTTCGGGATGAGCGAGAAGCTGGGGCCGCGCGTGCTCGGGCGCAACTTCGACCAGCCGTTCCTCGGCCGCGACTACGGCGCGGAGGCCGACTACTCCGAGGAGATCGCGCGGGAGATCGACGACGAGATCCGGCGGGTGATCGAGGAGGCGCACGAGCTCGCTCTCACCGTCCTGCGCGAGCACATGGACGAGCTGCACCGGATCTCGCAGGTGCTGATCGAGCGCGAGACGATCGACCGCGAGCAGTTCGAGCGCCTGCTGGCGGGCGAGGACGAGGCGAGCGTCTTCCCGGACGAGTCGCCCGCCCCGCCCGAGCGGCCCGAGCCGCAGCCCGAGCCCAAGCGCGAGCGGCCGCGGCCTCGCCCCTTCCCGCTGCCGGGCTCGGCCATGCAAGGCCCCGACCCGGCGGCGAACCCCTAGCGCGGCCTGCGGCGCTCGACGCGCCGCGCCTGCCGCGCAGGTCAGCGGTCGTCGTCGCCGATCGCCGGCAGCCGCGCCGGCCGGCGTTGCATCCGGAGCATCGCCTCGACGTACAGCTCGCGCACCAGGTCCATCCTCGGCCGCGGGTCGTCGCGCCAGGAGGGCGGCAGCGAGCCCCGCAGCCGGGCCCGCGCGGCGCGCTCTCGCTGCCAGTGGGCGAGCAGCCGGTCGTCGATCATCGCAGCGCCTATCTCGGCAGCCCGGCGGCGCTGCTTTAGTTCCGGCCGTGATCGCGATCGAGGAGCGGTTTCCCCGGCCGTCGGTGATGGGCGTGGTCAACGTCACGCCCGACTCGTTCTCCGACGGCGGCGTCCACCTCGACCCGGACGTCGCGGCCGCCGCCGCGCGGCGCATGGTCGCGGACGGCGCCGCGATCGTCGACCTGGGCGGCGAGTCGACTCGCCCTGGCTCGAAGGGGATCTCGGTGGACGAGGAGCTGCGCCGGGTCGTCCCCGTCCTCGAGCGGCTGGGCGGCGAGGTGCCGCTCTCGATCGACACCTCCAAGTCCGCGGTCGCGCAGGCGGCGCTCGAACGGGGAGCGATCCTCGTCAACGACGTCACGGCGCTCCGCGGCGACCCGGAGCTCGCGGGCGTCGTGGCCGGCGCGGGCGCCTACCTCTGCCTGATGCACATGCAGGGCGAGCCGCGCACGATGCAGGCGGCGCCGCGCTACCGCGACGTCGCGGCGGAGGTCGCCTCGTTCCTGGAGGAGCGGCTCGCCTTCGCCGTGCGGGAAGGCATCCCCGAGGAGCGGATCTGCCTCGACCCGGGGATCGGCTTCGGCAAGACCGTGGTGCACAACCTCGAGCTCCTGCGGCGGCTCGACGTCCTGCTCGCGCTCGGCCGCCCCGTGCTCGTCGGCTTCTCGCGCAAGAGCTCGCTGCGCGCGCTGACCGGCTCGGACGACCTGCTCGGCGCCAGCGTGGCGGCCGCCGTCGCCGCCTTCGAGCGCGGCGCCACGATCCTCCGCGTCCACGACGTCAAGCCCCACGTCGACGCGCTCGTCGTGGCGGCTGCGGTCGCATGATCGCGGTCGAGGTTCGCGACCTGCGCCTCGTCGGCCGGCACGGCGTGTCCGAGGCCGAGCGCGAGCGCGGCCAGGAGTTCCTGTTCGACGTCCGGCTCGAGGTGGGAGAGCGCGGCACGAGTGACCGGCTGGAGGACGCCGTCGACTACGTCGAGGTGGCGCGCGTCGTCCGGGCCGTCTCGGACGGGCGGCAGTTCAGGCTGCTGGAAGCCCTGGCCACCGCCGTCGCCGACGAGCTCGAGCGCCGCTTCGCGCCCGAGCGGGTGGACGTGCGCGTCCGCAAGCCGGGCGTGCGACCGGCCGGGCTCGACGGCACGGTCGCCGCCAGCGTCACCCGCGGCGGCGGGGCTGCGGCGTGACACGCGCCTACGTCGGGCTCGGCTCGAACCTCGGCGACCGCGAGCGAACGCTGCGGGAGGCGGTCTCGGCGCTCGGCGCGGAGAAGGGGATCGTCGTCGCCGCGGTCTCGCGGCTGCGCGAGACGGAGCCCGTGGGGGTCGGAAGCCAGCCACGGTTCCTGAACGGCGTGGTGGCGCTCGACACGACGCTCTCCGCCCGGGCGCTCCTCGGAAGGCTGCTCGCCCTGGAGCGGCGCTTCGGGCGGGTGCGGGTGGCCGGCCGGCGGGCGCCGCGCACGCTCGACCTCGACCTGCTCCTCTACGGCGACGAGACGATCGACGAGCCGGACCTCGTCGTCCCCCACCCGCGCCTGCACGAGCGACGCTTCGTCCTCGAGCCGCTCGCGGAGCTCGCGCCGCGGCTCGCGGTGCCCCGGCACGGCCGCGTGGACGCCCTCCTGGCGGCGGTACACTGAGCTGCGGATGTCCCATCTGGACGATCTCGACGAGTACGAGGCCGAGCTCGAGCTCGCGCTCAAGAAGGAGTACCAGGCCGTCTTCGCGCTCTTCCGCTACTGCGTGCTGACGCAGGACGCCACCTACCTCTGCAACAAGCTCGACGTGCAGCAGGCGACGCCGGCGGCGGCCGGCGGGCTGCCCTTCTTCCAGCTCGAGCTCGAGGACGTCTGGGTCTGGGACAAGAACCGGCCGACGCGGATCATCCCGCGGGCCAAGGTCTTCACCTCCGGCGACGTGACCATCGAGGAGCTGCGCGGCGAGGGCGACGAGCCGACGCTGACCGCCGAGGCGCTCGCCGAGCGGATCGGCGAGCCGCTGCGCGGCGACGACGACCTCTAGGCGGCGGCATCGCGGCGCGGTGGCGGCCGCCTGCGGCTAGGCTCGCCCGGCGATGCTGCTCGCGGTTGACGTCGGCAACACGCAAACCGTGTTCGGCCTCTATCGGGGCTCGGAGCTCGGGGAGCGCTGGCGGATCGCGACCGAGGAGCAGCGGACGGGAGACGAGCTCGGCGCCCTCCTCGGCGACTTCCTCGACCTGCGCTCGATCGACGGGATCTGCCTTTCCTCCACCGTGCCGAGGCTCGTGCCGGAGTACGAGCAGCTTGCCGAACGGTGGGCGCGGGCGGAGCTGCTCGTCGTCGGGCCCGGCGTGCGTACCGGCATCGCCATCGAGCACGACGCGCCCCGGGACATCGGCCCCGACCGGATCGTCAACGCGGTCGCCGCCAAGGAGCGCTTCGGGGCGCCGGTGATCGTCGCCGACTTCGGCACGTCGACGAACTTCGACGTCGTCTCGCCGGCCGGGGCGTACGTCGGTGGCGTCCTGGCGCCGGGGATCGAGATCTCGATGGAGGCGCTGTTCGCCAGGGCGGCCCGGCTCGTCAAGGTCGACTACGCGGAGCCGCCGCGGGTGATCGGCAAGACGACCGCCGGCGCGCTGCAGTCGGGGCTGGTGTACGGCTTCGCCGGCCAGGTAGACGGGATCGTCGACGCCATCCGGCGCGAGCTCGGCGTCGAGGCGCCAGTCGTCGGCACCGGGGGGCTCGTCGATCTGAT
>Ga0209061_1003151_pt1 | contig 18559 bp, 16 predicted proteins | sample Coa_R1_10_FD_187157 | JGI IMG/M metagenome (GOLD analysis project Ga0209061, IMG submission 187157) | Surface soil microbial communities from Centralia Pennsylvania, which are recovering from an underground coalmine fire - Coalmine... | ecosystem: Environmental > Terrestrial > Soil >...
CGACGTGAGCGCCGCCGAGAGCGTCCTTGGGCGCGGAGCCATCTGTCGCCAACCGGGGACGGTGGTCCTGCCGTCGCCTGAGAGGCCGCCTGCCTCGGCGGGCAGAGTCATCACGACTCCCTGCAGGGAGTTCAGGGGAGCCGGCCCTTGGGACCGTGGAGGATCCTGGCGCCCTCCTGCCCGGGAGGGGTGACCCCGTCTCCGATCGGCGGCGAGTGGCCGGAGGGGACCAGAGAAGATACGAGTCGGTAAGCTCTCGATGGACGTGAACTCCTTGCCGGACCTTCCCAACGCCCGGTCGTTGCCGGCTGGTGCCCGGCCGCTGGTGGCACTGTCGGGTGGTCCTGACTCCACAGCCCTGCTGCTCTGGCTGGTGGAGTCTGGCGTGGACGTGGCCGCAGCCCACTACGATCACGCCTTGCGGCCCGGTTCAGAGCGCGACGCGGCCCAGGTGGCCGCCCTCTGCGCCCGGCTGGGAGTGCCGCTGGTGGTGGAGCGGCGGCCCCGGACCGAGCTTCGGGGTTCGTTGCAGACGGCGGCCAGGGAGCTGCGGTATGCCTTCCTGACCCGCGCCTTGCGAGTGACAGGGCGCGATCTGGTGTGCCTCGGCCATACCGCGGATGACGTCGTCGAGGGCGCGGTCCTGCACCTGATGCGTGGTGCTGGGCTCGCCGGGCTGCGGGGCATGCCTTGGCGACGGGGACCGTTCCTCAGGCCTTTCGTGGATGTGTGGCGGTCCGAGATCGAAACCTACCTGGCGGCGCGAGGCGTGGAGCCGCTCCGCGATCCTTCCAACGCCGACTGTGAGCGCTTCGCGAGAGCGCGGGTGCGACACCGTCTTCTGCCTCGTCTAGAGCGAGATCGTCCCGGCCTCCTCCAGCGTCTCCACCGCGCGGCCTCGGTCGCGGCCAAGTTGCAAGCCCGCCTGGAGGCGGAGGCAGAGGCCCTCCTCGGTGAGGGTTGCCTCTCTCGGACGGCGCTCCGACAGGCACCTCGCATGGTTCGGTTCGAAGCCTATCGGCAGCTGTACGGGCGCCTGCCGGCCCTTTCGCGCCGGCAGTTGGAGGCGATGGATCACCTGGCGCTGGAGGGCCGTACTGGCGCTGGGCTCGACCTCCCCGGAGGGTTGCGGTTTCGGGTCGAGCGGGAACGGGTAACGATTGGTATGGCCCATGCCCCGGCCCCGCCCACGCCGGTGCTCAGCGTCCGTCTCTGCCCCGGTTGCAGAGATCCCGACGCGGTCCATCTCCGGCCGGGCCTTCCGCTTTCCGTTGGGTATCGAAGGCCGGGGCTGCGGATGCGACCGGTGGGGGCCTCAGGGAGCAGGAAGCTCCAGGACATCCTCACCGAGGCTCGGATCCCACGACACCTCCGTGACCGCCTGCCCCTGGTGTTCGCTGGCGACCGCCTGGCCTGGGTGCCCGGCGTCGCGGTCGATGTCGAGGCGATTGCCCCGCCGGGCGGCCCGGCGTGGCACGTTGCCGTGCGCGAAGCCGGCGAGCCCCCGGTGGTACCATCACCGTTAGCACACTCAAGGAGTCTCGTCTCTTGAGCCGTATCCCCCGCTCCAGCCTCTTTTATTTCCTTCTGGTCTTCATCCTGGGCATTGTTTTCTGGTTCACCTGGCAGCAGATCGAAAGCGGTTCTAAGGGAGACCAGTGGACCTACTCCGAACTCCTCAACCGGGGTCAGCATGGCCAGGTCAAGGCCCTGGAGATCAAGGGGAACACTGGCGTCGTTACGGCGAAGGACGGTAGCCGTCACGATGTGAACCTTCCCGACAACACCGACCAGCTCAGCAGCACGCTGACCAAGGATGGCGTCGACGTGAGCTACGACCAGAGCAATGGAGCCGTCTGGCTTGGGGCCGTGGTGCCCAACCTGATCATCGTCCTGCTGATCGGAGGCTTCATGTATTACATCCTCCGGCAGACCCAGAGTGGCAACAACCAGGCGATGTCCTTTGGGCGCAGCCGGGCGCGGATGATCGCGGGCGACAAGCCCCAGGTGACGTTCGCTGACGTGGCTGGGGTGGAGGAGGCCAAGCAGGAGCTGACCGAGATCGTCGAGTTCCTGAAGTACCCGGAGAAGTTCGTGGCCCTAGGCGCGCGCATACCCAAGGGGGTGCTGATGGTGGGGCCGCCTGGCACCGGCAAGACCTTGCTCTCCAAGGCGGTGGCCGGAGAGGCAGGGGTGCCCTTCTTCAGCATCTCAGGATCAGAGTTCGTGGAGATGTTCGTGGGGGTGGGTGCCTCGCGGGTCCGGGACCTCTTCGACCAGGCCAAGAAGAACAGCCCCTGCATCGTGTTCGTGGACGAGATCGACGCCGTGGGCCGGCAGCGGGGAGCGGGCCTGGGCGGGGGGCACGACGAACGGGAGCAGACCCTGAACCAGCTCCTCGTGGAGATGGACGGGTTCGACACCAACACCCACGTGATCGTGATCGCAGCCACGAACCGGCCGGATGTGCTCGATCCGGCCTTGCTGCGGCCGGGGCGGTTCGACCGCCATGTGACCTTGGACCGGCCGGATATCCGGGGACGGCGGGCGATCCTGGACGTGCACTGCCGGAACAAGCCCCTGGACACCACCGTGGACCTGGAGGTGTTGGCCCGGCAGACGCCTGGATTCAGCGGGGCGGATCTGGCGAACCTGATCAACGAGGCGGCCATCCTGGCGGCGCGGGCGAACCGCAAGGTGATCGGGATGGAGGAGCTGGAAGAGGCGATCGCCCGGGTGATCGCGGGCCCGGAGAAGAAGAGCCGGCGGATCTCGGAGCGGGAGAAGAAGGTCATCGCCTACCACGAAGTGGGGCATGCCCTGGTGATGAAGACGCTGCCCCGGTGCGACCCCGTGCACAAGGTCTCGATCATCAGCCGTGGCATGGCCTTGGGCTGGACCCTGAGCATGCCCGAGGAGGACCGATACCTGGTCAGCAAGGAGGAGCTGAAGCAGAAGATTGCCGGCATCATGGGGGGCCGGGCCGCGGAGGAAGTGGTCTTCGGCGACGTCACCAGCGGGGCCGAGAACGACATCCAGCATGCCACCCAGCTGGCCCGCCGGATGGTCACCCAATGGGGCATGAGCGAGCGGGTGGGCACGGTCCAGATGGGCCACAAGGACGAGCTGGTCTTCCTCGGCCGGGACCTCGGTGAGCAGCGCAACTACTCTGAGGAAGTGGCGGCGCTGATCGACGAGGAGGTCAAGCACCTGATCGACGAGGCCTATGACACCGCCAGGCGGATCCTGACCGAGCGCCGGGCGGCGATGGACGCCGTGGTCCGACGGCTGGAGGTCGAGGAGACGATCGATGCCGCCCAGCTCGATGAGATCCTGGCCAATCCGGATCTGGACTCGGCGGCCAAGGTGGTGAGCTGAGCGATCGGCTCAGTCGGATCGGCGCTATCCCAGCGACCGGGCACCGCTCGGGTTGCGAGGTGGACGGGCCTGGCGGGCGGTCGTCTGGCCTCGGCCGAGGTGACGGGGGGCGGGTTTCTGCCATCGCCAGATGGAGTGCAGCCCCCGGTCGGAGCCCTTGGTATCATGGGGCTTCGTTTTGGCGGCGGTTCACCTGCATCGCCACGGGGCTTGTGAGCTCGTGGAGGCAAGCGACGACCAAGACACCAATATTTCCAAGGGGGCTTATTCAGTTTGTCGGATGAAGCGAGCGCGGTCATGACCGAGGAAAAGGATTTCTCGGCGATGACCATGGAGGATTTCCTTCGCGCCGACGAGGAGGCGTTCGGCACTCCCAAGCATGGCGACATCGTCGATGGCGTGGTGGTGCGGGTGGACGCCGACGAGGTGCTGGTGGACATCGGCGCCAAGGCGGAGGGGGTCATCTCCGGGAAGGAGCTCGGCTTCCGCGGTGACGAACCGGCGCTCGCCCCAGGGGACAGCGTCAAGGTCTACGTCTTGCAACCCGAGAACGAGGAGGGGAACGTCGTCCTGAGCCTGCGCCGGGCGCGGGCGGAGACCACTTGGCTAACCGCGGCCGAGAAGCAAGCCTCGGGTGAGACCATCGAGGCCGAGGTCAGGGAGCAGAACAAGGGTGGGCTCATCGTCAACGTCCTGGGCCTGCGCGGCTTCCTGCCCTCCAGCCAGGTCGGGCGGGCAGCTGGCAGCGACCTCGAGAGCCTCGTCGGCCGGAAGATCCAGGTCAAGATCCTGGAGGTCAACCGCAAGCGGAATCGCCTGATCGTCAGCCAGAAGGCTGCGGAGGATGAGGACCGCGCCCGGCGCCGGGAGGATCTGTTCAATCGGATCCAGGTCGGTGATGTCGTCACCGGAACCGTCTCTGGGCTGACCAGCTACGGGGCCTTCGTCGACATCGGCGGGGCAGACGGGCTCATCCATATCTCCGAGCTCTCCTGGGATCGGGTCAGCAAGGTCACCGACGTTCTGCAGGTAGGGGACCAGGTCGAGGTCAAGGTCATCAAGCTGGACCCGGACCAGAATCGGATCTCGCTGAGCTTGCGCCAGCTCCAGCAGGATCCCTGGGAGCGGTTCTTGGAAACCTACCCGGTAGGGTCCATCGTGACCGGGACGGTCACCAAGACGAAGAAGTATGGGGCCTTCCTGCAGGTGATGTCGGGCATCGAGGGTCTGCTCCATATCTCCGAGCTGAGCTGGGATCACGTCGACAAGACCGAGGACGTGCTCAAGGTCGGCGAGGAGGTGCAGGTCAAGGTGATCGGCGTCGACACCGCCCGACGCCGGGTCTCGCTCAGCCTCAAGCAGCTCACGTCCCGCTAGCTCGAGCCGTCTCTCGGAGGGAGGTGCGGCGTCCGGTGCCCGAGAGCGGGTAGGCGGTGGCCGCCGCAGGGATGGGGCCCGCAGGTCGCCGCTGCTAGGCCCGGAGCCGAGGGTGAGCTGCCGTGGCCCTGGCTTCCCCCCGCCTCAGGATTGCCAGCCTCCGCCAGCCTCCGGCGGCGAAGGGAGCGGTGGGATCCCCTCGGATGGCAGGGGCTGCCGGGCCGGGCGGTGGCGAACTGGGGGCTGCGGGGTGCCGCTGGCTCCGGCCCGGGGCTTGCATCGAGGCGTGGTCGGGGGGCGCTTCTTTGCCCGGGCCAGAAATTTCAGGCCATGGTCGGGCGTTATAGTAGGTGGCGGGGCCTGACCGGAGGTTCCCGACCTTGGATTAGGAGGTGCCCGTCCAAAACCTACATCCGGCAGGAGGAAGCCGATTTGTATCCGTTTGAGAGGTTCACCGAGCGGGCGAAGAAAGTCCTCACGCTCGCCCAGGAGGAAGCCGAGAGGTCTCATCACAGCTACATCGGCACGGAACACCTCCTGCTCGGGCTGTTGAGGGAAGGAGAAGGTCTCGCCGCCAAGGTCCTCAACAACCTCGGCGTCGAGATCGGCAAGGTGCGCCAGACGATCGAGTCGGTCCTGGGGCGTAACGAGCGGATCATCATCCAGCAGATCATCCCCACCTCCCGCGTCAAGAAGGTGATCGAGATCTCCTTCGAGGAAGCGCGGCGGATGGGGCACAACTACGTCGGCACCGAGCACCTGCTCCTGGGCTTGCTCATCGAGGGCGAGGGCATCGCGGCCCACGTCCTCGAAGACCTGGGCGCCACCCTGGACAAGGTCCGGGCGGAGATCGAGCGGCTGCTTCACGACTCCACCCTGGACGACTCGGAGCCAGCACCCAAGAAGCCGTCGAAGACTCCACTCCTGGACCAGTTCGGGCGTGACCTGACCGACATGGCCCGGAAGAACCTGCTCGACCCGGTGATCGGCCGGGAGATGGAGATCGAGCGGGTCATCCAGATCCTGTCTCGTCGTACCAAGAACAACCCGGCCCTGATCGGGGAGCCGGGCGTGGGCAAGACCGCCATCGCGGAGGGACTGGCCCAGCAGATCGTCTTGGGCAACGTGCCGGAGTCGCTGCTCCACAAGCGGGTGCTGACCTTGGACATGGGGGCGCTGGTCGCCGGGACCAAGTACCGAGGCGAGTTCGAGGAGCGGCTGAAGAAGATCCTGGACGAGATCCGCTCCAGCAAGGAGGTCGTCCTCTTCATCGACGAGCTCCACACCCTGGTCGGTGCCGGGGCGGCTGAGGGTGCGATCGACGCGGCCAACATCCTGAAGCCGGCATTGGCCCGTGGCGAGATCCAGTGCATCGGCGCTACGACCTTGAACGAGTACCGGAAGTACATCGAAAAGGACGCCGCCTTGGAGCGCCGGTTCCAGCCCGTCTTCGTGGACCAGCCATCCACGCAGGAGACGATCGACATCCTCTTCGGGATCAAGTCGCTCTACGAGAAGCACCACCGGGTGACGATCACCGACAGCGCTGTCCGGAGCGCCGCCCTTCTCAGCGATCGCTACGTCTCCGACCGGGCTCTCCCAGACAAGGCCATCGACCTCATCGACGAGGCCTCGGCGCGGGTCCGAATGAAGCTCACGACCACCCCGGATGAGCTGAAGGCGATGCAGAAGGAGATCAAGCGCCTCCAGGCTCAGAAGGAGGACGCCATCGGGGGCCAGGACTACGAGACGGCGGCCATGGTCCGGGAGAAGGAGAAGAAGCTCAAGGACCAGTACGCCCAGAAGGAGGCGGCGTGGCGCGACCAGCTAGGCGCGACCATTCCGGAGGTGACCGAGGAGGATATCGCCACCATCGTGGCCTCCTGGACCGGGGTTCCGGTGTCGCGCCTGGTCGAAGAGGAGACCACTAGGCTCCTGCGGATGGAAGAGGAGCTTCACCGGCGAGTGGTCGGTCAGGATGAGGCGATCACGACCATTGCCCAGGCGGTGCGTCGGGCCCGGGCCGGGTTGAAGGACCCACGACGTCCGATCGGATCGTTCATCTTCCTGGGGCCAACGGGGGTCGGCAAGACCCTGTTGGCCAGAGCCCTGGCCGAGTTCCTGTTCGACTCCGAGGATGCGTTGATCCGCCTTGACATGTCGGAGTTCATGGAGCGGCACACCACCGCTCGGCTCGTGGGCTCGCCACCCGGCTACGTTGGCTACGATGAGGGGGGGCAGCTGACCGAGGCGGTTCGCCGGCGGCCCTACTCCGTCATCCTGCTGGACGAGATCGAGAAGGCCCACCCCGAGGTCTTCAACATGCTCCTCCAGATCCTGGAGGATGGTCGGCTCAGCGATGCCAAGGGCAAGGTTGTGAACTTCGCCAACACCCTGATCATCATGACCTCCAACCTCGGCATCCGGGACGTTAACCAGGCCCAGACCGCCCTCGGGTTCCAGGCTGCGCTGGCTTCCGAGGAGGATGACGTCGAGCGCCGGCACAAGGTCATGAAGAGCAAGATCGATGAGGAGCTGAAGCGGCTGTTCCGGCCGGAGTTCCTCAACCGGGTCGATGCGATCGTGACCTTCCGACCGCTGACGCCGGCCCAGGTCCGCCAGATCGTCGACCTGGAGATCGCCAGGCTCCAGAAGCATCTGGTCGAGCAGGACGTCACGATCACCGTGACTGACCGGGCCAAGGATCGCCTGGCTGCGGAGGGCTTCGACCGGCAGTTCGGCGCTCGGCCGCTCCGTCGGGTGATCACCAGCCGGATCGAGGATCCGCTCTCGGAGGAGATCTTGCGAGGGCGTTTCGCCCGTGGCGACCGGGTCGAGATCGATCTCGGGCCTGACGAGACCTTCGTGTTCCGCGTCCTGGAGACGCACCAGAAGGAGCCAGCGGGCTCGGCGCCGGCTGGGTCAGGGACCTCCTGAGGGGCCCGCGGTCGAGCTCCTTGGTGGCCGGCAGCGCTGGCTGCTGAGGGGGCAGGGTGCGGGCTCGCTGCCGGGACATCGAGGTTGCCTGGTCGGAGTGGGGATGCGGGGAGCCGTTAGTGCTTGTTCATGGCCTGGGCGAGGATCGCCGGGTCTGGCGGAAGGTCCTCCCGTGGCTCGTCCTGCGGCGACGTGTCCTGGCCTACGACCTACGCGGCCACGGAGAGACGTCTTTGGGCAGGGCGGACGGGACGCTACGGCAGCTGGGGGAAGACCTGGTCGCCTTCTTGGATGCCTTGGCCCTGGGACGGGTTGACCTGTGCGGCTTCTCACTGGGCGGGGTTGTGGCCCTTCAGGTGGCGATTGATTGGCCGGACCGGGTCCGCGCCTTGCTCCCGGTGGCTACCTCGAGCCGAGTTGGCCGCGCTGCCGTCGACTGGTACGAGGAGCGCGCTCGGCTTGCCGACGGTGGCCTCGACCGGTTGCACCCGGTCCTCTACCGGGATACACGCGATCAGCTCTCTGGAGCGCCCGGGGAGGTGGATGATCATTGGCTGGTGCGGCGTCAAGCCACCGCTGACCCACGCGGTTTCGCCGCCGCCTGTCGCGCCATGATCGGCCTCCATCAACAGCCATTGGATCCCCACCTGCGCCGCATCCGGACACGGGCCTTGGTCATCTCCGCAGAGCGGGATTCCTTTTGTCCGCCGAGGGCAGGCGAGGCCCTTGCTGCTGCCATCCCTGGCGCTCGGTTAGAGGTGGTCGCCGGGTCAGGGCACCAGATCCTGCTGGAGCGTCCGGACGCGCTGGGAGCCCTGATCCTGCGCTTCCTTGAGCCAGAGTAGCTTGCCGCGATGGAGGCGCCGGTTCAGCTCCTGGGCTCTTGGCTCAGCTCCTGGGTCCAGGCGCCGACGCTGTGGGCGACCCGGGCAGGGGTGGTCTGTGACTTGACCAAGTACTCCAAGGCACCTAGCTGCAGCCCCCGCTCCACCAACTCGCGCTCGCTGTAATTGGACAGGATCACGACCGGCACGGCCCGCGTTCGATCGTCCTGCCGCAGAGCCTCAAGGACGCCGAAGCCGTCCAGCTTAGGGAGCCGGATGTCCAGAAAGATGATGTCCGGCGGATGACATCTGGCCATCTGGAGACCCTGGAGCCCGTCCGTGGCGACCTCGACCGTGTAGCCGTCAAGCTCTAGCTTGAGCTTGTACATCTGGGCCACCGCGGGGTCGTCCTCCACGAAGAGGACCCGCACCTCGTCCTCGCGCGTATGCGGCCGGGAGCTTTGCTCGTCGTGGACTTCGTTGGCCTTCATCGACGTTCCTCTTGCGCTCCTTCGACCGGGCTGGGGACCCGGGGTGGACGAATCGTTCCTGCCGTCCAAATGTCAACACATCCCGGCGACGATCCGGCGACACGACGCTTCATGTTCCACGACGAGATGCTGAGCCCCGCCGATGCGTCCATCGATGGGAGTTGGAAAACACGGCGCCCCCGTCACCGTGGAGGCAGCCGCCCGGCGACGGTCGTCCGCTGGAGCTCCGGACGCCGGCTCGAACCCGGATCCCGACCTGGGGTAAGCTCGGCCCTGGCGACCAGCCCGAGGCACGAGTGTTCCCTCGCCCTCAAAAAGGGCGCCGCCCCGGGGGTAGTCAGGGCGGCGCGGCCAAGGAAGGGGGTCGAGAGCCGGGGCACGTCCGGCCTCTTCCGTCCTGCATAACGAAGTGGCCAGCCAAAACGTCACGCTGGCTGAGCTGGAAAAATTAGCCCTCGCGATCTAGAGCCTGATGCCGAAGAGCACCGTTACCTTCGTCTGCCGTGAGTGCGGCGGGGAGTCCATCCGATGGAGCGGCCGCTGCCCCCACTGCCAGGCATGGAATACGCTCGAGGAGTTCCAGGTCACGCCTGGCCGTCCCAACCTGCGCCGACCGGGATCGCCGTCCTCCCGCCCGATCCCCATCGCCGAGGTCGAGGTCGAGGCTGCTCCCAGGCTCGCCCTGGAGTGGCAGGAGCTGAACCGGGTTCTCGGTGGCGGCGTCGTACCGGGCAGCCTGGTCCTCCTCGGCGGTGAGCCCGGGGTCGGCAAGTCGACGCTGTTGATGCACCTTGCAGCTCAGGCCTCGAGGGGTGAGCGACGGGTCCTCTACGTGTCCGGCGAGGAGTCTGCGCAGCAGGTGGCGATGCGGGCCCGGCGTCTGGGCATCGTCAGCTCAAGCCTCCTCGTGCTCGCCGAGACGGACGTCGAAACGGTGGTGACCGCCATCGAGCGGGAGCGGCCCGCGCTTGCCATCGTCGACTCGATCCAGACCGTCCACGACCCGGCTCTGGGGGCAGCGCCTGGCACCGTGACCCAGGTCCGGGACGCGGCCGGACGTCTGATGCGCCTGGCCAAGGAGAGTGCCGTCCCTATCTTCCTGGTCGGCCACGTCACCAAGGAGGGGGCGATTGCCGGTCCGCGGGTGCTCGAGCACGTCGTCGACGCTGTCCTCTACCTGGAGGGTGAGCGGGGCCATGAGTTCCGCATCCTACGCGCGGCCAAGAACCGGTTCGGTTCCACCGAGGAGATCGGGGTCTTCAGCATGGGGGACGCCGGTCTGGAGGAGGTGCGCGATCCCAGCGGTGCGCTCCTAGCCGACCTCCGGTCGTTGCCGGGAACGGTCGTCCTGGCCACGATCGAAGGGACGCGGCCGCTGCTGGTTGAGCTGCAGAGCCTGGTCTCGCCGACGCCGTTTGGGCTTCCTCGCCGCTCGGCTAACGGAGTCGACCTGAATCGTCTCCACATGATCATCGCGGTTCTCGAGAAGCGGGCGGCGGTGCCGCTGGCCAACGCGGACGTCTTCGTCAACGTGGCTGGCGGGATCCGGGTGGGGGAGCCGGCGGCCGACCTGGGGCTGGCGATCGCGATCGCGGGCAGCTTGCAGGATCGTTCCCTGCCGCTCGGCACTGTGGTCCTCGGGGAGGTCGGCTTGGGTGGAGAGGTAAGGCGCGTGGGCAGGCTTGACCGTCGACTTCAAGAAGCGGCACGGCGCGGGTTCACCCACGCCATCGTGCCTCGGGGCGTTGCTGCGCGTCCAGATGGGATGGAGGTGAGCGAGGTGGGTGATCTTGTCGAGGCGTTGAGCCGGGCCTTCTCTTGCTCGGAGGGGTCGCCTCGGCCGTGGCCACGCCCGAGAGCGGATGGGAGGCTCCCTGATGGAACCGGGACCCCCTAGGGTTGGGACCCCTGCCCCCGTGCTCCCATCGCCCGAGGTCGGGGCCATCGTGGCCGGGGCCGGGTCAGGCAGCCGTCTCGGTCGGGGATGCAAGGCCCTGGTCCGGCTGAACGGGCGTACCCTGCTGGCCAGGGCCCTGGAGCTGTTCCTCTCGCTCGATGAGGTGGGCCGTGTGGTCGTGGTCGGCCCGCCGGGCCAGCTCGATCAGGTCCATCAGGAGGTTGCGGCCTTCCGGGCGCGGCGACCGATCCAGGTCTGTGAGGGAGGAGCGACCCGCCAGCAGTCGGTACGGGCGGGCCTGGCTCTGCTCGAAGGCTGCGAGTACGTCCTGGTGCACGATGTCGCCAGGCCGCTGGCCTCCCCGGCCCTGGCGCGACGGGTGCTGGCGGCGGCTCAGCAGGCGGGCGCGGCCATCCCCGGCCTGCCGCTCCGTGATGCCATCAAGCGAGTCGAGGGCCATTGGCTGATCGAGAGCCTGGATCGCTCTCGGCTTGTCCTGGCCCAGACTCCGCAGGGCTTCCGGTACCAGGTCCTGGAGCGAGCGCACTTCCAGGCTGCCGATGCCGGGCTGGTGGGTGACGACGACGCCCAGCTGGTGGCGGCGGCGGGGCATGCCGTGGCCGTCGTTGCCGGCGAGCCGGCCAACGTCAAGCTGACCACGCCCGAGGACCTCATGGTGGTGGAGGCCCTGCTTCGCGATCGGGAGGTCCCATCTGGCGGCCAGGGCGCCTTCGGGGAAGGTCTCCGCGAGCACGAGCAAGGAGCGACCGCCGGATGAGGGTCGGCATCGGGTACGACATCCACCCTCTGATCGAGGGACGCCCGTTGGTGCTCGGCGGGGTCGTGGTGCCGCACCCACGAGGACTGCGTGGGCACTCCGACGCCGACGTGCTGGTCCATGCCCTGATCGATGCCATGCTGGGAGCCGCGGCGCTGGGGACCATTGGCGGCCACTTCCCGGATGGGGATCCGCGTTTCGCGGGGGTATCCTCTCTCCTACTCCTGGACGAGGCCCGGCGCCTGGTGGAGGGGGCCGGGTATCGTGTGGTGAACGTCGATACCGTGATCATCGCGCAGGAACCTCGCCTGCAGCCCCACCTGGAGCCGATGGCCCGAACCTTGGCCGGCCATCTTGGCCTCGACGTCCGGCGCGTCGGGGTGAAGGCCACGTCGCCGGAGGGGCTTGGTGCCTTGGGACGTCTTGAAGGCATTGCCGCTCAGGCCGTGGTGCTCCTTGAGGACCGATCCGAGGGCAGGGAGGGCCGGCCCCACGATCGGGGAACGGCCCCGGGACGGTCGGACGTTGCACACGAGCTCCCGAGGTAACGACGTGATGCTCCGCCTTCACAACACCGCCAGCGGTCGCAAGGAGGAGTTCAGCCCTCTGGAGCCGGGGGTGGTCCGCCTCTACACCTGTGGCCCTACGGTCTGGAATACGCCACACATCGGCAACTACCGGACCTTCCTCTTCTTCGACCTCCTGCGTCGTCATCTGGCGCTGCGGGGGTACCAGCTGCGCCACGTGATGAACATCACGGACGTCGATGACCGGATCATCGAGCAGGCGCACGCTGCTGAAGTTGGCATCGATGCCTACACCCAGCCCTATCGCAAAGCCTTTTTCGATGACCTGGACGCCCTCCGGGCCCAGCGGGCCGAGTACTATCCCCGAGCAACTGACCATGTCCCGGAGATGGTGAGGCTGATCACCCGCCTCATGGATCGCGGATATGCCTACGAGGCGGAAGACGGCGTCTACTTCCGCGTCGCCAACTTCCCAGCCTATGGCCGGCTCTCGCACCTGGATCGGGGCGGCTTGCGCCTGGGGGCTCGCGTCGCCGCCGATCGGTACGAGAAGGAGTCGGCCACCGACTTCGCGCTCTGGAAGCGGGCCCAGCCGATCGACGAGCAGGTGGGGGCGGCATGGGATGCTCCCTTCGGGCGAGGAAGGCCGGGATGGCACATCGAGTGCTCGGCCATGGCCATGGCCTACCTGGGGGAGACGCTCGATATTCACGCTGGTGGGATCGACCTCCTCTTTCCTCACCACGAGAACGAGGTGGCACAATCGGAGGCAGCCACCGGCGAGCCCTTCGTCCGCTTCTGGTTGCACTCGGAGCATGTGTCCGACTCCACGGGCGAGAAGATGTCGAAGAGCGTCGGCAACATCGTCACGCTCCGTGACCTGACCGATGCCGGATACGGGCCGCTGGCCGTTCGCTTCTTCTTGATCGGCAACGCCCATTACCGCTCCAAGTTGCGCCTGACCGAAACGGCCCTGCACGCTGCCGCTGAGCAGGTGCGCCGCCTGCAGGACCTGGCCGAGCGGTTGCGGAGGCTTGAGCCTGGTCTTCGGAGTGACGATGCCGCACTCTATGAGGATGCGCTCGATGCCCGCGACGCTTACCTTGAGGCTCTGGACGACGACCTCAACCTGCCGGCCGGGCTGGGCCATGTCTTCGAGGTGGTGCGCAAGGCTAATGCGGCCCTTGATGCAGGGGTAGTGGGCCCCGCCAGCCGGGAGGCCCTCCTCCATCTGCTGGAGACGGTGGACGCTCATCTCGATGTGCTCCGCCGAGAGGACGTCGAGCTGGATGACGAATTGCGCTCCCTCATCGCCGAGCGTGAGCAGGCCCGACAGGCGCGTGACTTCTCCCGCGCCGATCGCATCCGCGACCAACTTCGCAACCGTGGCGTCCTTCTGGAGGACACCCGCCAAGGCGTACGCTGGCGTCGGGTGGAGCGATGAGCGGCCGTCCAGCTCGCCGGGACGCCGTCCCGGCTCGGCCGTCGCACCCCCGCCCTGTGGGTGCGACCGATCCTCCCCGTGACCGTCGGCTCTCCCTGATCTACGGCCGGAACGCGGTGCTGGAGGCCGCTCGAGCCGGGCGGGTGCGGCGCGCTCTCCTGGCACGGGGGACCGAGCCCGACCCTCGTCTGGAAGAGCTACGCCACCTGACTCGGGTGGAGGAGGTTCCCCCCGCCCGGATCGATGCCCTGGCGCCAGGGGCGCACCAGGGGGTGGTGGCGGAGCTGGCACCTCGGGCCTACTCGACCCTTCGCCAGCTGCTCGAGCTGGGCCCGACCCTGCTGGTCGCCCTGGATGGCATCGAGGACCCGCAGAACCTGGGGGCCATCCTGCGCAGCGCGGAGGCCGCCGGGGTGGACGGTGTGATCGTGCCCGAGCATCGCAGCGCGCCGCTCTCGGCTGCTGCCGTGAAGGCCAGCTCGGGGGCCAGCGAGTATCTGCGCCTCTGCCGGGTGTCGGGGCTCCCCTCGACCATCTCAGAGCTGAAGCGGGCGGGCATCTGGTGCGCCGCGCTCGACCCGCGCGGCGAGCTCCCGGTCTGGGAGTTCGACCTCCGGCAGCCGGTCTGCCTGGTCGTGGGCGGAGAGGGGCATGGCGTGCACCGTTTGGTCCGTGAACGGTGCGACGTGCGCTTGCGCCTCCCCATGCGAGGTCGGATCCCAAGCCTGAACGCCGCTGCGGCTGTGGCCATCGGGCTCTACGAGGCGATGCGTCAGCGGACGGGTGCAGGTGGGTCTTGAGCCGCCGGTGGGGTCGATCTCGAGCGTAGACTCGGATCGTGTCGCCCTCCATGGTCGTCGATGGCTACAACGTGATCTATGCCTGGGATGACCTGCGTTCATTGCTCGACGATTCCCTCGAGCGGGCCCGAGAACGTCTGGTTGAGCGGCTGGCGACCCTGGCGCAGATGACGGACATGGCGGTGGCGGTCGTCTTCGACGCAGCGAAGGGCCCGTCGCCGCGGGGCAGCGAGGAGATGCGTGATGGGGTCCGGGTGGTGTTCACGGGATGGGGATCCAGCGCCGATCACGCTATCGAGCGGATGGCGTATCGAGCCCGTCGGGAGGGTGAGCAGCTGGTGGTGGCCACGTCGGATCGTCTTCACCGGGACCTGCTCCGAGGGATGGGGGCGGCGGTGATCGATGCTCACCAGCTCCGGCAACAGGTCGAGGATGCAGAGCGTGACCTGGAACGGTGGCTGCGGGCGCACGCCAGAGGGGCGACGGCGGGAAGATGACGATGTCCTCCGTGGGATGGCGACAGGGATGCATCCCGGCCGAGGTGCGGCCCTCGGGCGGGGAGATGGGGTGATGCCCATCGACCCGACTCACCTCGAGGCGCTGCGGGTGCTGGGGCATGAATTGCGCCGGCCGCTCACCGTCATCCGAGGTGCGGCGACCATGCTTCTCGAGGACGGCGAGGCTCTGCCGCCGGCGAGCCGGCGGCAGATGCTTGAGCTGCTTGAGCACGGGGTCGAGACGATGAACGACATGATCGACGACCTCTCCACCGCCGTTCACCTGCAGATGGGGGATCTCGGCCTCAACCTCGGGGCGGAGGATTTGGGCTCGCTGGTCGAGGAGGCGGTGGCCGCCGTCCGTCGCCAGGAGCCGGGGCGACAGGTGGAGGTACGGTGTCCCCCCGGCCTGGTGGTGGAGGCCGACCGAGACCAGGCGGTGCGGGTGCTGCGAGCGCTCGTCGCCAACGCCATCCGGTTCTCGCCCTCGACCGCCCCGGTCGAGGTGGTGGCACGCTCGGAGCCGGGACGGGCGCGGGTGGAGGTTCTCGATCGGGGGCCGGGCATCCCGGCCAACTGCCGAGACCTGGCCTTCCAGCCCTTCACCTGGCTCGATTCCCGGGCTGGCGGCCCCGGCCTTGGGCTCTTCCTGGCCAGGGGGTTGACCCGTGCCATGGGAGGGGAGATCGGTATCGTGGATCGGGACGGCGGTGGTTGTGCCGTCTGGGTTACGCTGTCACGCCGTGGCTGAGGAAGTACGAGCGAACGGAACCTTTGCGCGGGCCCTGGTGGTGGGGGCTCACCCCGACGATCCCGAGTTCGGGTTCGGGGGGACCGTTGCCAAGCTCACCAGCGAGGGCACCGAGGTGGTGTACGTCGTCTGCACCGATGGCTGCCAGGGCGGCGAGGACCCCGCGGTCCCCGACGCCACGCTCAGTGCCACGCGGTATGCGGAGCAGCGCGCCGCGGCCGAGGTCCTGGGGGTCAAGGAGGTGGTTTTCCTCGGCTTTCGGGATGGCTCTCTGGCTCCTACGCTTGAACTCCGCCGGGCCATCACCCGTGAGATCCGGCGTTGGCGCCCGGATCTTGTCCTGACTCACGCTCCGGTGCGAAGCCTGGATGGCGCCATCGGGGCTTTCCACCCCGATCACCTCGCCGTGGGCGAGGCGACGCTCAGCGCCGTGTATCCCGATGCGCGCAATCCCCGAGCCTTCCGTGAGCTGCTCGCCGAGGGGCTGCAGCCGCACCGGGTCCGTGAAGTTTGGATGCCGGGGTTCGACCATGCCGACCATTTCGTGGCGCTGAGCCCCGAGTTGGTAGAGCGGAAGATCGAGGCCATCAGGTGTCATCAGAGCCAGTTCGACAAGCCGGGCGTGGAGCCGGGGGCTCCAGCCACCTGGGTGCGAGAACGGCTCCGGAAGGCGGGCGAGAAGGCCGGCGTCGAATATGCCGAGGCGTTCAAGCGGCTTGAGACCGCTTGAGGGGCCCTGCTGCTCGCCCTCGCCGGCTACCGCTCGTCCCGGGCGATCGTCACGATCTCCGGGGGCGGCGTCCGAGAGGGTTCGAGCCCGGCGTCCTGGATTGCCCTGGCGAAGCGAGCGGCGTCCCGTACCGCGCAGCCCCGGGGGTCGTTGTTGAAGTAACAGTACACCTCGGCCGTCGCTGACCAGAGGGAGGCGATCCGTTCGGCCCAGGTGCTGAGGACGCCCTCCTCGTAACAAGGCTCGGGATCGCCCAGCCCCCAGTGAAAGCGGACGAAGCCCCAATCCGTCGTTTGCCAGATGGGCGTCACCCGGCCTGGGGCGTCGGCCAGGCAGAGGGCCGCACCGTGTCGCTCGAGAACGGCACGGGTCTGGTCGCTGAACCAGGACTCTTCCCGGAACTCGACCGCCACCCGTACCTCGGGAGGAAAGCTGCCCAGCGCCTTGGTCAGCCGAGCGCAGTCGGCGCTTAGGCTGGGCGGGAGCTGGAGGAGCACCGGCCCCAGCTTGGTGCCGAGGTGACGAGCCCGTTCCACGAACCGCTGGATCGCTTCTGTCGGCTCGCGCAGTCGCAGGACATGGGTCACGAAGCGACTCATCTTGACCGCCATGACGAAATCCGGCGGCGTCTGGTCCCGCCAGCGCTCGAAGCTGGCAGCGGTCGGGAGGTGGTAGAAGGAGCTATTGAGCTCGACGGTCCGGAAGTGGGCCGCGTAGTGGCCGAGCCAGTCTCGTTGGGGCAGGGGCGATGGGTAGAAGGCCGACCGCCAGCTGGTGTACTGCCAGCCCGAGGTGCCGATGTACACCATGCCCAGGGAAGGATACGTAGAGCCGGCAACCGGCGCTGGCTCAGCGAATGCGCATCTCCACCCAGGCTTGGACCTCGCTCCGCATGGGCTCGTCGGCGCCGAGCTCCTCCAGCAAGCCGATGCGGAGCGACTCTTCCAGGGAGAGGAGGGGAACGCCGTAGAGAGCGGCGGCCTCGCGGAGCATGCGGGCATGCCACGGCTCGGGAGGTGGGGGGGAGGATAAGTGCCGCAGAGCTCGACGGAGACGTGGTCGCCAGCGGCCGCCCTGCCCCACGTCGGCGAGCGTCTGCGGCGCGTCCCAGGGCCAGTCGGTGAGCAGGCAGGCGATGGAGGCCTTGGCGGCACGGAAGCCCTCGCTGCCGTGCAGCGCGACCTCCCCCCAGCCCTGGATCAGCCCCACCACGGTCGAGCGTTCGTTCCGCTCCGCACAGGCACGCTCCACGCATTGCAGCAGGCTGAAGAGCGCCCAGAAGCCACAGCGACAGCCGCTGCCAGGAGCGCGCAGACAGCGTCGTAGGGGCGCCAGACAGCGGGCCGTGTTCTCGCCAGGCTCCCAGGTGTAGCTCGCGGCCCACGACTCCAGGCGCATGCCTCGTAGGCGCCAGAGCCGCCAGCCAAGGATCGGCTCCGCCCGTCCGTTCGTCGGCGGGCGGGTTCCGTGGTTCGCTGTCACCTCTCACATAGCCTGCACCCGTCAGGGCCGATCTGGCCAGTGGGGGACCGGTTTGCGGTCCCGTCCTCCGGTGGGGCGCGGGCTCGCCGGCCTCGGTGGGGCGGACCGGGACACGCCCCCACTCCGGCGACGTCGTCGCCTGGACCTGGAGGCCGGGCCTCAGCGAGGCCGCCGGAAGCGCTGGCCCGATGCCCTGGGCCACCCGCCGGGTGGGGTGCGGCGACGAGCAAGGACATAGAGAGAGCCTCGTGGAGGTCCCAACCACAGGGCCACCATAGCGCCACCCCCGACGCCTGTCCTCGCACCGCCCACCGTCCAGGATCGAGCCCCCTCCTGGCCATCCTCTGCCGCCTTCTCCACCTAGGGGTGACGACAGCTGACGTGTCCACACACCACCATTCACTTCCGTCAACTCGAAGCAGTGGGAGCGCGAGCAAGGCATCCCTCCCGTCACCGCCTCCCGCTGCTTCTCGTCGGGCACGCTTCCCGTCCCGGCCCGGCGAGTCGGTCACCTGATCCTGGGGAACGCCCTGGCGTGACCGCTCGCGTGTCCGCTGCCGATCAACGCTCCGATCTGGACCGGCAGGTGGCGGGTGCTGCCGCTTGGGCGGCCCAGGAGGGGCTCGCCGTCGGGCGCCTTCTGACC
>Ga0209061_1003153_pt1 | contig 18531 bp, 15 predicted proteins | sample Coa_R1_10_FD_187157 | JGI IMG/M metagenome (GOLD analysis project Ga0209061, IMG submission 187157) | Surface soil microbial communities from Centralia Pennsylvania, which are recovering from an underground coalmine fire - Coalmine... | ecosystem: Environmental > Terrestrial > Soil >...
TTAAATGCCGCACTCCCCTGCGGCCCCGCCTGCCCTGCCTGCTTAAGAGCTACCGGCCAAAACCTCCTCTCCCCTCGTGAGGGAGGGCTGAGGTAGGAGGTGTCAAGGCAATGGAGCCAAGAAGTTGTGTCCCCCCCACCCTGACCCTCCCCCACAAGGAGGGAGGGAAAAGACCCCCAACCCTCCCCCACAAGGGGGGAGGGAAAAGACCGCTAGCCCTAAGCCTTCCTGAGATGCTCTCCTCCTCTCCAAGGAGGAAGCCCCCCTTGCGGAGGACCGTGGAAATGCTCGCTGTCATGGCTCGCTGTTTCGCCTCTCGTGATCCGTGGTTTATGCTTCTGGCTTGTTTCGCTCTTTTCACACAGATGGTTTGCGCCGTCTCTGGCGCTCATGCCGATGTTAAGCTGCCTGCCGGTGAAACGGTACAGAAGGTCGATTTCGAGCGTCATATCGTGGGCGTGTTTGGCCGTATGGGTTGCAATTCCGGCTCCTGCCACGGCTCGTTCCAGGGCAAAGGCGGTTTCCGCCTTTCGCTGTTCGGCTACGATCCGGCCAAGGATTACCTGGCCTTGACTCGTGAAGCCGAGGGGCGCCGGCTCAATCGCACCGATCCGGATAACAGCCTGCTCTTGCTCAAAGCCACTGGTCGAGTGCCGCATGAAGGGCAGACACGCTTCGGCCGCGATTCCTGGGCCTATCACTTGCTGCGCAACTGGATCGCTGACGGCGCACACTGGCAGCCGGGCAGCGGTACTATCGTCAAAATCGCCATAACTCCTCCTGAATATGCTTTCGCCAAACCCGGACAAACCGGACAGCTCCACGTGAAAGCGGTCTTCGCCGACGGTACGACAGAAACCATCACGTCGCTGTGCGATTTTCGCACCAATGATGAAACCGTCGTCGAAGTGACGCCGCTGGGGAAACTGCGGGCGGTGCGGCCTGGCGATACCGCCATCATCGTTTCCTATCGCGGCCATGTCGTGCCGGTGCGCGTTCTGGTGCCGTTGGAGGCGAAACCGAATTTCCGCTATCCGGAGGGGCCGCAAGTCCATTTCATCGACCGCGAAGTCTTTGCCAAACTGCGGCGGCTGGGCATCGTACCCTCGGACCTGTCCAGCGATACGGAATTTCTCCGCCGCGTCACCATCGACACCATCGGCACACTGCCGTCGCCGCAGGAAGTCCGCGCATTCCTCGCCGATACGAGTTCGGATAAACGTACGCGCAAAATCGACGAATTGCTGGCGCATCCGATGCACGCCGCTTTGTGGGCGACGAAGTTCTGCGACATCACTGGCAACAACACCGACGCCCTGGAGGGGCAAGGACAGCGCAAGGCGCTTCTGAGTCAGATGTGGCACGACTGGTTCCGCAAACGGTTGGCCGAGAACGTGCCCTATGACGAGATTGTCCGCGGCGTCTTGTGCGCCACCAGCCGCGAAGGGCTCAGTCCAGAAGAGTACGTCCAGCAGGTCAAGCAGATCGAAACCGTCAACTGTGGTTTCAATGAAACTTATGCCCATCGCTCTACTCTCGATCTCTTCTGGCGCCGGCAGCAGCAAGTCCCGATCGAGCAGTGGGGCGAGAAAACAGCAGCGGCGTTTCTCGGCGTTCGTCTCGAATGCGCCCAGTGCCATAAACATCCGTTCGACCGCTGGACGCAAACCGATTATCGCGCTTATGCCAATGTATTCAGCCGCGTGTCCTTCGGTATCTCGCCGGAGTCGCAGAAACTCTTCCGTGCGGAAAACGAGGAGCGCCGCAAGAAGAAGGGCGACAAGAAAACGGTGCCCCTAAACCCGCTGCGCGAAGTGTTTTTGACGAAAGCCAGCCGGATACTGCCCGACCCTGATACGAACAAACCGCTGCCGGCCCGCGCCCTGGGCGGCCCTATCATCCCCTTGGACGACGGTAAGGATCCCCGCCAGACCCTGTTCGAGTGGATGCGTGCTCCGGACAATCCGTTCTTTGCGCGCAGCTTCGTCAATCGCGTCTGGGGCCATTATTTTGGCACTGGCATCGTGCATCCGGTGGATGATTTCTCGCTGGCTAATCCACCTTCCAACGACCGATTGCTCGAGGCCTTGGCTAAAGACTTCATCGCCAACAAGTACAACATCCGCGACCTGGAGCGCAAAATCCTCCTGTCACGCACCTACCAGTTGACCGCCGTCCCCAACGAGACCAATCGCCTGGACCGCACCAATTATTCCCACAGCTACATTCGCCCGCTGATGGCGGAAGTGATGGTCGATGTTCTCAACGCTGCCCTGGGGGCGACGGAGAAATTCGGGCCGGAGATGCCGGACGGCAGCCGGGCCATCGAGGTCGGCGCCAGCCGGGTGCAGAATGGCTCGGTCAATTACGCTTTTCGCATTTTCGGCCGGCCACCACGGACAACGACCTGCGATTGCCAACGGGCCATGGAGCCGGCTTTGCCGCAGAAGCTGTATCTCATGGCCGATCCGTCGATCTTGCAAAAAATGCAAGCCCCGCAGGGCCGCATCGCCCGTTTGCTAGCTACGGAACGGGATGATAACAAAGTGCTCGATGAACTGTTCCTGGCCAGTGTGAGCCGGCTGCCCACGGCCAAGGAGCGCGCCTGGTTCGCCAGCTATCGCGCGCAGGCCAGGGACCGCCGTACCGCCTTTGTGGATACCTTGTGGGCGCTAATTAATACTCATGAATTCGTGTTCAACCACTGAAACACTCGTCTGCCGCACCCGCAAGGGCGGCCCTTGTGAGGGCAGCAGACGGAGAAGACTACGGGAGCATGACCATGCCACGATCCTATGTCTCGGATTGCGAAGGGTTCCATCGCCGCGACTTCCTCAAGATTGGCGCCGGCGGCCTGTTTGGGCTGACGCTGCCGCAGCTTTTGCGCCTGGAGGCGCAAGCAACTCCCGAAGACAAGCGCAAACGGCGGGCTAATGCCGTCATCATGCTCTGGCTGGGCGGCGGACCTTCCCATCAAGATATGTGGGACCTCAAACCCGATGCCCCCGAAGGCATCCGCAGCCTCTTCAAGCCGATCCCCACCAAAGTCAGCGGCGTGCAAATCAGCGAACATCTGCCGAAGACGGCGCAAGTGGCCGATAAAATTTCGATCATCCGCTCGCTCTATCACACCATCCCCTCGCATGGTCCTGCCAGCGTGTTTATGACTACCGGCAACAAACCGACGCCGGCGCTGGATTATCCCTCGATGGGATCGCTGACCGCCAAGCTGGTGAAGACAGAGAAGGGCATTCCTCCCTACGTCAGCTTCGGCGACTTGCGCGGCGACCGGGGCGGCGTCGCTGGCTACCTCGGCACCGCCTACAACCCGTTCATCGTCGAAGGCGGCGGCAAAGGCGGGTTCCGTGTCCGCGGCATTCAATTGCCGGGCGGCTTCACTCTTGCGGAATTGGAAAAACGTGACAGGCTCTTCCGGGGTTTCGATGAGACCTTCCGATCGCTTGATAAATCGGCCGATCTTGTCGAAGGGCTGGATACTTTCCACCAGCAAGCCCTGGAGATCTTGCGTTCGGACAAGACCAAGAAAGCCTTCGACCTGGAGCGGGAGCCTGCCGCACTGCGCGAGCGCTACGGATCTACTCCGTTCGGCCAAGGTGTTCTGGCTGCGCGACGGCTGGTCGAGTCCGGCGTCCGCTTCGTCACCATCAGCCTCGGCGGCTGGGATACGCATGCCCAGAATTTCGATCGGCTGTCCAAGCGTCTGTTGCCGTCGCTCGATCAAACGCTATCAGCCCTGGTCGAAGATCTACACGCGCGCGGCCTGCTGGATTCGACGCTTGTTTACTGCGCGGGCGAGTTCGGGCGAACGCCGAAGATCAACAAGACGGCCGGCCGTGATCACTGGGCGCGGTCGATGGCGGTGGTCTTGGCCGGCGGCGGCATCCAGCGCGGCTACGTCCACGGCAGCACCGACGCCCAAGGCATGGCTCCGGCGACCGAGCCGTGTACCCCCGACGATGTGTGCGCCACCATCTTCCACTGCCTCGGCATCGATCCCCACACGGAGTTGACGACTTCGACGGGCCGACCTATCCAACTCTTCCGCGAGGGCCGCGTTATCGAGAAATTGCTGGCGTGATCGTTGCCCATCCTTTCTCCACCCGTTCGCCGTGCTCAGCAAAGGCCGTTCTTGCTGGCACGGCGAGCGGGTAAACCTGCGGCGGAATGAAGATCATCACGGTTGGGGGGGCAGCAGCGGCCGTTGGATTGGGCCTCGCCAAACAACCTCGTCTATAGTTGCAAGTTCGGCCGCTGTTTTTCCTGCTCCTCGTGCATTGGCTCGGAAGACGTAATCACATGTCAAGAGGTGGCTGCGGACGCAGCTTTACCTTCTTTGCCGGCTCCGCTACGCTAAAGGGCATGGCAGAACAATACATCTACACCATTGAAAACCTCACCAAAGCCTATGGCAAACGCGAGGTGCTCAAGAACATCTGGCTGGCGTTCTATCCGGGCGCCAAAATTGGCGTCATCGGTAGCAACGGCGCCGGCAAGAGCAGCCTGCTGCGCATCATGGCCCAGGAAGACAAAGACTTTCTCGGCACCGCCCGGCTGACCCCCGGTTTCAGCGTTGGCTACGTGCCGCAGGAGCCGCGCCTCGATGAGTCCACCGATGTGCGCGGCAATCTCGAACAGGCCGTCGCCCCCATCCGCGCTCTGTTGCAGCGCAGCGAAGAACTCGGCATGAAGTTCGGCGAAGCTCTGTCCGACGACGAAATGGAGAAAGTGCAGGCCGAGTTCGATCGCGTGCAGGACGCCATCAACGCTGTCAATGGCTGGGATCTGGACCGCCAGTTGGAAATTGCGATGGACGCCATGCGGCTTCCGCCCGGCGAGGCCATGCCGCATACCCTCTCCGGCGGCGAACGGCGGCGTGTGGCTCTGTGCAAAGTTCTACTTCAGAGACCCGATTTGTTGCTTTTGGATGAGCCGACCAATCATCTCGATGCCGAGTCGGTAGCCTGGCTGGAGCGGCATTTGCACGAGTATCCCGGTACTGTCGTGGCCGTGACGCACGATCGCTATTTCCTCGATAACGTGGCCGGATGGATTCTGGAACTGGATCGCGGCCACGGCATTCCCTGGAAGGGCAATTATTCTTCCTGGCTCGAACAGAAACAGGCCCGGCTGGCCAAAGAGGAGAAGCAAGAGTCGGCCCGGCGCAAGGCGCTGGCCCGTGAGCTGGAATGGGCACGGATGGCCCCACGCGCCCGCGTGGCCAAGAGCAAGGCCCGCCTGAATGCCTACGAAAAATTGGCCGCCCAGGAATACGAAGAACGAGAGGACGAGCTGGTCTTGCAGATTCCGCCGGGACCGCATCTGGGTGATATCGTGGTGCGGGCCGAACATGTCCGCAAGGGTTACGGCGAGAACCTCCTCATGGAAGACCTGAATTTCGACCTGCCGCGCGGTGGCATCGTCGGCGTCATCGGCCCCAACGGTGCCGGCAAGACCACGCTGTTCCGCATGATTGTCGGCCAGGAGAAGCCGGACGCCGGTACGCTACGCATTGGCGATACCGTGGTGTTGGCCTATGTCGATCAAAACCGCGATACGCTCGACAACAACAAGACCGTCTTCGAAGAGATTACCGGCGGTGTCGATCATCTGATGCTGGGCAAGCGCCGTGTTGCTTCGCGCGGCTACGTGGCCCGTTTCAATTTCAAGGGACCGGACCAACAGCGCAAGGTCGGCGAGCTATCCGGCGGCGAACGCAACCGTGTCCACCTGGCCAAACTGCTACGGCGCGGCGGCAATCTGCTGCTGCTCGACGAGCCGACCAATGATCTCGATGTGGACACCCTGCGGGCGTTAGAAGAGGCGTTATTGAACTTCGGCGGCTGTGCCGTGGTCATCAGCCATGATCGCTGGTTTTTGGACCGTATTGCTACCCACATCCTCGCATTTGAGGGCGACAGCAAAACCGTGTGGTGCGAAGGGAATTATCAGACGTACGAAGCGCAGCGGCGGCAGCGTTTGGGGCAAGAAGCAGACCAGCCGCATCGCCTTCGGTACAAGAAGCTGCATCCGTAAAAGGAGTCGCACATGAACCGCACTTCGACCTTGGCTCCTCCCGGCGTCCGCACGGATACCGCCGCCGAGAAAGATGTGATCGCAGATATTTTTCAAGAGGTTACTCTGGAGGAAGGCTTGGATGGCGGCGAGATGCTGGCGGGTTTCGTGCTGCCTTGGCAGCGGCTATTCGCCCGCGTCGGCTAGCAGCGCGGCACTTGATACACGGAGCTTTTCCCATGATGGAACTCGTCGAAGTCACGAAGATTTACAACACAGGACGGACGCCGGTACATGCCGTGCGTGGCGTCAATCTGACCATTGCCGCAGGCGAGTTTGTGTCCATTATGGGACCAAGCGGATCTGGAAAGTCCACCTTGATGCACCTTCTCGGCGCGCTTGATACACCGACGAGTGGCCGAGCGCTGTTCCAGGGCCGCGATCTGCAAGCCCTGTCGGATCGGGAGCGCTCGCTTTTCCGGCGCAAGAAGATCGGTTTTGTGTTTCAATTCTTCAATCTGCTGCCGACGCTGACAGCGGCGGAGAACGTGGCGCTGCCGCTATTCCTCGATGGGCAAGCGCGCGGCCGGGCGCTCAAACAAGCGATGACCGCGCTGGAGCGTGTTGGTCTGGAACAGCGGGCCGAACATCATCCCGAGGAGATGTCCGGCGGCGAGATGCAGCGCGTGGCCATCGCCCGCGCCTTGGTGCTGGAACCGGAGGCAGTGCTGTGCGATGAGCCAACGGGCAACCTCGATTCGGCCAACAGCCGCGATATCTTGAATCTGTTGCGCAGCTTGCCGGAAAAGGGACGGCGTAGCGTCGTCATGGTGACGCACGATCCCCAGGCTGCCGCTTACGGCGATCGTCTGGTGCATATCCGCGATGGGTTGATCGCCGGTATTGAGGAACTTCAACGAACCGGAAGCGTAAGTGACGGGGGAACGTCCGTCGCTTATGCTTCCGGCTCGTCCAAGCGTCGCTAAGCGCTACACAGGAAATCTTCATGTTCGCCTTGCACCGGAGTTTGAGTGTTGGTTATCTGCGTCTACATCCGACGCGGGCGGTGCTGATTGTCCTGAGCATCGCTTTGGGGGTAGCGACGCTGGTGGCTACGCGCTTGCTCAATCAGAGTATCAATCAAGAAGCGCCCGAGGCGGTCAACCCGATGGCCAAGATCGCCGACCTCGTGGTTATGAATGCGCAAACCGGCGTGCCGCGGGCACTGGCTGAGGAAATCCGCAAGGCCCAAATCCCTGGAGTACGTGGCGCCGAGCCGATTGTGTTGGGACGCATCACCCTGCCGCAGCTCGATGAGAACGGCCGCTCCGTCTGGCTGTTTGGACTCGACTTACACAACCATGCGGTGGGACGCGACGCAGAGCGGGGGAATGAGGCAGGCATCGAGGTTCGCTGGATGCACGATCCGTCTGCAGCGGCCGGCATTTCCCGCATGATCTGGGACCGGCTGCGTGGATACATCCCCGTCCTCGCCGGGGAGAAACTGGCGCGAGCACTGGCGGAAAAAACGTCTGGCAAGGATGCGACGATTCAAGCCCTCGCTTCCAGCAAGCGGAGCAAGTTGTCGCTGCTCGGCACCCTTCGCTTTGGGGACTTGCGCTCTCTGAGCGACGACAATTTCCTCGTCATGGAGGTCGGCGATGCTGCGAGTCTCATTTTTCCCCAACGCAAGGAAAACGTCAGTCAAATCAACATCCATGTCGAAGCAGGCGCCGATCGGCAGCAGGTGCGACAGCGGCTGCAAGAATATCTCGGCGACCGGGCCGATGTCCGTACCCTGGAGTCGAACTACGAAGCGGTGCGCGACGTGAGCGCCGGTCTGGAATTGGGTTTCGATATCGGTGGGGCGATTGCGCTGGTGGTCGGACTGTTTCTGGTCTACAACGTGTTGTCGGTCAGCGTGGCCGAGCGGCGGCACGACATCGGCATTCTGCGTTCGGTCGGGGCGACGCGCGGCCAAGTGATGGGGCTGTTTCTGGGCGAGGCGGCGCTGTTGGGGCTGGTCGGTTCGGGGTTGGGGTTGCCGCTGGGCTGGGGGCTGGGCTGGCTGACCTTGTGGCCGCTGTTGCGTTTTCTTAGTGAGATCATTGTACCGATGGGCGAGCTATCGCTTCCTGTGCCGCCCTCGCTCTTGGGCGGGGCTTTGCTGGCCGGTGTGAGCACGGCCATGCTGGCAGCGTTGGTTCCCGCATTGCTGGCTGCCGCCGAAGAACCCGCTGCCGCTGTCCGCCGCGTGCCGCCGAGCGGACGGCTCCGCCATCGCCTCCTGCATGTCTGCAGCATCCTTCTCCTGGTCCTGGCGGGAGTTGTTTCTGTTGTCTGGCGCGAGCATTTGCCGCGCCGCGCTGGCGTCTTTGCCGGCGCCGTGTTACTTTTCATCGCGGCCTTAACCCTGATCCCACTAGCCACCGAGTTCATGGGCCGCTTGCTGCGGCCACTGGTGCGCTCCTTGCTTGGTCTGGAAGTCCGACTCGCTGCGGACAATCTCATTCGCAGTCCCGCACGTACCGGCATTGTCATTGCCGCCCTTGCCGCTACGGCCGCCCTTGTTTTTGGTCTGTCTGCCTTCATCCACAGCACCAAAGAGACCGTTTATCACTGGATCAACGACCGGGTCGCCGCCGATGTGTTCCTGACCTGCGGCGCACCCATCGAGAAGGCCAGCCTGGCCCAGCCGATGGAGGCTCATCTGCGTGCTAAACTGCTGTCGTTGCCGGAAGTGGAAGCCGCCGTCGGTGTGCGCTTCCACCTCCTCGATTTCCGCGATCGCATCGTTTTCCTGCTGGCCATCGACACCAATGCCTTTGCCCCCGGCAGCTCGCGCTCTCTGGCACGCAATCTCGACAAATATCCGCGGCTGCGCGAAGGCGGCACCGCTCTCGTCTCGGAGAATTTCGCCACTCTTTACAATGTTCACCCCGGCGAGCATATCGCCATTCGCGGCCGCCACGGCATGTTGACGCTGGAGGTGATCGGTCTGGCCGTGGATTACACCTGGAATCGCGGCACCATTCTCGTCGATCGTGCCTGGTTCAACAAGGTGTTCGGCGACGACCTGGTGGACATCTGGGATATCTACTTGCGTCCCGGTGCAGACGCGGCGGCAGTGTGCCGGCAGATCGAGGCCAAGTGGGGCCGGCAGGAAGCGTTGTATCCGGCGACCCGCAAGCACATGCACGATACCATCCAAAAAGACATTGATCGTGTCTATCTCTTGGGTTACGCCCAGTTTTTCATCGTCGGCCTGGTAACGTTGCTCGGCGTGGTCAGCGCGCTATTCATCTCGGTATTGCAACGCCGCCGCGAGCTAGGGCTGCTACGGGCTGTCGGCGCCTCGCGCAGCCAGGTGCTTGGCACGGTCCTCGCCGAGGCAGCGCTGATGGGACTATTCGGAGCGCTCATCGGCTTTGTCGTCGGCCTATTCATCGAATGGTACACCATCCGTCTGATTCTGCCGGATGAGACGGGGTTTGTCTTCCCGATGCTGGTGCCGTGGAAGCCGGCGGCTGTGGTTTTTTCGCTGGCAGTGGTTCTGGCCGCGCTGGTAGGTCTATGGCCGGCCTACCACGCCACGCGGCTGCGCATCGCCGAAGCTATTGCCTACGAGTGATGCTGCCCATCCGAGCGTCGCTTGATGCATCTTCCGCAACCGCTTACAATGAGGTAGACTTTGGGCGTGGCATGGCGGCGAAGTTTTCGCCCCCGCCCCAATGTCAAGAAAACCCAAGTCGGGAGTATACAATGAGTTACGGTTACGAATATCCTGTCGCTCGTGCGGCTAGCAGTGAACGAGCGCTGTTCATTCGCCGCACCTATGCGCATTTGGCCGGCGCCATCCTCGCTTTTATGGGCATCGAAGCGTTGTTGTTAAACGTTGTCGGTGCCGAACAGGTTTTCGGCTTGCTGGGCACCTCACGCTTCAGCTGGCTGATCGTCTTGCTGGCTTTCATGGCGGCCGGTTGGATTGCTCGCGCCTGGGCTCACTCGGACTCCGCGCCGGCCATTCAATATCTGGGTCTGGGGCTGTATGTCGTCGCCGAAGCGGTCATCTTCCTGCCTCTGCTTTATTTGGCCACGAGATTGACCGATCCGCAGGTCATTCCCACGGCCGCCATTATGACCTTGGCTGTCTTTGGCGGCTTGACTCTCGCGGTCTTTGTGACCCGAAAGGACTACACGTTCTTGGGGCCAATCCTGAGTGTCGGCGTGATGGTCGCTCTGGGCGTCCTCTTCGCTGCCTGTCTCTTCGGATTCAGCCTTGGCATGCTCTTCTCGTTTGCGATGGTAGCGTTGGCCTCCGGCTATATTCTCTACGACACCTCGAACGTGATGCTGCACTATCGCACGGATCAACACGTCGGTGCGGCCCTGGAATTGTTCGCTTCTGTGGCCCTGTTGTTCTGGTACATTCTGCGTATCGTCATGGCCACGAGCAGCCGTGATTGAGCAGCGTTCGCAACATCTCGTTCCCACGCTCTGCGTGGGAACGAGATCAGCTTTGTGTGGGGCAATCACTTTTGCTGCGGTATATGCTCGAAGCACCATAATACGAAGTCGGTCTCTGGCTGCACGATTCCGAAGCGCTTCAGCTTGGAAGCGACTTGCCCTCGATGATAAGTCGTGTGATTGACCACTTGCCGCAGCACAGCCCACGGCGGCAGTGTCGCCGTGTGGCCGCGCCGCCGGTAGGTGACAAGAGTGGTCAGCCGCTCTGGCGTCAGAGTTGGCAGCAGCCGGTCGAACCGTTGGTAGGCCCGCTCGAGCAGCCGTTCGGCGTCGTCGATGGTCGCCACTTCAGCCTCGGTCGGAATGCTGTCGTCCGGATCGTTTTCCAGTCCCCGCAGCCATAGCTCTGTCACGACGGCGATGTGAACTACCGTCGAGCGGACGGATGACCAGCCCGGCACCGGCTCGGCGACGTATTGCTCCGGCGTCAACTTCCGGCAGGCGTCGAGCATCTTGGCGTTGGCCCATCGATTGAAGGCGAAGAGAGACGCGAAGTCGTCTTGCATGAGTTTCCTTCCTCCGTATGTTGAGACCGAATTCAAGGTAGTACGCGACGGGGACCGATCGGCAGCCTTATACCGGGCAGGGTGTTCTGCTTGACTGCCACTGTCACAATGTTGGAGATCTTCTTAATGTCTCCCTCAGCCAGAAGCAATACAGGGCCGGGAGGGCCGGGAGGCCCCTCTCCGATCCACATCTCGAAGGGACCGTGTTCGATGCCGAAGGACATGCCGCTCGCCTGAACAGTGCCCCTGGTTTGATTGCCAATACTCCGGAGTTCGGCCAGGTAATAATTTTGGCCCAATCCGCCAAATTTGGTAGCCTTGATAACCAGGAAGAGCCGCCTGCCTGCGGGATTGCCGGAGGTAAAGCGGTAATCGACCGTCACCTCCATCTGGGCGCCAAAGCCAGAGACCTTGCCGTTGGTCAACTCGGCAGCAAGCAGTCCCTGAGCCGGCAGGTTGACCGGCGGGACCATCGGCGGCAGAGGGATATCTGCCGGCCGCTGCGGCGGCGCCGGATTTTGGGCGGGGAGCGCTGGCAGATTGGCGTTGAAGGCCGCCGGCACCGGGTGGAGTTGTCGGGACCGCCCCCACGTCCAGATGGCAAAGCCGCCCAGTAGCAGGATCAGTGCTCCCACCGTAACACAACCAGCGATTATCAAGGGGAGGATCGCGGCGTTGCTGTGCTTCTTGCGAGGCCGCCGGCGTGGCCGGGGCCGCTCCGTGATTTCGTCCTCCTCGTACCGGACTATCTGCTTGGCCGGACGTGGGGAAGTCTGAATCCTCTCATCGTCTTCTGCGCGGATGATAAAGACCTGCGCGCACGATTGGCAACGGACCCTCTTGCCCCGCATCGCGTCGGCGAGCCGGTAGCTTCTGTTGCAACCGGGGCAGGTGGCGGAAATCGACATGACGAACTCCTGAATCGAAGAAGCAGCGACGCGATTCGCACTCCGCTGGTGAACAGCCGGTGTCCATCGGCTGTTCGCCAGCGCGACTCCCCCAGCCAACGGCACAACACTCTAAAATACAACGCTCTAAGATACTGAATGTAACAGGGAGACCGCCTTTGTACAAGGATCTCGTGCGCAATTAGCGCCCCGGTTCGTGGATGCCTGGAAGTTCGGCCAGCTTGGGTCGCCGTGTGTGCCAGTCGGTGGCGCGCTCGAACAGGCGTGCGATGCGCAGCAGCTTCTCCTCCTCGAATGGTGCAGCCAGGATTTGCAGTCCGATTGGCAATCCTGTCTTCGTGAAACCGCAGGGGATGCTGATGCCGGGCAGGCCAGCCAGGTTGGCGCTGATGGTGTAGATGTCGGCCAAATACATCGCCAGGGGATCGGTGATGCGCTCGCCAATTTTGAAGGCTGGCGTCGGTGAGGTCGGCCCCACGATGGCGTCGCAGCGCGTGAACGCCTGGGCGAAATCGTCGTGGATCAGCCGCCGTATCTTGAGCGCCTTGAGATAATAAGCGTCCTTATATCCGCTGGAAAGCGCATAGGTCCCGAGCATGATACGGCGTTTGACTTCGGCGCCGAAGCCCTCACCGCGCGAACGGCAGTACATATCGATGAGATCCTGGTGTTCGGTCGAGCGATGGCCGAAGTGAACGCCGTCATAGCGGGCCAGGTTGCTCGACGCCTCGGCCGTGGCCACCAGATAATACGCAGCGATGGCATACTTGCTGTGCGGCAACTTTATCTCTGCGATCTTGGCGCCGAGACTTTCATAGACCTTGAGGGCCTCGCGCACGCTCTGCTCGACTTCGGCATCGAGTCCCGCCTCGAAATGTTCGCGGGCAATCCCAAGAGTCAGCGGCCGGACGGGCTGCTCGACCGTTTGCCGGCAGGCCGGGACAGGGCGATTGACGCTGGTGCTATCGCGTGGATCATGGCCGGCGATGGCATCAAGAAGCAGGGCGGCGCCGGTCACATCGCGGCTGAGTGGACCGATCTGGTCGAGCGAGCTGGCGAAAGCGACGAGTCCGAAGCGCGACACCCGGCCATAGGACGGTTTCAGGCCGACAATGCCGCACAGTGCCGCTGGCTGTCGAATGGAGCCACCGGTATCCGAGCCGAGCGCCAAAGGCACTTCGCCGGCCGCCACCGCCGCTGCCGAGCCGCCGCTGGAGCCGCCGGGGATACGCTCCAGGTCCCACGGATTGCGTGTGATCTGGAAGGCACTGTTCTCCGTAGACGACCCCATTGCAAATTCGTCCATGTTGGTGCGGCCAATCAACACGGCATCGGCTTGACGCAGCCGGCTGATGACGTGGGCATCGTAAGGCGGGCGATAGGTTTGCAGCATCTTGCTGGCGCACGTTGTCGGTTGGCCACGCACGCAGAGATTGTCCTTGATCGCCACCGGCACACCGGCCAACGGACCGAGCGGCTCGCCTCGTTGTCGCCGCACATCGACGCGCCGCGCTTGTTCTAGAGCGCCGGATTCATCGACGTGGAGAAAAGCGCGAACCTGTGGATCGCGCTGACGGATCGCTTGCAAGAATTCGTGGGTCAGCGTCTCGGCAGAGATTTCCCGGCACGCGAGAAGAGCGGACAATTCGGTGACAGTGCGTTCCAGCATGGGAGGGAATCCTAACGAGCCGGAAACGTAAGCGACGGCAAAGCATCCCTCGCTATACACTTCCGACTCGTCTTGGCGTTAATCCAGCACAGCCGGCACCCTGTAGAAATCGCCGCGGCGTTGCGGGGCGTTGGCCAGCGCCTCGGCGGCCGGCAACGATGGCGCCGCTTCATCTTCCCGGAAGACATTGTGGATCGCCAAAGCGTGCGCCATCGGTTCGACGCCGTCGGTATTGACCTGTTTCAGCTGATCGACGTAAGCCACGATGGCACTCAGCTGACGCGTCATGGTCTCCAGCTCCGCCTCGGTCAGTTGTAGGCGTGCCAGGTGCGCCACCCACTGAACTTCTTGGGCCGTCAACGACATGGCCACCTCGCCGGCAATTACAAGGTAGTCGGCATCTGGAAGGGCCGGCGCCGCTGCGGACGCTGAACACGACCGCTGCGGATGCACTGCACGCACACACGCAGACGCTTCACCGAGCCGCCGACCTGACATTGAATGGTCTGCAAATTGGGGACAAAAGCGCGGCGGCTAATGCCGGTGACTTTACGACCGACACCGCCCAGATACTTGGCCTTGCCGCGGCGAGCGTAGTGATTGCCCAGCACTGGCTTCTTGCCGCACACTTCGCATTGCATGCCCATGATCGCTCTCCATCTTTCGAGGAAAATGCTAGTATAGCGGAGCAACGCCGCTTGACAAGACGCGAGGAACATGCCGGCAGGGCCTTCAATTATCCGGATTAAGGGACCCGCGAAAAGAGAGGGCGGCGATTCGCTATACTATCCGCATTGCATCGGCAATCTATGCAAGGGAGGTTCCCTCATGTCGAATCGACCATCCGAACGCCCCTCGGACGTACGGGGCCATCTGGACGATTGGGAAGAGGCGCTGCTCAGCCGCTATCCGCCCGGCAGCAAGCCCAAGGAAGCATTCCGCGCTTATCGGGACGAGGTGCGGCCGACTGTCAAGGAGTTTTATCGTCTCAATCACCGTTATCAGACGCTCGATTTTGTGTTGGCCAAGAAGCGGGAATATCTGCCGCCGCGTCGCCGACGCATGGGAGTCTGGGAGGCGATGGAATTTCTCAATACGCTTATCGATGACAGTGATCCCGATACAGAATTAAGCCAGATCGAGCACCTGCTGCAAACGGCGGAAGCCATCCGCCGCGACGGCCGGCCGCGCTGGTTCATCCTGACCGGGCTGATTCACGATCTCGGCAAGATCCTATGTCTCTTTGGTGAGCCGCAGTGGGCCGTCGTCGGCGATACTTTTCCGGTTGGCTGCGCTTTCTCCACGCACGTTGTCTTTGCGGAATTCTTCGACGAGAATCCGGATCGGCAGATTCCTCAATATCAGACGCCATGCGGCATCTACGAAGAGGGCTGCGGCCTGGACCGCGTCCATCTCTCCTGGGGTCATGATGAATATCTGTATCAGGTGGTTAAAGATTATCTACCTGAAGAAGCGTTGTACATGATCCGCTATCATTCTTTCTACGCCGCTCATCGGGAAGGAGCGTATGGCCAGCTGATGAACGACCACGATCGCAAGATGTTCGCCTGGGTACGTGCCTTCAATCCTTACGATCTGTATTCAAAGGCCGAATCGCGGCCTGATGTCGCGGCGTTGCGGCCCTTCTACGAAGAATTGATTGCCGAATTCTTCCCTCCAACCCTCACCTGGTGAGCGACGATTTTGCTTGAAACACCGATCGAATCAGAGTGTAATGGAAGGGTCGCTTATTAGGGAGACCCGCCATGAATCGGTCTATCTCGTTGCACGGAAGGCAAGCTCCTTGGACCCGTCGTCGCTGGCTGGGCGGCTGCGGCGTGGGATTGCTGGGTCTGTCGTTGCCGAGCTATCTCGCTCTGCGCAGTCAGGCGACGGAGCGAGCAGCGACCGGCACGGGTTTCGGCCGCGCGCGGGCCTGCATCGTCCTGTATTGTTGGGGTGGGGTCAGCCACCTCGATACCTGGGATCCCAAGCCGCACGCGCCGGCGGAGGTGCGCGGCGAATTCCAGACCATCGCCACTGCGGTCCCCGGCATTCGCTTTGGCGAACACCTGCCGCGGTTGGCGCGGCAGATGAAACGATTGGCTGTGGTGCGCTCGGTGCATCATCACTGCACGGGGCATGGCAAAGCGATGTACTGGAATCGCACGGGACATGCTCCCCCGCAGCCCGAAGTCGCCGCCAATCTGCCGCCTTCCGTTAATGATTGGCCGACGTTGGGAGCGCAGCTGGCACGGTTGCGGCAAGCCAGACGCGGCTTGCCGGGGACGGTGCAGCTTCCCTATCCATTGGTGGACAATGGCACCTTGCAGGCCGGCGATACGGCCGGCTGGCTGGGAAGTGCTTATGCCCCTCTGGTGGTGCGGCCCAATCGTGGCAAGCCGTATGGTGGCATCTCACGCGATCTGGGCAGCATGGTGTTTCGCTTGGCCGATGGGGTGGATGCCGGGCGCCTGAGTGCGCGTCGCGATTTAAGCCGGCGGCTCGATCACCTGCCGGCCGACAATGCCGGCGTGCGCGATTGGATACGCTTCCAGGAGCAAGCCGCCAACCTGCTGACGAACCCGCACATCCAGCGCACGCTCGATCTGGAGCGGGAACCGCCTTCGGTCCATGACCGCTATGGCGAGCATCTGTGTGGCCAAAGTCTGCTTTTGGCCCGGCGTTTGGTCGAGGCAGGCGTGCCGCTTGTCACGGTTGTCTGCGCTGCCGGCGACCTCAACGGCAGTGTCGGCGATCACTGGGACACACACGGCGACAACTTCAACCGCCTGAAAAACGCCCTCTTGCCGCCGTTGGAGCAGGGATCGTCGGCCCTGCTCGATGACCTGGCGGATCGCGGTTTGCTGGACACAACGCTCGTCGTGTGGCTGACCGAATTTGGCCGCACGCCGCGCATTATGGGCACAGGTCGCGATCATTATCCCTTCTGCTATTCGGTGGCGTTTGCCGGCGGCGGCATTCGCGGCGGCCAGGTCTACGGTCGCTCCGACAGCCAGGGCGCGCGCCCGCTCGATTTCCCCTGTGGCCCCGGCGACCTGCACGCCACCATCCTCCACGCCCTGGGCATCCCACTCGATTCGACGCTGATCGATGTGCAGGGCCGACCGCAAGCACTCTGCGACGGCAAACCCTTGCCGCTGTTTTCGTAAGCAGAAAAAAAGACTTCCACGGCCCTACCACTGCGAGGCGCCCAGAATGCGGAAACAGCGGCACCGCTTCCCACACCAATAGCCAACTCCAGGGCGGACGAATGCGTATCACGAGACTCGCTTTTTTGTTGACGTACGCGCATCGGACGGTTAGCATCTGTTCAACCCCATGAGGATGTGCCCATGCACGCTTTAACCGCACCGCAATTCGACGATCCGCCAGGCCAAAATTCCGTAAACAGGCGAGCAGCCCCAGCTTTCGGGCACCGTTTTGCCACGTATTCGTACCGTCCAGGCTCCGCGACCATGTTAGGTTGCGCAGGCGCAAGCTAAATAACAAGTTTAGGAGGCAGACAAATCCATGAGACAGCGAAGCTTATTCTGGTGGCTGTTTGTAGTCTCCTTTCTGTTGAGCGGGACAGGATTAGCGGGCCTCTTGGTTGCGGTCCATCTCTTGCCGCATGTCGCCTTACTCCAGTGGGTTTTCGGGCCTTTGTGGTTTCTGGGCCTGCCTCTGTTGATTGGGGTCACTATTGCCTGGATCGTCTCACGAGTGTGGGCGCGCTGGCCCAAGAAAACAGCCAGCTCGCTGGTGGGCGCGCAATCCCCTTCTGTGGGACAGCCACCTTCGAAGAAGAACGCTTTGACGCCGGTGCAGCTCGGTGGCTGCGTCGGTGCCACTACCACAGCCTCGTTCTTGCTTGTAGTCCGAGACTTGTCACGCCCGCTTGGTGGTGTCGACGCCAATTCGTTCCCCCCACCGGTGACAGTTCTCTCTGTCACTTTCTCTTCCGATTTTCTCCTGGGCGTATGGTGTGCGATTGGCGGCATGCTCGGCATGGCCATCGTGTGCTTGGTGAACCTGATTCGCCGTCGGAGAAGAGGACAAGCCATTCAGGAGGCTGTTGCGGGAGACAAAGCGGGTGCGGCGGTCTATGCTGCAATCGTGCCGGAAGCTCAAACAGCAAGGAACGGTAGTCCGATCCTTCGTGTCGCTGCAGGCATGTTGGCCCTGCTGTTTGCGTTTGCGGGGATCTTGCCCTTGATGGCCGCGCAGGGGAGTCTGCGGGGGGATGGGGTGGTGTGGATGGCAATCTTAGCCTTCATGTTCGGGTGGTACGCGGTTTGTGGGAGAAGAGGGCTGTCAGACTTCCTCACAAAAAGGTGAGGTGCCGAACCAGCCGCTGCAGCAGACGGCGGCTGCGATGTAGGTTTCTCGGAGTTTCAAGTCTCTCAGCGCGGCCGCCGCTGCTGAGCGGGGGCGTTCGGCGAAGTGGCAGACGCCTGGCGTCGCTTCTCTGACCGTGCGGAGAAACGGGTAGGCCACGAGTTGTAGGACGCGCACCGTGTTACCCATGATTGCCGCCGTCCTCAGGGTGCTGGCTGCGTTGTTCGATAAGGAAGGATCATCGATGAACAATCCAGTGGAGGTTTCTCTGACCCGAATGATGACGTGGCGAGCCCGTGCCATCGTTCCAACTGTCTTGCTGTTGGCGTTGGGGTTAATATCGATGGCAGTTCGGCTGGAGGATGGCTTGGCCGTGGCGCTCGGTCTCGTTTCTCTGGTCGTGTTATTCTGGGCGGTTCCACTCTGGATCATTCTGGTAGGCGCCGTATTTCGGACAGGCCAAAGAGCCTTCGGGGCTGGTGCTGGCTTGGTGTATGCAGTCCTTACGGTTGTGTTGATGGTCCTTTTCGGAGCCGGGGTGTTTGTA
>Ga0209061_1003156_pt1 | contig 18516 bp, 13 predicted proteins | sample Coa_R1_10_FD_187157 | JGI IMG/M metagenome (GOLD analysis project Ga0209061, IMG submission 187157) | Surface soil microbial communities from Centralia Pennsylvania, which are recovering from an underground coalmine fire - Coalmine... | ecosystem: Environmental > Terrestrial > Soil >...
CGAGGCCGCCTACCCCGCGGCAGGCACGCCGAACGCGGACGTGTCGCTCGTCCTGGCCACCCTGGACGGCCGCCACACGCCGATCCGGTGGGACCGTGCGGCGTTCCCGTACCTCGTCACCGTCTGCTGGACCGACCCGGCGGGCAGTGCCCCGCCGCTCCCGGCAACCCAGGAGGCACGGGAAGGCCGGGAGCCGGGCGGGACGCCGGACGCGGCAGTCCCGGGGAATCCCCTGGTCGTGGTACAGAGCCGGGACCAGCGCCGGATGCGTATCCTGGCCGTCGACCCGGCCACCGGGCAGACGTACGTGCTGCGCGAGGACACCGACCCGCACTGGGTGGACATCGTGCCCGGCGTGCCCGCCTGGACGCCCAGCGGCCGGCTCGTCTGGACCGCCGATGCGGACGGCGCGCGCCGCCTGCTCGTCGCCACCCCGGCCGAACTGGCCGCCGGCACGGCCGCGCCAGTGACGCCCCCGGGCCTCCAGGTCCGTCAGATCCTCGACACCGGCGGCGACACGGTCCTGTTCACCGCGTCGGAGGAGCCGACGGAGATCGGCCTGTGGGCCTGGGGGCCGCACGGCCTCGCCAGGGTCGCGGCAGGCCCCGGCGTGCACGCCGGCCGCCGGGCCGGCGGCACCACCGTCGTCATCAGCAGGTCCCTTGGCGACGACGCCCCATCCGTCCGGCTGCTCCGTGACCGCGGGGACGGCGCGCCCGCCCCGGTCGCGTCGATCGAGTCGCGTGCCGAGCGACCGAACCTCCCGGCGCCGCGCCCCGCACTTGTGTCGCTCGGCCGGCGCGCGATCCGCGCAGCCCTGCTGTTCCCGTCCTGGCACATGCCCCGGTCGGCACGGCTCCCCGTGCTGCTCGACCCGTACGGCGGCCCGCACGCACAGCGGGTGGTCGCCGCCCGCGGCGCGTACCTGACCTCGCAGTGGTTCGCCGAGCAGGGCTTCGCCGTGCTGGTCGCGGACGGCCGCGGCACGCCGGGCCGCGGGCCCGGGTGGGAGCGGGCGGTGGCCGGCGACCTCGCGGGCCCGGTCCTCGACGACCAGGTGGACGCGCTGCACGCGGCGGCGGAGACGTACGGCGACCTGGACCTGTCGCGGGTCGCGATCAGGGGCTGGTCGTTCGGCGGGTACCTCGCGGCACTTGCCGTGCTGCGCCGCCCCGACGTCTTCCACGCCGCCGTCGCGGGCGCCCCGGTCACCGACTGGCACCTGTACGACACCCACTACACCGAGCGCTACCTGGGCCACCCGGGCGAGCGCCCCGCCGCGTACGACGCCTGCTCCCTCATCGGGGAAGTCCAGCGGGCGGCCCGGGAGCGCTGCTCCCCTGCCGCCCCGGCGGCTGCAGGTCCCGCACACGCGGGAGCCGGCGCGCACGAAGGCGGCGGGGGGCAGGAAGTGCCTGACAGGCAGCCCGGGCAGCCCGGGGAACAGGGCACCGGTCCCGGCGGGGGGGAAACAGGCCGCGGCCGTGCCGCCCGGCCGCTGATGCTCATCCACGGCCTCGCCGACGACAACGTCGTCGCCGCGCACACGCTGCGGCTGTCATCGGCGCTGCTCGCGGCCGGGTACCCGCACACGGTGCTCCCGCTGTCCGGGGTGACCCACATGACGCCGCAGGAAGTGGTCGCGGAGAACCTGCTGCTCCTCCAGCTTGACTTCCTCCGCCGCGCCCTCGGCGCGGGCGGCACAGTGTAGCAAGGGTCACAGCCATGATCGGCTCATCGGCGCGAAATACTGCGATTGACTGGCATAGGTTCATCAGCGGTATCCCATGGGCACCGGGTGCGCCCCGCCGGGTAGCGGCTGGCGTATCGTGCAGGGCGTAACGCAGGAAGCATCGAGGACGTCGTGATGACGCAGATAACCGAGGCGCCGGCGAGGACGCGGGCGCAGATCAGGGAGCGGACGCTCCGCAAGGACGCGTGGTGGCGCAGCCCGGCGGTCACCGGGGCGGGGCTCGCCATCATCGTCATCTACCTGACGTATGCGAGCCTGATCAACAGGAACTACTTCTGGGAACCGTACATCTCGCCGCTGTACTCGCCCTGCATCCCTAACACGTGTATCCCCGGCTCCGGGTTCCATGCGCTCGTCTGGTGGGCCCCGCTGACCCCGGCGATCCTCATCATCGGCGGGCCGATGGGGTTCCGGATGACCTGCTACTACTACAGGAAGGCCTACTACCGGGCCTTCTACGGCGCGCCGGCCGCCTGCGCGGTGCGCGAGCCGCACAAGAAGTACACCGGCGAGACCAGGTTCCCGCTGATCCTGCAGAACGTGCACCGCTACTTCTTCTGGATCGCGCTTGGATTCAACGGCGTGCTGACCTATGACGCGGTGATCGCCTTCCGCGACCACTCCGGTCACTGGGGCCACATGGGGCTCGGGTCGCTCATCCTGGTCATCAACGCCATCCTGCTGTGGGGATACTCGCTGGGCTGCCATACCTGCCGGCACATCACCGGGGGCCGGCTGAAGAACTTCTCCCGCCACCCGGTCAGGTACTGGATGTGGACGCAGGTATCCAGGCTGAACGCCTACCACATGCAGTGGGCGTGGATCTCGCTGTTCTGGGTGGCGTGGACGGACGCCTACATCCGGCTCGTGGCCAGCGGCATCATCGCCGATCCCAGATTCTTCTAAGCTGGGGAAGGAGGCTGCGACAATGACCGATATCGAACGGCACTCCTACGACGTCGTGGTGGTCGGCGCAGGCGGCTCGGGGCTGCGCGCGGCGATCGAGGCGCGGCTGCGCGGGTACAGGACCGCGGTCATCTCCAAGTCCCTGTTCGGCAAGGCGCACACGGTCATGGCCGAAGGCGGCTGCGCCGCCGCGATGGGCAACGTGAACCCGCGCGACAACTGGCAGGTGCACTTCCGCGACACGATGCGCGGCGGCAAGTTCCTCAACAACTGGCGGATGGCCGAGCTGCACGCCAAGGAGGCGCCGGACCGGGTCTGGGAGCTGGAAGCCTGGGGCGCGCTGTTCGACCGCACGAAGGAAGGCAAGATCAGCCAGCGGAACTTCGGCGGGCACGAGTACCCGCGGCTTGCTCACGTCGGCGACAGGACCGGCCTGGAGATGATCCGCACCCTCCAGCAGAAGGTCGTCGCTCTCCAGCAGGAGGACGCGATCGCGGGCCGCGATCCGGAGGAAAACATCCGGGTCTTCGCGGAGACGACGATCACCCGGCTGCTCAAGGACGGCGACCGGATCTCCGGCGCGTTCGGCTACGTCAGGGACACCGGCCGGTTCGTCCTGTTCGAGGCGCCCGTCGTCGTGCTCGCGACCGGCGGGATCGGCAAGACCTTCAAGGTCACCTCGAACTCCTGGGAGTACACCGGCGACGGGCACGCGCTCGCGCTGCTGGCCGGCGCGACCCTGCTCAACATGGAGTTCGTGCAGTTCCACCCGACCGGCATGATCTGGCCGCCGTCGGTGCGGGGGATCCTGGTCACCGAGTCGGTCCGCGGCGACGGCGGCGTGCTGCGCAACTCCGAGGGCAAGCGGTTCATGTTCGACTACGTGCCCGACGTGTTCCGCGCCCAGTACGCGGAGACCGAAGCCGAGGCGGACGCCTGGTACTCCGACCCGGACAACAACCGCCGCCCACCCGAGCTGCTGCCCCGCGACGAGGTGGCCAGGGCGATCAACTCCGAGGTCAAGAACGGGCGCGGCTCGCCGCACGGCGGCGTGTTCCTCGATATCGCCTCCCGGCTGCCCGCCGAGGAGATCATGCGCCGCCTGCCGTCCATGCACCACCAGTTCAAGGAGCTGGCGGACGTGGACATCACCAAGGAGCCGATGGAGGTCGGGCCGACCTGCCACTACGTGATGGGCGGCGCCGAGGTGGACCCCGACACGGCCGCGACCGTCGTACCCGGCCTGTTCGCCGCCGGCGAGGTGGCGGGCGGCTTCCACGGGTCGAACAGGCTCGGCGGGAATTCCCTGTCCGACCTGCTCGTCTTCGGCCGCCGTGCGGGCATCGGGGCTGCCGACTACCTGGACGCTCTCGGCCCGAGGCCGCAGGTGGCCGAGGCCGACGTGGCGGCAGCCGCGTCGGAGGCGCTCGCCCCCCTGGAGCGCTCTGACGGGGAGAACCCGTATGCGGTCCACGGCGACCTGCAGCAGACCATGCAGGATCTGGTCGGCCTGATCCGCCGCGAGCCGGAGATGAAGACCGCCCTGACCGAGCTGGACAAGCTGCGCGCGCGGATCGCCAGGGTCAGCGCCGAGGGCGGCCGCGCCTACAACCCCGGCTGGCATCTCGCCCTCGACCTGCGGAACATGCTGCTCGTCGCCGAATGCGTGGCGCTCGCTGCCCTGGAGCGCCAGGAGTCGCGGGGTGGCCACACGCGCGACGACTACCCGGAGATGCTGCCGGAGTGGCGGAAGATCAACCTGATCTGCTCGCTGCGCGGCGGCCAGGTGGCGCTGACCCGCCAGGCCGTGCCGCCACTGCGGCCCGACCTGATGGCGCTGTTCGACCGCTCGGAGCTGAAGAAGTACATGACGGAGGAGGAGCTGCCGGCGCCCGCCGCGCAGGCCGGGACCGCTGCCCCGGCAGAGGAGAAGCACTGACATGAGCTACAAGGCACAGCTTCGGGTGTGGCGCGGCGACGCTGGGAGCGGCGGGTTCGCCGACTACGTGGTCGAGGCCAACGAGGGCGAGGTCGTCCTGGACATCCTGCACAGGCTGCAGGCCACGCAGGCCAGCGACCTGGCCATCCGGTGGAACTGCAAGGCCGGCAAGTGCGGGTCCTGCTCGATGGAGATCAACGGCAGGCCGAGGCTCGCCTGCATGACCAGGATGTCCCTGTTCGGCGAGGACGAGACGATCACGGTGTCGCCGATGCGGACGTTCCCGGTGATCAGGGACCTGGTCACGGACGTGTCGTTCAACTTCGCCAAGGCGCGCGAGATCCCGTCGTTCACGCCCGACCCGGCGATCAGGCCCGGCGAGTTCCGCATGCAGCAGGAGGACGTGGGACGGTCGCAGGAATTCCGCAAGTGCATCGAGTGCTTCCTGTGCCAGAACGTCTGCCACGTGATCCGTGACCACCCGGAGAACATGCCGGTGTACGCCGGGCCGAGGTTCTTCATCCGGCTCGCCGAGCTGGAGATGCATCCCGAAGACAAGGCCGACCGGCGCAGCATCGCGCAGGAGGACTTCGGTCTCGGCTACTGCAACATCACCAAGTGCTGCACCGAGGTCTGCCCCGAGCACATCAAGATCACCGACAACGCGATCATCCCGATGAAGGAGCGCGTGGTCGGGCGTAAGTACGACCCGCTGGTGTGGCTCGGCTCGAAGATCATGCGCAGGCCCTCCAAGGACACCCCGAAGGTGCCCTCGGCGGCCCGGGCCCCGGCGGCCTCCAGCGCCCCCGGCGGGACGAAGTAGCGGAAGCCGAACGGACGGCGGTGACGCGCGGAGAACCTGCTCGCCATCCGGGCTGGCCTGCGGGCCGTGGAAGAGTGGGAACGCGAGCATGGCGCGCTGACCCCTGAGGAACTCGCCGAGGCCGACGCGATCCTCGACGAGGCCGGGGTCACCGGGCCGTCATGAGCGGGCTCACCTACGACGCCGGGGCGCTGATCGCCGCCGAGCGGAACCAGCCGAGGATCTGGGCCATTCACAAGAGGGCTCTTGCCCGTGGTACCCGGCCTGCGGTTCCCGCCGGGGTGCTCACCAAGGTATACCGCTCAGGTCGGCAGGTGAGTCTCGCACGCCTGCTGGCCGGCTGCCACGTCGAACCGCTGGACGAAACCAGGGCCAGGGCAGCCGGCGCACTGCTTGGCCGCTGCGCGCTCGACCCCGGCGCCGTCGACGCATCGGTCGCCGAATGCGCGCTGCGCAGGGGCGATACCGTTGTCACGAGTAACGCCGACCACCTGCGGGCGCTGGCTGACGGCGCCGGCCGCAAGCTCGCGGTGATCCCCATCTGACCAGGCCGGTGCCGTCGTCATTCAGCCAGGAGCCCTGCCACCAGGGATGCCGCGAAAACCATGCATGCGGGAGCGGCTGCCGTGCGCTGAATGGATATCAGTCCTGCCTGTGCCGCGGGTCGGGCAGTGCCTTGTAGGCGATGAACAACGGGACCCCTCGACCGAGGCCGCTTCGGCAGGGAAACAGCGCCGCGCTTCCTCATCGAGGCGAGCTTCACGGATCCGCTCGATGGGGAACCCGTTAGCGGCGAACGCGTCCACCACCGCCGATGGCGGGCGGCGCCAGAACGACACGTCGGTGGTGACCCCTGCCTTACGCCAGGTTTCAGTGATCAGCTCGGTAGCGAAGTAGTCCGGCCGCGGCCGTCCCCGGTAGGGGGCAGCCGGGTGGTCAAGCGTCACGACCAGCCAGCCGTCCGGGCGCAGCAGCCGCGCGAACTCCGCCATCGGCACGCCGATGTCCTTAACATGGTGCATGGCCAGGGAGCTGAGGATGCCATCGAAGGACCGGTCTCCGGATTCCAGCGGCTTGCTGAAAGCCGGCGACGCCGAACTGTACAGGGCTGTGGCCATGCCGCGCCTGTGCGGCCTCGATCATGGCCGGGCTGGCGTCGATCGCGGTCACCTGGCACCCCTTCGCGGCCAGCCAGGCAGCGTGCGCGCCTGCGGCGCAGCCGGCGTCGAGCACGCGCAGGCCGCCCAACCGGGCCGGGAGCAGGGTCCGGGCCAGTCGCCGTTCTAGCAGCTCATTCCACAGGTTCCCATCGGTGGCCTGTGCCCATACCCGTGCCAGCCGGTCATATGGGCCAGTAGCACGGTGCTCTCCGCTGCTCATAACAGGCATACTGCCTCCCGCTGCTCATACTCCGGGACGTCCTGGCGGGATGACGCGGCCACTGCCTGCGGCATGGAGATCCGGGAACCGCAGGCGGTTGTGCGGCTTCCGGTACGGTGCAGCCCGCTGGCCAGGGCGCGAGAGGGGGAAATGCCCGGACTGGCGGCCCGGCGGGTCGGCGCAGGTCCATACTGGATCACGGCGCTGGCGCCGAGCGCGGCCACGGCGAGGGCAGCCGTGGATGCCGTGCTGTTGACCGTGGCTCCCTGCGCCGGACGATGCGCGGGCTGCAATTCGAGCAGTGCAGCGCCGATCGCACTGACCGCCGAGCCGCCAAGGACGACGCCGAGCACGGCGGCGACTGCCCAGAAGGCCGCCGTCCGGGGCAGGCGCGGAACCACGGTACTGCACGCGCTCGCCGACCCGGGCCGCCTGGAGATCGTGCACATCCTCGACACGCGCGGTGAGACGAGCTGCACAGCGCTCGGCCTGCCGCTGAGCCCGCCGGCAGTCACCCATCACATCAGGAGCTTGCGCGAGGCGGGAATCATCGCCACAAGGACGCACGGCACGGCACGCCTGAGCCGGCTACGCCGCGACGACCTCGAACGGCGTTTCCCGGGCCTCCTCACCGCGATTCTCGGCGCTTCCCGGCCGCCGGGTTGATAGGAGGCGTGCTCATGCCGGATGGGAATGTCATGAGCCGCAAGCTCACGGCGATCCCCACCCCGTCTGACCAGGCCCGTGGGATCTGCGGCGGCCACCACCGACGGACATGCAGAGGTCTTGAAGCCGCTGCCGCCGACGTAACCAGTGGTGCCGAACGGCCCTGCGAACGCGTATACACACCGCCACAGTCCTGGGCGTAGCGGCAACTGACCACGACCACCATCAGCCGGCACTCAGCCGCTATGACAGGACCGTGAACCCGAAGTTACGGGCGGCGGCGGCCAGACGGTCGTCAAAGCTGGCGATTCCTTGCGCGGAAGAGTCTTGAGCGGCAAGCAGGACGCAGCAGCCGGGAAGCTTCAGCCCGGTCTCGGCTCTGACCACCGCAAGCCGATCTGGGGCGTTCTCCTGGAATGCCACCTGCTGGACCCCCAGCGTTCGCAGCGCGGCGTGCGCCTCCTCCATCCGTCCCGTGCGAGCTGGGCCGACGAGTATTTCTGCCAGCGTGACCGGGCTGATCCCCAGCTCATGCTCCGCACAGTCGATGAGCACCTGCCCGGCCCGGTCATGGTGCACATCGTTCTCCTCCAGGTGCGCGATGAGCACGCACGCGTCCGTGACGATCACAGTTCCTGCTGACGGCGCGTATGGCGGGCGGCACTCATTCGGGCCAGTCCTCGCGGAGCTGTTCCAGATAATCAGGCGGGTATACGCCGGTCAGCGCGCCGCTCGTACGGCGTACCGCCTCACGCCGGGCAGCTGTCAGGTCGTCCCGCTGCCTGCGGAGAGCGCGCCCTCCCTCCTCCACCAGATGCAGCAGAAGCCGCCCCGGAGCGTCACGCTCCTCGGGCCAGCGCCTGCCCGCCTCGTCGAGAGCGCGCGCCACCTCATCGGTCTCCGTGATCGTGTAACGGTGGCGGGTAGTCGGCATGAGCAAAGTGTAGCACCTGACAGCAAGGTGATGCACCGATCGCATCCAGCAGAACACGGTTCCCGCCGGGACGAAGCAGCCCGCCGGGGGCCTTCACTGGTTACTCAGCCAGGAGTCCCGCCACCAGAGATGTAGTCAGCCATCGGGCCGGGTGAGATGGCGGCCCGCCGCTGGTCGACATGGTCGGGGTCACGAAGCCGCCGGGGTGCCCACCCGTCCTCCCGCGCTGCCACCTGGGTGCCGTATTCCTGCGGCTGCCCCCCGGCCAGCAGCACCCGGTCGGTCAGGTCGGCCAGCCCGGTTTGCGAGACCTCGCCGTATGGCCCGCTGCAGGGATCACTGCTGACGAGTCCCACGTCAACTGGCGCCGGTGCCGGGTAGTAGCCGGGTGCGTGCGCCACCGGGGCGGGCAGCCGGCCCGGCCAGGACAGGGCCAGCGACGTGCCGCCCGCGGAGATGACCGCCAGCGGCCCGTTCCCGCCGCCGGAGAACCGCACCGCACCGCCCGGCACCGCCTGCGGCGACAGCGGCCCGTCCGCGTCCTTGCGCAGGGCCGTGTTCACCGGCACCCAGCGGCTGCCCTCCCGGACGCGAACCGGGAGGGTGTGCTCGCGCAAGATCACTCGCCCGTGCGGTTCCGCGACGGTCGTGCTGGTCGCTGTCGTCATGGCGTTCACCGTCACCGGCTTGCCGGACGCGTCCGCCTGCGCTGTCGCAGCGGACAGGGCTTCCTGCGCCGCACCGGACGGGGATGATCCGCCGCTCACGTCCATAGGCGCGAGAGACCGTGGTCTGGCCGCAGGTGATGGCGAAGAGACCGGCGTGGCCCTGAAGGATGGCATCGAGATCATTCCCGGAGCCGCCACCGAGTCAGGTGATGCGCACGCATGCTTTCTCCGCCTGCCGGCTACCCTCTCCGCATGCCGGCTACCCTCCCGGCCATGCACGTGCCGAGGTTATGCGCAGGCTCCGCCTCGCGTGGGAGGACGTCGGACAGTGGGGCCAAGGATTCCGGCGCCGCCGGATCGTGAGCACGGACAATTCCCGCCGTACGGGTGATCGTGACGGGCGGCCTGGCCGTGTCAGCCCGGCGTTCGGGTCCGTGCCGGGCTGGCACGGGTGTGCCGCTGCGTCCTCTGGGACGCCGCTCCTGTGGACGGGGTCATACGGCCAACGGCACCCTTATCAACACCTGGCCCTGCGCGGGCAGCTCCAGCAAGCGCTGGGTCATCCGCCCGGAGGGGCCTATGCGGCGAAAGCGGGGAGCACGTCAGCGTGAGGATCACGGCGGTACGCTGCGTGGAGTAATCGGCATTATGGATCGCCCTGACAATGTCAGCCACCACGACCTACGCGTGACCGGAGGCCGAGATGCCGCAGGCTGAGCTTGATCCCGCCGTACTGGAGGCGCTCAGGCGCTACGACTCGCCGACCCTGTCCAATGCCATCGAGACCTTCGACGTGCGGCCGCGGGACGTGGGGTTCGCCAGCCACGAGGTGCGCTGCATGTTCCCGGACCTGGGCGTGATGGTGGGCTATGCCGCGACCGCGGCCATCCGGGCGCGCGGCAAGGCGTCGGGCGACCCGGAGCCGCTGTGGACCCACGTGCGCGCGGTGCCCGCCCCCCGGGTGGTGGTCGTCCAGGACCTCGATGAGCCGCCGGCCCACGGCGCGCTGTGGGGCGAGGTGATGGCCAATACCTTCACGGCCCTGGGGTGCGTGGGCGCGGTGACCGACGGCTGCGTGCGGGACCTCGATGAGGTGCGGGCCCTTGGCTTTCACTTCTTCGCCCGCGGCCCGGGGGTCTCCCACGCCTACGTGCGCGTCGAGTCGGCCGGAGAGCCGGTCACCGTGGGCGGCCTGACCGTCAGCCCCGGCGACCTGATCCACGCCGACCAGCACGGCGTGCTGCTGATCCCCGCCGGCATCGCAGCCGAGCTGCCCGCGGCCGCCGACCGGGTGATCGCCGCCGAGCAGGAGTTCATCCGCTGGCTCCGCTCCCCGGCCTTCGACCCCGCCAGGCTCGCGGAGATGCGCCCCAGGCACTGAGCCGGGCATCGAGTCCACCGCCGCCGGCCCCCGGCACCGCAGACCTGCGCCACGCCGCGCGCGCCAGTGCCGCACTGCTCGTCACGGTCAGCGCATCCGCCGCCAGGCAACACCCAGTCGGCCTCCCGCCGGTCATGGCCGGCTACGTCACCCACGCCCTCTCATGAGTGGGCGGAGGGCCGCGGGTGAGCCGGCCGTCGATTGAACCCGGCCACGTGTGGTTTGTTGACTTCGATCCCGTCCGAGGCCGCGAGCAGGGCAAGGACCGGCCAGCGCTCGTGGTCTCGTCGCGTTTCCACCCTGACCTCACCATGGGCCATCTGGTCAGCGTGCTGCCGTTGACCAGTGCCGAACGACGCGGCTGGATGCACTGGGTCCACGTCGCCTCGGGTGATGACTGGGTCATCACCGAGCAGATCCGTACCGTCTCCGCTGACCGGTTCCGCCGGTACGCGCCGGAGATCACGCTGTCTGAGAAAGAGCTGGACGAGGTTCGGCACGTACTGGCCCAGATGCCGACCGTCTAGGCCTGGATACCGTCCGGTTCGCCGGGCGCATGGCCCGCGCCCCGAACGCGCCGCGCGGTTACTGGCCGCGGGCCTTGCGGGCCCTGATCCGGGCGCGTTCCTTCGCGTCAAGGACGGTCTTGCGGAGCCTCACAGCGGACGGGGTGACCTCGGCGCACTCGTCGTCGGCGCAGAACTCCAGGGCCTGTTCCAGGCTGAGCAGCCGCGGCGGAACCAGCCGCTCCAGTTCCTCACCCGTGGACTGGCGGATGTTGGTGACCTTCCGCTCCCGGCAGATGTTGACATCCATGTCGTCGGCGCGCGAGTTCTCCCCGACGATCATCCCCTCGTACACCTCGGTGCCCGGCTGGACGAACAGCGACCCCCGCTCCTGCAAACTGAACATCGCGTACGCGGCGGCCGTCCCGGGCCGGTCGGCGACGAGCGAGCCCGTGGGACGGGACCGCAGCGGCCCGGACCAGGGCTCGTACCCCTCGAACACGTGGTGGGCGATGCCCGTCCCGCGGGTGTCGGACAGGAACTGGGTGCGGAACCCGATCAGCCCCCGCGACGGCACCACGAAGTCCAGCCGCACCCACCCGGTGCCGTGGTTGGACATGCTGGTCATCCGCCCCTTGCGGACGGCGAGCAGCGAGGTGACCGCGCCCAGGTACTCCTCGGGGACGTCCACGGTGAGCCGCTCCACCGGCTCCTGCACCGCGCCGCCGATCTCCCGGGTCACCACGCGCGGGCGGCCGACGGTCAGCTCGTAGCCCTCGCGGCGCATGGTCTCGACGAGCACGGCGAGCGCCAGCTCGCCCCGGCCCTGCACCTCCCACGTGTCAGGCCGGCCGGTGGGCAGCACGCGCAGCGACACGTTGCCGACAAGCTCACGGTCGAGCCGGTCCTTGACCAGGCGCGCGGTGACCTTCGTCCCCTTCTCCCGGCCGGCCAGCGGCGAGGTGTTCACGCCGATCGTCATGGAGATGGCGGGCTCGTCCACGGTGATCAGCGGCAGCGGCCGCGGGTCCACCGGGTCGGCGATCGTCTCGCCGATCATGATGCCGGGTATCCCGGCGATCGCGGCGATGTCGCCGGGCCCCGCGGAATCGGCGGGCACCCGCTCCAGCGCCTCGGTCAGGAACAGCTCGGAGATCTTCACCTGCTCGACCGAGCCATCCCTGCGGCACAGCGCGGCCTGCTGGCCCCGGGACAGGCGGCCGTTGTAGATCCGGCACAGCGCGATCCTGCCCAGGTAGGAGGACGCGTCGAGGTTGGTGACGTGGGCCTGCAGCGGCGCGCCAGGGTCGTAGCACGGCGGCGGCACGGTGTCGCGGAGCACGCCGAACAGGGGCTCCAGGTCCGGCGAGTCCGGCAGTTCCCCGTCGGCGGGCCTCCTCAGCGAGGCGCGGCCCGCGCGGGCGCAGGCGTAGACGATGGGGAACTCGATCTGCTCCTCGGTGGCGTCGAGGTCGATGAACAGCTCGTAGCAGGCATCCACGACCTCGGCGATGCGCGCGTCGGGACGGTCGACCTTGTTGATGACGAGGATGACGGGCAGGCCCGCCTCCAGCGTCTTGCGCAGCACGAACCTGGTCTGCGGCAGCGGCCCCTCGCTGGCGTCCACGAGCAGCAGCACGCCGTCCACCATGGACAGGCCGCGTTCCACCTCGCCGCCGAAGTCCGCGTGGCCCGGCGTGTCCACGATGTTGATCGTCAGCCCGCCACGGCGCACCGCGGTGTTCTTGGCCAGGATCGTGATGCCCTTCTCCCGCTCCAGGTCGCCGGAGTCGAGCACCCGTTCGGCGACCTGGGCGCCCGCGCGGAACGCGCCCGACTGCCACAGCATCGCGTCGACCAGCGTGGTCTTGCCGTGGTCGACGTGCGCGACGATCGCGACGTTCCTGATATCGTCGCGGGCCGCCAGGCCCTGCGGCGGCGTGCCGGCCGGGCTGGCGGACCCGGGGGCACCGGGTGCGCCGGGGTGGAGGTGACGTGCGGGCATACGGAAATCTCTCGGCTGGGTACGGGGAGCTGCCGCCAGATCGCGGTCTTTTCAGTTTATTGGGCGCGGGGTCCCGCCGTACCGGCCCGGCGGCCGCCAGGGCGTCACGGGGGTACCGAACGGATGGTGCGGGACGTGGCCGCCGCCCGCCCCTGCCGGGCACGCCCGGCAGGCGGGTGTGCCGGCCGGGCCGCCTGGCCGTATGCCGGCCTGCGCCGGCCGTCTGCCCTAAGCCGGCGGGCGGCCGGGAAATAGGGCATCCGCCCGATGCGGACGGCGGGGCCTTACGGCGAGCCTCGATAGCACGGGGCTCCGGCCATGGAGCCCGTTTCCCGGGGAGGGTCATGCATCCGGACCTGATATGGGCCGTCACGTGCGAGCGTGACAGGGACAGGCTGGCGCGAGCCGGCGCGAGGCGGCTCGCCAAGGCGGTACGCGCGGCAAGGAAGGCGCGGCGCCACGGCGACGACGGTGATCCGCTCGCCGGAGTGCGCATACCCGGCTACGTGGACGGCACGTTCCGCACAGGGGACGAGGAGAGGGACAACGTCCCCGACACGGGCAGGCCGGAATGCCGCACCCGGATGGCATCCTGAGGTGCGTGCGCACGTGAGCGAGCAGCCCGGCCCTCGTAGGGCGGGCCAGTGAAATGGATGCCCTGCGGGCCGCGTTCACGCGGGCGCGGCAGGGCGGCCCCGCGGCGCTGTCGCCGGCGGCGAGGCGGCGGCCAGGCCGCCGCCTCCGCCTTTTCGGCGCCCCCGTAGGCTGATGCAGCCTCCGCTGTACCGGCGCCCCGCCTGGGTGATTGCTGCCCTGCGCCGAGGGTTCGGCTCGTTTTAGCTGATACCAGGCTGCCCGGGGGCTGCTGCCCGGGGGCAGCGGTAACGAGTTGGCCGTGCGCTGCTCGTGGCGCTGGGCACCCTCAGAGGGCATCTGATCTAGGCAAGTGGCGGTACGTCCGTTTTGATGGTGCTCTCGTGCCAGGTTTGGGTGGTTTCCCCGGTGAGCCGCCTGCTCATGTTGTCGATCATGACCCGGTGGATCATGGAAATGGAGCGTTCCGGGAGCGTCCCGTCATCACGGACAAGCCGACGGTGCAGGACAAGCCAGCCGAAAGTGCGCTCTGCGGCTCATCTCCTGGGCAGTACGGCGAAGCCTTTCTGCCCTTCGGGCTTGCTCACGGCTTCGAAGGCGATGCCCTCGGCGGCGGCATGCTCCAGGAACTGCTTCTTGTAGCCGCCGTCCACCCAGCCGTAGCTGACACCGGGCCGGGCGGCTGCCAGTGCCGTGGCGGCGCGTTCTGCGCCACGCCGACAGCACCGGCTCGATCAGCGCCCAGCGGGCATCCGGCAGGTCAGCGGGATATGGCCGCCGATTGGTCACGGCCGTCATTGACAGCACGCTTCACCGTGAAACTGCGGGACGCCAGCGTGATGACTTCGTCACGTAAAGACAAACCAGGCACCCACGGGATCAGATACCCTCTCAGCGGGTAACCGGGGGCCGCCCCCGGGCTAACAGCGCGCGCAGGACGAGCAGTGCCATGTCGTCGGAGGGCAGGCCAGCCCCGAACTCGTCGGCGGCCCGCTGGATCCTGGCCGCGACGCCGCCCGCGTTCAGGCCGCCGCACCCGGCGAGCAGCTTCGCCAGGCCGTCGTCGTCGTCAAGCAGCCTGCCCTGGTCACGCCGCTCCGTGATCCCGTCGGTGACGCACAGCAGCACGTCACCGGGGAAAAGGTCCACCGACTGGGCGCTCAGCGACAGGCCGTCGATCACGCCGAGCAGCGGCTGCGGCTCGGCGGCGGGCTGCGGGAGCGCGGCAGTCCCGGCACTCGCATGCCCGTCGGGCCGCGGCCCCCCGCCAGCCGCGTCCTGCGCGCGGAGCAGCAGGGGCAGCGGGTGCCCCGCGCTCACCAGTGACAGCCGGACGGTGGGCGTGCGGTCGCTCCCCGCCCGGCCTCGCCGCGCCGCCCGGGTTCCCCGTGCCTTCCGGGTCCCCCGCGCGGGAACCTGCGGAGCCTCCCCCGCCGGCTGCGGACCGGATGCCGGGGGCCTGACTGCCTGAGCCGCCGGGGGACGGGGCGCCAGCACCGTTATCTCACCGTGCAGCAGGGTGATGAACCGTGCCCGCGGCCCCTCCTCGAGGATGAGCTGGTTCAGGCGGCTGACCACCTCGGCCACGTCATGACCCTCCCTGGCCAGGATGCGCAGCGTATGCCGGGCAAGGCCGGTGACGGCCGCCGCCTCGGGGCCGGTCCCGCACACGTCTCCAATCGCGAACCGCCACCGGTTCTCCCCGGCATGGAACACGTCGTAGAAGTCGCCGCCGACCTCGTTGCCCTCGCCGGCCACCTCGTGCGCCACCGCCAGGTCCACGCCGGGGATCCTGGGCAGCTCGGGAGGCAGCAGGCTGCGCTGCAGCGCCTGGCTGGTCAGTTGCTGCTGCTCGTAGAGCCGGGCGTTGTCGAGGGCAAGCGCGGCGCGGCGCGCCAGGTCCTCGGCCAGCTCGAGCGCCTCCCTGGGCAGCCTGCCCCCCCGCGGCCTGCCGATCATGACGATCCCGAGGCTGCGCCCGCGTGCGGCGAGCGGGAAGCACCAGGCGGCGTCGCCGGCCAGGCTGGCCGCGTCCTCGGGCAGTTCCTGCCCAGCGGGTACGGCGAGCGACCAGCTCCGCCCGGCCTCCGATGCCCCGGGTGGTTCCGGCGGGTCGATGGCCCCGAGAAGGCAGGCGAGCGGATCGATGAGAGATTCGTCGGCGTGCCACACGTACGCGGGCCGCAGCGTCCCGCCCTCGTCCGCCAGCAGGACCGCGCACCAGGCCGCCAGCCTCGGAACGACGAGCTGGGCAATCAGGGAGATCGTCTTCTCCTGGTCCAGGGTGGACGCCAGCAGCTCGCTCGCCTCGGCGAGGAAGCCGATCCTGCCGCGACGGGCCCGTTCGAGCTCGCTCAGCCGCGCCCGCTCCAGGGACAGCGCGGCCCGGTCCGCGACCCGCTGCAGCGTGGCGGCGTGCTCGCTGTCGAACCGGTCGGGGGCGGCGGCCGCCGCACCGAGGACGCCTGTGACCCTCCCGTCGACGAGGAAGGGGACGGTGACCAGCGACCGTGCCGGTGCCCCGTCAGCGAAAACCGTGGGAGACGCCGGCGTGAAGTCCTCTTCCGAGACGCCGATGCCTGCGGCGGCGCGGACCCGCAGCTCACCGTCCTCGTCGGCGACGAGCGCGTAGGCGGCATCGGCGCCCGTGGCGTCCATGGCCGCCTCGACCGTGTGCCTGAGCAGTTCGTCGTAGCCGAGCGTGCCGAGGTCCGGCCGCAACACCGGCGCACCGGAGGCGGAGAGCAGGCCCGGCGCGCCGGCACCTGCCGCCAGCAAGGGACGCAGGCTGCTTCCCCCGCCCGGGGAGGCCGCGCCGGGCCGCGTCCTGGCTGCCGTGACGCCCTCGATAGCCACGCCAGCGGCAGCGCCCGCATCGCCGGCGGCAGCCACGCCGGGAGTGCCGCTTTCTCCGGCTTCCCCGCCCCGGGCATCGTCGGGCAGGCTCATCCTGAACCAGACGGCCTTGGCGGTCTTCCCATAGGTCACGCCCCAGCAGGAGGCGAGGGCGGACGGGAGCAGCAGGCCGCGTCCCCGTTCGGCTGGCAGGCTTTCCGCCATCGGGATATCGCGCAGCGTCCGGGTGGGATGCTTGTCGCTGATCGCTACTTCCAGCTCGCCGCCGGCCAGCCCGCAGGTCACTTCGAACGGTGTGCCCGCGTGCACCAGCGCGTTGGTGACCAGCTCGCTGGTGAGCAGCACCGCGTCATCCACGAGCCTGGCGGCGTCCGCGGACCGTCCGGGAAGGTCCCACGAGCGCAGCGTGTCGCGCACAAACTTGCGCGCCGCCGCGGCAGCCTCCGGTTCGGGCTGATACACCGCGGACGCGGTCAGGTCATCAGGATCCATCACGTGCCCGTGATCTCCGGTCGGCACGCGTCCGAGTTCGTCGCGTTCGCTGTTAAACCCGCCTCCATCGTGACAGACTCGTGGGGTCGATACGTCTCACCGGGACATCCTAGAGAATCTAATAGAGAATTGAAGGCGGACTTGGCGACGAGCCGAGCCTGGTGCCGGGCGCCCCGGGTGCCCCCGGCCACGCCGGCCGCGTCCGGCCGGGAACGGCTCACCTCGTCCAGGCGGTTCGTTCCCGCGCACCGTCCGCGTCCTTGCGCACGGGGCGCGTCACGGCGCGCAGCCCGCGCGTTGCGGCGCGCAGACCCTGGAAGGAGGATCATGCCTCACACGGCCGCCGCCGCGACGGCGGACGCGCGATACGCCGACACCGACCTCGAGCCGATCCGCGCCGCGCTCGCCGCCCTCGCGGACGGCGACTACCGCACGCGGGAGCGGCGCGCCATCGGCGCGGGCCGCGGCGACAGCGCCCTGCTCGCCGAGATCGGCGCGCTCGTCGACGAGGTGGCGGGCCAGCTCTCCTCACTCACCTCGGAGGTCGCGCAGAAAGCCGAGCAGGTCAGGGACATCGCCATGGTCACCACGGCGGTGGCACGCGGCGACCTCACCCGCAAGGTGACGGTGGACACCCAGGGCGAGATGCTCCAGCTCAAGCAGACCGTCAACACGATGGTCGACCAGCTGTCCGCGTTCGCCGACGAGGTCACCCGCGTCGCCCGCGAGGTCGGCACCGAGGGCCGCCTCGGCGGCCAGGCGCACGTCCGCGGCGTCTCCGGCGTGTGGGAGGACCTGACAGACTCCGTGAACGGCATGGCGAGCAATCTCACCGTGCAGGTCCGCAACATCTCGCAGGTCGCGACGGCGGTGGCGGAAGGCGACCTCAGCCAGAAGATCACCGTCAACGCGCAGGGCGAGGTCCTGCAGCTCAAGGAGACCATCAACACGATGGTCGACCAGCTGTCCGCGTTCGCCGACGAGGTCACCCGCGTCGCCCGCGAGGTCGGCACCGAGGGCCGCCTCGGCGGCCAGGCGCACGTCCGCGGCGTCTCCGGCATCTGGAAGGATCTCACCGACAACGTCAACTCGATGGCCAGCAACCTGACCGCCCAGGTCAGGAACATCGCCCAGGTCACCACCGCGGTCGCGCGCGGTGACCTCAGCAAGAAGATCGACGTGGACGCACGCGGTGAGATCCTCGAGCTGAAGACCACCATCAACACGATGGTCGACCAGCTGTCCGCGTTCGCCGACGAGGTCACCCGCGTCGCCCGCGAGGTCGGCACGGATGGCAGGCTCGGCGGCCAGGCGGAGGTCGAGGGCGTCTCGGGGACGTGGAAGCGGCTGATCGAGAGCGTGAACGTGCTGGCGAGTAACCTGACGACCCAGGTGCGCGCCATCGCAGCCGTGGCCAGCGCCGTCGCCGAAGGCGACCTCACCCAGTCGATCAGCGTGGAATCCCGCGGCGAGGTTGCGGAACTCAAGGACAACATCAACCTGATGGTCGCCAACCTCCGGGAGACCACCAGGGCCAACCGCGAGCAGGACTGGCTGAACACGAACCTGGCCAGGATCTCCGGTCTCATGCAGGGCCACCGCGACCTCCTGCA
>Ga0209061_1003159_pt1 | contig 18510 bp, 17 predicted proteins | sample Coa_R1_10_FD_187157 | JGI IMG/M metagenome (GOLD analysis project Ga0209061, IMG submission 187157) | Surface soil microbial communities from Centralia Pennsylvania, which are recovering from an underground coalmine fire - Coalmine... | ecosystem: Environmental > Terrestrial > Soil >...
AAGGAGGGGGAGGAAGATCCCAGCCAGAGAAGCTGGTAGGCAGACGGCGCGTGGACGCCTGGTAACAGGTGAAGCGGAGCCGGGCTGATGATCGAGCGGCTTGTGCAGGGCAAGGGTGTGGAGAGCCAGGCAGGGAAGCCCGGGTGCCGGAGCGTGTGAGAGGGAGAAGAGACAAGCAGGAAGGGAAAGAGGCTATAGGGAAGCGGGTGTGTGGCAGCAGGCGGTGTGGAGGCAGGCGAGCAAGGCGGCGGACCACAGCAAAATTGAGCAGATCAGCTCTTCGAGGAAAGCTATTCCCACTGGAACACAAGAAGGGATTGCTATATGATATATAGCGATCCCTTTTTGTGTGACATCAAACTATATCGTATAAGAGCGCAATAGCATGCTCATAGATATTCATACCCATATTTTCCCACCGCATATATGTCAGCAGCGTGAGCTGTATTGTGCACGGGATCCCTGGTTCAATGCGCTGTATGGTAATTCTCATGTGCGGTTAGCGAGCGCTGAGGACCTGATCAGTGAGATGGATAATTCGGGCGTGGATGTCGCAGTTACTTTTTCGTTTGGCTGGACTGATCCTGGCCTGATAGAAGAAACGAATAGCTATGTTATCGAGGCTATGCAGCGCTACGCGGGACGTATATATGGTATGGCGGTGTTGCAACCAACAGCAGGAGCGCGAGCAGTTCATGAACTGGAGCGCTGCGCGAAAGCGGGTATGATCGGTCTGGGCGAGTTGATGCCACATGGTCAGGGTTACAGGTTGAGCGATATTTCTCTGCTGATACCCCTGATGGAGATTGTGCGCTATTATGACCTGCTGGTCCTCTCGCATTGTAGTGAACCTGTAGGTCATAGCTATCCTGGTAAGGGCGATGTCTCGCTGCAAGATGTCGTTACTTTTCTCACTGCCTTTCCTGATGTACGTTTTATCGCCGCGCATTGGGGAGGAGGTTTACCCTTCTATTGCCTCATGCCAGAGATTCAACGCATCACGGCCAATGTGTGGTATGATACAGCCGCAAGCATCTACCTCTACCGAAGCACGATATTTCCTATAGCCATAAAATTAGTTGGCGTTGAGCGCATTCTTTTCGGCAGCGATTATGGCCTGTTGCGCCAGCGGCGTGTTATCAACCATATCAGGCAATCCGGCGTGGACGATGAGGCGGCAGCAATGATCCTGGGAAAGAATGCACAGAGAATATTAAATATAACGGGGTAATACAATAGCTATGCGCGTAGCTTCGCTGGGGAGTGGCAGTAGCGGCAACGCACTGCTGGTTGAAGCCGGCCCAGGGAGACGGACGAAGCTTCTGATCGACGCCGGTCTGAGTGGACATCTTATCATCTCGCGCCTGCGCAGATTGAATGTCCATCCATCACAACTGCAAGGCGTTCTCCTCACACATGAGCATAGCGACCATGTGATAGGTCTACCGGCGCTGATGACTCGCTACTCTGTTCCTGTCGTTGCCGATCCGCGCACCTATCAGGCGATGAAAGAGGGCTTTGCCTCTGGCTTCCGGGGCGTGGATACCGGAGTGCTCGCTCCGCTGGCGCCGGGCGGTGTGCCAGAAGGTAGAAGCGTGCGGGAGCTTGAGGCACATGAGCGTCTACTACCCCTGCCAGTTGGCGCGTGCTCGTCTATCGAGGATATCGTTGTAGAATCATTTCCTACCTCGCATGATGCTGTCTCTCCGTGCGGTTATCTACTCTCTGCTGGCGGCTGTCGTGTCTGTGTGGTGATCGATAGCGGCGAGGTAACACCTGCTATGCTGGCGGCGATGCAGCAGGCCGATCTTCTGATCCTGGAAGCCAACCATGACCGCCAGCGACTCTTGCGTGGCCCTTATCCAGAGAGCCTCAAGCGGCGCATACTCAGCGCTACCGGCCATCTCTCTAACGATCAGGCTGCCGACGCGGTGTTACGCACATGGCGCGCCGATGGCGTGCGCTGGCTCTGGCTATCGCATCTGAGCCGTACCAACAACACGCCGGCACTCGCTCTCAAGAGCGTGCGAGCGCGCTTGCAGGCCGCCAATGCCAATCTCGCTCAAATTCACATTTCGGTCTCCCCTCCCGGCATGGGCGCGGTCTGGGACTCTACCCTTCTCTGGCAAAGCCCCGCCTTATGGGAGATGCACCTGTAATGTCAGGCGCAAAATGGGGAAATAGTCGCCGCTCGCCTGACCTTTTTCGTCTTGCTCTTATGTTGCGGCGCTCAAGGCTGGTGCCATGCTTGCACCTCATCGGAATGGATCTGCCTCGTCAGGGCAAGCAGTCGCTCCATGAGAGGGGAGAGGGTGGCGTACAGGCAGGCTTCCTCCCTGGACACGGGTATCCCTGCGCGGTAGGGAGCCGTCATTGTGCCTGCGGCAATGGTGAGTACGAACAGTTCTTCCCTGGTCAGGTCAAAGGTCGTGGGCGCTTGCAGCGAAGCACCAAGCGCTCGCTCGATGGTGCCGAGCAGGTGTCCACCCACTGCCTGGACTGGCGCGTCGATTTCGGCATTTCCCGAGAAAAAGGCGCGAAGTGTTTCCAGGAGAGCGAGCAACTCACAGCGAGTTGCTGGCACCTGGCCCAGCAGTTGCTCTGCTGCTGCATGGTGATGATCGCTCATATCAGTGCTCCTTCTGCTGCAAGGCAGGAGGCACGCGAGGACTGCGAATGGCCGTCTGCTTCCCCCAAACATCAGTGTCCTGCCAGATGTTGCTCTTGTGGCTCATAGACGAGACGGTTGACTACATCGCGGCCCGGTTTCCTGGTTCCCGCAGCCCGCTCCAGTAGCAACTATAGCACGACCAATCACAAATTGTCAACATTCTTGTGAAAAGTATGAGATATTTCCGCAGAGTGTTCACACTTTTCTTCAACAGGTGAGCAAAGTCCTCGACAAATGCCGGGAGGTGCGCTATACTGTAGCTAATGCAGGGCACGCCTTGTTATTCCAGGGGCTTGCCAGGTCCGAGAACAAGTGCTCAGGACCACTGATGAGCACTTCCTCGCCAGTTTTCCACGCCCCTCGAAGCGCGGGTGTCCACGGTATGAGCCTGTCTGCGGAGCAAAGTAGGGATCCCCATGAATCATCCACCATATACGTGGCGCGAGCTGCTGGCACGGCTGACGGAACGGCCTGCTGAACGACAACGGGTGGCCGAGGCTCTGGGCGTCACCCCTTATACCGTCACACGCTGGATTGAAGGCCAATCAGAACCCCGCATCCAGAATCTCAAACGGCTCCCCGAGGTCTTTCCAGGCTATAGCCAGCTCTTCTCCGAATTGATTCAGGCCGAACTCGTTCCCAACGCGCCGCCTGCATCGGTGCCATTGTTCCATCCGCAGCACGAGGTTCCGACTGCATTTCTGGTGCAGGTGCTCTCGGCCTACGCCACCAGCAGTGGCCCATTTCGGTCCTGGTCCCTGCGCACCCTCACCTTACAGCAAGCCCTTGCGCAGCTCGATCCAGACCGGGTGGGTATGGAAATCACCCTGGTACAATGTATTGCGCCTGCACCGGGAGGGCGCGTCCGCAGCCTGTGTGAACGTATGGGCATTGGCAATGCGCCCTGGGAAAGTCGGGTCAGCCGGCGCCTCTTGTTTCTGGGTGCGGAGTCGCTCTCGGGCTGGACCGTTGGACGAGGGGAGCCTGGCGTGGTGCAGGATCTGGAGCAAGAAGGGCTACTCCCGTTTAGAAAGGGTCCCTATGAGCAAAGCGCCGTGGCCTGGCCGCTGCAACGCGCAGGGAAGATCGCCGGATGCCTGCTGGTCTCCAGTGTTCTGGCGAACTATTTCACGCCCTCTCACCTGACTGCCATCGAAGTCTACGCCAACGCGCTCTCCCTCTCCTTTGGCGACGAGGAATTCTACGAACTGCATCGTATCGGGCTGCATGAGATACCAGTGCTCTCACGGCAGCAGGAATATACCTCGATGGCTCACTTGCGAGAGCGCACGGCCAGGCTCAGGCGCGAGCGGGAGTATACCCTCTCGGAAGTCCAGGCTGAGGCGCTCGCCTTGCAGGAGATGGAAGCCGAATTATTGACTCTCCCTGATGAACCAGAACTGTGAAGGAGCCAGATGCGATGTCAACACCAACCAACCCCTCCGATAACCAGACCACCTACTTTATCAATCCCGAAGACGCGGCGGAAACCTCGCGGCTGCTCATGCAAGACCGCGTGGTGACTCAAGAGATGGGTGGCCTCTTTCCGGCTGACCTTGACCTTGAGCCTATTCACCTGGTGCTCGACCTGGCCTGTGGCCCTGGAGGCTGGGCGAGCGAAGTGGCCCGCGCCTATCCCCACATGGATGTCGTGGGCGTCGATATCAGTGAGAAGATGATGCGCTATGCAGCGGCCCAGGCCCGAACCCAGGGTCTCTCTAATGCCAGCTTCCAGGTCATGAACGTCCTGGAGCCGCTCTCCTTTCCCGACGACGCCTTTGAATTCGTTAATGCTCGCTTCATCTCTCCCTTCATGCCTAAAGATGCCTGGCCGAAGCTCCTGGCGGAATGCCTGCGCATCACTCGCCCCGGGGGAATCGTGCGCATCACCGATGGTGAGTGGGAGTTTAGTAACGGCGCGGCTTCTGAGAAAATTGCCGATCTGGTGACGCGGGCGAGCTGGCTGGCGGGCAAATCCTTTTCTCCCGATGGGAAACGGTTCGGGACCACACTGGTCCTGGGCCAGTTGATGCGCGAGGCGGGCCTGGTCAATCTGCGACGGCAGGCGTATGCTCTGGACTACTCCTACGGCACCGAAGCCTATGAAACCTTCTACCAGGAATGGGTGATGGGGACGCCTTTGCTTCTGCCTTTCTTACAGGGCATGGGAGTAACCACGAAGGAGGAGTTTGACCGGCTGTATGAACAGATGGTAGAGGAGATGCAAGAGCCAGCGTTTCGAGGATTGTGGTTCTTTCTCAGTGTGTGGGGGACAAAGCCTGTCTGAGCAGGCTGGCGAGGTTGATGAGGGCAATAATGTAATATTTATCGTGACCTCATAACCTGTAACAAAAGCGAACAGTTGTACACGCACCCTATGCGGATGGATATGGTGATTGCGCAAGAGCGCTAACATCTCCATCCGCATAGGGTGCCTCCAGAGGCTTTGACTACCTGGCCTGGGATTCGGAGATCAGCGGATCTGCGTGACGATGGATGAGTTTCCATGTGTCCCCTTCGCGGCGAAAGAGTTCGGTAATGCGCAGGTTGAAAGAGACGGCCTCTGCTCTGCCACGCACATGAGTCGTGGCGCGCTGGAAACCAACCCAGTAGGCCAGGCCGTCGCTCGCCGCCATGTGCAGGATCTCGAGCTGACTCTCACCGCCGCTCTCGAAGTTCGTGGCTCCGCGTTCGTATTCTGACCAGACCGGTTCAGCACCCTGGTGATAACCTCCCTGCGGTCCGAAGAAGGTAGCGGGAGAATGGTGGGTGGCAATCTCGCCGAGTGGGGCCGCCTCGCCACTCACATAGGCACGCGCAATCTTGTCACGCTGCTTCATAAATTGCTCGAAATCTTGCTGCTCGTTATTCATTCTATCTCTCCTTTACTCGTTATTCATTCTATCTCTCCTTTACTCGGAGTATATCCACTCGTTGTGACAGCAGTATGTCAGCAGCTTACAGACTTGCTATTATCAAGTCCGGTTAAATTATTAAAATTTTTCGGAGACACCCCGCGCCCCGCCAGGAGGGCGACTGCCCTCCTGGACCTCCCGCTTTAATCTTACTACTGGTTCGCGCAGGCCGAAACGCAGCAGGCCAGCCGCGCTTACCGCCAGCAGGAGCAGAGCGCTGAACGCAATCCCCAGTCGCACATTGATGAGGCCGAGCAGCGGCACGGCCAGCAGATAGCCGAGCGAACCGCCTGCGTCTGACAGCATCATGCTCAGGCTGTACGCTTTGCCGATCTGATTCGAAGGGAGGTCGGTTTGTATCATCATCAGGATCATGATATCGCCCATTGGTCCGCCAGTGGCAGCCAGAGCGCTAGCAAAAATAGCTACGGGCACGGATGTCGAGAACGCCAGCAGCAAAAAGCCCAGCCCGAGCACACCTTTGCCCAGGAAGAGCGAGAGCATGCGGCGCTTGATATGCAGGCTTCCCACGACAAGATTGCTCAGGACGTTGCCCAGGCCATAGGCTGCGACGATCAGGCCATACGCGCCGACGCTGTTGCCCAGGCCGTGAGCAACCAGCAGTGGCACGCCTACCACGAAGGCGATGCTCCAGACAAAACTGCTCAGCCCCACGGCGAGCAGCGACCAGCGCAGCGGCCTGTGCGCACCGACCAGGCGAATGCCTGTAGCGGCATCCTGTGCCAGTCCTTTGATCCCCAGTTTTTGCTCGTGCTCCTCTGCGCGTACCGGTTTCCAGGCGAAACGACTGCCGAGGGCGAGGATGGAGAGAGCCGAAATGGCGAAGCTTACGGCATCGAGCGTGAAGAAGTGAGCCAGGGGGAGAAAGACGATCAACAGGCCGGCCATGCCGGGTCCTATCGTTCGCGCCAGGCGGCGCGTAATATCCATCAGTCCATTTGTGGCTTGCAGCATGTGGGCATCGCCGGTCAAAGCCGGCAGGCTGGCTTGTAGTGCGGGATCGAACAGCGCTCCCAGACTGCCTATGATTACAGCGACCACTACCAGGTGCCAGAAGCGCAGCAGACCGGTCAGAGCCAGGATCGGCAGCAGCGCTACAGTCGCGGCCCGCGCCAGGTCCACAATCACCATCGTCGTTCGCCGGTTCCAGCGGTCCGCATAGATGCCGCCAGGCAGGCCAAAAACAATGCCCGCCATGGCCTCTGCTCCCGCGACAAAGCCAGCATCACTACCCGAAGTCTTGACCGCGATCCATATTACTGCGATGGTGTAGAAATAGTCGCCGATGGCAGAGAGAACCTGGCCTGTCCAGAGTAAGGCGATCTGCGGCAAACGCAGCGTTTTAAAAAAATTCATAATGGTTCCTTGTCAGAAGAATTGCTAGCGCCATGTGCAGGTCCTGTTGACGACTCACCGCAGGCGCACAAAAGCATGCGCGTCGCGTTCACTAATCTATTCATGAGTCTACCTGGCATGGTAATATAGATCAAGACGATAATGGCTATAATTACTATCGAAATTCTCTATAATATGGCGGAGGCGCTATGGATATCGATCAATTACAGGCTTTTGAGCGGATTGTACGCGAAGGGAGCTTCAGCCGGGCTGCGCGGCAATTGAATATCACCCAGCCAACGATCAGCGCGCGTATTCAAAACCTTGAAGCGGAGGTCGGGGGGCCGCTTTTTGTGCGAGGAGGACGCAGGCTGGACCTTACCGAGCGAGGCGAGAGCTTTTTGAGCTACGCACGGCGAGCACTGGAGATAGTAAGCGAAGGGATCGAGGCCGCACGTCTGAGCGAGGAAGGTCAGCGTGGGCGCATTACCGTAGGAACCTTGCCATCGCTGGCGAGTGGCTTTCTGGCCGAGTCCATTCTGGAGTTTCACGATACACATCCACAGGTGGACTTTTTTGTACGCACCGGCCACAGCGAAGAGGTGATCGAGATGCTCTACGATGGCCGTGTCAGGCTGGGGCTGGTGAGCTGGCCCTGTTATAATCCCGACCTTGCCGAACTGCTGCACTTTCGCGAGCCGCTGGTGCTGGTGGTTCCGGCGAACAGCGGGCTAGCCAGGCAGGGCAAAGTCACCCTGGAGCAGGTCAAGAAAGCGCGCGGGCACCTGCTCATTGTGCACTGGGGGCCTTCGGCGCGCGACTTTATAGCGCGCATCAGTGAGCAGGCCGGTCCCATGACTGCTTTACCTATCGAGACCATCCGTTACATGCTCCTGCACGATCTCGGGGCCGCTTTTCTCACGCGCGCCATCGTAGCCGAAGAGCTGCATGCAGGCAAACTGGTTGAGGTGGAGGTCGAGGATCTTCCCCCTGGCTATCGAGAAAGTGCGCTGGTCTGCTTGAAGAGAAGTATGCCACTGAACAAGCTATTGCAAGATTTTGTCGATGAGATAGACGCGCAAGCGAAAGATGCGCGGGTACGGTCATATTAAGCGCTTGCCAGCCGCGCGGCCTCGTGATGAGGCGGTGCGGGGCCGAACGGCTGATGGTATTTTAGACGCGCGCCATCGTGTCCTGCATCAGTGCGAGCTGAACTTTTTCTATGTCGGGCTGCGCCTTCAATGACTCGAAAAAGCCAAGCGCCTGCTCGAAGTGGTAGCTGGCGCGGCTCACATCGGTCTTGCGGCCCTGCTGGTTATCCTCAGATGAGCGACTGGCGCGACGTTTATAGAGTATCCCCAGGTAATAGAGGGTTGTGCCTCTTTCCCAGGGGAGATCCAGCGCCTCGCAGCGGTTAAGCGCCTGGCGCAGATCGTCTTCTGCCAGATTCCATTCGGCCTGTTCGATGTGCAGGCGTCCCCTTGCTCGCAGAGCGATCATGAAGCTCTTACGCGCACCGGATTCCTCCGCCAGGGTTAGCGCGCGTTCGCACATCGCGCTGGCAATTTCGGGTTTTTCGCCTGTCGTTACCATCAACTCCGCCAGCGTTGATAGAATCTCTGGCGAAGGCATCGGTTCACTGGCGCGCAGCTTCTCTTTATAATCCGCAACGGCGCGATCCCAATCTCCGCAGGCGAGGTGAATGGCGTGCATCCTTGTTGCCGGCGCGCTCTGTGCCTGATCTGCTGCGCTCGCCTGCTGCTCGATCAGGCGCTTGTACTGACGCGCATAGTGATCGCCCTGCTCGCAATCTCCCGTGCGATAGGCTATAGTTGCCAGCGTCTCAAGCGCCCAGAGCTGCCGTTTTTCATCCTGGTGATATTGCTCGATCAGATGTAATATCTCAAGGGCAGCCTGCCGGGCATTCTCCCAGCGATCCCATTGCTGCCAGGCGCGCATACGCCCGCCGATGCTGGTGAGCATCATGCCCGGACTGTCTATGGCCTGGGCGTTGCTCCATGCGCGCCCAAACCACATCAGGGCCGCTGCGTAATCGGCGACATGTTCGTGGATATAGCCCAGCGAGTAGTAGAGATCGAACAGCTCTTCCCGCTCCGTCAGCAGGTGCTCCAGGCCCTGGCGGCGATGCACCAGTTCATGCGCTCGCTGGTACTGGCAGCATTTGCTCTGGATAAAGGCCATCGCATCCAGCGCCAGCGAGAGCGTACCGGGATCATTGAGTTCTTCCGCCTGGCGCAGCGCCTCCTGCCCGGTATCAAGGGCCTGCTGCGCCAGCGCGGCTTTCCGCGTATTGGGGGCATCGTCCAGTTGCCGGATATACCAGAATGCCTGGTAGGTGAGAAAAGCGATACGGTCACGGTTGAGCGGCTGCCCTTCCAGAAGCTGTAAGCCGGCATCGATATAGGCCCGTATCTCCTGCATATCAGGCTGGCTATCAAAGCTGCTGAGCCAGCGCATCGCCAGTTCTGCGAGACGCTGGTAGAGATAGAGCAAATCGGCCGTCTCTACCAGTGGCCCTTCTTCTGTTGCCAGTCGCAGCGCCTGTCGATATTGTTGCCAGGCTTCATCAAGGCTGCCGCGCTGCGAATGCGCGTCGCCCAGCTTTTCGTGCAGCCTGATACGTGCGCGCAGATCGGTCTCGCTATCGGTCATCAGGTCGAAGGCGTCGTTATATGCCTGTAGCGCGCGCGTCGTGTAATAGCTGTGCAGCGCCTGATCGCCGGCCATAATCAGGTAGGTGATAGCGCGCCGGCGCAGTTCTGGTCGTGTCAGGCGCGTCGTCGCCGAGTCCTGCCCGCTGCTCGCCTCAACCGCGTTCAATGCCAGGCCCGCTGACCAGGTGAGCAGGGCCTGCTGATAGTGATAGGCGAGCAGTTCAGCGTAAAGTTCTCGATTGCTGGCCGTCTTCTCTTCCAGCCAGAGTGCCAGGCGCGCGTGCTCCTGGGTGCGGCGCATGCGCGGAATATTGTTGTAAGCCACATCGCGGATCAACACATGTTTGAAACTGAAGATACGATCATGTTCGACGGGGCTGCGCGATTGCCTCTCCGCCTCAATGATGAAGTCGCGCCGGATGAGCGAAACGAGCGCTTCAAGGACGACATCGGTATTCAGATCGGAGGCGAGTTCGAGCAGCGACGAGAGCCAGAAGGTGCGGCCAATGATCGCAGCATGTTGCAGTACCAGTTTCTCTACAGGGTTGAGCAGGTCGATGCGCGCCGCCAGGACGCCCTGAATAGTATCGGGAACCGGCACGGGCAACACGTAGGATGTGTTGATCGTCGTCTCCTCCAGAGGTTCGCCAATGGCATTAAGCGCATTCAGTACACTTTCGTGCTGCTGATCGATGCGCCAGCATTGCCCGGTGTGCTCATGATCCTCCTCGCAGACAAGCAGCCCTTGATCGATGAACATGCGTATAATCTCTTCGACAAAGAAGGGGTTTCCTTCCGATCTCGCCATGATAGTATTGCGCAGCACATCAGGCAGATCTTTCGTATTGAGCAGGGCATCGATCAGTTCGCTGCTCTCCTCCTGGGAAAGCGCCTCTAGCTCGATAGTGGTGAAGTTGCGGCGCCCGCCTCCCCAGTCGCGCCTGCGCTCAAAGAAGTCCGAGCGGGCCGGGCAGAGGAAGAGAATGGGGACCGAGGTGATGCGGTCGGTCAGATACTCCAGAAGATCGAGCAGGGCCTCGTCGGCCCATTGCAGATCATCAACAATGATAATCAGTGGCTCCTCGGCGGCCAGGGCCTCCAGTAGAATGCGCCACGCGCGCAGCAGCGCTCCCTGCGCACTGCTCTGCTTCGGATTTCCCTGTAAGTGGGTAGTGATCTGGCGCTCGTATTTGATCCTGTCTCTTTCGGGGGTGGGGGCCTGTCCCCCGAGTCCCTGGCCGATGCTGCGTATGATGGTACTGGCAACCTCTTCGGGCGGCTCTGTGCTCCTGGCCCTGGCTAACGTCTCTTTCACGAACCCGGTGAAGCGTTGATGGAGCGCTTCGATGCTCTCATCTGTCTGAACATGCAGCAGCGAACGCAGGATTTCGATGAGCGGCCAGTAGGTAATACCCTCGCCATAGGGCGGGCAATGCCCCTGCAATACCCTGGGCGTGGCCGATTTACTCCCGGCGGAGGCGCTTTTGCACTTATCCTGTTCGCGGGCGATAAATTCGCGGATCAGGCGCGATTTGCCAACGCCGGGGGCGCCGAGGACGGTAATGAGATGCGGGCGGCGCTCCGCCACAACGCGCGCGTAGTTTGCATGCAGCAGGGTGAGTTCGAGGGAGCGCCCGATGAGCTGTACCGGGCGTCCCTGGATGCCGCGTGGATGCTGCGTGATGGTGAGCGCGCGCTGGCGCGGGCCGAGCACGACGCAGGCGGAGATTGGCTCCGCCTTGCCTTTGATGTGCAGCGGAGCAATCGGGCGAAACTCGAATACCTCTCGCGTCGAGAGATAAGTGCGCTCGCCTACGAGAATGGTATCGGGCGCGGCAACCTGCTGCAAACGCGCGGCCATATTGACGGCATCGCCGGTAATCAGAAAGTCCTGGCGCTGCCGGACGTTGCTGGGGATGGCGACCTCGCCCGTATTAATGCCGATGCGCATTTGCAGGCGTTTTGCCTCTGGATCGAGGGCCTGGCGCTGCTCGTTAAACCGGGCGAGGGCGGCCTGCATATCGAGGGCGGCGCGAATGGCGCGATCCGGGTCATCCTCGTGCGCTATGGGGGCGCCAAAGATAGCCATGACGGCATCGCCGATGTATTTTTCGATTGTGCCGCCATGTTTGCGGATCTGCTCGGCCATGAGGTTGAAATAGCCTGTCAGGATGGCGCGCATATCCTCCGGGTCCAGGCGGTCCGCCAGAGGGGTTGAGCCAGTAATGTCGGCGAACATGACCGTGACGACGCGCCTCTCTTCAGATGGCAGAAGCAGCGCTGGCGACTCCGGGGCAACCGCTTCGACTATCACACCGGATTCGGCTGCCGGTGCGGCACCCCTCCCCGCTGATTGCAAAGGCGTGCCACATTCGATACAAAACCTGGCTACAGGCAGATTCACCGTGCCACAGTTTGGACAAATCAGCAGGCGATTGCCACATTCAAGGCAAAACTTTGCGTTCGGTGGATTGACGGTATGACAATTGGGACAGAGCATAGGGAAATTGTCTCGCAGTCTTCCTGTCCTCTTCGCGCTCACAATAGATGGGTAGATGCTCCTCCATTCTACAACACCTGAAGCAAAAGCGAAATAGGGTGATGCTTTGGGGGAGCCAGACGGCGCGCCATGACTCCTCAGCGCCTGGGGCGAGGTGTGCGTAAAGAAAGATGGCGCTGCCCCGGGACCTGCCAGGGTGAGAGATTGATTGCAACCTGCAACGTAAGTACTTATGTCAAAGTGTGCAACGAGCCGATAAAGAATGAGTGGGACTATTTGCCTTTGTCGCTTGACGATTTCGTCAGATTTGCATACTATGGGGCCTGACAGAAGGGAGAGCATTATGCAACCAGACTTTCTGGTAGAGTGTCGCAGTTATGATCGAGATCTGCGCGGCTCCTGGCGAGGGTATAGATTAAGCGAGGAAATACAGCCTGGCGGCGAGGAAAGGTCCGCGGCCGCCGCGGGCGCGGTGCAGGTGTGGCTGCCAGCAGGTACGCCTATGCACTGGGCGACGGGAACGCGCCCACTGCGCAATAATTGCCTGCAATTTTTCTGGCCCGAGCGCTGGTATATGCTCAGCGCTTTCTATAATGAGCGTAACCTGGTTCATACCTACGCAGCCGTTATTCAGCCTGCGCTCATCGCACCAGATCATCTGTCTTATGTAAACCTGGAGTTGACCGTTCTGGTGAAGCCAGATCTGAGCTATGAGGTGCTGACCCAGGCAGAATTCGAGCAGATGGCGGATCTGCTGCACTATAGTGAAGAGACGCGCATCGGCGCGCTTATGGCGCTGCGCACGCTGACGAGTTCTATTCAACGCAGTGTGGGATTGTTCACCGTCGTTCCGCACCGGCTCAGCCAGACGGAGTTTCATCTAGAGCGCTGCGGGAAATAGTCGTCGCCATGATTGCCGGTCATCGACCAGAGGAGCCTGTTATGCCCGAACGAATCGATCATATCGCCATTATTGTTCGTAATATTGAACAGGCTTTGAGTTTTTACCGCGATACGCTGGGGCTGGTCCCCGGCGAGATAAAAGAGGTGCCCAGCGAGCAAATACGCATCGCCTTCCTGCCCCTGGGCGGGCCGGGTGGAAGCGAGATCGAGCTGATCGAGCCAACGGCATCCGCATCGAGCCTGGCGAAGTTTCTGGAGAAGCATGGGGAGGGGCTGCACCATCTCTGCCTCGAAGTTGATGATATCGACGCCGCGTTACGCGAGATGCAGGAGAAGGGCGCGCCGGTCCTGGATAAGCAGCCGCGCGTCGCTGCCGAGGGACGCGCCATCTTTATCCATCCCAGGGGCGCCAATGGTGTGCTTCTGGAGTTGCTCGAAAAACCTGATGAGAATAATACGGGTTAAGAAAATAATCAATGAGCCAGCGCGAGGAAACATCCCACGAACCAGCAGGACCTGCTAATATACCCCTCGGTCTGAGCACCAGCCGTATAGAGGCGCTGACCGACGGCATTTTCGCTGTGGCAATGACCTTGCTGGTGTTCGGTATCGCCGTGCCAACGGCGACGGAGGTGGCGGGCGGAGATCCGGTGGCAGTACTATTTCAGAAACAGGCGGTTGGCTTATTCGTATACGCTCTGAGCTTTGCGCTGCTGGGCGTCTACTGGGTTGGCCTGCATGCGCAATTCCAGTACATCAGGCGCGCTAATCGCAGCCTGCTCTGGATCAATATTCTGATCCTGCTCCTTATCTCTTTTATCCCTTTCACAACGTCTTTCCTGGTGGAATATGACAACCACCGCTCCGCTGTTATCTTTTATGGCGCTCATATCATGGCGATTGGGGCTGTGATCTATTTCCACTGGTGGTACGCGATGCGCACTCCGCTGATTGCTGGTCCTGGTGTTGATCGGCATATGGTGCGAGCCGCCGCCAATAGAGTTCTGTTTGCACCCGTTATCAGCCTCATAGCCATTATCTGCTCATTTATCACCCCCATCGCCGGCCTGATCTGCTTCGCGCTAATACCGGTAGTTTACATTTTCCCCAGTCATATCGATCTGCACTGGACGCGGCCCCATATGCATGCCGGCGAACAGCGACAGGGGAAGGAATAGCATCTTAACGCTTAACATTCGCGCGGTGCCGCCGCGCAAGGGGATCCAGGTTGATGTTGTGGCTCAGGCGCTGCGCGCCTGAGCCACAACATCAACCTGGATAAGGCGAGCACGCAGGCGCTCGCGAGCGGTGGTGTCGGCAAGTGGACACACTTAGAGCGGGATATTCGAGTGCTTCCTGGGTGGGTTCGTGTCGCGCTTGTTTTTCAGCATTTCCAGGGCGTTGATAAGCTTGACGCGCGTCTGACGCGGCTCGATCACTTCGTCGATGTAGCCGCGACTGGCCGCGATGTAGGGATTATTGAACTTCTCTGTATATTCGGCGATCAATTCCTGGCGGCGCTGCTCCGGGTTCGCTGCCCGCTTGATCTCGTCCTTGAAGAGGATGTTGACCGCTCCCTCCGGCCCCATGACGGCGATCTCCGCCGTAGGCCAGGCGTAGTTGATATCGCCGCGCACATGTTTGCTGCTCATCACGTCGTAGGCGCCACCATAGGCTTTGCGCGTAATCACTGTAATTTTGGGAACGGTGGCCTCGCAGTAGGCAAAGAGCAGCTTGGCGCCGTGCCGGATGATGCCGTTGTGCTCCTGACCGATGCCTGGCAGGAAACCGGGCACATCGACAAAGGTGATGATGGGGATATTGAAGCAGTCGCAGAAGCGCACAAAGCGCCCCGCCTTATCGGAGGCATTGATATCGAGCACGCCGGCCAGTGCGCGTGGCTGCTGGGCTACGATACCGACGGGACGGCCATTGAGGCGCGCGAAGCCGATGATAATATTGGTGGCGAAATGTTCCTGTACTTCGAAGAAATCGCCGTCATCGACGACATGATGAATAATGACCTTCATGTCGTAGGGCTTGCTGGAGTTGTCGGGGATAATGCTATTCAGCTCCTCGGCGATACGTGCAGGCGAATCGGTGGGCGTTACGCGCGGCGGATCTTCCAGGTTGTTCGAGGGAATATAGCTCAACAACTGGCGCAGCATGCGGATGCAATCGGGTTCGCTGGGGCAGGAGAAGTGGGCGACCCCGCTGACGCTGTTGTGCACCCTGGCCCCCCCCAGCTCCTCAAAGGTCACGTCCTCGTGCGTCACCGCTTTGAGCACGTCCGGGCCGGTAACGAACATATAACTTGTCTTCTCGACCATAAAGATAAAGTCGGTGATGGCCGGAGAATAAACGGCGCCGCCGGCGCACGGTCCCATAATGGCGGAGATCTGTGGGACGACGCCGGAGGCGAGCGTATTGCGTAGAAAAATATCGGCATAGGCGCCCAGGCTGACCACGCCCTCCTGAATGCGCGCTCCTCCTCCGTCGTTCAGGCCGATGATGGGGGCGCCGTTCTTCATGGCGAGATCCATCACCTTGCAAATTTTTTCCGCGTGTGCCTCGGAGAGCGAGCCACCGAAGACGGTGAAGTCCTGGGAGAAGACGTAAACGAGGCGCCCGTCGATCTGACCATAGCCGGTAACAACGCCATCGCCGGGGATTTTTTGCTCGTCCAGCCCGAAGTCGGTGGCACGGTGCGTGACAAACATGTCCAGTTCGTTGAAGGTGCCGGGATCGAGCAAAAGATCGAGCCGCTCGCGGGCCGTGAGTTTGCCCTTTTTGTGCTGCGTTTCGATACGCTCGGCCCCTCCGCCGAGCATGGAGGCTTCTTTCAGGGCGTGCAGTTCCGCGATCTTCTCCTGCGTCCCTTTGATATGCGTAACTTCCTGCGAACTACGTTCACTCGTGGTCATATTTTCCTACATCTCCGTTGATCTGCTGGCAAATAAATACATAATGACTTTGTTCGCAGTATAGCATGCCATTTATAGGCATGTCTAATGCCCCTGAAAATAGCAGTTCTTCCCCTTGACATCTCCCAATATCTATGCTATCTTCTCAGTATGTACGTAAAATCCAGTACATACTGGTTTCGTTATTCATGGCTGAGAGTAGAGCTGATCCACAGTGTTCTCACCCCTCGCCAGGCGTTCGCGCAGCGCCGCCGCGCAAGAGTGTGGGAGGAGAACACGGTGCGAAATGTACATGCAAGCAAACTTCAGGCGTTCGCGCGGCTGTGCCGCGCAAGAGCGGGATGGGGAGGAGTGAAACGGGTGCTTTGCACCCGTTTCACTCCTCCCCATCCCGCCGGCGAATGCCGCAGGCATGAGCAAGCGATGGCACAGGAAAGCAGACACATGCTGAAAAGAGGGACGATCACTCTTGACAAAACGGCCAGGTCCGATTACAATGGACTTGTACGAAGTTTTTCGTACATAACAACGTTCATTGAACTGTCTGAGAGATATCGAACAGTGCCAATGGGGCCAGCTTATGACCATAATCAATCCATCGCGTCCCGATCTCTTTCCAGAGGTCAACATCGCTGCAAGTTCGGCCTGCGAGTTCTTGATGACACTCTATGCCTTCTGCACCGTTGATGACGGCCATGAATTCGATTATGAGATCGGGCGTGGATGGTTTGATGCTATAGAGGCCAGGATCTCGCCCGCACTGCGTGCGTCCATTGAACACTTCGATAAGCATGTCTGGAAGGATGCTGTCGGGCTGGCATACGATTGCGAGCCGCCTCGCGATGTCCCCGCTCTGCTGGCGCGGGTTGAAGCGCTGGATGCTTTTGATCTGCGCCTGACTTTGCTGGGTTATTACTCGCGTGAAGTGCGTCGAAAGCTGCCTGCGAATGTGATTCTCCGCGCCGCCGAGGGGGATGCGAAGGCGCAGAAGCAATTTTTTAAGGCCCTGGAATTTGATAAATCAGCCACGCAAAAAAATCTACGCCTGCTCTTTGCGCTCGATGCTGAGACGATGAGGGAGCGTATGCTGGAGATTATGCGGCTCTGGTACGATGAAGTTTATCGCGAGCATGAGGCGCAGGTCTTACCGATCTTGCTGCGTGATGCCGAGGCCAGCCTGGCCCTCAAGCAAACGGTTTCGCCTGCGCGGCTGATCGAGCTTGTAACCAATGGCCTTGAATATGTGCCGGAGTCGTCGGTGCGCGAGGTGCTGCTGCTGCCAAGCTTTATTATGCGGCCATACGTCAGTAATGAGGTTTACCGCAATGCGCATATCTTCGTCTATCCGGTAGCCGATGAGAGCCTGACGGAAGATACCAATGCCCCGCCTGCACGTCTGGTGAGGCTCTACAAGGCGCTCGCCGATGAGCGCCGGCTGCGCGTCCTCCAGAAGCTTGCGCATCAGGGCTTGAGTCTACAGGAACTCGCCGATGAGTTCGGGGTGTCCAGATCTACCATGCATCATCACATGGTGATTCTGCGCTCTTCTGGCCTCGTGGGTTTGAGAACGAGCGATCATCGCTATCGCCTGCGTGAGGATACCATCGCTAACGCGCCCGAGTGGCTGGGTGCGTATCTGAAACGGGAGACCGAATAGAAGAATAGAAGCATAGAGGTGAGGGCTGTACCAAAGGGCAGCCGAAAACCTGTTCCTTTGCCTGTTGTGACCGGCGCTGATTTGCAATAGGCTATACTGGTGCGCTGTGGCACTTTATCCGGCTGGGAAGGGCAGCTATTGCGGAAGGAAGATGACCGCAATAGGACTTAAACTATAGACATGGCGGGACGTGTTCAGACCTGGCAAGTTCGCACACGCCCCGCTAACCGCCATCTGGTTGCTGTACCATCTGGCTTACCCTCCATTGTAAAGCATGGGAGCCGGATGGTCAATCGGGGTAAAGGAGATTGACCTGATGTATCCGCTCTATACACAATCCGAGGCGCGGCAGCATATACAGACACTCGGGCGCGAAGCCGAGGCTGCGCGTGAGGCCGACTGCCTGCGTTCCCCTATCCGGCGTAAGGCCAGAGCGCTCTTCTGGTACGATGTGCTTGGCCTGCCAGTGCCGCTCTATGACGCCTGGTATACAAACCTGGAGCAAGCTCTGAGCTACGACTGGCTGCGGCGCCGCACCCGCTCTATCATGCTGACCGTGGCGCTGGCGGCCTTCGGGCTTGGCGCGCTGGTCGGGGGCTGGCTCGACCACCAGGCGGCCCTGCTGCCGGTGATCCTCCTGGGATGCGCGGCGGCTCTGCTGGCTGCACTGCCGATGATGGCGCGCTCCTGGCTGCTGCTGAGAATGCGTCTGCTCCACTCTTCGCTGCGTTGATATCATAGGTCCGGCTTGTAATGTAACGCTATCATGTACATAGAGGCGAGCTCGCCAGACGCCCGCAAGGGGCGTCTCTACAGATAGATCTGTTTATCTGGGAGCTACGCCCAGGCCGCGTTCTACAGCGGTTAAATCATAGATGCCTCCCTGCTGCGTGAAGCCTCCTGTGAACG
>Ga0209061_1003167_pt1 | contig 18466 bp, 17 predicted proteins | sample Coa_R1_10_FD_187157 | JGI IMG/M metagenome (GOLD analysis project Ga0209061, IMG submission 187157) | Surface soil microbial communities from Centralia Pennsylvania, which are recovering from an underground coalmine fire - Coalmine... | ecosystem: Environmental > Terrestrial > Soil >...
GGTGTTGATTATGATCACGCCGTCCTTCATCTTTGCTATACTCTTCTCGTTGATCATCGCTCTGGTTTCCTCCGTGAGCGGGCTGTGGATAGAAATGAAATCTGATTTCTCCAGCACTTGATCAAATGTCATCAACTCAACTCCCATCTCCCTCCCCATCTCCTTCGGTACGTACGGGTCAAACGCGACAACGCTCATCCCAAAGCCCTTGGCCCTTTCTGAGACGGCTCTGCCTATTCTTCCAACGCCGAGCAGACCGAGGCACTTTCCCTTTAGGTCAACCCCCTTGAGCGTGGTCGGCGGGGAAGCCCAGCTCCCAAGGCTCCTTGATCTCATCATTCTGTCCGCGACCATTATCCTCCTTGAAAGTGCGAGGAGGAGTCCCATCGCGTGATCGGCGACGGTCTCGACCGCATAATCAGGAACGTTGGCAACGATGATCCCAAGGCGCGTCGCGGTCTCGACGTCGATGTTATCCACGCCTACCCCGTACTTGATGATCCCCCTGAGATTCCTTGCGCTTTCAATGATCTCGCGAGTTATCTTTGCGTAGACCACGAGGATTACGTCGGCGTCCGCCGTCCCTTTGAGGATTGCATCGTGTTCGGTAGAACCTATCACGCTCACCTGCGCGTGATCTTTGAGTATCTTGAGCTCCTCCTCGATGAGAGGCATCGGCTCTGTGATCGCTACTTTCATGGTGGATCGCGCTTTGCACTCTTTCTCCCCGATGGCTGGATGAGATTTATCACTTTGGGGGAAAGGTGCTCTCCTATCCTTGAGAAGAGCTTAATTCACCCCGAGATTTTCATCGGCCCCAAATCACGCACACAGAGTTGGAGATCAGGTTTACTTTGAGCTACGCAAGAGGGATGGGCCAAGTTGATTACGAAGAAAGGATTGACTTCTCAAAGTTACGAAAGGAGCGAGTCCAGAAAGCGGTCGAGCAGCTGAAGAACAACGACCTTGACGGCGTCCTGGTTTGGAGGGAGGAGAACGTCAGGTACCTGTCGAGCCTGCGCTTGCAGCTATTGCAGTATAGGGGGCCGAATTATCACGCCGTGTTGCTCACCTCCGGGGGCGACCTGGTTTTGTTTGTCTCCGGCGGGGAGATCGCGAGGGTCAAGGAGACGATGCCCTGGATAAAGAACGTGCAACCAATCTCGATGCTCGAGGAGCCGACGCAGGTGGAGTACTTTGCCACCAACGTATTGCGCAACACGTTCAAGGATTTCGGGCTGAGCGGCGGGAAGATCGGGATCGACGCGATGACGTTCAATCTTCTTGAGGGCTATCAGAAGAACCTCGGAGGGGTCACAATCAAGGATGGGAACAAGCCGCTCCTCGACGCGAGAGTGATCAAGACGCAGGAGGAGATAAAACTCATCGAGGAGGCAACGGCTCTTGCGGAAGTCGTCACGCAGAGAGGGTTGAACGCGATAGCTCCCGGAGTCACCGAGTACGGTGTTGTCGCAGAGGTACTGCACAAGCTCTTCTCAATGGGAGGCGAGTTTGCTCACGTAGCCGTTCCGTTCGTCGCGTCCGGTGAGAGGATGTCTCCCCCGACCAGGTTTGCATCCGACAAGATGATACGCAGCGGGGACCTGGTCTTCATCGACATCGGCGCGAGCTGGAACGGATACTTTGGGGATCTGGGGCGAACGACGATCTGCGGGAATCCATCGAGGAAGCAGAAGGAGGTCTACACGGCGGTCTACGATGCGCAGATGGCGGGGCTCGCGAAGATGCGCGATGGTGTGACCAACGACGAGGTGGCGCGGGTGTACAAGGACAAAGCTGCCCAGCACGGTTTTGAGAACAATTTCATCTACCTATTCATCGGGCACGGGGTTGGCGTCAGCCCGAACGAGCCCCCGTACATCGGGGAGCCCATCCCTGGCGCAAAGCGGGTCACTCTCAAGAGCGGGATGGTCTTCGCTATGGAGCCGCTGATATGGGTTCCGAACACGGTCGGCGGAGGAGGAGTCAGGATCGAGGACATGGTCTTGGTCACCGAGGGCGGTCCGAGGATCATCTCCAGGATTCCCTACGAGGAAAGGCTCTTGATCAAGTAGCAGGCGTGGAAAGGTTGTCAACGTCATCACCGTTGATTCCGGCGTACTCCGCCATAGTGGACAGGAAGAGGTTCAACCTCCCAGAGAATGCAAGGATAGCGGTCTGGCTCATCATCAACATCGAAAACTGGTACTTGGAGGCTCCGGCGAGGACTCTACTTTCCACGCCTCAAGGGATCAAGTCCAAAATCGATGTTCCGAACTACGCGTGGCACGACTACGGGATGCGCGTCGGATTCTGGAGGATCAAACCAATCCTGAAGAAACTCGATTTCAAGCCCACGATCGCCCTGAACGGCTCGGTGTGCACCGAATATCCGAGGGTGGCCGAGGGGTGCAAGGATGACGGATGGGAGATCATGGGGCATGGTTACACACAGAGGATCCTCCCGAGCGAGCCGGACGAGGAGGAAGCGATAGTGAAGGCAAGGGACGCCATAAAGTCGTTCTTCGGGAAGAGCCCCAGGGGCTGGCTCGGTCCCGGGCTCGCCGAAACGCAGGATACGTTGAAACTCCTCGCGAAGAGCGGGTACGATTATGTTTGCGACTGGGTGAACGACGACCAGCCCTACGAGACGAGCGTCAAGGGGCTGTACTCCGTGCCGTACTCGATAGAGCTGAACGATATCGTGATGTTCGCAAACCAGCACTTTCCGGCGGAGGAGTTCTACGAGCGGGTCAAGAGGTCGTTCGACGTGCTCTACGAAGAGGGGGAGGAGAACCCGAGGGTTCTCGGGGTGGCGATACACCCATACCTGAGCGGAGTCCCGCAGAGGATAAAGATCCTGGAGAAGACGCTTCAGTACATTATATCCAAGGAGAAGAAGGTGTGGGTTGCCACGGGCTCGGAGATACTCGATGCGTTTAGGGTAACTCACTGACACAGCATAGGGTCAATAATTGAACGAGAAAGTAGTCATAACGAGCCTGTGGCTCTCCGTCTTTGTCCAAGTTGCGGCAATCTCCTCATACTCCCCCTTTGTACCGCTGATGAAGCAGGACCTTGGGTTTAACTTCGCTGGCTTTGGGATAATCGCCGCGATCTTTTTCCTCTCATACACGCTGATGCAGACGCTCGTGGGGAGGGCATCCGACAACGGGCACGCGAGGCGTTTGATCATGATCGGTCTTCCGACGCTCGTCTCCCTCGCAATCCTGTTCTCGGGTATCCAGAACCTCTTGGAAGCCGTGACGATCCGAATCCTCGCTGGAGTGGCCGCGGCGATGATATTCGTCCCGGCGCTTCGTGTGATGAGCCGTCTCGTGAGCAGGAGGGGTCTCAACACCTCGATCGCTTTGATCGGGACGAGCATAGCCGCGGGTGGTTTGTACATCTCGCTCGTCGGACCCAAACTGGGACTCCTCTTCGGGTGGAGGCTCGCGATAGTGATCCTGATGGCTCCGACGTTCATCGTATGTTTACTGAACGCGAGGTTCGTCCCTGAAACGGGGAGGGTTAGCAGCGAGAGCAAAGGGTTCCCCTCGTGGGTTCTCAGGAAGAAGGAGACATGGATCCTCGGGTATCAGCAGTTTGCCAGGATAGGAGTTTGGTACACCGTGACGATCTGGCTCCCCACATTCTTCACCACAATGCTCGGGTACAACCTGGTGCTCGGCGGAGCCGCCCTCACCCTCTTTTCTGTATCTGGAATGTTTTCGAGCATCGCCGGAGGTCGACTTGCAAACCGTTTTTCATCAGCGAGCAAGGTGATCATGCTCTCGTTTGTGGCTCTGACTATAACGATGGCGGTCATCGCATTTTACTCTGGGAGTTTGATCGGGTGGGTGCTCGTCGCGGCATTTGGAATCTTTGACTTTATGCCGTTCGGGCCGATATTCGCGATCATCCCGAAATTGTACGATGAGGACACGATCGGCTTTGTCACGGGGTTTGAAAACATGCTCGCAAACTTCGGGGCGGTGGTCGTGCCTTTCCTCTTCGGGTTCCTCATAGATCTCTCAGGAAGTTTCTCCGTCTCCTGGCTCCTGATCGCGTTCATGTGTCTTGGTTCATCGATCCTCGGGATACCGGCGATCAGGTTTGAGAAGAAGGGGTTGATCGCCCACTGATCCCTTTAGGCGCGCGCACGTAGAGATTCTCTTAATAACTCGCCAAAGTCCTCTCGCTCCGCATGCCAGCGGAGAAACTATACCTCCTCGATCTCGGGTGGCTCGGAGGAGACATCGGGTGGTTCCTGCCCGGGGGGCCTGGCGGGGCCGCGACGAAGAACGACAGGAATCCAGGTACGACGTGGGTGGACGTTCCTGTTTCAGCGGCTTTGATCGAACACAAGGATGGCTTGATCTTGTTCGATGCTGGGGCCTCTCCAGACGCGATGAGCACAAGGCCCGGACCAACTCAGAACTTTCCGCTGACAAAGTTTCAGGAAGAGAATAGACTCGAAGAGCAACTCTCCATGATAGGGTACAAGCCGGAGGACATTGCGTACGTTGTGATCTCACACCTCCACTGGGATCACGTGGGTCAACTCCCCATCTTCGGGAGCAGCGCAAGGAAGATCCCTCTGATACTTCAGAAAAAGGAACTGGAGTGGGCCCTCTACACCATCTGGCAGGGGAGGGGGGTTTACTACACGCTGGATGATATGCAGCCGCTCGTTGGTGCGAACTGGTTCCCGCTCGCGGACAAGTACTTTGAGCTCCTGGACGGAGTGGCTCTCGAGTGGACCGGGGGCCATACGCCCGGTCACCAGATTGCGAAGGTGACCCTGCGTTCCGGGAACTCGTATGTTCTCACTGGAGACTACTTGCACATTCCTGAGGAGTACGAACTCGAAACCAAGGGGTGGCTGCTGCAGGACGCTGAGGAGTGGCAGATCGAACTTCGCAAGTTGAAACTCGAGGTGCTGGCGAGAAAATCCAAACTGGTCATTAGCCATGATCCGAAGCTCTGGGAAAAGTTCCCGAAGGCTCCGAAGGCACTCGCCTAGATCTTGATCGCGGCGCGCCCCACGATCTCTCCATTTGATAATTTCCGGAGTACAGTGTTTAACTCCTCGAGTGGATACGTTTCAGTTATCACGGAGCGTATCTTTCCCTCCGAGGCGAGCCTGATGATGTCCCTGAGGTTGCGTCTTGTACCGCTGCGCGAGGATTGGAGCGTGCCGACCTGCATCATGAGTAGCGACGTGTTCAAAGGTATGGGTTCTGAGCTGTAACTCAGGGTGAGGGTTCTACCTCCTCTCCTCATCGAGCGCAGGCACTGGTCTATCGTCTCTGCGCTCCCGACGAAATCGATTGCTGCGTCGACGCCGTATCCGCCGGTGAGCTTCTTTACTTCAGCGGGGAGTTCCCCGCTGTTTGCTCTCAGCGTGTGATCGGCTCCGAGTTTTCTTGCTAGATCGAGTTTTGACTCCGTCCTTGATACTGCGATGACCCTCGCCCCGAGGAGTTTTGCTACCTGAAGGCCGCTCAGGGCTAGCCCTCCCATCCCCATGAGCATCACCGTCTCGTTGAACCTTACCTTGGCCCTGTCCACCAGAGCGTGGTACGGGGTTATCACGGCGTCGGTGAGTAAAGCGGCCTCTCCCAGGTCCAGGTTGTCTGGGACTTTGAATACGTTCTTCGAGGGGACGGAGACAAACTCGGCGAATCCTCCGTGGCGCCTAAATCCCAGTAGGGGCCCTTGGTTTATGCAGCAGTTGTCATTCCCCGTCCTGCACTCCTCACACACGTCGCAGGTGTCGTAGAGGTAGATGATCACGCGGTCTCCCGCCCTGAGACCTGACACCTTCTCACCGAACGAGGCAACCGTGCCAGCGATCTCGTGCCCCAGAATGTGAGGAAGGTCGGGGGGAGCAGCGGTCCTCTTCTTCCATATCTTTACATCGCTGTAGCAGGCTCCGCACACACCCACCTTGACTAAAACGTCGCTCGGTCCAACTTTGGGATCAGGAAAATCTTCTTTGACGACCAGAGGAGAATCAAACTGAGTCATTACGGCTGCTTTCATGTTACTCGGATTTGTTTCCTGGCAGTTTTAAAAATACATTCAGTCTGTGGGGGAAGGTCAACAATAGATTCGGCTACGCCTTGCGCTATGAAAGACGCCTTTGCTGCTAGCACAGCGTCCCTTCGCACAGTTCGTGACGATAGGGGGCGGGTCGCAAGTGGGATCGGATGAGCGAGGGGCAAGTAAAACAAAGGAGAGCACGCATGGCTTTCTTCTTTGAGCTTGATTTCATTTTTGGGCGAAAGGAGGCCGAAGTGCGGCGAAGATACGATGTCCTGCTGCCCCCTCGTGTTATCATCGGTATTCTTTCAGATGGGCTATTCTCTTTTCTTTGCCAGAAACTTTTGTCAGCATCCTTTCGTCCGCGGTGTACAACTCTTTATCGAAGGCTTTGCTAAGCGCGAGATAGGAACCATCATAAATTGTCAGCCCGTGTTTGAACGCATATTGAACAGATAGATCAGCTAGTTCGTCCAATATCGGATATAACGCTATTTTGAACCTCGAGAGAGCGCTTGCTGCCCTATCGATTTCTTCCTGACCGAGCTCTTGGTTGTAACGGAGAGCGTTAAGTACCTCGAAGGGCATCAGCTGCGTAGACCAGATGTCAATGGTGCCCCTGATGTAATCCTCCATCATCTTCAACGCATGCTTCGTGTAGTCTTCATCGACAAACCACTTCACGATGACGGAAGCGTCAACCACGATTATAACTTTCTCCCGCGGCTGTCTCTCCATTTTCTTATCTCCGCTGTCGAATCCCAGCCCGGGGGTGATGGTTTCCGTATGGAATCTGCAATCTTGGATGCTTCTTGTAACTCCCTTAGGTCGAGGTGTCTTTCCTTCAATTCTTCTTGGTTCAGCCTGTTCCTGATGGCATCGCGGATTGTTTCGCTCCAATTGACATTGGAAAAGCGTCGCATCTTTTCCTTGGTCCTCCTGTCGACTTTGACGCTGACGACCTCTCCCATGCCATCACCACTGGTAATACACGATAGGTAATATAAAAACTACCAGACGGATAGGTTTTCTCGGCGCGAGGTTGCATCACGCTGATTCTGATACTTTGGATTGCAAAATGTACAGGTGCGAGGAATCCGTGGGGTGGGGCGTGGTGAGTTGCTGACGTTGTCTCTGTTACTATCTTGGCAAGCAGATCGGTCGCGTCCACGGCGGTACTCTGGCCCCAGATGTGCGCCTCGACTGACGTACTCAAACACAAGTTATCAGCGCCGAACGCTTTGATAAGATTCTATTCTCAATCTCGAGAACGGTTATTGGAGATTCGTAATCCCTCTTTGCTTGGTCTGATGGAGCAATGCCCAAAGAAAACCACAGCAAAGACGGAGGAGGCCACGAACACACGAAAAAAGCAGAAGACATGGCAGAACATGTCGAGGAATCGGAGGAGAGAAGGGGAGTTTCTCCGGAGCGTTCGAAGGAGATAGCTTGGAAGACTGTCCACAAAGATCTTCCGCACAACGAACGCGAGGAAAAGGAGGAAGGATGAAAAAAAGCGAAGGAAGCGGCTGGGTTCTACCCACTCGAGTAGATGGGTGACTATGCCGGCCTCGAGACAACGTATTTGGATCCAGACGAAATGAGTGTGAGAGATCAGGTCGAGGTCGTCATAGTTCGTAGGGCTTGATCTCTCTCTAGATCACCGAACGTTGCAGTCTTGATCAATCATTCTTCGTGGCCTTCAACGCCGAAGGCAATCTCAACGTCGGCCCGGTACTCCGCTATCTTTCCGTCCCTCACTTTCCCAGTGAGATGTCTGATTTCAACGCCGGTTATGCCCCTCAGCGTCTTCGACGCCTCCTCCACGGCGATCTGGGCGGCGTCCTGCCAACTTTTCTCCGAGTGACCTATAATCTCCGTAACTTTTGCGATCTTTTGCGGCAAAAAATTTCTCTCCTCAATCTGTCTTTTTTTTGTGGCTGTCTTCTGAGGTTAGAGCTCCCTTCTTCTTCTCGCGTCAGAAACGAAAGGAAGCTCAACATCAAAAAGAAGACGGGTGCTTGGAAGAGCCACCCCTGGATTTAGGCGTTGTAGACGGCTATTCCTCTAGGGTTCCTCTTGAACTGTGCGTGGCAAGTTCGACTCTTCTATTTCCCCCCCGAAGAAGGGAGAACCTTCAGTAGAGAAATGCTACACTAGCCAGCCAAAACTGGTGATATGTTGGTTGTTGTTGCCGGTCGGCTATCCTGGATCCTTTATCCTTCCTTCTTGGTGCTCTCAAAGCCCTTTACTTTCTTGAAATCCTTCACGTCGACCCCAAACTTTTTCGCGGCCGCGAGTATCCTTCTCTTAGCTGTCGCCGGATGGCAGAACTTTGACTCCACTTGGTTGAAGCGGGCCATCGCGTTCCTGACGTGAGCGGCGTCGTTGATTGGAAGCTTGCGATCTCTCGGGCACGCATACTGAGTAGACGGAAGGTGTTTCTTCCTGTCATGAGACATTTTTGCCATAAGTTCTCAATGAGGTGCAATATCTCTCATACAATTTGCGCCAATCTGTTCTAGACTAAAATTCGGAAAAACGCTCCCTCGAGGCGTTCGTTCTATACTTCCCATTGGCATTACGGATCCGTTTGGTGATCCGCCGAGCAAACGACCCTTCCGTCCGTCACGACTAAATTGACGATTGAAATGCTCTTGGTGTCATCTAGTGGGTTGCGCGTAAAAACTACCGCCGGGTCGGCGATCTTTCCTGCCTCGATGGATCCCAGTTCAAATTTACCGATGCAGCCATGTTTGTGGCCGAAGCTATTGCGTCCGTAGGTGAGAGCCCGCATTCTACGAGCAGTTCCGGTTCTCTGTGAAGAGATCCTTTTGATCCTTCCTCCTTCGATTTCGATGGATGCTCGAGGGATCGGGGAGCTTAGATACCATCAATCATGGTGGCATTCGTTATGATAATCCTATACTTCATTACCACGCTGCGCGACGAATCAATTGTATTTCAAGAAGAAACGATACGATCATCGCTCGAGTCTATGCGGTACGTCCTGCTGAGAAATCTGCGTTTTTCTATAACAAGCATAAGGAACTTGCTGGCGCATCCTTTCTTAAGCATCTCCCCGCAGAAAGGGGAGCTCTTTTTCAAAAACGGAAAAAGAGAGAGAGGGAAGAACGCATATTGTCCAAGAAAGAAGATACAAGTAGAAAGGGGGATGAAGGAGAAGAACCACAAGAGGAAAGGAGAGGCGCGATTTCACGCTGGCGCCCGGAAGACTATATGATGGAAATGGATCGCATGTTTAGGGACTTTACGAGACAGATGCAGGACAGATTCTCCTCGTTCCCGGATTTCGTGGGGAGCCTCTCGAGGCCTGGCTGGTGGTTTGAGGCGCCCGATGTTAGGCGGCCCTACGCCGACGTGGTTGATACGGGAAACGAGTACAAGGTGGTGGTCGAAGTACCCGGAGTGCCGAAGGACAAGCTCGATGTCACTGTCACGCCCGAAGGTGTCACGATCAAGGGAGAAGCCCAGAGCGACATCCGAGAAGAAGAGAAGAAAGGTGGATTCGTCAGGCGCGAGCGAAGTTACACAAAGGTTCAGAGAAGCGTTTCCTTTCCAGAGGAAGTAGACTCGGACAGGGCAGAAGCAAAACTCAACAATGGTTTGGTAGAAATAACGGTTCCGAAGAAAACACCCACGGGGCCGAAGGCCCGCAAGGTAGAAGTACAGTAAAGTAAATTCCGGTTTCTGCATTTCGTGTAATTGATCCGTTCACTGGCACAAAAGCGAGTTACCTGTAGCCTTCGTAAACTCTTTCCCGGTGGCCGACGTGAAGTAATACGATTCGTTTTTCATCCTCTTCGATGATATAGAGCACGCGAAGGTCACACGAGTTCTCGCTGACCTCATACCTGAAAGCTGTCCGCTGAGAGGTTTATAGAGGTTAGGATCGGCTTCGATTCCCTCGAGAAGCTTCCAAATTCTTTCGCAATCGATCCGACTGAGTTTTCTAAGACCTCTTTCGAATTTGTTTGAGACCCTGACTGAATACGTCAAGGCTTGGACTCAAACTCTGACCGAAATTCCTTCATATTGTGATAGTCATTGTAACGTCCTTCCTTGATATCGTTCAATGATTTCTTTACGCTGATGAGCAGCTTCTTATCAGCCAGAATCTCCATCGTTTCCTGCAATTCGTCCAGCCTTTTCTCAATTTGCCTGAGTTTGGCTTGAGAGTTGCTCATTGCTTCTTTCGTTTACCAACGTGCAAGTCTGATCTATTAGGACTTATTGTTCGGGACTCGGATGATATCAAGATTCTTGAATCGGTTCATGATGCAAAGATGAATTTGTCAGTCGCCGGAAATGAAATACTGCCTGCTCTTCAGAATCTCAAGAGTACACTACAGCAGGATCGATATCTCTATCCATGAAAGCGTATTTGTGCATTGGAAGGACCGAAAAATTATCTCAACTAAATCCATTACCGTCAGGACGAGCCAACGTCCTCACCGTTGAAGAGTATGTGGTCGATTCGGAGAAAGACAATGAAACTAATCGACACAAACGTGTAGGTAGCCATCACAGTCATGATCAGATTTCATTAGGAGCTTCTTGAAAAATGGAGAATCTAGCGAAACTCGTAAGCTCCCTAGGTGTATTGCTCTCAAATCGCCCAGAACAATTTTACGAATTTTCCAGACCCTCGAGCTTCTCTCTGACGCGACTAACAATTCGTTCTGCCCATTTTACTGACATTTCAGCTTTGCTTTGGGTCATCAGATCAGGTTGGTATTCAGAGGCGTTTTTCAAGGCTCAAGAGAGAACCAAACTGCTTTTCAGTTTCGGCATACTCCTTTTGAGTCAAAATTCCCTTTATCAGAGCTAGTGCGTTGGTGTGTTCGCCCGACGCTCGTTTTCCTAGGTATGATGTAGTCAGCGCGTCCAGAGCGTTGATTGCGCTATGAATAGCGCTCATCGCAGGGTTGTCGTAGGCTTTCTCCTTGATAGCAATTTTTGCCATGCAGAGCGAATTCTCTGCTTTGGTGAGGTAATCCTTTCCTCGCTTGTGTCGATGGCTCTAGTCATATTTGCGTTTCAACATCTCTTCCAGCGTTTTACCAGCTATGTTGATGTGGTTGGTTTCGATGTCCTTGACCAACGCTTCTTTTCTTTTAATAATTAATTCTCGCTCGCTCATAATTATTGGAGATAAGCGATTACCGAAGATCGAGGAGACCTGTTCTCCGGTTTTTGACAATAATCCAGAGGCATAGTCGAAATCATTTGAAATGACTAGCAAATCAATATCGCTCTCTTCTCGCTCTTCATGTCGCGAAATGCTCCCGAATAGAATGATCGCAATGATCTTTCTGTCCTTATCAAGCCACCTCCTTAGCGTATTGAGAAGCTCGTCGAGTGTTTCTTGTTCAGCTTTTATCATCGGTCTCATGATTCTATTCAGAATATAGCTCTTTTCGTTGAGCGAAACCAGTGACGATCTGCCGACTGGCTGAACTCTAACTACTCCTAATCTTTCAAGCTGTCCTATTACCACGGCGGATTGACTTGATGATACACCTGCGACCTTGGAAAGGCCTCGTATCGTGAAGACCTTTCCTCTGTAACGTATCAATGCTCGAATGAGGCCGATTGATGTTGGGGTGCTGAATAACTGCTCCAGGTAATCGTGGAATTTGATATGTCCGCTATCACGAGCATATGTCCGCTATATAGGGCATATAAACGTGTTACCGTTCAATCTCACATGGCCTCTACAGATTTACGATCAAGGAACATTTCCAGACCTTACACAAATAGACGTGTCGAAGCTACTGCCCCTCTCGATGCTCTATTGCGGGGCAAGCTTGTCGGTCTGGGCCCTGAACTGGTCAATGAATTGACCAAACCATTCCTCGAAGCGGCCAATTTGGCAAGCTCTCAGAATCCAATGAAAACAATTGCTTTCTGACTTTGGTCAGTAATCATGACCCGAAGAGCAGCTTTCAGTGTTTTCCAAAGTTCAAATTCAAGAGTCATGAAAGGTGTGATTCATGCAAGTTTACAAGATTGAGCAGTACACGACCATTGTGCAAGGAGCAATAGAAACCACCATTACTACACTGGACTCCCACAATAACGTTCTTTCTACAAAGTCAGCAACATGCAGTACGCCAGATTATGTATCCACACTAAATCGAACCGAAGGCGTCGTCGTGGGAGAGGCAGGAGGGCTACACGTGACCTTCGCGCCGATCAAGAACAATGTACTCATGAGTGGCCAGATATTCCTGTACAGCTCTAATACCAATCTATTCAGTTCTGTATTGGGAACTGAAACTGCGGAGTCTTCAAATCTCTATCAGACCTCTGTTTCGTATGGCGGTCAGAAACCCTACTATGTTGATCCGTATGAAGAAACAGGTGCATATTGCGAAAGTGCTGCCAACTCCGGGTCGAATGGCGGATCTGTCTCGTATTGGAATCAAACCACGGGTTCTCCTGACGGCCTATATGGACACCTTGGAGCGCCTAACCCAGGTGATAGCGCATTCGTCTTATGCGACCTCGGTGCATTCACCAGCGGCACATTCTCTATCGATGGATTCTCCTATAATAATCACGCTGGAGCATACTATAGCCAAGTTGAAGGCGAAACTTCAAAAGACGGCAAGACTTGGTCCGCACCCATCTACAATCAACAGTGGCAACCATCATCGAATAATCAGCCCGCTTGGATAACGATAGGGTCAGTCTCGAACATAAGATATTTGAAGATGATAGTCTTGGATAGCCAAGGATTGAGCGGAAGCGTATACATAGACTCAGCGGAGGTTACCTAACGCTTCAATAGAATGAAGGCTTGTTGCATTTGCACAAATGCAGTATAAGTCGGGGGCTCTGATCGTTTGCCAAAACGAAAAATTCTGACAGTCCTGATGACGGTCTCGGCTATCCTACTGGTCTCGATTTTAATTACTTCGATCCTATTTTATCCTCCATCAAAGCAAGTATCAAACAATCAGAACCTGGTGAGGATTACTGGGTTGTACATCACCTGGGTTGGCAGGATTTCTAATTTCCAAATTATACCCGAAAATATGACTATCCCTGCGGGCGATAGTTTCAACTACAGCCTCTCTTACGCGGCCGAGCCATTTCAGTATGCCATCCAGTCAGTTAATGTAACCACTCTAGGTTTCAAGGTGACAGGAACGTCTGTAAGTCTACCGCAATCTGTCTACCCTGGAACATATTTCCAGTTGATCGCTTATTTCAGGGCACCAAATTCCTCCTTCAATGGCACGCTATATTTGACGGTACGAACATCTTGAAGATCCGACTCAGTTTGCCGTGTCTTATGCTTGATCATTCCCAATGATCTAAACTTCATTACGGCTCGTCAATCAATGTATGTAATCCGCCCTCACAATTTGCAATCTTTCGCGGATTTCTTCTTTAGCTCTCCTCTCTTCGCTGGTGCATAAACTCCCGTCGATATTATAGGAATTCTTTGTAACTTCGATTAGTATCATCTGATAGACTATGCTGGCTGATCCGCCACCTCCGTTGAAAATTTGAACCTGTTCGCTATAGCACGGGCTCCCGCACGAACATACACCGTTTGACCCACTGTATACGGCAGCGCTTTTCGTCCACGAAAATTCATCATTAGGCGCGAAGTATACCAGGCTCGTACTACTTTGAAAGTTTCTCGTCACTTTGGTTTGCAGATGAGTAAATCATCGGAAAAATAAGAACAGTATTGGAACGAGTCTAAGTAATTTAACGTAATTTGTGTTGCTCGTATTCTTCAAGTTAAGATCCCACCTGCGCAGGAACCGTTAATGAGCCTGAAACAGCGTCGAGCGGCCCTGAAGCGGATTTGTCAAATACGATCGTTTGATTGTTATAAAGTAGGACGCTTACTTCTAACGTGCCGCTAGTTGTCAATCTTTGGAATGACCAAGAAATTTGCCACGTCGAGGAATCAGGACGGACAAGTCCAAAGCTTGCATCACATATCCCGCTAACCGGTTCGCTGCTTTGACTTGCTCCCACTGTCCCATAAGTTCCGGTCCACTGTGGTGCAGTGCCTTGAGGCACAATGGTAAACGGAGCTTTGTCTGACTGTACACCAGTGCAACCGTTGCACAACACTTGTACTACTATCATATTAACCAATGGCGAAGGAGGGGCCAAAGTTGGTCCGACTGAACCCGCCGAATATCTCTGCGGCAGCGAAAAATTAGCGCATATGGTCGCAGGCTGGATCGTGGAGCCGTTATCTGGCGGGGGTGGCACTCCAGTCGAAGATGTAGAGACATTAACTGAATCTGTTGCGCCGACATTTGGTCGGATATTCTTAACGCTATGTGATACTAGGTAATCTTGCTTCGTGTTCAACATGTATGGCGCAGCCACGATGGTAGCTAGCATTATCAATGATACTACCAGGCTCAAGCTTCCAAGTGTAGCCAAATTTTTCCTCATGTTTTTGGCTGCGTTCCCGCGCTGTGGGATCTGAGCTTAAAGTATAAGCGTTATGGATGCATCTTATACTATTAGGAATTTAAGTCTTAACGCCCTAAAGCCTCTAAAGTGGTTAAACGAAGAGGAATTCAAAACTAAGGAAAACAAGGGAACTCAACTTCAGATATTGGTGCCGGGGAGAGATCAAAATGGTCGCCGATAACAAGTCATCCAGGGTTCTTGGAGTCCACATCCTTTTGTCCGAACGCCGCCGACTTGATTACAGAGGCACCTTGCAACCGCGCAATTCCCACCGTACAATTCCTAAATTAAGTTCGAAGCAATCATTCTCGGAGGAGAATTCAGCACTTGGGTTGATCGCATAGATAGGAAAGTTAAGTTGCGTAATAGAAGTCTTACCACTGACCCAGAAGTACTGCTCTCACTTTGATAGACATCTTATCCATGAATGTTTGCTCATCTTTAAATTGAGGACGCATAGCTGCATTCCGAAATATGACGCTGGAAGAATGGGAAAGCAAGGCAAGGGAGAATAGGAAGAACAAGAATGGCAGTTAGCAATACCAAACTTCCAAAAATCCTCGCATGTGCACTACTGGTCAATCTACTCATAATACTCCCGACACTAATTTCATCAACCAGTACAACAACGACTTTCGCTTCCTCAGGACCTTTCTCCGTGTCGAGCTACGGCACCAACCAATCGATGGTTTTGATGGAAGTAGCGTCGTACAACTCGACGTATCTTTTGGGCCAGCCGATAAGCGCATACACAATTTCAGGCTCGATGATACAGTGCCTCACACTTTCGACACCGAGCGCCTGTCAGGAGTGGTTCCAGATCTTCATCGACCCCGACTCGGGTCAAATGTTCCCGGTGAACCAGACCAACGTCAAGGCCGAGGTGAGCATCTCGCAAAGGTCTCCAACCATCTACTACGATGTCTCGCTCCCAGGAAGCACGCAGACGTTTGGAACGGTCGGGCAGGACTTGGATACAGCTAACGGGACGCTCTCGGAGTGGCAATGGATAAACCCCAACCGCGTCTACGGTGGGGCTCGGCCGAATCCTCCTGCGAACACGAGCGGTTCGTTTGATGGTGGTGGGCCGGCCGGTTGCTCCACAAACAGCGGAGGGAGCGGCCACATCTCCGACTACACGGTGGTGACCGATCAGGACACCGGGCTGCAGGTGAGGGTGATGGGAATTGAACTTATTGCATCGCAGTTTGGCAGCAGCTACTCGCTCACGGCGCTCGTGTTTGTGAACTTGAATGATCAGTTCAACTTCTTTGCAAGCGGCCAACACGGTACAAACGTGTTCAATTGCGGAGAGGTCATGGCTCCATCCATATCGCCGCAACTCAGATGGTTTGTTCGCGAGCCGCCCGTCGCCGGAGCACCGGGTTCATTCAGCACCCACGGCAACTTTGGTGTCATTGCAACTCAGGGCGCGAGCCTGCTTTCAACAACCACCGACCAGCTCTTCCAAGGCGTGAACATCTACAACGTCAGCGGATACATGCCCGCGGAGATATGCAACACCTGCGTTCTCCCCGCACCATATCCATGAGGCGGTCTTTGTGCGCGATTTAAGCGGCTACAGAACTGACCTTTTGACTTGGATCAGAACTTTGCCATCTGCTTCTTCCCCCCTTTCTTTTTTTGCCAGCTCGGAATCACGTCGGATTCAAGCGACGGGTCGCACAAATGAGCGCTTCATGGAGTAGCCTTTGTTTCGTATTCCCCAACTATTCAGAGCGAACAAAGGTCATACGAAATCGTGAACCCATTTTCTCCCGTCCTCTGACTTCTCCCAGCGAGCATCGATCCTCCGACCACCGACTAGAATTTTGCCTTCGAATCGTTGGTGGAACTTGGATGCATTCCTCCAAATCTTCCAGACTCCACGAGCGAAGCTCATTCTGTAGACGCGAGAGACTCGGCGTTCATCGCCGTAAAGAACGGTTATACTCTTTGGTGTTTCCTTTATCGGCTCCGATGATCCAGTGCGCGGATCCAATCCGATAGTGAAGGAATCCACCTTCGGCTTCCTTTAGCAAGGAGATCTCCGCTTGAGTTTCAACCGCGGGCGATCCACCAACCAGTTTATGTGTGTCTTTGAACCATCGAAGCGTGACGGTCCACTTCCCGACGAGCTTGCTTAGAGAGCGAAGCTCGTGCGATAGAGTTCCCCTGCTAGGTTTTTGCACCATGGACTTGAACTTACCTTGATAGACCATATTTAGTGATAGTTTTTGTTGTTGTTCGTTTGGGTCATATAAGGTCGGTTAAATGTAAGTATAAAATTGGTTCCTCCGATGTTCGCTTGCCCAAAAATACGAGTTGGATCTTCGCGTAACGGATTTATCGCGGACTCTGGCAGTCAGGGTCGCATCCCTTGACCCGAGAGCAGAGAAGGCTTGCCGCAATCATGTACACCGACATTATTGGGTATACTTCGCTGGCACAGAAGAATGAGCCTCTCGCGTTGGCGCTCCTCAAGGATCAGGGGGAAATCGTCAGGAGAGTACTCTCGAGGCATGAAGGGAGAGAGATCAAAACTATGGGAGATGCATTTCTGATCGAATTCCCCAGCGCTCTCGAAGCCACAAGGTGTGCATACGAGATTCAAAAGGCAGTAAGAGAACACAATGCTTCGAAGTCAAGTGACGAAATAATTCACCTCCGGATTGGTTTGCACCTGGGGGACGTGGTAGACTCTGGCAACGACATCTCGGGAGACGCCGTCAATGTAGCGTCTCGTATCGAGCCACTCGCGGATGACGGCGGGATCTTCCTCACCCGCCAAGTCTATGACCAGGTTCACAACAAGTTCGAAGAACAGCTCGCGCTCGTCGGACTGAGGAAACTGAAGAACGTCACCTTGCCGGTCGAAATATACAGGGTGGTCATGCCGTGGGAGAAGGTCCGGCCCAAACCGGAGCTGAGCACGAAAAGGATCGTCGTACTCCCCTTTGTCAACATAAGCCCCGACCCTAACGACGAATATTTCTCCGACGGCCTCACGGAGGAGATAATCACAAGACTCTCTGAGATCAGGGATTTGGAGGTGATCGCGCGAACGTCGATCATGCGTTACAAGCGGACCGACAAAAGCGTGGCGCAGATAGGGGCTGAGCTCGCGGCCGGGGTTCTACTGGAGGGAAGCGTGAGGAAGGCAGGCAACCGGATCCGTGCCACGATGCAACTAATCGATGTGAGCAGTGAAGGTCATCTGTGGGGCGAAAAACTCGACGGGGAGATTGGCGACATTTTCACCGTCCAGTCGGAGATCGCAGAGAAAGTAGCCAGGGCCTTGGAGGTAAAGTTGTCGCCCGTTCACTTCAAAGATACCGATGATGTGGACGCGTACATGATGTACGTGAAGGCGACCCAATTGATCCACGCTGAAACGGAGAGAAGCTTGAGAGAGGCTGTATCGCTGCTTGACAGCGCCATTTCGAGAGACCCCAGATTCGTGCGGGCCCATGCCAGCCTCTCGTATGCGTGGATGGGGCTTTCGAACTTTGAAGAGTATCTTGTCGCCGCGAAGAAGGCTGAAGCAGCGGCGCAGAAGGCCCTCGAGTTGGGTCCGGACTGGGCGGAACCTCACGCAGCAATGTCTCAAGTCCACATCCATTTTGACAGGTTTGAGGAAGCCCTTCGGGAGGCCGCAATCGCTGTCGAACTTAATCCGAATCTCGCCGATGTCTATTATTCTCTCGGGTTGGTACGCACCGCGAGAGGTGATCTTGACCAGGCCGCCGAAGCATTCGAGAAGGCCACAAAACTCGATCCGCTATCGTTCATGCCGAGGTTCACTTTGGCGGAAGTTTACTTTCTTTCGGGAAAAGAGCAGGAAGCCCTTGCCGTCAACGAGAGACTGAGGGAACTTCACCCAAACAACCCGAGGTCCTACCTGGTTCCGTCGTACCTTTACATCTTCAGGGGGGAGTAC
>Ga0209061_1003168_pt1 | contig 18464 bp, 14 predicted proteins | sample Coa_R1_10_FD_187157 | JGI IMG/M metagenome (GOLD analysis project Ga0209061, IMG submission 187157) | Surface soil microbial communities from Centralia Pennsylvania, which are recovering from an underground coalmine fire - Coalmine... | ecosystem: Environmental > Terrestrial > Soil >...
CCACCATGTCGTGCACGTTCTGGGCCACGATGTCCTGCCAGGAATCGTCGCCGACATAGTGCCAGCCGGGGACCTCCTCCCAGACCATCAGGCCGAGCTCGTCGCATGCGTCCAGGAAGTGCGGGGACTGCGGGTAGTGCGAGCAGCGCACCATGTTGCAGTTGAAGTCGTACCTGAGGATCTCGGCGTCCCTGCGCTGCACCCTGGCCGGCATCGCCATCCCCGTATACGGGAAGAGCTGATGCCTGTCGAGACCGAAGATCGCCAGGCGCTCGCCGTTGAGGTAGAAGCCGTCGACCTCGAAGCGCGCCTCGCGGAAGCCGATCCTTCTCCGCACGGTGTGCGTGCCGGTGCCCGGCACCGACAGGGTGGTTCTGACCGTGTACAGCGCCGGGTTGTCCGGCGACCACAGGCTCACGCCGCCGAGCCCGGAGTCTCCGGCGCCGGCCAGGCGCAGCCGGGTTACGGTATCGCCGGCCGCGGTGATGGGGACGGTCCGCGAGGCAGCGGCCAGCCTGCGATCGCCGTCGAAGAGCTCCGCGGTGATCCGCGCCGCCGACGGGAGCGCGCCTGGCGCGTTGATCGTGCACCGCACGTCCACGTGCCGCCTGGGGGTGAGCACGTCGGCGGGCAGGGCGAACACGTCGGCGAGGTACGCCTGTGGCACCACCCGCAGGTGCACGTCGCGGTAGATCCCACCGGGCTGCAGGAAGTCGATGGCGCCGGGGTGCCCTGGCTTGTTCGGCGGGACAGGCAGGCACCGTGAGTCGACGATGACGGCGAGCAGGTTGTCACCCGGTTGCAGGGTGCCGGTCAGTTCGGCCGACCATGGCAGGTAACCCCCCTGGTGGCTGGCGACCTGCTGGCCGTTGACGAACACCGCCGCGCTGGTCATGACACCGTCGAAATCCAGGAAAACCCGGCTGCCGGGCGGTGCGGTGCCGTCGATGTGCCTGCGGTAGATCCAGGTCTTCTCCCACGAAGCGGGGTTCCAGTGCCGCCAGGACAGTTTCGTGACGGTGTGCGGGAGCGTGACCTCGGCGAAGCGGCTGTCGTCATAGCCGGGGTTCTCCGACCCCGGCGTGTACACGCCGCCGAACAGCCATCCGGTGTTGAGCAGGATCTTCTGCGCGGTGACGCCGCGGGGGGCGATGGCCGGGCGGGGATCGCCTGCGAGGGAGGCCAGGGGGATGGCTGCCGCTCCCGCGGCGCCGATCAGCCCAGTGGCCAGCAGGGCCCGCCGGGTGAGGCCGCGCGGTGCTCCCTGGCCTGCCTCAGCGGATCCGTGGCCTGCCAGCGTATGGCTTTCTGCCTCCCGCATATGGCTTGGCACCCCTCGTACCGGGCCATGAGCACCCTCAGGCCGCGGAACCCATGGCATGGCACTACGGTAGCGGGTCACCCCGCGGCTGCGGGGACCATGCCGGCGGCCCGGGCCGCCGGCTACGGGTACGGGCACCGGTACGGGGACGTGGCCTGGCCGGCCGGGCACGGCGATCAGCCTGCATCCTCCCGGGCGCTGGATACCTCCTCGCGCCTCCCCGCGGCCATCGGTGCCCTTGCGGCCCCGCCGCCGCACGCCACCCCTGGCGTGGTGCCGCTCCCGTGTTCGCATGGTCGTGGCCGATGCCGTCCGCCTGGCCGGCTGGGCCGCCTGGGCTGCCGTCCGCCTGAGCGGCATTCCACGTCCTGCATGCAATGGGGCGGACGCCGGAAGCTAGCCAGGCTGGCTGACCGGTCACGTGCGGGTGACCGGTCAGGTGCGGGCGGGCCCCACGCTGGGTTACGCGCAGGGCTTCCGGATACGCGCCTGGCCGGCTGGCCACGCCGCCCGGGTGCCGGGCGCGCCACGCCGTGCGGGAGGAATGTCAGACCCCTGCGATAACTTCGAACTCAGGTCCAGCCGTGCTGGACACTTGGTCGAATCTATGTTCTAATGATGCATGCGAAGCTCTGGCTGCCCTTCATGCCCTCTCGGCAGCCGGATCCCCGGCCAGGCGGGGCGGGGGGAAGCGTCTCGCCTGGCCGGGCTCCGCAACGATGAGGAGGAAGACGGTGATGGCAAACGCAGTCATCCCAGCGCGTGCGCGGGTCCCGGCGAGGCACGCGGCAGGGCGGGCGGATCGCTGGCCGGCGGGCGGCGGTACGCCGCAGGACTCCCGTCTCCGGTGCAGGGTGGCACCGTCGGCGCTGGCGCTGCTGGAGAGCGCGCGCCGCGGGCTCGCGGAGGCCGCGGACGAGACGACGCCTGCCGGACGGTATGTTGCCGCCCACCTGGCGGCGCTGCGAGCGGCTGCGGCGATGGTCACGGCGCGGGGCGAGCCCGCGGCAGGCGTGCGCCGCCGGCGGCCCCGGAGCGTCTGGGAGCTTCTCCCGCAGGCTGAGCCGCCCCTCGCGGAGTGGGCCGCCTTCTTCGCAGCGGGCGCCAGGAAGCGCGCCGCCGCCGAGGCCGGGCTGTCCCACGCAGCGAGCGCACAGGAGGCTGACGACCTGCTGCGTGATGCGGAGATCTTCGTCTCCGTCGTCGAGAACGCCCTCGGCGTCCCCAGCCAATCCCCCCTCCCGTTCCATTCGCAGCGGTAACCCCTCTCGCAGCGGTAATGCCCGCCGTCAGGCGGGGGCCTTCCTTTCCGTCAGGCAGGGTCTTCCTTTGCGGCCAGCAGCACCCGCAGGAAATCCTCACCGAAGTATGGCCCCTGCTTGTCCGTCTTTTTCACCTGCCGGAGCACGCGCAGCGAGAAAGGGGCCCTGTCCCACAGGCCGCGCAGGCGGTCTTCTGAATAGCCCAGGCCGCCGCCGAGGCCTGCCCGCTCATGCACCTGCTGGTCTGTGTGGCCGCTCCCGCCTTCGGGCCGGAAGCACACCAGCCCGTAGCTGCCGCCTGGCTTCAGGACCCTGCCCGCGAGTCCGGTGTAGTCCTTGCGGCGGTGCGGGGGAAGATGGTGGAAGCAGCCCGCGTCGCAGACGAGGTCGTAGGCCCCTTCTGTGCCCGTCGCATCGAAGATGGGGCAGCACTGAAAACTCACTGGGGCAACTCACTGGGGCGCCGGCTTGCTCCGCCCGCTCCTTTGCCCATTCGATCGCCCGTGCCGGGAAGTCCACCGCATCGACGCCGCATCCCAGGCTCGCCATGTACATGGCGTTCCGCCCGTGCCCGCATCCCAGTTCGAGCACGCGCCCCGGGGGAGCAGTCCCTTGCCGAACCACTCGGCAAGGTTCTCGTCGGGCCATTCGGCAAAGAACGGGCACGGCCTGGCGCGGTCCGCGAAGAACTCATCCCACAGGCGCCGCTCGTGCCCGCAAGGAGCGTGCCGCGCAGGGGCAGCGCATCGTCGCTGGTGCCGATGAACCGGTCCCTCATCCGCCCTCGCCGTCCCGGAACGGCACGCCAGGCCGGGGCCGGCGGGGGCCCGGCTCCGCAGCCGGGCCCCCGCCGGTTACCCGGTCAGAGCGTCTCGATGGCGCCGCGCGCCTCGGAGTTGAGCACGCCCCAGGTGATCAGTTCCTCGGTGAGGTCAGCCGGGGACTTGTCGTAGATGACGGAGAGCGAGCGCAGGTCCTCCTGCCGGACGGACAGGACCTTGCCGTTGTAGTCCCCGCGCTGGCTCTGGATGGTGGCGATGTAGCGGGCGAGCGGGCCGGCCTTCTCCCTCGGGAGCTGGTTCATGCGCTCGAGGTCGATGACGAGCTTGGGGGTCGGCGCAAGCGGGGTGGGCGTGGCATCACCAGGCAGCAGCTCCGAGACAGGGACCCCGTAGAAGTCGGCCAGCTCGGCGAGTTTCTGGACGGTCACCGACCGGTCCCCGCGTTCGTATGAGCCGACGACGACGGCCTTCCACCGGCCGCGCGACTTCTCCTCGACCCCATGCAGCGAAAGCCCCTGCTGTGTCCGGATGGCGCGCAGCCGCGCGCCCAGCGTCTTTGCGTACTCTGACGGCACTTTTCTCAGCTCCCCGGCCAGTCGTTGCTTACGGTGACGGTTACGGACAGTGACGGTAAGCCGGGAGCGTGGTCAGGTCAAGCCGAACGGCAAAAAGTAGCCCGACGTGCACGCATCTGGTTGTCCCCTCCGCATCGCCGCGTATGTCGTCATCTATGTGCGAAAGCCCCAGCGGGATCGGGGTTTTGCGGCCGTGGCGGCATGGCGCCCGGCGCCGGCGGACGATAGCTCCGCACCGGTAGCGCCCATGGAATGTGATGTAAATCACATTACTGTGCGGGCTGCCGGGACCACCCTGCGCGGCGCCATCGCACCCGGGTCACCACGGGTCATGGCCGTAGCGGCACGCACCCTGTGGCCGGCCCAGCGGGCACGGGCCGGCGGCGCCTTCGCAGCGGCCGGTGCCACGGCACGCGCCGCAGCCGGACCCCGGGGGAGTTCCGGGGCCGTTCCCCCCGGGGGACAGCGGCCCGCCTCCCGGGGGATAACGGCCCGGCCCGGGAATCCTGGTACCGTGATCGGGACAGACGTCCTTTAAGGACCGTTCAGCGAGGCGGTGAAGGAGGTCAATCCGTGCGTGCAGGCAATGCGGAAGACCGTGCGGCTGGAGCTGGCGGCCCGCCGCCGGCGGGCCCCGGGCGCGCGGGTCATGCCCGCCAGAAGCGGGTGCTCGAACCCGCGGAGATAGGGCGCGCGCTGAGCAGGATCGCCCACGAGATCCTTGAGCGCACGGACGGCGCCGCCGACGTGGTCCTGCTGGGAATCCCGACCAGGGGAGTACCGCTTGCCCGCCGCCTCGCAGGCCGGGCGGCCCACTATGAGGGGCACGCGGTCCCCTGCGGGTCCCTCGACGTCACCATGCACCGCGATGACCTGCGGCTCCGCCCGGCCCGCGCCCTCGGCCGCACCGAGCTGCCCCCGGAGGGCATCGACGGCAAGACCGTCGTCCTCGTCGACGATGTGCTCTATTCCGGGCGGACCGTGCGTGCCGCCCTCGACGCGCTGCACGATCTGGGCAGGCCGTGCGCGGTGCAGCTCGCGGTCCTCGTCGACCGGGGGCACCGGGAGCTGCCCATCCGGGCCGATTACGTGGGCAAGAACCTGCCGACCTCGCAGCGCGAGGTCGTGCGCGTGCTGCTCAGCGAGGTGGACGGGGAAGACGCGGTGCTCATCGCGGACGCGGTGCTCCCCGGCGACAGGAGGGCAGGAGCACACCCGGCCGCACGCAGGCCGGGGGGAGCGGAGGGCGGACGCCCGTGAACCGGCACCTGGTCTCGGCGGCCAGCCTCACCAGGGACGACGCCCTCCTCATCCTGGACACGGCGGAGGAGCTCGCCCGGGTCGCTGACCGCCCCATCAAGAAGCTGCCCACGCTGCGCGGGCGCACCGTCGTCAACCTCTTCTTCGAGGACTCCACCCGGACGAGGACCTCCTTCGAGGTGGCCGCCAAGCGCCTGTCGGCCGACGTCATCAACTTCTCGGCGAAGGGCTCCAGCGTCGCCAAGGGGGAGAGCCTGCGGGACACGGCGCTGACCCTGGAGGCGATGGGCGCGGACGCCGTCGTCATCAGGCACGTCGCCTCCGGTGCCGCGCACCGGCTGGCGGGCTGGGTCAGCGGCAGCGTGATCAACGCGGGCGACGGCACGCACGAGCATCCCACCCAGGCGCTGCTCGACGCGTTCACCATCCGGCGCAGGCTCCGGCCGTGCGAAGCAGGTGCAGGGCCGTTCCCCGCGGGACGGGGAGCGCTGGACGGGGTGCGGGTGGCGATCGTGGGCGACGTGCTGCACAGCCGTGTCGCGCGGTCCAACGTCGCGCTGCTGAACGTCCTCGGCGCCGAGGTGACGCTGGTCGCCCCGCCGACGCTGCTGCCGCTGGCCGTGGGGAGCTGGCCGTGCGAGGCCGCCTACGACCTGGACGCAGTGCTGCCCAAGAGCGATGTCGTCATGATGCTGCGCGTGCAGCGGGAGCGGATGAGCGCCGCCTACTTCCCGAGTGTCCGCGAGTACAGCCGCCGGTACGGCCTGGACGCCACGCGGATGGCGCTGCTGCCGGACCATGCGATCGTGATGCACCCCGGCCCGATGAACCGGGGCGTCGAGATCGCCGCCGAGGTGGCGGATTCGGCCCGCTCCACCATCGTGGAGCAGGTGGCCAACGGGGTCAGCGTGCGGATGGCCGTGCTGTACCTGCTGCTCGGCGGGGCGGAGTTCCCGGAGGAAAGCGGGGCGGGGTTCCCGGAGGAAAGCGGGGCGGAGTTCCCGGAGGAAGGCCGGTGAGCGCGGTGTGGCTGATCAGGGGGGTACGGCTGGCAGAGGGCCTGGCAGAGCGTCCGGAGGGGCCGGGCGGCCGGGCCTGCGACCTTGTGCTCCGTGACGGGGTGATCGCCGAAGCCGGCACGCGGCTGTCCGCGCCGGGCGCCCAGGTGCTCGACGCCGGCGGCCTGATCGCGCTCCCGGGCCTCGTCGACCTCCATGCGCACCTGCGCGAGCCGGGCAGGGAGGACGCGGAGACCATCGAGACGGGCGCCAGGGCAGCGGCGCTCGGCGGCTACACCGCCGTGCACGCCATGGCCAACACCGAGCCGGCGACCGACACCGCCGGGGTCGCCGAGCAGGTGTGGCGGCTCGGCCGCCAGGCCGGCTGCTGCGACGTGCAGCCGGTCGGCGCCGTCACCGCCGGCCTTGCCGGCACGCAGCTTGCCGAGCTTGGCGCCATGGCGGACTCGGCCGCCCGGGTGCGGGTCTTCTCCGACGACGGCCGGTGCGTGTCCGACTCGCTGCTCATGCGCCGCGCCCTCGAGTACGTCAAGGCGTTCGGCGGCGTCATCGCCCAGCATGCGCAGGACCCGCGGCTCACCGAGGGCGCGCAGTTGAACGAGGGCGAGGTCTCCGGCCGCCTCGGCCTGGCGGGCTGGCCTGCCGTGGCAGAGGAGGCGGTCATCGCCAGGGACTGCCTGCTCGCCGCGCACGTCGGCTCGGCCCTGCACATCTGCCACGTCTCCACGGCGGGCTCGGTGGAGATCATCCGCTGGGCGAAGTCCAAAGGATGGCAGGTGACCGCGGAGGTCACCCCGCACCACCTGCTGCTCACCGACGACCTTGCCGAAGGCTACGACCCGGTGTACAAGGTCAACCCGCCGCTGCGCACCGCCGCGGACGTCGCCGGGCTCAGGCAGGGGCTGGCCGATGGCACCATCGACTGCGTGGCCACCGACCACGCCCCGCATCCGGCCGAGGCCAAGGACGTGGAGTGGGCGGAGGCGGCGTCCGGCATGACGGGCCTGGAGACAGCGCTGCGCGTAGTGCAGGAGACGATGGTGGAAACTGGACTGCTCGGCTGGGCAGAAGTGGCGGACCGGATGTCCGCGCGGCCGGCCAGGATCGGCCGCCTGAGCGGGCACGGGAACCCTCTGAAACCCGGCGAGCCCGCGAACCTCACACTCTACGACCCCGCGGCGCCCAGGGAGCCGGTAGACCCGGCGGCTCACGCGTCGAAGAGCCGCAACACGCCGTTCGCCGGCATGGCGCTGCCCGGCCGCGTGGTGGCGACGTTCCTGCGCGGTGTCCCCACCGTCCTTGACGGGAAGGCCGCCACATGAGCGAAAGCACCGGAGGGCCGGCGGCGCTGCTGGTCCTCGAGGACGGCACGGTCCTGCGCGGCACGGCGTTCGGCACTGGCGGCGAGACCTTCGGTGAGATGGTCTTCAACACCGGCATGACCGGCTACCAGGAGACGCTGACCGACCCGTCCTACTGCCGCCAGATCGTCGCCATGACCGCGCCGCACATCGGCAACACGGGGACGAACGACGAGGACCCGGAGTCCCGCAGGATCTGGGTGAGCGGGTACGTGGTGCGCGAGCCCGCCAGGCTCGCGTCGAGCTGGCGGGCGGTACGGGACCTGGACGCCGAGCTGCGCGCCCACGGCGTCACCGGCATCGCGGTCCGCGGTACCCGGGCGCTCACCAGGCGGATCAGGGAACACGGCGCGATGCGCGCCGCGATCAGCACGGCCGAACCCGATCCTGCGCGGCTCCTGGAGCGCGTGCTGGCCAGCCCCGGCATGACCGGCGCGGACCTGGCGAGGATCGTCACCACGCCGGAGCCCTACACCGTCAAGCCCCCGCCGGGCGTCCCGGTCAGGTACCGGGTCGCCGCTGTGGACCTGGGCATCAAGGCATCCACCCCGCGGCACATGGCCGCGCTGGGCTGCGAGGTCCTCGTGCTGCCCGCGGACACCACCGCCGAGGCCATCCTCGCGTCCTCCCCGGACGGGGTGTTCTTCAGCAACGGCCCCGGCGACCCGGCCGCGGCCGGCTACGCCGTGGCGGCGATGCGCGGGGTGCTGGAGGCCGGCCTCCCGGTGTTCGGCATCTGCTTCGGCAGCCAGATCCTCGGCCTGGCCCTGGGGCTGCGCACCTACAAGCTGCGGTACGGGCACCGCGGCGTGAACCAGCCGGTCATGGACCTCGCGACCGGCCGGGTGCACATCACCAGCCACAACCACGGCTTCGCCGTGGCGCTGCCGGGGGATGCCGGCACGATCAGCCGGAGCGCCGGTGAGCGGGTCTGGGCGCACGTCCCGCCCGGGGCGCGCAGTCCGTTCGAGACGCCCTACGGCCGTGCGGCGGTCAGCCACGTCAACCTCAACGACGGCGTGGTCGAGGGGCTCAGGCTGCTCGACCGGCCCGTCTTCAGCGTCCAGTACCACCCGGAGGCGGCGCCGGGCCCGCACGACGCCGGCGGTCTTTTCGAGAAATTCTGCTCCCTGATGGAGACAGGAGTGAGCGATGCCGCGACGCGGTGACCTGAACTCGGTGCTCGTCATCGGGTCCGGCCCGATCGTCATCGGGCAGGCGTGCGAGTTCGACTACTCGGGCACCCAGGCGTGCCGGGTGCTGCGGCGCGAAGGCATCAGGGTCATCCTGGTGAACTCCAACCCGGCGACGATCATGACCGACCCGGAGTTCGCCGACGCCACCTACGTGGAGCCGATCACCACCGAGGTCCTCGAGAAGATCATCGCCGCCGAGCGCCCGGACGCGGTCCTGCCCACCCTCGGCGGGCAGACCGCGCTCAACGCCGCGGTCGCCCTGCACGAGTCCGGCGTGCTGGACCGCTACGGGGTGGAGCTGATCGGCGCCAGGATCGACGCGATCCAGGCCGGTGAGGACCGCGAGCGGTTCAAGCAGATCGTGACGGGCCTCGGTGCCCTCGACGGCGGCAGGCTCGGCGGTTCCTGGGACACCGTGCCCGGCGTGCCGCGCAGCCGGATCTGCCACTCCCTCGGCGAGGCCCGCGCCGCCGCGGACGAGCTCGGCTACCCCGTCGTCGTGCGCCCCTCCTACACCCTCGGCGGGTCCGGGTCCGGCATCGCCCGCACGCCGGGCGAGCTGGCCAGGATCGCCGGGGCGGGCCTGGACGCGAGCCCGGTGACCGAGGTCCTGCTGGAGGAGTCGATCCTCGGGTGGAAGGAGTTCGAGCTCGAGCTGATGCGCGACCGGAGCGACAACGTGGTCGTCGTCTGCCCGATCGAGAACGTCGACCCGATGGGCGTGCACACCGGCGACTCGGTCACGGTCGCGCCCGCGATGACGCTCACCGACCGCGAGTACCAGTACATGCGGGACGTGGGGATCGCGATCGTCCGCGCGGTCGGGGTGGACACCGGCGGCTGCAACATCCAGTTCGCGATCGACCCGCGCACCGGCCGGATGGTCGTCATCGAGATGAACCCGCGGGTGTCCCGGTCCAGCGCGCTCGCGTCCAAGGCCACCGGGTTCCCGATCGCGAAGATCGCCGCGAAGCTCGCCATCGGCTACACCCTGGACGAGATACCGAACGACATCACCGGGCAGACCCCGGCCTGCTTCGAGCCGGCCCTCGACTACGTGGTCGTGAAGGTGCCGCGGTTCGCGTTCGAGAAGTTCCCCGGCGCCGATCCCGCGCTGACCACCCACATGAAATCCGTGGGCGAGGCGATGGCGATCGGCCGGTCGTTCCCCGAGGCCCTGCAGAAGGCACTGCGCTCCACCGAGACCCGCCACCATCCGTTCGGCTGGGCAGAACCTCCGGGGGACGCGGCGGAACTGCTGCGCCGGTGCGCCACCCCGCACGACGGGCGGCTTTCCACCATGCACCAGGCGCTGCGGGCCGGCGCCAGCGTGGCCGACGTGGCGGCGGCGACCGGCATCGACCCGTGGTTCGTCGACCAGATCGCATACATCGAACAGATAGCCGGACGGGTACGTGGGTCGGCAGGCCTGGACGCGGAGACGTTCCGGCTGGCGAAGGGCGCGGGGTTCTCCGACGCGCAGCTCGGCGAGCTGCGCGGGATGACCGAGGACCAGGTGCGCCGGGAGCGCTGGCGGCTCGGCGTCCGGCCGGTCTACCACGCGGTGGACACCTGCGCGGCGGAGTTCGCCGCCCGCACCCCGTACCTGTACTCCGCCTACGACGACGAGACCGAGGTGCCGGCCGGGGAGCGCCCCAAGGTGATCATCCTCGGCAGCGGGCCGAACAGGATCGGGCAGGGCATCGAGTTCGACTACGCCTGCGTGCACGCGTCGTTCGCGCTGGCCGATGCGGGCTACGAGACCGTGATGGTCAACTGCAACCCGGAGACGGTCTCCACCGACTACGACACCTCGGGCCGGCTGTACTTCGAGCCGCTGACATGTGAGGACGTGCTGGAGGTGGTGCACGCCGAGCAGGCCAGCGGGCCCGTCGCCGGGGTGATCGTGCAGCTCGGCGGGCAGACGCCGCTGGGGCTCGCGCGGGGCCTCGCGGCGGCCGGGGTGCCGATCGCCGGGACCAGCCCGGAGGCGATCCACCTGGCCGAGGACCGCGGCGCGTTCGCCGGGGTGCTCGCCGCGGCCGGGCTGCCCGCCCCGCGGTACGGGACCGCCACCTCGGCGGCGGACGCGCAGCGCGTCGCGCACGAGATCGGCTACCCGGTGCTGGTGCGGCCCTCCTACGTGCTCGGCGGGCGCGGCATGGAGATCGTCTACGACGACGCGACCCTGGCCAGCTACGTGGAGCGGGCCACGCGGGCGAGCCCCGAGCATCCCGTGCTCATCGACGCGTTCCTCGACGACGCGATCGAGATCGACGTGGACGCCCTGTACGACGGGAGGGAGCTGTTCCTCGGGGGGGTGATGGAGCACATCGAGGAGGCCGGCATCCACTCCGGGGACTCGGCGTGCGCCCTGCCGCCGATCACGCTGGCCCGCCCGGACATCGAGCCGATCAGGGAGGCCACCGCGCGCATCGCGGCCGGGGTGGGGGTGCGCGGGCTGCTCAACGTCCAGTACGCGCTCGCCTCCGGCGTGCTGTACGTGCTGGAGGCGAACCCGCGGGCCTCCCGGACGGTCCCGTTCGCGTCCAAGGCCACCGCGGTGCCGCTGGCCAAGGCGGCGGCCAGGATCATGCTCGGCTCCTCCATCGCGGAGCTGCGGGCCGAGGGGATGCTGCCCGCGTCCGGCGACGGGGGGAGCCTGCCGCCCGAGGCGCCGGTCGCGGTGAAGGAGGCGGTGCTGCCGTTCGGCAGGTTCCGTGACGCCCGGGGGGAGGGTGTGGACACCGTGCTCGGCCCCGAGATGCGTTCCACCGGCGAGGTGATGGGCATCGACGAGCTGTTCGGCACGGCGTACGCGAAGTCCCAGGCGGCGGTTTACGGGGGGTTCTGGGGGGGCGCAGGGCTGGCCCCCGGCGAGCACAGCGGGTCGCTGCCGGTCAAGGGCCGGGTGTTCGTGTCCGTGGCCACCAGGGACAAGCGCTCCGTGGTGTTCCCCGTCAAGCGGCTCGCCGATCTCGGCTTCGAGATCTGGGCCACCGCGGGAACCGCCGAGGTGCTGCGGCGCAACGGCGTCCGTGCGAGGATCGTTCGCAAGCACGGCGACGGCCCTGGTCCCGGCGGCGAGCCCACGGTCGTCGAACGCATCCTGGCGGGCGAGGTGGACCTGATCGTGAACACGCCGTTCGGCAGCCCGGGGCAGACCGGGCCGCGCCTCGACGGGTACGAGATCCGCACCGCGGCGGTGCGCCGGGGGGTGCCGTGCGTCACGACCGTGGCGGGCCTGGCCGCCGCGGTGCAGGGCATCGAGGCCATCATCCGCGGAGAGGTGGGGGTCAGGTCCCTGCAGGAGCACGCGCGGAAATTGCGCGGCGCGCAGTTATCCAGCGACCTGCGGCGCATTGCGGGGCATAATTGCGGGGCATATATGCCCGCAATACACCGCAGCCCCGGTCGAGGGCACGGCATGTGAAGGACGGTGAGGCAGGCGTGGCGCCGGTTCAGGTACGGGGGCCGGTGCTGACGGTGCGCAGGATCGATGCCTATTACGCGCTGACGATGGTGGCCCCGCCGATCGCGACGCGGTTCCGCCCCGGTCAGTTCATCGCGGTCGCGGTCGGCGGCCCGGAGACCTCGATGCTGCTGCGGCGCGCTTTCTTCGTCCACGACGTCAGGCCCGACCACGGCGGCACGGTGGAGTTCGTGTTCACGGCACGGGGCCCGGGCACCCGGTGGCTGGCCGCCCGCCGCGGCAGGGACCTGCTGGACGCCGCCGGGCCGCTCGGCAGGCCGTTTCCCGTCCCCCGCGACCCCGTGAGCTGCCTGCTCATCGGCGTGGACTACGGCAGCACGCCGCTGTTCCCGCTCGCCGACCGGCTGCGCTCGCGCGGCTGCCAGGTCGATTTCCTGCTCGGCGGGTCCAGCGTGGACCGGGTCTTCGGCGCGCTGCGGGCGCGCCGCGCCGGCCGCAGCGCCACGATCACCACCACGGACGGCTCGCTGGGCGTGCGCGGCGTGGTCACCGACATGCTCAGCCAGGTCATTCACGAGGCGCGCACCGACGCGATCTACGCGTCGGCGCCGATGCCGGTGCTGCGCGAGGTGACGATGCTGGCCAGCCGGTATGAGATCCCCGTCCAGGCATGCGTCGAGGAGACCATGGCCTGCGGCACCGGCACCTGCATGACCTGCGTGCTCCCCGTCGTGGGGGCGGACGGCATCACCAGGATCGTGCGGTCCTGCACGGCCGGCCCGGTGTTCCGCGGCGACGCTGTCCGGTGGGATGACGTGGGGACGATCCCCTTCGACGCGCTCGGCGCGCCCGGCTGGAAGCCGCCGGGGCAGCCGCAGGAAGCGGCGCCGGGCGGGCCGCCGCGGCGGGCGGCAGGGGAGCGCGGGCATGCCCGTTGACCTCCGCACCAGGCTCGGCCATGTCGAGCTTCCGGCCCCGGTCCTCGCCGCGTCCGGGTGTGCAGGGACCGGCCGTGAACTCGCGCAGTTCATCGACATAGCGAGAATCGGCGCGATCATCACCAAGTCCATCATGATCGAGCCGCGGGCCGGGAACCCCACGCCGCGCGTGGCTGAGACGCCGAGCGGAATGCTCAGCTCGGTCGGCATGCAAGGGCCCGGGATCGACGCGTTCCTCCAGCGTGACCTGCCGTGGCTGCTGTCCAGGGGCGCCCGCGCCGTGGTCTCCATCGCGGGAAGCAGCGCGGCCGAGTACGCTGAGCTGGCCGCACGGCTTTCCGACGCCGCGGGCGTCACGGCGATCGAGATCAACCTCTCCTGCCAGAACGCCGGGAGCAGAGGGCAGGTCTTCGCGCATCACCCCGACGCGGCGGCGCGCGTGGTCGACGCGGTGCGCCGCAGCACGCGGTACGACATTCCGGTGTTCGCCAAGCTGTCACCCGATGTCACCGACATCACCTCGGTCGCGCGGTCCTGCGTGGCGGCGGGCAGCGACGGCCTGTCCATGGTCAGCGCCGTGCGGGGAATGGTGATCGACACGGAGACGATGCGCCCGTCGCTCGCCGGCATCACCGGCGAGCTCTCCGGGCCCGCCATCAGGCCGGTCGCCGTGCGGTGCATCTGGCAGGTGCGCCAGGTCCTCAGGGACGTCCCGATCATCGGGATGGGCGGCGTCCGCAGCGGGCGGGACGCGCTCGAGCTGATCCTGGCCGGTGCGTCGATGATCGCCGTCGGGACGGCGGTTTTCCATGACCCCTCCGCCTGTGCCCGCGTGCAGCGCGAGCTGGAGGACGAACTGGCGCAGCGCGGCGTGGAGCGGGTCGCCGACGTCATCGGCCTGGCGCATCATCCCGCCCGGCCGGCGGCGTCGCCGCTGCGGCGGCAGGCATGATCCCGGGCGCTGGCCGGGGGACCGCGCCGGGCAGCAGGTGGCCCGCACCAGATGCCGGCGTGCCGTGACCGTGCGGCGTGCCGTGACCGTGCGGCGTGCCGTGACCGTGCGGCGTGGCGGGCCGGCGGCGGGCCGGGCCGGTGACGGGCCGTCACCGCACGCAGGGGAGCCTCTCCCGGCGCAGGGGAGCCGCTCCTGCCCGGCCCGGGGAGCCGCTCCTGCCCGTAGGGCGGGAACGAATCCCGCCGCGTGGCGGGGAGCCAATCCGGCCCGTGCGGCAGGCGGCGGCGCTAAGGTCGGTAGCGGGCGCGCGGCAGGCGGACGCGGATGCGGCAGGCGGATCACGCCCCGGCCCCGGTACCTGAAGCCGGCCCCGGTACCTGAAGAATGCTCGCTGTCAGCATGATCGTGGAGGAGTGGCCGTGAGCAACCCGGCACCGGCACCGGTCGCCGTCGCGCTTGATGCGCCCGACCTGGAGACAGCCGCGCGATGGGCTGGGCTTGTGACCCCGCATGTCAGCACGGTGAAGATAGGCCTCGAGCTTTACCTGCGCTACGGTCCCGAGGTGGTCGCCTCGATCAGGGGCGCGAGCGGCGTGCGCGTCTTCCTCGACCTGAAGCTGCATGACATCCCGGCGACGGTGGCAGGCGCGGCGCGGGCAGTCGCGCGGCTGCGCCCCGACCTGCTGACCGTCCACGCGATCGGCGGTCCCGATGCCATCAGGGCCGCCGTGCAGGCAGCGCCCGGCACGACGGTTGCCGCGGTCACCATCCTCACCTCACAGAGCGAGACGGACCTGGCGCGGGCGGGGATGGCCGGCGGCGTGCACGACACGGTGATGCGCCTCGCGGGACTGGCTGTGGCGGCTGGCGCGCGCGGGCTCGTCTGCTCGCCGCATGAGGTCGCCGCGGTGCGGGCGGAGGTCGGGCCTGACATCACGCTCATCACGCCGGGTGTGCGCCCGGCCGGCGCGGACAACCACGACCAGGCGCGCGTGGCGACACCCGAGGAAGCCCTGCGGGCAGGGGCGGACCTGCTGGTGATCGGCCGTCCCATCACGGGCGCGCCCGACCCTGGCGCGGCTGCGGCGGCGATCGCGGCGTCGCTGCGGCGGATGGCCCTCGCGGTGTTATCCCGGGGGAACCCCCGGGCCCTGAGATCCCGCTGCGGTTCCGGCCGTATCACCGGGCGTGCCTCCGGCCGCAGGGACCTGGGGCCGCGCCCGGTCCCGGCCTCACGGCCCGGCTGCCCGTAGGCCGTAACCGTGAGGCCGTAGCCGTGGCCGTCCGTGACCGGCCGCTCGACCGGCCCGGAGGGCCGGGGCCGCCGGACAGCGGAGCGAAGCTCCGGCTGTCCGCAGCCTGCGTGCAGTTCCCGCCATAACACCGGGCGCTCACCCGCCCGGGAGGCCCGGGGCGCTGGACCGGTAAAAACGCGGATGGGCGGTCGTCCCTTCTGCTGTCCGCGCACAGCGGCGATATGCGGACCCGCCAGATTATAATCATGGAACTCCGCCGTGTGCCTTCCCGCCAGCCGTGCCGCGAGATTCGCCGGCAATCGGCCGCCCGCCCGCAGTCCCCGGTTCGGCGGCCGCGGGCGGCAGGCTTACTCTATGCCTTGGGCAGCCCGGCTGTGTCGCCCTGGCAGCCCGCCGGGCCCGCCCGGGACCATCGTCGGCGACCTGAACGGAGGGCATGTGACGGCCAGCTAACTCCGGCTGGTGCATGACCAAACACGAAGAGTAATATCCTTAAAATTGTGATGACATAAACGCTGATGTGCGTTGCGTAAAGGTGCCATCACTCGCTAGTTTCCCTTCACACCACCCCTTTCCGGACGAAACCTGAGGTGACCCGAGTGGCTCTTCCTCCCCTCACTCCCGATCAGCGCGCGGCTGCCCTTGAGAAGGCCGCCAGGGCGCGCAAGGAACGCGCAGAGGTGAAGAATCGCCTGAAGCGCGGAGCCGCGAGCCTGTCCGACGTCATCAAGGAAGGCGAGACTGATGACGTCATTGGCAAGATGAAGGTGTCCGCGCTGCTGGAGTCGATGCCCGGCGTCGGCAAGGTGCGTGCCAGGCAGATCATGGAACGCCTCGGCATCGCGGAGTCGCGCCGGGTCCGCGGCCTCGGCGCCAACCAGCGCTCCGCGCTCGAGCACGAGTTCGGCGCGGACATCTGAGTACGTCACGCGAGCCCCGGCACGGACGCGGCGGGCTGGCCAGCCAGCCCGGCAGTTCCGCGCGCGGTTCCGCGGGGATCTGCGGAGCCGCGCGCGGCCGCGGGAAGCGCGGCCGTCCCCCGCGCCGGTCCGCCCGGCTGACCGTGCTCTCCGGCCCTTCCGGGGTCGGGAAGAGCACGGTCGTGGCGGAACTGCGGAGGACCTGCCCGCAGATCTGGCTCTCCGTCTCGGTCACCACGCGGGCGCCGCGCCCCGGCGAGGTGGACGGGCGTGAATACCGCTTCGTCGATGACCGCGAGTTCGACCAGATGGTGGCGTGCGGCGAGCTGCTGGAGTGGGCGGAGTTCGCGGGCCACAGGTACGGGACGCCGCGCGCGCCCCTTGAGGAGAAACTGGCAGCGGGCGTGCCCTGCCTCCTCGAGATCGACCTGGCAGGCGCCCGCCAGGTACGCCGCAGCATGCCCGGCGCCCTGCTGGTCTTCCTCGCCCCGCCGTCCTGGGATGAACTGGTACGCAGGCTGACCGCCCGCGGGACGGAGGCTCCGGAGGCGGTCGGCCGCCGCCTGGAAGCCGCACGGGCCGAGCTCGCCGCGGAGGCTGAATTCGACGTCACGCTCGTCAACACGTCCGTCGATGATGTCTGCCGTCAGGTGATAGCCTTGACTGTTGGCCCGCCGGGCCAGTGCCGGCAGGATCAGCGCCCGCCGGGCCAGTATTGAGCAGTATCCCACGGAAGGCGTGAGGTGGCAGGGACTCCGGCCGCAGATGGCATTATCAACCCGCCGATCGACGACCTGCTTGACGTCGTTGACAGCAAGTACCGGCTCGTTATCATGGCCGCGAAGCGGGCCAGGCAGATCAACGCGTACTACTCGCAGCTAGGCGAGGGTCTGCTGGAATACGTCGGCCCCCTCGTCGAGACGCGCGTCCAGGAGAAGCCGCTGTCCATCGCGCTGCGCGAGATCCGCGATGGGCTGCTGGTCGCCGAGTCCGCCGAGGACTGAAGGCCCGGGCGGGGGTCGCGGACGTGGCACCCCGTGTCATCCTCGGCGTCGGCGCCGGCATCTCCGCCTACAAGGCATGCGAGCTGCTCAGGCGGCTCACCGAGACGGGACACCAGGTCCAGGTCGTGCCCACCCCCGACGCGCTGCGGTTCGTCGGGGAGGCGACGTGGGCGGCGCTGTCCGGTAACCCGGTCGCGACGGACGCGTGGGCGGCCGCCGAGCAGGTGCCGCACGTGCGGCTCGGGCGGTCAGCGGATCTCGTGCTCGTCGTGCCCGCGACCGCGGACCTTCTCGCGCGGGCCGCGGCCGGGATGGCTGGTGACCTGCTGACCGCGACGCTGCTCACCGCACGGTGCCCCGTCGTCTACGCGCCCGCGATGCACACCGAGATGTGGGAGCACCCGGCCACCCAGGCCAACGTCGCCCTGCTCCGGGACCGGGGTGCCGTCGTGCTCGACCCGGCGAACGGGCGGCTCACCGGGGCGGACAGCGGTCCCGGCAGGCTGCCCGAGCCCGGGGAGATCTACGCGGCCGCGGTGCGGGTACTGGCCCGCGGCGCCGTCGGCCTTAGGCCGGACATGACCGGGCGCACGGTGGCGGTGTCCGCCGGGGGGACCCGCGAGGAACTCGACCCTGTCAGGTTTATCGGCAACTGGTCATCGGGCAGGCAGGGGTACGCGCTCGCCAGCACCGCGGCCACCCGCGGCGCCCGGGTCATCCTGGTCTCCGCGAACGTGTCGCTGCCCGATCCCGCCGGTGTCCGCGTTGTCCCCGTGACGTCCGCGCGGCAGATGCGCGACGCGATGCTGGACGCGGCAGGCGGCGCGGACGCGGTGGTGATGGCTGCCGCCGTGGCGGATTTCCGTCCGGTCACCAGGAGCGGCGTGAAGATAAAGAAGAACGGGTCACCGCCGGAGCCGCTGGTGCTCGCCGAGAACCCGGATATCCTCACCGAGCTGTCCGCCTGCCGCCGGCGCCCGGGTCAGGTGGTTGTCGGGTTCGCCGCGGAGACCGCTGCCGACCTCGCCGCTGGCGAGGCCAAGCTTGCCCGCAAGGGCTGCGACCTGCTGGTCGTCAACCAGGTAGGGAACGGGCTGGCGTTCGGCACGAGCGACAATGCGGCGGTCGTGCTCGGCGCGGACGGCTCGCGGACCACGATCCCGCGCGGCCCAAAGAAGTCCT